>Ga0100385_1000275_pt1 | contig 67599 bp, 49 predicted proteins | sample CryGeymeta201509_FD_81543 | JGI IMG/M metagenome (GOLD analysis project Ga0100385, IMG submission 81543) | Groundwater microbial communities from Crystal Geyser aquifers in Utah, USA - Crystal Geyser metaG 2015-09 | ecosystem: Environmental > Aquatic > Deep subsurface > Groundwater | place: USA... | reverse complement strand
GGCGCGCAGTGCCGATATGACGAGCGTTTGGGAATTGCTCGTGGGCCTTTTTGACAAAAACCGTGTGAAATGGATGGACGTTAATCACCGCCTCGACCGCCCTACCCTGGTCGGTCAGCGCCATGATTTGGTCTTTCACCGCCCCTTCGAGCGGATAAGAATCCAAGATCACAAAACGCCCGGTTTTCAGACGTACAAGTGAGGCTTGGGTTCCGATATCCAGCAATCCCGCGATCTTAAACGACCCGCGGATATTCCAGAATCCGTCACCAAATTCCACGATTTTGTCGGTCATTAGAACTACCTTTTTCGACGCGTTTGTTGCTGCCGGTTCGTATTAACACAAATCCAGGGCAGCCAAAGTCATCATGACTTGCTTGGCCTCAACAATCGCAATGCAGGCCATAGGGAGGCTGTCGCATAGGCTTGTGTTGTGATTGGTCCGCGAGCCCTATGGCCAATGCAGGCCATAGGGCCTGCGGACCAATCACACAGCTAAACTGCCAACTGCTCACTGCTCACTGCTCACTGCTCTCGCGGATTTGAAAAACGTTGCCCTCGGGGTCCATGGCGTTGCAGACGGTGAACCCAGGGCCTTCCCAAGACTCGTCAAAAACCTGACCACCCAGTTCTGCTGCAGCCAAGCGGGCTTGGTCCAAGCTAGGCACGGTGAAAAAGAATTTCAACGCCGTATCTTCGCGACGTTTTGGAGGCGACAAAATTACAATACTGGCCGCGATATGGGCTGGGATTTGATGGATCAACAGTTGAATGTCATCCGATTGAATCACAATCAATTCTTCGCGCGCATGAAGCCGTCGCATGCCCAGAATCTCTTGATAGAACTGGGCGATACGCTCGGTATCGCACGCGTAGATAAGTAAACCTGCTTTCGCTGGACCAGCCATTACATTTCTCCGTTGGGTGCCGGGCACGCAGGCACTGTTTGCATGTCGAACGGCGTCACCGTCACGGTTTCCAATGGCATAAATTCATAGGTCAGAATATCGGCGAGTTCCGCAGGTGCGGGCACTGGAGCCGCAGTGTGTTCAAGGGGGCGGTTCAGAATCGTCGGCCCCGCGAGGCACTCGGATTTCATGGTCGTCGTAGCGATGATGCCGCCTGGCGTGCTGATTAATTTGTCGCCCATAAAGGTCAAACCACCGCCACCAAAAAACGCGTCTTTGACTGAACCGGAGGTCTCGAGTTCGGCGACAATCCTTGTTCGAATGTCGGAACCCAGCCCTCCACTATTTGCGAGAAATGAAACATAGGTTTTATCGCCTTTCCCGGTCATCTGAAGCCCCGAACCAAATTGCAAAGGTACCGAATATCCGTTCTGGTCCTCAGCCTCGAATTTGGGCTCGTGGCTCGACAACAAATTCCCTTCAGCATCGAAGTGCGCAGCAACCAAAGTGTGGTCTGGATTCGTGTCTCCCGACACGGCAGCCATGATTGACCCGTCAGGGAGTTCGCGAAGTCCGATGGTGTAATAATTCGCAGCCGCAAGGTCGACGGTTGTTGTCCATTGAAGGCGTCCATTCGTGTCGAGTTTCCGAATCATCAGCCCCTGCATATTCATCACCAAAAAACCGCCAGTGGCCTTGATAATGCGCTGCCCGCCTGAGTTTCCGTTCGAAATGACGTTGAAATCCTCATCGACCAAAGTCGAGTCATTGAACATCATTCGGCCGTCGGGCAACGCAACGACTTCCTCCACCTTGCTGTAAGCGGGTGTCTTTACGGCTCGGTCCAACGTGCCGTCACCGTTCAGCCGCACAATACGAGCGGGGCCGGACCCAGCCTGCCCGATCACGATGATGCGGCCTTTTGAATCGACTGCTACGTGGCTGAATCCATCGATGCCTCCGACTTTCACAGCCCAAACGGTCTCAAGGGCTTCGTCGAAGCGAGCGACTGTGGCCCCCGTATTCGTCGCGAAACCAGCGACAAATCCGCCCTCAATTGGGGTCGCGCGTGATTGATAGGTTTCGTCAGGAGTGCTGAAGGTGCGGCTTTCGGTGGTTCCACTCACTGTCGAATTGTTCCCGTTATTGACTGACGGGGTGTTTCCATCGGTAGAATCGTCGCCGCACGAGGATAAAACCAAAACAAGACAATAACCTACAAATATCCGGGTAATTCTGAACATGTATTCTCTGCGCTCCCAAAAATTGAAACCGACCGTTTCGGCAACGTTAGCGCGGGTCTTAGCAAGCTTCAACGCACCATTGGATTAGAATCGACGGAGCGGCGTTTACCTAAATTCAAGCGGGCAGAGATTGGGAGCGGTTGATACGTGAAAACTGAAAATGGCGTTCGGTTCGGACGGGAATCGGTTATGATTCGGACAACTTGAGGACGGAAGACCCAACAACACTGGATTCATATGTGCCGGAATATCAAACCACTCTACAACTTCGAACCACCCGCGACGCACGACGAAGTCCAAGCATCCGCGCTTCAATTCGTCCGTAAAATCAGTGGATTTACGAAGCCGTCTCAGGTGAATCAAGAGGTTTTTGACGCAGCGGTGCTTGAGGTCACGTTGGCCGCACAAAAGCTGATTGACGGTCTTTCGACGAGCGCTTCGCCGAAGAACCGATTGATCGAAGCGCAGGCTCAAAAGGAACGAAATGCCAAGCGTTTTGGCTAGTTCGACGAAGGTTTCGGAGGTTTCGCTTTCGGCCAAAATTTGGAAATCACAAACGAGTCAAACCACGGTTGTTGCGAATCGAGCATAATATGAGTCCCTGGAATCCTTGGGTTTGAGCTCCACCAAACATGCAAACCTCCACCCTTTCTGTAGCGCTGATGGGCCCTGATGTCGTCGTGTCGGAACACAAAATCGAGCGAGTATTTTGAACATTGAGCGCGCGTTCCGTCGGGCAAGGTCCACTCGCGCTTGGCGTTGGCATCTCCGGGGCATTCGAAGGTCAACGGAACGCCAAAAATCTGGTCGTCGATCGTCATCCAGTAAGGCACGTTCTTGCGATGCGACAACACCGCAAGGACTTCTTTCAATTCTGGGTTGGCAGCATCGTCGTCAACCTGACTCCCCATTGAAGACGGCTTGATGCGGATATCACTGCGTTCGCGGTGCAGCTCCTCGTCTCTAGGCTCCGGGTAGCCCATTTCGGCTGTGAAATGTCTGCTGCCGCCAGGGGATGGCACCCATTCGGGTTCTGCAGGCGGCGGTGCCCAGCTTGGAGCAGGCGGCTCACGAACAGTCCAAAACCTGGACGTGTATTCGACGTTTTGGAGGGTAATTATTCCAAGAATCAACCCACCCAAGCCGATAACCAAATATCGCAAGACCATGTGCCGCTCCAGCAAGAGGTGCGATATCAGTCGGACCACTCTGGATGGCAGAAGTTCCCTTTAAGTTCGGTTTGAGGTCATCTCGGGAGCAGCTTATCGCCGACGAAACCGCAACGCAGCCAACCCGAGGGCCGCCAGCCAACCATCGGCCGGCGTAGACTGCATTTCGATCCGGCGCATACCACGGGCTTCAGCGCCGGCGAGGCTCTCGTTCGATGCGGCGTTTTCCAGGCGGCGTCTAAATGTGAAACTTGTAGAGGGACGACAGCGGCAATCAGTCGAGATATAACCACCGAATTCGACCATCGGAGGATTTCATGAAACCAAACGCCCCACTTACATCGCTCGCCGCTTGGACCGCGCTGAATGCGCATCACGCGAAGATTCATGACTCCAGCCTTCGGCAACTTTTTGCCAATGATTCCACGCGTGGCGAACGACTCAACGCTGAAGCCATGGGCATTTACTTCGACTATTCGAAACAGCGGGTCACCCAAGAAACACTTGGACTTCTGGTCGATTTGGCTAATGAATCTGGCCTTCGCGAGGGCATCGACGCGATGTTCAGTGGCGAAAAAATCAACATCACCGAAGGCCGGGCTGTGCTTCATACAGCACTGCGCGCCCCAAAAGGGTCGCAGGTGTTTTTTGAAGGCGAAGACGTGGTGCCCGGTGTTCACGCTGTGCTCGACAAGATGTCGAATTTTGCCAATCGCGTGCGTACTGGCGAATGGAAAGGCCATACCGGGAAAGCGATACGCAATATCGTAAATATTGGAATTGGCGGGTCCGACTTGGGCCCGGTCATGGCGTACGAGGCTCTGCGCTTCTACAGCCAACGCGACCTCAACTTGCGATTTGTGTCGAATGTCGACGGTTCGGATTTTGCCGAAGCCACGCACGACTTAAATCCCGAAGAAACACTTTTCATCGTGGCGTCGAAGACGTTTTCGACCCAGGAGACCATGACCAACGCCCGCACAGCGCGTGATTGGTCGCTTAAGTCGCTCAAGGACCCGGCGGCGGTGGCACGGCATTTTGTCGCGGTCTCGACCAATGCAAACGCTGTTTCCGAGTTTGGAATCGACACCAAAAACATGTTTGGTTTTTGGGATTGGGTGGGCGGTCGATATTCGATGGAGTCGGCGATTGGCCTTTCGACCATGATTGCAATTGGACCGGATAGATTTCGCGAAATGCTCGGTGGTTTCCATGAAATGGACGAACATTTTCGCACGGTTCCTTTCGAAAAAAACATGCCAGTCCTAATGGCCCTTCTGGGCATCTGGTCCACAAACTTCTTGGGCGCAGAAACACTGGCTGTGCTGCCTTATGACCAGTACATGAAACGCTTTCCGGCCTATCTGCAGCAGCTGACGATGGAGAGCAACGGCAAACACGTCACCGTCGATGGCCGTCATGTCGACTACCAGACCTCGCCGATTTATTGGGGCGAGCCTGGGACCAACGGCCAGCATTCTTTTTACCAATTGATTCATCAGGGAACACGGCTCATCCCGTGTGATTTTATCGCGTTTGTTGAACCGCTGAACGACCTTGGAAACCATCATCAGCTTTTGCTCGCCAACGCCTTTGCTCAAGCCGAGGCGCTGGCTTTTGGCAAAACGTCAGACGAAGTTCGCGCCGAAGGGGTCGAAGAATGGCTGGTTCCCCACAAGACGTTCAAAGGAAACCGACCGTCCAACACCATTCTGGTTGACCGGCTCACGCCTGCGGCTTTGGGCAGGCTTGTCGCGCTTTACGAACACTGCGTATTTGCGCAATCGGTGATCTGGCAGCTCGACGCGTTTGACCAGTGGGGAGTCGAACTTGGCAAGGCGCTGGCCGTGCGGATTGTGGGCGAATTCGAAACCGGCACGGGCGACGGGCTGACGCATGACAGCTCAACGAACGCCTTGATTCGGCGTTGCCTCTAGTCGGTTGTCGGTCGCAAATCACATGCGGGCAGGATGCCCGCGGACCGGGACCACATGCGGGCAGGATGCCCGCGGACCGAGGCGAACTATTTCCGCCAAAATACGAACTGCATTGACAGGCATTTTCATCTTGGGCGCGACTCGGTTAAAGTCCGCGCTCGCTTTTGATTAAGGAAGTTTTATGAAGTCGTTGTCCCGTTCGTTTTTGGTCCTGAGTTGTCTTTCGATGTTCGCGTGTTCCGACGACGCCGACACTAAAAGCAACAACAGTCAAAATAACGTCGCCCAGACCAATAACCAGACGACGGTGCTGAACAACCAGACGGCGGGCACCAACAACGTTGCGGAGACCAATAATCAGACCACCGCGACCAATAATCAGACGACGGCAACCAATAACCAGACCGACAATAACGTGGTTTCGACGGCGGCCGAGGTCGACCCAAATTGTGTCGATGGTCAGTACGCCGAGGCCCTGCCTTCACCTAGCGCAGACATCAGCGCCGAGCTCGCATCGTACTCCGAAGCCAATCTGGTGTCGTTTTACGATGCTGTTCTCAAAAAGCGCTATCCGGTCGGAGCGTGGTTGGTCACCCAGGGGCTGACAAACGAACAATTTGATTGCGTTGAGGCGTTTTCGTCGGACACCGGAACGGCAGATGGCGCCATCGGCTCCCTCTCGACGGTCGTCCACGAGTGCGGCCATATTTACAATTTCACGCTCTCGAACGACTCGTATGGCGTGACACCGACGCTGCAGCTTTCGTGTTCGGGTGGAGACACCACGGAACGCGGTGGCGAAACCTTCGCCCGCAGTCGTCTCAAGACCGACGCGTATTACGCATTGCGGCCGGATTGCGAAGATGTGGGAGCTGCCCCCAACAACTGTGATTTTTACGCCGGCGTCTATTTGGACGGAAACCCAGACGACGCCACCTTCGATGGCGGAGATCAAGGATTCAATTCGGTCCTCGAAGAAACGCTTCAATACGTGAATTCGCTGGCCACCGAGTACGCGTTTCAGGACTTCATCGGCGGCTCCACAAGCGCGCTCGACGGCATCCTCACGTTCCTTTGGTACGTCGAGCGATACCTGGCCATGGCCCGCACCGACTTCCCCGGCGCATACGCCAAACTCAGCGCGGACCCATGCTGGAGAAACGCGATCCTGACCGTCTGGGGACGCGCCTGGATCATGCTCGAAGCCGCCGAAGGCAATCAAAGCCTAGGCATCGACGACGCGCAGCTTTTCGACTTGGTGCGAAATCCCATGCTTCTGGGCGAAATCCAGCGCCTCCGAGACCTCGAAGGCTGCTGAACAGGCACCATGTGATAGGTATACGGGCCCTGCGACTCGGTACGCAGGCCCCAGAGGCTGTCGTTTTGACTTGGCGCCAGAAATTCTGGCAACCGTTTCCGGCCTATTTGCGATTTCTGCGCTTGGTGCGCAGGCCTTATGGCCTGCATGCGATTCATGCGATTATTCAGACACACGCGAGCCATAGGGCTCGCGGACCAGTCATATGCGAGCCATAGGGCTCGCGCACCAATCGCAAGCGAGCTTGGCATTGCGATTCTGCGACGCGCTACGCAGGCTCTGTGACCGGTGATTTGTCATCCTCAGGGGTGCAAGGCATTCGGCGTTGCTCTATCGTGGCGACGCCCCCGCCGGAGACCTCATGAAAATCGCGCTATTCCTTTCGCTCCTTACCTTGACGGCCCTTGCCGCTTGCAGCGACGACACGGCAACCACCCAACCCACCAATAATTGTGTGGGTGCAAACTGTGTTCTCCCGTGCACCGACACCTCGGAATGCCCGGCCGAAACCTTTTGCGATGATGACGGGATTTGCCAGGACCAGATCTGCGCCCCCCTGAGCACAGGCTGTCAGGGAAATTTTGTCGTGACGTGCAACGAGACAGGCAGCGCGTTGGTCGACCCGACCGCGTGCGACAACGGCACATGCATCGCGGGCGGTTGTGGTTGTATTGCAGACACCGATTGCGGTGAAGGGGAACGTTGCGACACGGTCGAATTGTGTGAAGGCGAAGACTGCCAGACACGCTCGTTCTGCCGAATCGCCTGCGAAGGCAACGTTTGCGGATTTGCGGGCGAGTTATGCTGCACCGGCGATACACCGACCTGTGGACCGGCCGGCGAGTGCGCCCCGGACTGCGGTCAAGCCCAACTTTGCGGTGAGGACTTCGACCAATGCTGCGACCCCGGAGACGTTTGCATTTTTGGCGCGTGCAAAACCCCGGGCATAACCTGTCAGTCGTTCTTGGAATGCAGCTGGGGTGAATACTGCGACCCCGGGCTCCAGCGCTGCCTTCCAGACGATTTCCCCGAAGAAATCGAATGTCGACTCGAGGGCGATTTCCGCGAGTTTCAGGTCGATGAAAAATGGTCCTGGACGGATGGCGACATCATTTCCATCCCCGTCGTCGGAGACGTCACAGGCGATGGTGTGCCCAATATTGTGGTGAACACAACGGTCGTCAACGACTGGGGAACAGGACAAATCGTCATCTTGGATTCCGCCGGAAATCTGGTGCGCGAAATCGCCCACGACCCGATGGCAGGCTCTTGGGGTTCATTCGGTCGGTCGAATATCGCGCTCGGTGACGTCGACGGAGACGGCGTTTTGGACATCATCTACCCAGGGCGCCACATCAATGCCGGAAAAGGCCCTATCGTGGCCATCAACGGCCTTGGCGACTTGCTTTGGACCTCTAAAGACACCCTTGGTGCCACGGTCAACGTGAGCATGGGCAATGGCGCGGTAACGGTTGCGAATTTTGACGCAGATGCGTCGCGTACCGAAGTCGTCGTTGGCGGCATGTTGTTGGACTCGAACGGCGTCGTTCAGTGGAATGAAACCGGCAACGGACCGAGCCTGGGCTCCAACTCAGGATACTTCGGAGGCATCGCCGTTGTGGCTGACCTGGACGCGGATGGGCAGCATGAAATCATCACGGGCCGGCAGGCTTGGAAGGTCATCGAAAATGCTGGAACCTTCAGTGTGACCCCATTTTGGACGTCAGTAGCGGGCGATGGATACCCTGCCGTGGCGGATTTCGACGGCGACGGCAAACCCGAGGTCGTTCTGGTTTCAGCCGGCACCGTGCGGATCTTGAACGGCCAAACCGGCTTACCTTGGTGCGCTGCGGGCCAGGACTGTGGCGCCAATCCAGCATTGCTCACACAACCTATCGCCCTGCCCGGCGCCCCAGAGAATAATCGAGGTGGCCCTCCCACTGTGGCGGATTTTGACGGTGACGGCCGGCCAGAAATCGGCGTGGCAGGGGGCTATTTCTATTCGGTATTTGATGTCGCAAGGGCGGGATACGCGGGAACCACCGACCCCGAAGAAATCGACCCCGCGTTGCTGGCCCAATTCGAAACACCGGCGCCCGAACTCAATCAACTTTTTGTGCGTTGGAAACGCGCCAGCCAAGACCTCTCGTCCAACGCGACCGGGTCGTCGGTCTTTGACTTCCAGGGCAATGGCATCGCCTCGGTTATTTATGCCGACGAATGTTATATGCGCTCGTTTTCGGGTGTCGACGGGACGGTCGAACTCGAAATCATGAACTCGACGGCAACCGTCCTTGAATACCCTTTGGTGGTCGATATCGACGCCGATGGTCGGTCTGAAATCCTGATTGTCGCCAACGCGGCAAGCAACTGCACGGCGATCCCGGACTACGTGCCGCGCCGCGGACTCTACGTCTACGAGGATGCCTTCGACCGTTGGGTCCGAACTCGAGCCATCTGGAACCAGCACGCGTATTCGATCGACAATATCCTGGACAGCGGCGCCGTCCCGTTGACCCAGGTCGAATCGTGGACCACTCACAACACGTTTCGGTCGAACCGTCAGGGGGAAATCCCTCTAAACGCTCCGGACGTGGTCGTGTCTTCGCTCTTGGGCAATGCCAACGAATGCCCGACCCATATTTACCTGCAAGCCACCGTGCAAAACCGGGGAACGAGCAGCATTCCGACCGGCCTGCCTGTGTCGCTCTACTTCAACGACACGTCGACACTGCTCGAGACAAAAGCGCTCACCAGCCCCTTGGCACCTGGCGGAACCGTCATCGTGAAGTTCTCGTATCTGGTGCCCTCATCGCAATTCTACAAGGACCTCAAGTTCATCGTCGTGGCCAATGATGCAGGAGACGGAACGACGTTTGTCGAAGACTGCGACACGGCGACGGGGTCGGCCTCGATCGATGGGTTGCGTTGTGAGCTGCCACTATGACGTTGATCTTCGTAGCAACCCATGGCGAATCAACGCATCCAATCCGCGCATCGGTTCGACAAGACACTTAGTCGGCCGAATCCCGAACTGGATTGAACCATGACAAAGCTCTCTATCCTTGAACTAGGTGGCGTCCGAGAAGGCTCGGATCGTCGCACAGCACTCAGCAATGCACTCGAGCTGGCCCAACACGCCGAGGCTCTGGGCTACCATCGTTTCTGGGTGGCTGAGCACCATAATATGCCCACGGTCACGACCGCCGCGACCTCGATTGTCATCGCCCATATCGCGGGCGGAACCAAAACGATTCGTGTCGGTGCAGGTGGAATCATGCTGCCCAACCACGCCCCCCTACGTCATTGCCGAACAATTCGGAACTCTGGAAACCCTCTTCCCTGGTCGCATCGACCTTGGATTGGGGCGGGCCCCAGGGACCGACCAAATTACGCTGCGGGCACTTCGCCGTTCACCTGGAAATTCAGAAAATTTTCCGCAGGATGTTCAGGAATTGCAGGCTTTTTTGGGTCCTATCCAATCCGGACAACGGATTGAAGCGGTGCCCGGTTCGAACACCAATGTGCCTTTATGGATCTTAGGCTCCAGCCTCTTTGGGGCCCAATTGGCCGCGGCACTTGGATTGCCTTATAGTTTTGCATCTCATTTTGCGCCTCAGGCGTTGCAGCAAGCACTGGCGGTGTATCGAGACCGCTTCCAACCCTCAAAACAACTCAAAAAGCCCCACGCTATGGTGGGCCTAAACATCATCGCGGCTGAAACTGACGAGGAAGCTCACTATTTGGCCAGCTCGCAGAAAATCATGTTCACGAACATGCTGCGCGGAAAACGTGAGTTATTCCCGCCGCCGATCGACGACATCGAAACCTATTGGACTCCCCTAGAGAAGATTCAAGTCTCGCAGATGCTCGCCTGCAGCATTGTCGGTGGGCCGGACACAATTCGCAGTGGTCTAAAGGACTTCATTGCGAAGACCGGAGCCGACGAGCTGATCGTGGCTTCAAATGTTTTTGCGCATGACAAGCGTCTGCGCTCATTCGAAATCGCGGCCGAAGTGGGAATCAGCAACACGCATTGAGGTCAGAGATAAGGCAGCGCCAACCGTGCAGTGCCGTCACGCAGTCGAACGGGCAGCGAATCGTGCGCCAAATCGTCGAGCGTGACCGGCGCAACGCCTTCGATTCTGGAATCGAGCATGGCGTCCATTTGCCGAACTAAATCACAGTCCGAACACTCAATATCTGCTTCAAAGTTCAGGCGAAAGCTTCGTTCATCCCAGTTGGCCGAGCCCACAATGGCCAAATCGTCGTCGATCAACATCAGCTTCGAGTGTTCGAACGGCGGCGGTGAAAGGACAATTTCTGCACCGCGGGCGATGAGGCGTGCCCAACAGGCCCGCGATGCCCATGCCACAAGGCGCAAGTTGTTTTGTGACGGCATCACAATCTGAATCTTCACACCCGCGGTCATCGCCGCCAGGAGTGCGGTGATGACGTCTTCGTCGGGAACAAAATACGGCGTCATGATGCGGACCCGGTACCTCGCACGCACGACCGCGGCGAGCTTCAGCCATCGAATAGGCTCGTCGGTTCGATCGGGGCCGCAATGCACAAGCCGCGCACTCGTTTCCGTTTCATGTGTGGTGACCCAGAGTTCGGGGGCTGCCAAGGCCTGGCCCGTCGCAAACGTCCAATCCCCCGAGAATAGAGAAATCAACGAAGTGATAATCGGCCCTTCCACCTGAAAATGAATGTCCAGAGTCGGATGGGTCGGACGCAGCGAATCCATGCAGCCTTCGCGGATATTCATGCCTCCAAAAAATGCTCGAGTACCGTCCACAACCATGAGTTTTCGATGGTTTCTCATGTTCGCGTATTGCCATCTCCATGGCACAGATGTGGACATGAAACGCGCGACTTCGACCCCGATGCTCTTCAGCTTTCCAACGATTGTTGGACGCGAGTAGCTCGCACCCACCGCATCGATCAACACACGAACGACGACGCCCCGCGCGATTGCTCGCTCGAATGCCAGGCAAAATAATTCGCCAGCCCGATCGTTGTCGAAAATATAGGATTGAAGGTGGACTGTTTCTTGGGCCGAATCGATCGCTGCGATCATCTCGGCGTAAGCCTCGTCTCCACCAACCAAGCACCTCAAACGGCTATTTGGCATCCAGGGTGTTACCGCGTCAAAAGACGGAATCCTTCCGCGAGCGCGACGAGGAACTCGGTTGATGCCCACCAACACATAAAGCAGAGGCCCCAACCACGGCACGAGCCAAATCAGACCGAGCCATAACGAGGCTCCGCGCGCCTGTGGATGCGACAGGACCACATGTCCGGATGCCAGAAGCGCAGACACCAAATGCAGGATCGAAAGGACTTCAGCGGTGGTGGTGAGAAAGGTTTCCATGCCTATTTTTTTTGCGCTTCTAAACGCTTTATTTCAGGGTCGATGAAGCGATTATAGCCGTAATGGAGGCCCTTCTTGAGCTCTTTGAGAGCCGCAAGGTCCCCGATGAACCCGATGGCTTTCAAACCATCCACAGTCAGCAACTCGTCGTCTTTGATGGCCTTCATGATCAATGGGACCGCCGTTTTCCCCTCGAGTCGCGCAAGCACCACCACCGCCTGTTTCCGAACGATGAATGGTGTTTGGGGCGATTCGAGCGCTGCCCGTGCGCTCGCCACGTATTGCGGGTCGTTGGAGTAAGCCAACACCCGCAGTGCCGCTGCCCTGGCGACTTTAGAACTCGAATTTTGGTATTTGGACATTTCAGCGACGAGCTTCTTGCTCGGTTTGGTCACGTTCATTGAGTTCACAGGCCAAAACGCTGCGGCGTTGGCGAGGGGGGAACTAAGCTTCTGCCCCTTTTGAACGATGGCGATGACGACACCACTCCATGGATTGGGGGAAACCCTCCACGAGGAAATCAAGCTCATCCAAGCCAACCACAAATCGGTGTCGCCGACGGCGACGGTCTGAATTTGTTTTGCGACCCATTTGGGATCGAACGTTGCGAGATGCGCTGCGGCAACGAATTGCACAAATCTGGCGAGTTCACTTGGCTTTGCAGACTCGATCCGCTCCTGCGCGAGCTCGATGATCCACTTCTTGCCCCGCATGCTTCGCATGATCCAAAAACGAATCAAATCGTCATCGGCATCGCGCCAAAGCCCCGTGACGGCGGCCCGAATAACTGGCGAGTCTAGTCTTGCTGCGAACTCCAGGTAGAGGTTCAGTTTGGGGTCCCAACCATCGCCGTGCCACGAACGCAAAGCGGCGGCGACCGCAGGCGAGTCCCCCATGTTCAGAGTTTTTGCCGCAAGGGAAGGATTCCAGTGGGTCATTAACATCTGCAGATCCTTGTCGACCTGGCTCTCTTCATCAAAAATATTGGTCTCTTCGTCGGGGTCCTTCGCCAGATCGTAGCGGGAGTATGCGCCGCTTTTGGGACGGTAAATCAGCTTCTGACCTCCGTAGACCATAGCGACCAAGCGGTGATCCACGTTTTCGAGGTAGTACGGGTTCTGCCAGGACAAATTGGGATCGTCCAAAAGCGGCATCAACGAGCGACCGCGAGAACTCTCAAGCCGAGGCAACCCGAGCAAATCCACGATCGTGGGCTGCAGGTCAATATTGCCGATACTCTGTTCAATCACTCGGCCTTTTTGCCCGGGAAGACACACCGCCATCGGAACACGAAGCTCTTCATCCCAGACATTTGGGCCGTGATTCCAGGTGCCATTATCCCCAAGACCCTCGCCGTGATCGGAGCCGATGATGATGGCCGTGTCCTCCAGCGCCCCTCGTGCGCGCAGATCCTCGACCAGATCTTTGATCGCAGAATCCATCCATCGCACAGCTTCGCGGTAGCGCGGTCGCGGTTTCATCTCTTTAAGACTCTTGCCGGCCCATCCTGGAAAATGAGGCCCCAAGAAATGAATCCATCCAAACGATGGCTCGTCTCCGAGGTGTCGCGAAAAGCCCTCCTTGGCCAGCGTCAAAACACGATCTTGACTCAAGGGAAAATACACACCCAAATCGCCAAAGCCCTCTAATAGCGCCGTCGATTCGCGATAATAGGGCAGCACAAAATAGTCGTTGACCACCGCGAACGTCGATACATCGTTTTGGGTCAGGTAGGTCCCCAGAGCCGTGCCGGTATTAAGGCTATCTTCCCACGACTCGATGGAGCGAAATGTGGAAGGAATGGAGCGATGGGTCGCCGGAGCCTGAGCATAGACGCGACGAAACACTGAGCATTCCTCGGCCATGTACTTGTTCAAAAACGGCGTATCGGTGGTCTTAATCAACTTGCGCGCCCCGGGTTCCTCTCGAGCGGGACTCAAGGCATCGGCCCGCAGAGTGTCAACGAGTAGCAGGATGACATGCTTGACTCGGCGCGTCGGTGGCGCCTTGACGGCTGCCGTCCATGGCACCTCGGCTCTCAGAATCTCGCTGATGGGCGTCGAGGGCTCAGAGCCGACGGCCGAAATGGAGCTCAAATTCGTGGCGACTCCGCCCCGAAAGCTCATCTCCATGTTGGTTTTTCGCGGGAGCTTGGTCCAGGCCACACTCGCAGCAAGAATCATCAAAGCCCCAACTGCCATACTCACCCGGTGCATCCACGGTTTCGAGGCGGGCGTAAACCGAAGCCGCCATAACGCCAGAACCAAGAATTCTTGGCCCATCAGACGCGCGGCATAACGAGGCACTTGATAGAGGCTCGGCAACACGAGCGCATCGCCCACAATCAGAGCCAACCCGATAATAACAAAAGGAAATATTAGATATTTTTGCCATTTTCCGTGGAGCCAGATTCGACTCAAGATCGTAAGACCAACGGCTCCCACCAGCAGAACGCCCCAAGGCAGTAGGTGCGCCCAACTTTGTTGCGAAACCCATCCGCCGACAATCAGTGAATCCCCCACCCATTTCAGCGGTATCGCAAAAGACAGCCCAACAAATCCGGCTGCCATCCACCTTCGAGCCGACACGGGAAAGCGCGGAATTCGTTGCATCGCCTTGGCGAGCACAAAGGGAAGCGTACAAAGTGCAAGTGCCGGAACAAACCCGAAGACCATTCCCCAAAACGCACGCGACGTGATGGGAAACCGGAATGAAACCGCCTCGAGAGCCAGCGCCAGTGCGGCAGAAAACAACGCAACGATCACCAACGAAATCGGTGACACAATGGCATCAACAGACGGACTTTTGGATTCAGCGTTCAAGGAATGCCCCCGACCAGTACGAAAGGACGAGAGATTACCACGATGCGCACCGCGCATCCACGCATTGTGTCGGCATCCGTGGTCCACGGTGAAGCACACAAGCGGCGGCGGTCTTCACCGCCCCCGCTGAAGACATCAACCTAGTTCGACACGCAGAGTCGGAGCTGTCCAGGGTAGGTTTGAAGGGTGTCGACACAGTTGGAACCTCCCAACACCGGCCCCGTCACGATCACACTCGACGCATTACAATCCGGGGAAACCATGCCCCAATCCTGTGACTCTGTGGCCTGATTTGCATGCTCAATACAGCAACTCGCAGAAGCAACGGTCTTGTTTTTCTTACCCACGAAACCGCCGGCAATCGTAGTCAAGATGGATTGAGGGGCCAAAACGTAACCTGTCTGACAAACCGCTCCGTCGAGGTAATAACACCGTCCGTCAAAAGCAACTTCGGTTTCAGGGTCACACGACCGTGCACTGCAGACGTAGGAGGTCTGAGAAATCTCAGCGGCTTGAAGCTGTTGGTCGCCGTTCATGTCTAAGCCGGTATCGATTCGAGTACCGCCGTTTCCACAATTGGCCCCATTGGGCTCGGGCGTTGAACTGACGAGTGCGGCGAGGCCGTTGTTGCCAGGCGCACCGTTGCAGGCTGTCGTTGACGACGTGATTTCGCTTGCCTCCAGAGTCCCATTTGCATCGGTGTCCATGCCCGCATCAATTTGAACGCCACCTGCCGGGCAGTCGACGCCGCCAGCGGCAATCGGATTCGTCACGATGAGCGCCTGCACAGCGTCCTGCCCTCCCGCACCTGCCCCGCCGTTGCACACGTAAGCCGTTCCCTTCACTTCGTCTGCATCAAGCGACCCATTCCCGTTCGCATCTAAGCCATGATCCACCCGGGTTCCGCCGTTTTCGCAATTTGCGCCCGCAGCCTCATCGCTGGTCGCAATGGCTGAACCAGCTGCCGCACCAGGAATCACCGTTGACGTTCCGTCAGTGCAATCCACACGCGTTTCTCCGTCGGCTTCGACGACCGAACACGAACTGCCATCTCGACCCGCGTCTGCGACGTTACAAGCCGTGAGGTTTCCAAGAGCCCAGAACACTATTGATGCCGATGCTAACTTTTTCATTTTATCCCCTTTGGTTTCCGCTCAGAGCCATCCCGAGATCGACGTTCTCTCATGAAGCCGACTCGATGTTCATTTTTTTCATGACGCTGCCGGACTTTAATACAGGTATGATCGCAAAACACCATATATTCGAACAGACTGGCGAAGACAGGCCCTGGCCTCAGGCCAAGAAACTCAGGCAGAAGCCACCTGCCTGCTTCGCCAGCCACGATTGCCATTGGCGCGCTCGCCGTAATGATAAAAGGCTCAGGCAGGCAACCCACGTGCGGCGATCATCATAAGAATGAAAATCAGGCTCAGCAGCAGCATCGCAAGGCGTGGAATGGTCGACACGGCCACATGCATCTGCGCCAATGCACCGGGTGTCTTTGTTTCGTCATAGCCAAGCCGCTTTGAAACCCATCCTTCGACAAAAAAATGAAAGAACGTAATCGACCACGCCAGCGTCCCCCCCAAGAGGATGGAGTGACCCCAAACCCCAGACGTCAGCAAGCGCGACCACTGACCGTCTAGAAGCGCATACGTCAGCAATGTACCGCTGGACACCACGACCGCAGAAAGCACCGAAGCGAGTCGAAAAATCCCGGGGAAAACGCCCAAAAGCACGAAGTCTCGCTCGATGATTGCGGCGCGTTTCAACGCTGGAATCAACACAAGGTTGATCACAACAACTTCACCAAACCATGCGGCAGCGGTCAAAATATGCAGCCAGCGCAAGGGAATCACGACACTTCTAATGAACTCCAACATCCAAACTCCTCACCGTCTTCATGAGATTGAAATTCAATCTCAAATAAAGAAGTCAGGATATGATCCATCGCATATGCGAAAAATCGTCGCATGTTTTCGACCCTCAAATACTCAAAATGAACCGCTGAATCATGTCGCCCCGTTGGGGATATCAACAAAAAATTGGCCCCCGTCCTCATCGAACGGGGGCCATCAAATGTCGAAACATCGAACCCACTGGCACTAGGTCTGCGACCCGACGGCTAGCCGCCAAGCGGTTCCAGATTACTCGGGCACTCCGGCGTTCAGACCGCCTTGTGTGTCCCCGTATTGTTCCGAGGAAAAGACCTCGGTTCCGCCATTGGGTGACGGTATCAACGTGATCGTCATGTTCTGTCCATCTTTGGTCATATTCAGCGTTCGGCCCGGAATCTGATTAACCTCAGGGAAGTACTGACCCAGACGACTCAACTTTGCCTGAACACCTGATTCGGACCAACCACGGTTGGCCATAGCGGTCTGATAGAAGTCGTACGTGTTGTCCATGCTGGCGTTCTTGGCGGTCCACTTGTTGTTCCGGAACGGTTCGTCCTTCTGGAGACTCTGGAATCGAAACTCTCGTTCACAGCCAACGCATGCCGGGACATTTGGATCGGCGGGCTGTTGCTTGAAGGCGCGATTATCCATTTTCTTGGCATCAAAGTTCTCGTCGGTCCACACGGCGGTGACCATCGAGCTGTCCTCACCGGGTTCTCCCGTTGCATCAACGAATCGATACCCTCCCGTAAAATCTCGGATTGGTGAGCGGCCTCCAGCGGCCTGAAAGTCGGCAACCACTTCTTTGACGTCGCGACCAGGTGTGACACCTGCGGTGGCGATATAGTTTTTATCGTTCTGAATCGGCACCAATTCGCCGTTCAGCATTGCCGCCGAAATTCCGCCATTATCAATGGACTCCAATTTCGAGCGGTCGAACCCTTTTGCAGGGTCGAAGGTCTGTTGGAAGTCGGACTTGGCCAAGCTCCCAGCCAAGGGGGCCTCACCCAGCCAGTTCTTGGAGTTGACGCCGTACTCCACCATTTCGTCTTGAATGATATTCATGACCTGGTGTGGCGATTTTCCTGGCGCAGTCCCCGTCGCAAAATACATCACGTTGCCGTTCATGTCGTAGGCTCGAGGCTTGAAACCAAGTGACGCGATGGCTCGCGTGAACTCAGTTCCATCAACGACCGCACCATCGACGATATCGGCTTGGGCTTCTGGAACGTCGCCAAGGCTTGCATCGGCGGCCACGTCCTGCGTGAGGATAGCCCAACCGGTCCCGCACAGGATTGCGCCCGCGAGAGCTAGCTTTCCACCGACCACAGCCATTTTTTTAATCATCTTCATTTCGTCAACTCCTCGTGCCGGCTTAGGCCTCACAGACTAACACCCAGACTTCCCAACGGGCTTGAACCCGCGACACCTGAACATGCGCTGGTAGGCTGCTGCGATTCGCAGGCTGCAGCACTACCTTCGGGACCCTCAACACATGCCTTGTAGGCTGCCGTCGCGGCGCCACAAGCGTCAGCACTCGTCGTGTCTTCTCCGGTCGTGTTCATGTCCGTATTGAATTCTGGGATCGACTTGTCAAAACGTTCTGAAGTCGCCGCAATTTCGAACCGGGTCAGCGCAATCGGCATGATGCGATGGGTTGCAACACTTCTTCTGGGGACGTCCAGAATCCCCGATTGGTAATCAATTTGTCCCCAGACACCGGAGCTTTTTGAAACACTGGCTTCGCCTTGAGCAGCGCCGTATCGAACGCCCGCGCCAAGCGCCAATGACGTGCCCGTAGTCCGCACAAATGACGCCAACATTCCAGCGAATCCGCTTGTATCCATCGACGGATTAATGCGGTCGTTCAGAAGGTTGTAGTTGATCATGGTATCATCACCGCCGGTGATGGCCGTGAGACTCATTTTGGGATCGATACCTGCGCCAGGCATCAACGTCGCGGGGACTTTGGCTTTCAGGCCAGAGTCCATGTAGATGCCCGCAGCCCCAATACCGTTCTGCCAGATATCGCCCGCCGAAGAGACGCTGGACAAGGCGCCCGCGATGGGAACGAGGCCAAGCAACGACGTGCTGGCGTCATCCTTCCACAACTCGCTGTAGGCCTTGCCTTTGACGATCAGGGCTTCGTGATTGAATTGATAAAGCATGCCCATGCCGCTGAAAATCATGATGAAGACCGGGAGGCTCATCACAAATTCAGTCATCACGGAGCCCGACTCGGCGCCCCAAAACAATCGTCGAATTGGATTGTTGAGTTTCATGTTCATTTCACGAGTCCTTCGAATTGATCAGGCCCCATCGAAGTGCCCACTCTGTAGATATATTCGAGGTCTTTAAGGCCCGACCCCGCGGTGAAATCAGGATCGATGATGCCTAAAATCGACCCAACTATGAGGAATGGAATGGTGTCGTTAATGATCGTCCCGAGCCCCGCATCGGGCCCCTGAACCGACGAACCTAGCTTCTCGCCGGGGAGCGCTATTGGGCGGTTTTTTGCCTTCCAACGTGGCGACCACATGTCTGGATTATTTTGGAGACCGAGCCTACCCGACACACCTGGAATGGCAGTGAGGAAACTCAATCCGCCGGTTGCCAGGATTTCGAAAGGTTGCTTGTAGACCAATTCTGAGCGCGCGAGGGCGAAATAGCCTTCGTTGCCGTAGAGCGGGTTATCCTTGTGGTCTCTCTTGGTGTAACTCAACTTCGACCGTCCGCCGGAGTCGGCCATCGTGCCAGCTCGTGGCTTGTAGGCGATCGAGATATTCGAGGTCGCCTGCAACCATTTATTCTTGTCTTCACCAAGATTCTTGTTGATGCGCCAGTCCAGATAACCGTCGTTATGATAAGCGAGCGACGCGGCAGCGCAGCCGATGACCGGCAGTACTTGTGCAACTGCGAAGATGGTCTTCCATCCCTTAGGTTGATCCTTCGACTTGATGTAGGTCTGAGCCGAGGTCAGCAGCAATTCCATCGAAAACGCATATTCGGCGCAGTACCCAACGCCGGCGGCTGCGGCACCTTGTGACCAATCAAACTTGAACGGCTCTAGCTTCGCTTCCCAAACCTTCTGACGGTCTCGTCGAGTCACAGGTAGCGCGTCGGTCGCTTGCGACAACGAAGGCATCATGGCGGTGAAACTGGTGCCCAGGGCCCAATCAACCGTTGAAGACGTGGTCGTCACAGCGTTTTTAATGTTGCCGATGCTGCTTGGTGGTGGAGGCCAGCTGGCAGAAACCATGGCACCATTGCCCATGGAGCGCCCTGTTGCTTCGATCCAGGCCCACCAAGGAGTGATCGCGTACATGTATGCAGAGTACCGGTCGAGCTGATTGATCTCTTTGGATGCTCGGCCGTTCAACATCAAATCTTTCACATTTTCGATCGCCTCGATGCCCTCGGCGATGACCATGGGTAAGGCCGCTACGAAATCCCAACAGGAGGTCAGCACCCAGTCTGCGCATTCCGCAGCCTTGATGACCATCTCGGCCAAAATCGCGATCCACGCATGCACGTAGGTGACGAAATATGAATAGAACATGCGCTTAATGATATTCGCGTACACGATCACATTCATCGTTCGAGATTTAATCACCGAATGAGAGTAGGCGGCCGTGTCAGCGGCAACCTGAACCCGCATCTTGTCTTGAGCTGCCTTGCCCGAATCAAAGATCGTCATCGCCACCATGAAAAGGACCAGGAAGGCCGCTAAAACCAAGAGCAAGACTGCTCCAGATTCCGACCCGTGAAATCGATCGACCCAATTTTTCAATTTAATCAGCATAATAGCCTCAAAGCATCCACGACGGTCACGGAAGCTCTTTGTTGGGTGTCAGGTGGTGAGTCAAAGTGTAGTTGCGCTCCACTGTGGTCAGCCATCCGCCTGCGGTAGGGGTTCCTCCAAATGCCAGACCCACAAGTGGAAAGACCATCTTGTGTTTGTAGGCAACCTTGGTGTTGAACTCCGTCCCCTCACTAAACATGTCGCCAGAATAGGTCACTGTTGTGCTGCAGTAGGCGCCAGCAAACTTCGCTGGGCCACGTTGTGCAAACGTCGCATTGTCGAACGACGACGCGAAGTTGGTGTATCGCTGCGGAATTTCCACCGGCGAGAGCCCGGCCTTGACCATACCGGTCACCAGGCTCCGGAACGCGGACGATTTGGTGCACAAGATATTGCCCGCCGACATGGGCGCGACCGGAGCAATAACGACCGACGCGGCGATTCGTGCGCGGTCTTCTGCATTCGCACGAGTGACCGATGAACCCGCGCGATTGGTTCCGACCTCGGGTCCCCAAACAGCCAGGGTTCGAGCGGCTTCGAAGGTACCAAGTGTGGTCAAAAGACCCGCCATGGAATTCACGCCCATCTGCGCAAGCCCAAACGTCATCAGCAAAAAGACCGGCATCACGATCAAAAACTCGGTCATGATCGATCCGCGAGTCTTGACGACAACCATCGCCTTTTGCCTGCGGATTCGGTCACGCAAATGAGTGTAAGCCACAAAAAGCAACGCCCATGTGCAAACGGCCAGCCCAAACATGATGGCGAGGTCTTTGAGAAGCGGCGCCTGAATCTGGGGATCGCTGAGTCCAGTGCCGACCATCGTCGCCACGCTGCTGCTAAGGAATGGAGACGCGAAGAGCCCAAAAATCACGAAAGTCATCGCGATATGACCGGCTCCACTCAAAATATGCGCAGCAAGAGAGGTCCTCTGTTTCTGCGTGTTTGTCTCACCCATCTAACTCTCCGGGTACAAATCGATGTTCATAGTTGGAGCAATAATCGATCCATTCGATTGCCGACATCACCCCACATCACCACCAACACAAAAACCCAGAAAATGCAGTACCTTACAGAATCCGCCCAGGCATCTCCGGATTTACGAGTGCGACACTTTGACACAGATGGTCGACGCAGGCCCCATGTGAACCGACCCTTATGACCGTTGCGGAGGCGATAACCCGTCGGTCTCATTAATGATTATGACTAAATAGTGCGCGAATACGATGACACCTGCTCGAACGAACGGTGGTACCCAAAAAAAACCTGCGAAAACCCTATGGTTTTGCAGGTTGGCGGACGTGCGGCCAATGATAGAGCCACACGGATCCGAAAGAAGTTGAGAGCTGCATGTCTGCAAGCCCCTGCTCCGTAAGGTTAGCGACGACGGCGCATCCATCCAAGACCGAGAAGCAGGAGCAACAGACCTCCTGTCGAGTCGCTGGTGCTTGAGCAGCCACAACCATCGGGCTCATTTGCCACGGTCACGCCACCATCGTCCGGGTCAACAACAACAGGTTCGTCGCTCATGGTGAACGGACATCCAGCCCACTCGGTTTGAAGGTCGCGACGAATCGCCCGTACGTTCAGAACGTAGTTTCCTGGAGCGGCTTCAAAAGCGGGTAGAGTCACGATGGTTTCTGACCCAATTGCCTGTGCAGCGCTCGCCTGAGCGAGCGCAACTTCGGGTGCATCGGCGCTGGCGATGATGACTTCGAAGGTGATCGTATCACCCGTCCCATCAACGTTGAGGATACGAACTTCTGTGGGCGCCTCGTTGACGGTCTCAAGTGCACAATTTCCCCATTCACCGCCAAAGGATGGAGGAAGAAGCTCGCTTTCGAAACTCACAAAGAAGGTCGTGATTTCGCTATATGGACTGCTCGCCCCCAACGTGTCTTGGGCGATGGCTCGCACAAAATACTCGCCGCCATATTCCAGGTTTTGAGTGACTTGCCAGCTGAGCATCAGCACATCGGCACCGGGCGGTAACGGGTCGCTGGTGACAACGATATCCGCGAAATCGACGTCACGCGCGATTTCGATTTTTAGGGTGATGTCGTCGCCTTCCGGGTCTTCGGGGACAGTCACTGCGATCGTCGGTTGAAGTTCGGCGACTTCAGAGCCGGTTGCCGGCTTGATGATGACCGGAGCTTCCGGCGGATCGTTTTGCACGTTCACAAAAAAGCGTTCGCGCGCCGTCCAGCTTGAGTAGCGACCACCCGCAAATGCTCGAGCGCGCCAAGATACCCAGGTGTTTTCAACCAGCCCCGCGATGGGCGATGAGGTTTGACCGGAGGGATTTTCTGTCCGTGTATCCTCGAATTCAGGGACTTCGTCAGGTTCACCAAACTCAGCTTCGAACTGGTACGAAATCGAGTCGCCGTCGAGGTCTACGGCGTTTTCAAGCACGAGCAAGGTCGAGGTGGCGGTGAGAATCTCATCGTCGATCGGAGAAATCAGCACCGGTAATGTGGGGGGCAGGCTGACCGCGGCTACGCGCACAATTACGGTCACTTCGACTTCGAACTCGCCGTCGCTGATGCGGAAGGTGATTTCAAAGGGAGAGTTCGTGGCGTCGGTCTGTGAAGGTGTCCAAACGTAAGTGCCGGTGCCCTGGGTATCGGTGAGCACGCCGACCACGACAGGGTTTCCTGCCGCGTCCACGTGAATCACTTCGATCGTTACGGGGTCGCCTTGAGGGTCGGAATAGGTCAGGTCGAAACCGATTTCTACGCCCTCTTGAACCTCAATCTCCGTGGGGGGAGCCGGCGTCGGTGTGCCCCCTTGAGTCACGGCGAGGGTCGGAGGCGTGTTTCCACGAATCACTTCGAAGTCGTAGGTGCCTCGTGAGCCGAGGCCGATACCGTCAAAGTCAGCGTCGCCAAAGGTCGATACGGCAAAACAGTAGCGACCCGAACTTGCGATGAGGCCCGTATCGAGTTCAGAGTCGTAGGTCTGTCCTGGGATGGCGTCGTCGTTGACGATCGAAAAAGCAGCGCCGTCCCACCAACCAATCATCGGGTCGAACCATGGATGCGGCTGAGCCACACCGTTGACGATCACCTCGGCCGAGGCCCGTGCGATGTATCGATCGCCGGCCAAGGCGTCGATGCAATAGAAGTCGACGTCGTTACCTGCACTGATGACGGGCGCGCTGGCCGTGAAAGGCAGCTGGGCGATAAGCGGGGTCGTGACCGCAGTCGCGGCGTCGTTTGGTTCGTTCGCGTCTGCAGGCATGGCTCCAAGAGTGCCCGAGGCGCTGGCGTTCGCGCCTTCGATGATGTCAACAAAGCCGCCCACCGTCGTCGCAAAGAGACCGTTGGGATCGTAGGTAATCCACCAATAATGGGAGGCCAAAAGGGAGGGCGCCATTCCACGAAAAAAGACGATACCGGTCTGCGGCGGCACACCAAATTGAGTGTCATCCTGATGGTGAATCCGAATATCAGATTCAGCCTGTAGCCGAACAGTGATGCCAGATTGGGCGAGATTCAGGTCAAATCCGCCCCCCGAAAACATGAGCAGGTCAATATCGGTCATCACGTCGGCGTCGACCACGGTGATGTCGTCTGCATCGGCGAAAATCAAACCGTTGGAAATCGGTGCCTTCACGTCATGCCAGACGTCCCCGTAATTGCCCGTGTAGCCAGGAGGCATGCGGGCATCAACGCGATAAGTCCCAGCCGCAAGTCCACTAAACGTATACGTGCCATCGGCAGCTGTGAGCGTGTCGCTTGTAATGGACCACCCCTTGCCAGCTGGCTCCCATACGCGGACCAACATCCCTGGGATCGCAGCTGCAGCTGAATCTTTGACCGTGCCACTGATGTCGGCTGCCTGAGCGGAGAACGATGTCAGGAAAGCGATCGATGCAATTACGAGAGTCGCATGTATTTTCATGATTTTCCTCAAAATTTCTTTGATCGAGAATCTAACACAAGTCGACGGCACATCGAAATAGGCGGCGGTTGCTGGTCCCCCACTGTAAATTCTGAAAGGGTGCTCAGGTTCTGCAGCGGAAGTAGAAATCATGAATACCCTGATCTGGATCTTGACCTTTGGATTCCTCATGTCCGCGATCGCGCTGAGTGGAGGGCTCTTCGCTCTGGTGCAAGAATCCCTGCTGAAGCGATGGCTCAAGCCCATCGTGGCGTTTGCTGCCGGCTCCCTGTGGGGGGGAGCCATGTTTCATATGCTGCCCAATGCGCTAAAAGGTGGTGAAACCCCCATCCATATCTTCGTCGGGGTCACGTTTGGATTCGCGGCCGTGTTCGCGCTCGACCAATTGTTGGAGTGGCACCATTGTCATAAGACAGGCTCAGAACATATCAGGCCACTCGGTCCACTCCTCTTGGCCGCCGACGCCCTGCACAACTTCATGGGCGGGCTCGCGATTGGAGCGATCTTCGTCACGGATATTCACGCGGGAATTGCCGCCTGGATCGCGGCTGCGATGCACGAGATCCCCCAGGAAATCGGGGACTTTGGAGCCATCGTACATTCCGGATACACACGGCGGCAGGCGTTGGCATACAACTTTTTGTCGGCACTCACGTTTCCCCTTGGGGGCGTCATTGCATGGGCGCTTGGCTCTAGTTTTGATCTCCATTTCGTCGTCGCTATGGGGTGCGGGAATTTCATTTATATCGCAGCCGCGGATCTGATTCCGGAGGTCAAACGGGCTGAGCGTCTTTCGGAGACGTTCATTCGGTTTAGCTTCTTCCTCCTTGGCGTCGGACTTCTCTATGTCGGGGCCGTGCTCAAGGCCCACTGAACCATCGTCGCTTGCCACAGCCCACCCTACGGCGTAGCGTCGCCGCAGAATTGCACAGGAACGGGAGAGTCCAATGAACCACCAGATCACTCATGATCCGGCATTTTCGATGTTACGTGTGGACCTGCAACCAGGCGAAACACTCGTCACTGAGGCAGGCGCCATGGCAGCGATGTCGTCGCACGTCGAATTGGAAGCCAAGCTCACCATCCAACCAAACCCAGGTATGGGAGCCACTCTCGGAGCATTTTTTGCCGCTGTGATTCGAAAATACCTCGGTGGAGAGAGCTTTTTTGTCTCGCACTATTCGACGACCACTCCGGGTACGGTTTGGGTGGCTCCAACGGTCAGCGGTTCGATCGTGCATCGGCGATTGGAAGGCGGGCAGATCATCACGCTCTCGGCCGGCGCCTACGTCGCGTCAGCGGGAAATATCGAGTGCATCGTCAAGTACGGCGGCCTTCGCGGCATCCTTGCCAAGGAGGGCGCGTTTTTCCTGAAGGTGATTGGGAACGGAGGCGACCTCTGGTTCAACAGCTTTGGTGGCGTGGATTTCATCGATGTCGACGGCACCTATATCGTCGATAACGGCCATATTGTTGGATGGGAAGGAGACTTGGAATTCGACATCAAGTCCGCCGGCGGCGGTTTGATGGGATTGGTCGCATCGGGCGAAGGCCTCGTATGCGAATTCAAGGGCCGGGGCCGGGTGTACATCCAATCCCGTAATTTTGGATCGATGACTGGCTGGCTTTTGCCGCTGATGCCTTGAAAGGACGACAAAATGCAATGTGAACTACTTTATCAGCCGGTCAGCACGATGGCCCGAATCCGACTCGATGCTGGGGAACAATTTCTTGTCGAGCCGGGTGCCATGATTGGCATGAGCACCAATATGGACATGAAAACCGGGCTCGCGGGCAACAGCCAGAGCACGGGAATACTCGGAAAACTCGCCAGCGCTGCCGGGAGAATGCTGACCGGCGAGTCTTTCTTTCAAAATACATACATGCCTCAGGGCGGCTCCGGCGAGTTGCTTCTGGCTCATACGCTTCCGGGCGACATGGTTATGATGGAAGTCGGCGATCACGGCTTGAAACTGCAGTCAACGGCCTTCGTTGCCAGCTCGACAGGCGTGAATATTCAGGCTGAATTCGGCGGGGCAAGATCGTTCTTTTCCGGCGAAGGGCTTTTCCTGATTTCAGCCACTGCTCAACGCCCCGGCGAACAGCTATTGGTAGGCGCCTTTGGCGGCATTCAAGAGGTCCAATGTGACGGTTCCATGGTCATCGATACCGGCCACCTAGTTGCCTGGGATGCCAATTTGACCTTTAACGTCAAAAAAGCAGCCGGCGGTTGGATCGCGTCGTACCTGTCAGGTGAAGGTTTGGTCTGCCAATTCAACGGTCAAGGCCGCATTTGGATGCAGACTCGTAATCCGCAGGCGTACGGCACCCTGGTCGGAAGCATGCTTCCTCCTCGAACAAACTAAGGTTTTTATGCGCTACGAAATTAGACAACGCCCAAATTTCAGCATCGCCCTCGTGACCTTCGAGAGTCCGGGTGAGCAACTTGTGGTCGAGGCAGCCGCGATGGTGGCCAAAGACTCGGCTCTCGCGATGAAAACCAACATGCGCGGTGGGCTTTTAGGCGCCGCTAAACGCAAGATGCTGGGAGGCGAGAGCCTGTTTCAGAACACGTTTACGGCGTCAAAAGCGGGAGAGACCATCTGGGTCGCTCCTGTCGCCGAAGGCGATATGCTGGCTTTTGACATGGACGGAACCCAGCCGATCTACATGTCATCCGGGAACTACATTGCTTCTGGTCCCGACGTGACGTTGGACTCGTCGTTTCAGGGGGGCAAAGGATTCTTCAGTGGCACCAGCTTCTTCATGCTTGAGGCCAAAGGAAACGGCCCACTTTTCATCGGTTCTTACGGTGGCATCCACCCCGTAAATGTTGGACCTGAAGGCTATGTGGTCGACAATTATCATATCGTCGCGTTTACAGGTGGGCTGCAATATACCGTCAAGCGCGTTGGCGGAATGAAGTCGTTGTTTGGTGGCGGAGAAGGCCTCGTCTGTCATTTCAGTGGGCAGGGTACGGTTTGGGTCGCAACGCGCGGATCAGCAGCGCTGGCTCGATTCATCCACCCGTTCCGCCCAGTCGAAAGTAACAAATAGAGCCGGCGTAGAAGGCCTCGTCTGTCATTTCCACGGGCAAGGCGCTGTCTGGGTCGCAACACGCCGCTCAGCGGCCCTCACGCGCGACATTCACCCATTCCGGCCGAGGACGGCAAGTCGGACGGACTTATGGTCCGCGTAGGTCGTCGAACGTCTTCAGCACTCGAAGAGCTCTCAGCGTGTTCCATCTGCTCGGTTGGCGGGTTTTTTCCATGTCAAAATGAGTCTGGCCCGCGTGTTTTGAAGCGGTCCACGTTCCATCCTTTCGTCGTCGTTTCCTGACGATTTCCAACGCGTCACTGAGCCGAGGGTCGGCCACACCGACCCCTCTGAAATAATCCAGCGCACGCAACACATCGAAACGCCACCGGCACGGGTAATGAAGCCGCGTAAACAACGGGCTGATGACCTCACCGGTGCGATGGGATTTGTAGAGCCTGTGAATCAAGAGGAACTCGCGCCCTTTTGTGGCGGCCTCATCGAGGTCCTGAAAACGGTACGAATACCCACCGGCGAGGTACGTCTGAATGCCTTCCAACACCGACAGAGTGCTGTGAACCGACGAATGTATAGCGCCACTGCGATTACGTCGGCAGTTGAATCCACCGTCGTCCATGCGCTGGCTCAGAATAAAATCGACGACCGTTTTCAATCGTTCTTCGGGCGCCCGAAACCACGCCAAAAAGTCGAGCGCCATCCCGTTCATGCAGACGTCACTCTGTGGAATATCGGGTGACGAATTGATCCCGCCGTCGGGGCCAATTTCTTGGTCAAGAATTCGACAAATGGTCTCGTCGACCTCCGGTACACCTGGGGCCAACTCAAGGTTTCGAAGGTCCAGCAGCGTATAATGTGAAGAAGTCCATTTGGGCTGATAATACGCACGCCCCCAATGACCATCAGGCCCACGCGCAGCCAGGAAGCGTGCGCCCCACCCCTCTGTCTCGATACGCTTCTGCAAATCCGGCCGGTCTTGCCCCAAGAGGTCACGCCGAGTCTGAAACTCGATGCTGACGTCGCCGGCGAGCAACCATTCGATCAACTTATTGTCGATTTCGAGTGAGTTCATAAACGACTCCGTCGCCCAAAATCACTGCACGTCGAGACAAACCCCGAGGTAGCGCTGACCATAAGGCACCACGCTGGAAGCAGAGGAGCGTGAGCTCGCGTAGCGGTCATAGAGGATATCGTACGTGCCTGGGATCAACGAGAACGTCGTGTAGGGCCCTTCCAGATTATGATTGCTGTAGTCGTACTGAAAATACGAGAACCCATGTTTGACGCCGGTGTCTCGAGGAACGGCCCAGAATGTCACCGTGCTCGAATCGTTCGAGGTGGCCGGTAGGGGCTGACCGTCGATATTAAAGGTGACGTTGATCAACGTGGACGGAATATCGATGTTGACCGTCTGACTCGGCCCAGAAATCACCAAATCTTTGATGAGCACACGTTGTCCATAGGGCACCACGCTCGAAGCCGACGACCGAGAGCTCGCGTAGCGGTCAAAAAGAATATCGTAGGTGCCTGGGATCAAGCGGTCCGTGTTGTAAGGGCCTTCCAAATTATGGTTCGAATAGTCGTATTGGAAATACGAAAGCCCGTGCCGAACGCCTGTGTCCTTGGCGACTGCCCAGAACGTCACCGTGCTTGAATCGTTAGACGTCGCGGGCAGCGGCGCTCCATTGCGCGTGAAATTCAGCGTCAATTGCGTCGATGGAATGTCGATGTTGATCGTCTGGCTCGGCCCCGAAATCACCAAATCTTTGATGAGCACACGTTGACCATAAGGCACCACGCTTGAGGCCGACGACCGAGAGCTCGCGTAGCGGTCAAAGAGAATATCGTAGGTGCCCGGGATCAGGCGGTTCGTGTTGTAGGGGCCTTCCAAATTATGGTTCGAATAATCGTATTGAAAATACGAAAGCCCATGCCGAACGCCTGTGTCCTTGGCGATCGCCCAGAACGTGACCGTGCTTGAATCGTTGGACGTCGCGGGCAACGGCGCCCCATTGCGCGTGAAATTCAGTGTTAACTCGGTGGATGGAATATCGATGTTGATCGTCTGGCTCGGCCCCGAAATCACCAAGTCTTTGATCAGCACACGCTCTCCGTAGGGCACCACGCTCGACGCCGACGACCGTGAACTCGCGTAGCGGTCGAAGAGAATATCGTAGGTGCCTGGAATCAAGCGGTCGGTGTTGTAAGGGCCTTCCAAATTATGGTTCGAATAATCGTATTGGAAATACGAAAGCCCATGCCGAACGCCTGTGTCCTTGGCGACCGCCCAGAACGTGACCGTGCTCGAATCGTTAGACGTCGCGGGCAGCGGCGCCCCATTGCGCGTGAAATTTAGGGTCAATTGCGTCGACGGAATATCGATGTTGATCGTCTGGCTCGGCCCCGAAATCACCAAATCTTTGATCAGCACACGTTGGCCATAGGGCACCACGCTTGACGCTGAAGACCGAGAGCTCGCATAGCGGTCAAAAACGATGTCGTAGGTACCCGGAATCAAGCGGTCGGTGTTGTAGGGGCCTTCCAAATTATGGTTCGAATAATCGTACTGAAAATACGAAAGCCCGTGCCGAACGCCCGTGTCCTTGGCGACCGCCCAGAACGTGACCGTGCTTGAATCGTTAGACGTCGCGGGCAGCGGCGCCCCATTACGCGTGAAGTTCAGCGTCAGCTTTGTGGATGGAATATCAATATCGAGCGTGTTTTGGCCGCTCGTGATCACGACGTCGGACATCAATATTCGCTCGCCGTATGGAGCAACGCTCGAGGCCGAGCTGCGAGACGATGCATAGCGGTCGTAGAGGATATCGTAGATGCCTGGAATCAATCGATGGGTGACGTAGGGGCCTTCCAGATTATGCGAGCTGTAGTCGTACTGAAAATACCCCAATCCGTGGCGAACGCCGGTGTCCTTGGCGACCGCCCAGAACGTGATGGTGCTCGAATCATTGGAGGTCGCGGGCAATGGCGCGCCGTTCAAAGTGAAGTTCATCGTCAAGAATCCCTGCGGGATATCGATGACGTCGGGAAACGCGCTGGTCGAAACACACGTTGCGGCACCGCAATTGGGCGAAATCACTCCCACACACATGCCGCTGTTGTCACACACGTCACCCGTCGTGCAGTAGACACCGTCGTTGCACGTGCTTCCTGGCGAGCGTTGCTCAAGGATAAAGGATTGCGTGGCCTCGCTGCAGGTTCCGTAGAACTGGCATGGGCCAGGTGATGGTGGAGCCGTTGGGATATTGGTGGTCAAACACCCATCGGCTGCGGCGGCTGGATTGGCCGGCGAACAGGTCTCGACGCCTGTGCAGAAAAGCCCGTCTTCGCAAAAGGAGTTTGATGGGGTGTTGGACTTAAAACCGCCTGCGCAGCTGTCGACGGTGCAATCGATGCCGTCGTCGGGAACCAGCGTGTCGTCATTCGTGGTGGCGCACCCCGTCACGGCGTCACAAGAGTCTACGGTACATGGATTTGCGTCGTCACAGACCCGTGGCGCTCCGCCGCCGCAAGCCCCGGCCATACACGTCTGATTGTCGATGCATTGCGTTGTGCTGCACGAGGTTCCGTTGGCAGCATTGGTGCTCTGACATACGCCCAAGACCAATGCGTCGTCGGTGCACGGATTATTATCGTCGCACACGGGCGTAAAACACTCGGCGAGGTTGTTGGTGACGCGGCAGGCTTGATTCATGGCCGCGCAAAGGTTGGGGGTGCAAGGATCGTCAGTGCAACCTCCCATTCCGTCTGCATGATAACCCGAATCACATTGGCAGGTGAACGCCGCCCCATTACTGGCGCAGGTCGTCTTGTTGGGTGCCGTACAAGGGTTGGGCAAGCACGAGTCCAACGTGCAATTCCCTGCGCCGTCATCATGATAACCTGCGGCAAGGTCGCACACATCGCAGGCGTCTCCGTCATAACCTGCGTCGCAGAGGCAGGCGATGATCCCCCCAGTGTCATCGCAAGCTCCATTGGCGTTGCAGCTGTCCATCACGCCGGTCTGACAGACTTCGTCGATCACGCAGGTTCCGTTCTGGTCATGAAAACCAGCGTCGCATGAACACTCAAATCCAACGCCCTGAAGGGTGCAAACCGAGGTGTTTGCGGTCGTGCATGGGTTGGGCACACACAGATTTGTGGTGCAGCCGCCTTGTCCATCAGCGTGAAAACCACCTGAGGCATCACATTGCTGGCAATTTGGCGCTGCCCAACCGTCTTCGCAAGCGCATGAAACCTGACCTGCGTCTTCGCTGCACGTGCCGTTGCCGGCACAAGTCGTAGGACTACACGTCGCATCGACCGAACAATTTTGGCCGTCCAAATGCGTGCCAGCGGGGCACTCGCACGCGGCGATTCCCTGCGTGACCGCGCATAAGAGCTCGTTTGGACACTCAATCAAATCACAAGGATCGTTGGTGCACTCTGCCCCGTTGGCCAGGTAGCCATTCGCCGCGTCACACTGATCACAAAAATCCCCCGCCCACCCCAAATCACAGGCGCATACGAGCTCGCCGGCATTCTCGGAACATGTTCCTTGGCTGTTGCAGGTTGTGGCGGTGCAAACTGTGTCTGTGACACAAGCGGCGCCGTCGTCTGTCGTGCCCGCGGCGCACGAGCAAACCGGAAAACCATCCACGGCCTCGCAAGCCTGGTCAGGTCGGCAATTCGAATTGTCGCAAGGATTGACGGCGCAAGTGGGGTCGCCAGGCGGACACTGAGCGATGCCCGTGTCGACACCAGCATCGGGCGTGACCTCACCAGCGTCGCTCGTTGGGTCGTTCGGCCCAGCGCCAGAGTCCTCGCAATCGCAGGCCGAGAACGGCAACAACAAGCAAATAAAAGCGATGGAAATAAAAGGGGTTAAGCGCATCATGAATCCGACTTCAATCAATTTAGACGAAGTCTAACCGAAAGTGCCACCCGTCACCTCTGAAAGTATCTGAAGCATAAAAGGTGCTTCGGGTCAGGCGAAGACTTCTAATTTCATTTGGGCCTTGCCTGCTCGTTTCGCCTGATACATCGCGGCATCCGCCTGCTCGATAGCCTGGTCGAGCGAAGCAGGAAGCGACCGAAAAACCACCGCACCGACGCTGACCGTAGTGGGCCACTCACGTATTTTCATCGCTCGGCCTAGCTCCTCCACAACGCGTTCAATCAACAAGGTGGCAGCGTCAAGGTCGGTTTCGGGGAGCAAGAGCCCAAACTCATCCCCACCAAGTCTGGCCGTAACATCGGTTTTACGCGTATGAGTCTGCAGGATATTCGCGACCAATTTTAAGGCCTCATCGCCCGTAGCGTGCCCGAATTCATCGTTAAGGGCCTTGAAGTCATCGAGGTCAAGGTAAGCCAGCGTGAGCGGACTGTTTGACCTTTCCGCCGACGCAAAAATGTACTCCGCCAGCTCCCCGAACGCGCGACGGTTTCGGATCTTGGTCAACGAGTCCGTTCGGCTCAACTCTCGCTCGATGTCGAGATGGTCAGCAAGTTCGCGCATCATCTCCCGTTCGGCAGTGATATCCCTAAACGTGGTCACGACCGAAACCGCTTGTCCGTCCTTCAGGATGGGCTCCGAGTGAATTTGAATCCAGGCGAATTCATCCCCTACTTTGTGGACGCCCATCACGACGTTCGACTGAGGCTCAGAGGTTCGAAGCGCCGCCATCGCGGGGTGGTCTTCGCCCCGAAATTCAGAGCCATCCTCCCGGATCGTTCGCCATTCCTCGTCAAGCGACGACCTGCCCATCAATTGATCCTCGGTCAACCCAAGAATGCTACAAGCAGCAGGATTGCATGCCACGGTGGTTCCATCCGCTGCCTGCAGTACAACGCCCTCAACCATTCCGGCGAACATGGCCCGCAATTCCTCATCTTTGGCGGCAATCAGGGCACGCTTACGCTCAAGTCGGCGTGCGTGTTTACGAAGCTCGAGTTGAGTCATGACCTGATTGGCGAGAATCCTGAGCAGGTCTTTCTGCTCTTCGGTCAGGACTCGTGGAACATGGTCAATAGCGCATAATGTACCAAGGACCAGGCCCTCGGCAGTTCGAAGCGGCATCCCGATATAGAACCGAATCAGTGGCCCACCGCTTACGAACGGATTGTCGTGGAAACGCTCATCCTCAAACGCATCGGGAACCAGCATCATGGCGTCGTTGGCCACGACATGTCCGCAAAAAGAGATTTCCCGGGAGGTTTCTCGTGCTTCCAGACCATGGCGCGACTTGAACCACTGCCGGCTTTCGTCCACCAGCGTCACAAGCGTTATCGGCACGTCCAGAATCCGGGCGGCAAGGCGTGTAAGTTCATCGAACACCTCCTCGTCTTGCGAATCCAAGATGGCATAACTTCGTAGCGCTTGGAGGCGCTCGGCCTCATTGGAAGGAATCTCTGGTTTCTGCAAAACGAACGGTCCCCTGATAAAGTTCACTGAAAGCTTACACGTACTCACGCTCGGGTTCTTGTTCTTCTTGCGCAATTCCGCAGCCAAAACGCCCAATCCTGCAAAGGGACGGCCCGCCTGTCCGACATCGCAATTTTGTGTACTAGAGCTGACTCTGTATACATCCAGTACACAAAAAACTGACGAAGAACGTGGTCCCGAGACAGGCACTGTGCATACTGAACCTGCAAAATACCGAGGAGGTCACGATGAAGTGGAGACCCGACATATTTGAGTATCTGGCATTTCGCCTCTTCATGCGGGACTACTACACGGCGGCCAAAAAAAACCTGAAGCGGTTTTCCCATCGTTTTTTTGCCCAAGAGGCAGGGTTCACCAGTTCAAACTTTCTAAAAATGGTGATGGATGGAGACCGCAACTTGAGCCCGGAGAGCGCTGTTCGGGTGGCAGCCGCAATGGGCCTTAGCGCCGCCGAGTCTCGATTCTTCTTGTTGCTTGTCGAGTTTGATCAGGCTGCGGACCCCGACGAAAAAGCCCGAGTGATGGAGTCGATCGCTGCGACCCGTCGGTTCCTGGAGGCCAAACCTATCGACGGAATGCTCTACGAGTACCTCTCGAATTGGTATAATTTGGCCATTCGTGAGCTCGCAGGTCGGGCGGACTTCCAGTCCGACCCCAAATGGATCGCTGCACAACTTCGCCCGTCGGTCTCTGCGTCCAAGGCCAAGAAATCCCTGGAACTGCTGCTGGAGCTTGGTTTACTTGAAGAAGACGAAGGAACGGTCTCCCGTGGAGAACCCTCGCTCGATGCGGGGCACGAAGTCCAGGTGGTCGGCGTTCGGCAATTTCACAGGCAGATGCTCGAACGCGCTGCCGCGTCCATCGATGACGTACCTGCGGCCGAACGAGACATCAGCGCCATTACGGTATGTGTGCGCGCAGACACTGTTTCTGAACTCAAAAGCAAGCTGCGTGACTTTCGAGAGAAATTCATGGCGTACTGTGACGAGCAGAGTGATCCGGATGTGGTGTACCAAATGAATGTGCAGCTCTTCCCGTTGAGTCATATGAGGAAGTCATGAAGAAGATTTGGATAATTGGTTTGTTGGCTGGAATCGGATGCGGGGACGCAGAAACGGGGTCCCATATTGGCAATCCCGTCAGCTTGGCGTTCACCATATTTTCATCGTTGAGCTCTGAGTCCGGGGAGCCGGTATTTCTTGACGAAAACAGCACAGAATACACGTTGATCTCCGCAAAGATGAACGTGGGTGAGATTCGACTGAATCTGCCCACAGGAACAACGTGTGCGGACTTGTCCACGACTTCGTTTGTGGGCGCGGTGTGTGGCCTCGACGACGATGTCCCTGCCAAAGAAGTAATTCGAGTGATGGGCCCCTTTGTCGTCAACCTCACCGACCCCAAGGCCTCTCCGCTCGACAACGTCCGGGTGCCTGCGCTGGCGTATCCTCAGGTCGTGTATCGGCTCGAGAATGCCGACCCTCAGGACGGCCTCATCGGCGCGACAGACCCCTTGGCCAATTTGAGTTTCATCGCCGACGCCACGTTCCTCAAAGACGCGGTGTCGAATACGCTTCATCTTGCTTTGAAGATCAACGACGACGTCGAGATCGAGAATGCTACGGGCATCGAAGTGGGACAAAATGGCGCCATCAGCATCAAGCTTGACGCGTCAAATTGGCTCGCCGGTGCCGGCCTTGGGGCATGTCTGGAAGACGGTTCGATTCCGATTCAGAACCAATCGGCTACCGTGGACGAGGACACAGAATGCGGCGATGCCGAGGAAATTCTAAATTCCAATATTCTGTCGTCGTCTCAAGTCTCAGAGACTGAAGCCGACGAAGGTGCGACTGAAGACATTTGAAATTTCAGGTTCGTTCCAAGAAACGAAAAGAGGTCGGAGCAAACGCTCCGACCTCTTTTTTTGGGTTCAGGGATTATTTAGGGGCAGGTGTTGCCGTCCACGCAATAGACGAGCCCGGACACATTGGCTTCAGGGCAACAAGACTGGCCGCCGCGGCAATCTGCACAAGGACACTGGTCGCAGGCTCGACCGATATCGAAGTCCCGACACTTGCCGTTGGCACAGACCTGGTCACGGTCGCAACGGTCACCACAATCGCCACAGTGAATCGGGCTTACCAGGAAGGTCGCGTCGGATACGCACTGGCTGTTGTTGGGGCCACATTCGTTGAGGCCAAGGTTTTGACAGGCATTATTTTGGTTGGAAATACAGACGCTGTTCGCGCAGGCTTGGTTCTGCCCGCAAGGGCTTGCACAGGTGCCGCAATGTTGATTATTGCTCGCGGTATCCACGCATTGCCCGTTGCACAGTTCAAGGCCCGGGCGACAGACGCATGCTCCGGCCACACAGGCCTCAGAATTTCCGCATTGGTTTCCGCAGCTCCCGCAATTATTGGGGTCGTTTTGAACGTCGCGGCATGTATCGTTTTGCCCACAGGCCATCATCCCGGCAACACAGCCGCATACGCCCGAGCTGCAAGAGCCGAAATTCTGGTCGCAGTCGTTGCCGCACGCCCCACAATTTGTGCGGTCGGTCGCGAGGCTGACGCATGAATTTCCGCAAATCACCTGTCCCTGAAATGGGCAAGAGCACGCGCCCGAAGTGCACGACGCGACATCTGGGCAATCCCGTCCGCACGCTCCACAATTTAGCGGGTCCTGGGCTGGATTCACGCAGGTTCCGAAACAGGCGATTTCACCTGCGCCCTGACATGACAGCGGCTGACACACGCCGGTAACACAGGCTTCTCCCTGTCCGCAGCGTGTATTGCAACCGCCGCAATTTGCGAAGTCCGCGGTCGGATCGACACAGGAATTTCCGCAAATAATTTGCCCGACCGGACATGCACAATTTCCGGAGGTGCACGCCGCCGTCGCGGGGCACTCAGTTCCACACCCGCCACAATTCGCAGCGTCGGACGAAGGGTCAACGCACGAGCCAAAACAAGCGATTTGGTTGGCCGGACATGTGAGGGGCTGACAATTTCCCGAGACGCATTGTTCGTTGACGTTGCAATCATTCCTGCACGCTCCGCAATTCTGGAAATCTGCCGACAGATCCGAACAGGAATCCCCACAATTCACCAGTGCAGCAGGGCATGCACACGCCCCATTTGTGCAGGTTGCGTCCGTCGGGCACTCGTTTCGACATGTGCCACAATTCAACGCATCAGTGGTCACGTCAGCACAGGTGTCGCCACAGTCGGTCGAGCCCGCGGGGCACGAGCACGCTCCTGACTCACACACGCCTCCCATGGGACAAGCCGTGCCGCACCCGCCGCAATGATTTGGGTCAGCCGAGGCATCTACGCACGCGCCATCACACATAATCTGTGTGCCGGTGCACTCACATGCGCCAGCCACGCATGCGCCCAGTCCACATGAAGTTCCGCACGCTCCACAATTGAGCGCGTCGCTCGTCAAGTCTGAGCAAATGCCATCACAGACCTCGTTGGGTGTATTACACGCAACGAGATCCGCGGATGCATCATTTGTCGAACTGTTTCCGAGATCCGCCCCCTGATCGTTGATAATCCCGGCGTCCGTGTTGGCCTTTGGCGACGAGCTCTCGTCCCCGCAGGAGCCACACGATGCCAGCAGCAGCGTGACGAACAGCAGCACGCTTCGCATAAAAAATGACGTTCGATGATCCATGAGGAACTCCGGGAAAAACAGTTTAATAAGGGACCTATTTTGGTGAACTGAATTTCCTAGATCGTGACACAAGACCAACCCTCCATCCACACTTCCACCGCCGGTTCTGTGTACCGGCGGTACACAGGAAGCGTCGCCGTTTCATTGATTAGTTATTCGATTAGGGGAAAATTTAATCATCGTTTCAACGAGGAATCCCCCATGAATGCACTCAAATTTTCCAGAACTATTTTATTCGCCGCATTGGCATTCAGCATCACCCACCTGGGCTGCGGCGACGACGCACCGAGTTCGAAAACCGATAAGACTGCTGCCAATAATTCAACGGCGAACAACACTGCGGCAAACAACACCTCCGGAGGAGGAGTCGTTGTTGAAGCGAGCTGCCCGGCAGGGGTTTGTTCATGCCCGACCGGTTTGGTTTTATGTGGAAACCTCTGCGTAGACGCCTCAAAAAACACTGATCATTGTGGAAGTTGCGACACTTCTTGCCAGGGAGACGCCTCGATTTGTGTCTCAGGGCAATGCGCCTGCGGAGCCGGCGCGGTTCAATGTGGCAACACCTGCGCAGACCTTTCGACCGACGCCAATCATTGCGGAGATTGTGGGAATGACTGCAATAACAACGAAACCTGCGTCTCGGGTGTTTGTGAGGCATTGATGTGTGGCCCTGGCTTGGTGGCATGCCGCAACGACTGTGTGGACCTTTCGATCGACGCCGCCCATTGCGGAGCGTGTGGGGACGCGTGTTTTGGCGGTGAAACTTGCCAATCCGGCCAGTGTATCTGCGCTGCAGGAAGCGCATGCGCCCTGGTCGGAAACGAAGGAACGGTTGTTGGGGGAGCGTGCGACACCAACACAGTGTGCGACGCCGGGTCGACTTGCCTTGGTGGGCAGGATTTTCCTGGCGGGACCTGCAGCAAGACGTGCTTGACTTCGGCGGATTGCCCAGGCGCCACGGAGTGCATTTCGGTCAACGGAGAGGGCTCGTGTTTGCTCGCGTGTGACCAGAATGACCAATGTCGACAAAATTACGAATGTCGACGACGAGACCTGATGGGCGGCGGTGGCGAAGCCCGCATTTGCATGGCCAACTAAGCCGTCCGAAGCGATTTTATTTACCCAACCAAACCTCAACTCACAAACGCGCCCACTACTCCATTGGCGGCGTATACAACGTGTACACAGAAGCGTTTGCACAGCATTTGCTGTTGGTGGAAAGTCATCCCTCGGCACGAATGATTTCGATGGTTTCTCGGTGAAACCAAGCTTTATATCGCCTCGGAAGTTACGAGAAAAAATATGAAATCTTGGGTTATCATCGCTCTTCTCATCGCCATTCCGGCAAGTCTGGTTTGTTACAAAGTATTCTGGCTCCACTACGAAGTCGCAGACGTTCTGCCCCAAAAAGAGTACACCATCACGACCCGGATGACTTTCGATGGTCATACCGATGCGACTCGTGCTCGCACTTTCGTTCCTGTGACCGACGAGCGTCAAATCATCGGATTCCAGGAGCAACAAGCGCCTGTCGCAATGAGATTTTCAACCGAGGACGAGGGGCAAAACAGGGTGGCCATTTGGTCGGGTACTGCAGTGCCGGACCAGACAACAATCGTGCACACTTTTACTGCGCAAACGATTGGTCTGAAATACGTGGTCGACCCTCTTTTGAAGGTGCCGGCTTCGTACGAATCAGCGCTTCGCGTCCACCTTCAGCCATCCGAGTACGTTCAAGTCGATGCCCCCGAAATCGTAGCCTTGGCCACCAAGATCGGGGCCAATACGGGCACCGCACTTGAACGCCTCACCAAGATCTACGACTTCACGATGGGACTTGAAACGCGAGCCTTCAAGGGCACGACAGACGCCCTGACAGCCGCGCGCCTTGGCGAAGCGAGTTGCAATGGAAAGAGTCGCCTCTTTGTGGCTCTCGCGCGCTCCGTGGGGCTTCCAGCCAGGTTGGTAGGCGGTCTGATTCTGGCGGAAGGAAAGAAGCGAACGTCTCACCAATGGGTTGAGGTCAATCTTGGCGGTCATTGGGTTCCGTTCTGCCCGACCAACGGTCATTTCGCCGAGTTGCCGGCCAATTATCTGGTCTTCTACCGTGGTGACGAAGCCCTTTTTAAACACACGTCGGATATCAATTTCGACTACGACTTTTCGACTGTCTCTAAACTCGTCCCATCGGAAAGAGCACGCGAAACCCTCAGCGCGTTCAACGTCTGGGACCTCTTTGCTCGCCTAAAATTGCCGTTCTCTCTGCTGCGAACCGTGTTGATGCTTCCGATTGGAGCGCTCGTCGTTGTTTTGTTTCGTAACGTGATTGGGGTCCCAACCTTTGGCACGTTTTTGCCGGCCCTGATCGCGGCAGCCGCCGGAGCGACCGGTGTGCTCTGGGGCCTGGTGAGCTTGCTGATCGTGCTGTTAGCGGTCGTGATTGCACGACGGGCGACGGAGCGGCTTGGGCTCTTGCACTCCCCCACTCTCGCTATTTTATTGGTCGTGGTCGTCTTGACGATGATTGGGACAAGTTTTGTGGCGGAACGGGCCGGGTTACTGGATTTGGCCAAAATTTCGTATTTCCCAATCGCCGTGATGGCGATTGCTTCTGAGCGCTTCTATTTGGCGTTGGTCGAAAAAGGAAAAGGCGAGGCGGCAAAGCAGCTTACAGGGACCCTCATTGTGGTTTTGGGCTGCTATATCGTGATGAACTCACTGGCCGTGCAGATGATCGTCAGTGGTTTCCCCGAAGTCCTTCTGTTTGCTGTGGCAGCGAACATCTATATCGGCCGTTGGGTGGGCGTTCGAATGCTCGAAATGTGGCGCTTCAGGCACCTGATGGGGAGCGCGACATGATTTCGAGAATCCTTAATAAAATCCAACGCATTCGCGGTGGTTACGGTCCCGTGTACGGAATTAATCGACGCAACGTGGAACTCGTCTACGCAAAAAACCCGCGACGGCTCTATCCCTACGCCGACGACAAGATTCTGTCTAAGTCCTGCATGGAAAAGGCAGGCGTCCCGACGTCGAAGACTCTCGCGGTTTGCAGGGGACTGTTTGAGGTCACTTCAACCCTCGAAAAGCTCAAAGGTCTTGATAATTTTGTGATTAAACCTTGTCAGGGAAGCGGCGGCGACGGGATTCTCATTACCGGAGTTCGTGACGGCGAGGGATGGACGACTCCAAAAGGATGGATTTCGGACCTCGATGTGCATCGACACATGGCGAATATTGTTTTTGGGGCGTTTTCGAGTCAACTCGAAGACACCGTGCTGATTGAGACTCGAGTCCGCCCCCACGCCTTGTTCCGAGAGTTCTGGGATCAAGGCGTCTGCGATGTGCGCATCATCTGCGTAGAGGACGTTCCTTTCATCGCGATGATCCGCATTCCAACGAGTGCATCGGGTGGAAAAGCCAACCTGCATCAGGGTGGAATCGGTGCGGCCGTCGACCTGCAAACTGGCCTCACAACCAGGGCCGTCTCTAAGGGAAAGTCCTGCACAATCCACCCCGAGTCGGGTGTCAAAATTGTGGGGCGCCAAATACCGATGTGGGACGAATGCATCAGCATTGCCGAGCGCGCAAGCGCTGCAGTGCCTCTGAATTACGTCGGTGTGGACATCGTCATCGACGAGACCGACGGCCCACTCATTCTGGAAATCAACGCTCGGCCGGGTCTTGAAATCCAGAATATCAACGGATTCGGACTGGGTGCGGCCTTGGAGAATATCCGATGAAAACCAAGAGCCTCTGGCCCCTGACAACGGTTTTAGTGATGATGATTTTGGGCGCGATGGTGCTCGAAGTCGCCGCGCGCGACAGCGGTACAAAAACGCGAATCATCCGAATCGATGAATCTGTCTCAGACGAGACCGATGAATCTGAGGACGATTGGAATCGGCAACCCCCGATCAACGCAGACCACGCCCGCGCCCGTATCTTGGCGCAACGTGGCGACTTTGCTGCTGCATTGGCCGTGACCCAAAAACTGGTCACCGCGGACACCTCTAATAACGCGGGCCTCAACGCAGAATACGGTCACCTCTTGCGCCGAGCCGGTGAGTTAACGGAAGCCAAAAAAATCTTGGACGCCGCGATTCAAGCGACCCCGACGAATGCCGCTATCCTGGTAGACCTCGCGTTGATCGACTCCGCGCAGAATCACGACAAATCGGCCGAGGAACACCTCACTCAGGCGCTCAAGATTCGACCTTTTCACACGGCAAGTCTGCTTTTCCTTGGAAGACTGCAAGCGAAACGCGGCGACTCCAAGAGCGCTATCGCCACTCTTGAAAAGGCCGCGAGACAGGGGTCCAACGAAGACAGAGCTCGAGGATTAGCAGCACTCGGTCGAGTACGAATTGACGCAGGGGAACTTCAGGCGGCCCGTCTTGACCTTAATGGTGCCATTGAACGCGCGCCTTCAAACGTGGGAATTTGGATTGCCGTCGCGCGCGCCTATTTGCGCTCCACTGAGGTCGATGACCACAAGAAAGCTCTGGAACACGCGCTGAAGGCAGCCGCCCTGGCCCCCGGCACATCTCGTGTTCATGCGCTCCTGGCGAGCGCGTTCGACAAGCTCGGCCGCCAAGACGAGGAAATCACAGAGCTTGAGCGAGCGCTGAGCATCGACCCAGGCTACGTTTTTGTTCACGAAAAGCTCGCCCGCGTCTTCATGGAACTCGACGAATACAAAAAGGCGAGAAAACACGCCGAGTGGCTCTTCGAGCACGAACCAGGCTCACGTGAGTACGCCTTTTTATTGGCATCGGTTGATCTAAAATCCGAACAATTTGATGACGCCCTGAAAGGCTTTCAAACGGCGCTTGAGCTCGCCAACAACGTGTACCCAGAAGCCTGGTATAATATTGGAATCGTCGAGCGAAAACTTCGGCATTTTGAGTCGTCAATCACCGCCTACCAGACCGCCATCGCTCAGCGTCCGGGCTACCTTGCAGGCTGGAATAACCTGGGCCTTGTGCTTGCAGACGCGGGGCGTCAAGAAGACGCGTTGAAGGCCTACAATACGGCCATCGATGCAAACCCAAATTATCGCGCCGCGTGGCTCAATATTGGACGACTTCATTACGCCAACGGTCGTTTTGCAGATGCCGCCACAGCTTATCAAAAAGTGGTCGACCTTAGCCCTGACGACCGGTCAGCGAATATTAAATTGGGCATCGCGCTAAGAAAGGCAGGCCGGGCCCAAGACGCAATCGCAGCCTACAAACGCCTTGTTGAACGCGATCCTCGTTACGCGCTCGCCTGGTATAATTTGGGCGTGGTTTACAACTCGGTAGGGAAAACAAAAGAAGCCCAAAATTCATTTGAAACTGCGCTCACAAACGATCCAAACCACTTGAATTCCATGAAGAGCCTCGGTGCTGCACTCGCCAAATCCGGCAATTTAGAAGGGGCAAAAGTCCAACTAAACAACGCGGTGGAACACGAGCCGGGGGATCTCGACGCGAGATACCGACTCGCTAGCGTTTTAGCGGATTTGGGCGACGCGGCAGCCTGCAAATCAGAACGCGCTCGAGTGATTTCTCAACAACCTGACCACGAAGCAAAAACTCTAAAATGCAAACAATGAGGATGATGATGACTAAAAACCTATTTCTGGCACTCGCCCTGCTCACGACAGCCTGTGGCGCTGACCCGGTATCGGAGCCTCCGGCTTCGGTGAACAACACCGTTTCGGCGAATAACACCGTGGTCGATCCTAGTTCTGACGACGAAAAACTCTTCCAGGCAGCTTTGGCCGACTACGACGCGCTGGATTATGCCGCCGCCGCGGACAAATTCAACCAGCTGACTCTCGACTACTCGAGCTCTCCCCGTCACGACAACGCCGGCTATCTTTATGGACGCTGTCTGTACGAACAAGGTCTTTTCCCTGACAGCATCGCGGCATTTGAGGCCATGCTCTTGCTTCATCCGGACTCAAACTTCGTTCCAGCTGCACGATTTTTCCTGGGACGCTCACGTTTCCGCATGGGCGCCTTCACGGCCTCTCGCTCCGAATTCGAGGCTGCAATCGCGGCCGATCCAGCAGGCGTCTACGTCGACAACGCTGAGTATTATGTCGGTCGTTCACATTATGAAGATGGGAATTTTGTCGAAGCTGTGGCCGCTTTCCAGAAATTCCGAATGGACTATCCAGACAGCGTCTATGGTGACAATTCGCTTTATTACGAGGGCCGGTCTCAATTTAGTTTGCGGGATTTTGCTGGAGCTCTCGTCGCATTTGATGAAGTCCTCGCGGGTGCGGAATCCATTTATTTCGACAACTCGGTCTATTGGGGCGGCAGAGCACTTTATGCCCAGAAAGACTTTGCGAACGCCCTCACCCGCATGAAACGCGTTGAAACTGAATTTGCGGGGTCGGTGTATATCGACAACTCGCTCTATTATATCACGCGGATCCATACCGACTTGGGCGACTGCCCTGCGGCGGCAGCTACACTGGCTCACCTGGGCCAGGCGTTTCCTATGAGCACCTATCTGGTGAGTGCTGGTGACTACAAGGTCGCCAACGGATGCCCATGATGCGCGTCGTTCTCATCTTGGGGATTTCTTCGCTGCTTGTCCTGACACCGACCGCCGCAAGCGCCCAAGACGAGGGCGAAGATACCCGTTCCAGAACTTCCAAGAAGGATGCCGAGACAGAGCTAGGCGGCTCCTATCGCGCCTCAGTTTTTGGGGGCACCTACGTTCAGGGCGCGCGTTACGCCCCCATGGTCGACGTGGGTCTTCGTGGTGGCGCGGATTTTGGAGTTCACGAAATTCTCGCAAAATTTGATTACGTTTATGACCCGTTTTCCACAAAATCGTTCAATTTCGCCGACGAAAACCAAACGACGGACAGCGTCGCGGTGACCGACCGCCTCGCACAATCCATGCACGAGATCGAGGGCAAACTGGGCTGGGATGCTCGCTGGTCAAAGATGTCGCGCACCAAAGCATGGTTGGGCGGAGGCATCCGCCTACCTGAGTTTGACTCCGACAGGCGTTACTCCGCCGACCTCGACCTCAACCATCGATATGGCAAACGCAAAGGCTGGTTTGGTGAAGGTGACCTTGGGCTATCGATCAGAAAATACCCAAACTATTTTGTCGCCGACCGTCGCATCGACAATAAAGGAATCTCACTGACACCAGGCTTCGGGTACGTATTCAAAGGCGGTCACGAGCTGGAGGCAAGATACGACTTCGACTTCACCGCTTACGACGACGCCCGTTACGATGTTTTGGAGCCTAATGGGGCGATTACCCGCTCGGACACGAACAAAGAATACGTTTCGCAGAGCGCGATCATTGACGGAACCTACCGCCCCTCAAAGGCAATCAAGCTCCGCCTGCGCTACCAATTCGAAGTGAACAACTCGATCAATTACGACCGGAAGATCGGAGGTGTGGGGCTCACGGGGGCATCCGAAGATAAGTTCATGCCCGACTATTACGACTATTCGCGCCATCTTTTACGCCTTCGCCTGTCGTGGGATTTGGGCAAGCTGTCCCTGACGTCGATGGCCGAATACTGGGTCCGTGGATTTGACACCTATGAGGCCCGAGATGTCGACAACGTTTGGACGGGAGAATTGCGTCAAGACCATAGCGTCGATCTCGGGTTGGAGGCCGCGTACTTGGTGGCCGAGCCGGCAGGAACGCAGTTGAGTGTGGTGGGGTTTGTGTCCCATCTGCACCGCGACTCAAACATGAAACGCGAAATCAGTTTTGCGACCAATTATGAAGTGACACGGGTATTCGTCGGCCTCGAGGTACGCTCGATGTAGGTTTCTGTTCCGTTGGGTCGATCGGTGCGACGATGCGACTGGAACTTCAAATCTGGAATCCGAAATGATGAAGCCCGCGATGATAATTTTGGCGATTATATGCCTGCTCGGCGCAGCGTTCCTAGGTCTGCTTTATTACGTCCTGCGGACGACCGTCGATGACCTGTCCGGTCAGGAACCCTACGTCTCTTTGATCGGGCAGAAAATCGAACTTACCCGTGACGTGACCTTGGCCCTCAACCGACAACCGGAAGTTCGAGAAAAGTCGATGATCCTCACCGAAAGCGAGGTTCTTGGCGAAGACGTAATTTTTGTCGAAAAGCTCAAGGCCGGAACCCCACTCCAAATCACTGCGGTGAAGAATTTCACGAACGGAACGAGCGGCTTCACGACCCGAGTCGCTTTTGGGAAGGTCGATTACGAAGTCTCGAAATACGGGAAAGTGGAGTTCGAATACGTTTGGCCGGAAGACACCGAGTTTGAGCCGCATCCCGCATTATGGCGGGCAGCCCCCTAAGAGCGACCGCCCGTTGATTCGACAAGCACACGGTTCTTTCCGGCCCGTTTCGCTCGGTACATCACCGCATCCGCCCGTTCGATCGCGATTGCCAAAGAATCTGGAATCTCCAAAAAAACGTTGGCTCCGATACTCACGGTGATCGGCCAGCCGTGCTCCTGCATGTCTTTGCCGACCGAAACCGCCAGTCTCTCCAAAAGAGACGTTGCAGCGGCCTCGGGTGTATCGGGCAAAAACACCACAAATTCATCCCCACCCATTCTCGCAACAATATCGGACTTCCGTGTTTGCGCGGTCAAAGCGCTGCCAACCACCTTCAGCGCCTGGTCGCCCACTTCGTGTCCGAGCGTATCGTTTAATTTCTTAAAATTATCCAAATCAAGATAAGCCAACGTAAATGGGCGTCCCGTACGTTGAGCGGACGACACCGCAAACTCGCCGAATTCCCTGAAGGAGCGGGCATTCTTGAGGCCGGTAAGGCCATCCGTCTGACTCAATTCGCGCTCTTTTTGCAGCCGAATTGAAATATTGGAAACCAGCAGGGAAACCAAGAAAAACGACACCGCTTGAGTGACCACATTGACGGCGTAAATCTCTACGCTCCATCCTGGGCCTGCCATGGACATCGCAAAGAGCCATAGCGCCGTGCTCAACGTCGCAAAAAGCACTCCGATTCGGGTCGAAATCTGCCAGGCCCCCAGGGCGATCGGCAAGTAATAGAGAGGGTAAACGCGGGCTTCGATACCGGTGGCGTAGTCGACGGCAGCAATCAGCAGGACACCCACCACACACACGATCATGACCCGAACGTTCTTGTTCGGACCCGATCCAAATACCATCCGTTCAACGTTCATGAAGTGCTCTTCAACTTTGTGGCTCCGCCGAGATTACCGGGAAAAACCCGAATCCGTCACCCTCTAATCATGGCTCCGCAGCATCCTGCTCGCTCAGTCATCGTGTTGATGACCGAATCAAATCGGCGACTTCCCGAGCCCTTCCAACCGCGCCGTCGATATGGCCCGTGTTCAACGAGGCGGTCTCGGTCGAACACAGATGAAGGCGGCCGTCCATCATCGGTTCACGCAAAATAGGATGCCCAAAATATTTTGGATCGGGGGTCATGCCGCTTTCGTTCCACCAAGCATGGACCTTCACGCCGCGTGGTGTTGCTGCTTTTTCTCCGAAAAGACGAACCATTTGATTTATCACTTCGGTTTCCATTTCGGAGTCCGACATGCCGGAACGCGGAATGAATCCAAAAAGCGCCGCTGAACCGTCCGGTTGCGAAATATCGTGAACTTCCTGCATCGGGCCAACGCGTGAAAACGCGCGTCCGCTCAAGCCAGCATCCCTCCAAAATGGCTCATCAAAAACAAAAACTATTTTTGCAATATCTGCCATCCAAGTCGGCGTACTTCGAATGATTTTAAGATGTTCAGCGGCCACCGTTTCAAGTTCGATCGAGGAATGCAGATGTCCGGGTGGAAATGCCAAAACCACGTGTTTCGCGAGTATTGTCGCCCCCGTCGTCGAGACCTCCAGATGTTCGGGATGAACGCTTACTCGCTTCAGGGAGGTTTCCAGGCTGAGGGATTCCAGATTTTTTGCCAGCGCGTTTGCGATGCTCTGAGTTCCTCCAACGAGCAGTCGTTCAACGGCCCACGACGCAGGGAGAGTCATACGTTCAACGAACGGTCCGGCATCAAAGAGAGCGTCCCCTGGGGCGCCCGCGACAAAGGTCTCAAGACCCAACCCCTCGATCAATTGATGCACGGACGTTTCGTGGTCCCAAACCCAGGTGGCCCCCATATCGAACGGCGTCCCCGCAATTTCAGGACTCCAGGTTCTTCCACCAATCCGCGGGGCGGCTTCGATGACCTGCACGCTCAGCCCGGCTTTCTGTAGGAACCATGCGGCGCTGAGCCCCGAAACACCCGCACCAACAACAAGAACATCAATCATTTCAACCTTCATGAAACCCTAAAAAATCAGGCGGGGATCATGACCCCAAAATTCGTTTTTTGTCACGCTTGGTCAAATCGACTCTTCGGCCGCACCATGAGTAGCTTTGTATACAGCCTGTATACAACGCCCCATTGAACAACCAGGAATCTGAGAACAAACTCACCCTCTGATCAATGCGGCAGGTGGAAAATTCCCTGGTTTGCATTCTGAGTTGTGTCGACCCGGCGCCCACTTAGATGCGTACGCCACGGAGGGCATGGTCAACAATGAGAGGCCCAAACTCACCATCCGGCGTGCTTATCGCCTGATGGAATACGAGGAGAACGAGTCGATGCTAAAATCAACAATAATGATTTGTGTAATCTTTTTAACGGCTTGCCAGGGCGCTTTTGGCGTTGACGACGGCACAGATGGCACGGATGCCACCACGACCGGCATGAATGCCACCAATAATAACGCGACCACGAACACCAATGGCGACACCACCTCACCGGCAATCCTGGACGGCGCAGCCCTGTATCAGGCCAATTGTGCGGCGTGCCATGGTGCTACCGCAGAAGGTGCACCGGTTTTCACCGGCAGCATCCAAGGGTTTGAGCCCATCGCTGAAATCGTGGCCAACGGCCGCGGATCCATGCCGCCGCTGCCACTCGTGTCTGAGGATGTCGCCAAGATCCAGCTCTTCCTCTTGAGCCTCGCCGCCCCCACCGAAACCTTGGATGGAGCCGGTCTTTATGGGCGGTATTGTTCGAGCTGCCATGGTGTGGATGCGAGTGGTGGCGCAAATTGGGCGGGGTCGATTCAGGCGTACGAACCCATTGCCGACATCGTGGCCAACGGCCGTGGAGCGATGGCTTCGGTTCCGGTCACGGCCGCTCAGACGGACTTGATTCAGGCGTGGTTGCTGACTCTTGGGACCTCGACTGCCGATCTGGATGGAGAAGGTCTCTACGTCCGATATTGTTCGAGCTGCCATGGAGTCGACGCTTCAGGCGGGCCAAATTGGGCGGGTTCGATTCAAGCCTACGAGCCGATCGCTGCCATCGTTGCCAATGGTCGCGGAAATATGGACCCCATTCCGATCAACGCCGCACAGACGGCCAAGGTCCAAGAATACCTGCTGACCTTGGCGCCCGCGCTTTCCACGCTCACCGGTCCAGAGGTCTACAACCGCCTTTGTGTCGGGTGTCACGGTGACCAGGGTGCAGGCCTGGCGACACAGGGAGTGCAGTTGCGTAGCGATGACGACCCGTTCAGCATTTACTGGGTGCGCGCCGGTCGTGCCACTCGGACCTTTGACTCGCCGATGCCCGCCTATCCGGCATCCATGATTTCGGATCAGCAATTGGGCGCGATGTTCACGTGGATCAATTCGGTCCCCCACCCGACAACGGGTGAAGGACTCTTTAACCAGTATTGTACCAACTGCCACGGCGCCGATGGTCGCGGCGGATCCGCCGGAGAAGGCATCCGTGGAGGTGGCGGATTCACCTCAGCCATCCGGCAGGGCAAAAACCGCTCAGATGGGTACGGACGGCGCGGCAGCTACATGAGCGCTTGGAACTCTTCGCAAATCAGCGACCAAGAGATCCAACTCATTTCTGCGTACGCGGCAGGCCTCTGAGCCGACCGGTGACGACCTGATGCCATCCGGAGCAAGGTCGGTCTGAAACCGGAGGTGATTTCGTTCATCCTACGGAGCACTCAGGCAAAAATCCGGAATACCTTTTGAAATACCTGCCCTCGAATAAGCCGTTGCGCGTGCTACTCGCGCTCGTCGCACTCCTTTTTTGTTCGGCCGGTGCGCTGATGGCGAATGCTGACTCGGCCGTGGGGAATGCCCCTGCTGGGCCGCGGCTGGAGCAAATTTCAACCTCGAAGAATTTCCGGGATGGGCATTTTTTCAACGCCCTGCCCGCGATAGAGGGCCCGTACTTCGAAATGGTCAAACGCTTTGCCACCAGTGGCGAAGACGCGGTTCCCAAAGAACCGATTCTCATCCTCGAACGACATAAATCCGACTTCGATGAACTTCCCTCGAGTGGGCTTCGAATCACCTGGCTTGGCCACTCCACAAATCTCGTAGAAATTGACGGCCAACGCATCCTATTGGACCCCGTCTGGGCCGAGCGAACGTCGCCCTTCACGTGGGCCGGCCCGAAACGGTTCTTTGAAGTCCCGATTAAATTGGATGAATTGCCGCCCATCGATGCGGTGCTGATTTCGCATGACCATTACGACCATCTTGACCAGATGACGGTCGAATACCTTGCAAAAAAGGGCGTGCTCTTCATCGTCCCCCTGGGCGTTGGAGCGCGCTTGGAGGCGTGGGCCGTCAAAACAGAACAAATCAAAGAGGTCGACTGGTGGCAAAAAACCAAGGTGGGAGATATCGAGATATCGGCCACACCAGCGCGACATTTTTCGGGACGTTCGATCGTCATGACCGACCGCGACGCCACATTATGGGCGGGCTTTGCGATGATTGGTCCGACACACCGCGTCTATTATTCCGGCGATACCGGCATGTTTCCTGGATTCAAAGAAATCGGCGAACGCCTGGGCCCCTTTGATGCGGCTCTGATCGAGGTGGGCGCGTATGACTCGTTATGGGCAGACGTTCATCTTGGCCCAGAGCAAGCCGTTCAGGCGTTTCAAGACGTTAAGGGCGGCCTTCTGCTGCCAGTTCATTGGGGCACGTTCAACCTGGCCATCCATAACTGGACTGAGCCAGTCGAACGCCTGATGGCTGCGGCGACGACCACGGATATAGCGATGGTGATCCCCAGACCCGGCCAAAGCACCGCCCCCTCGAACCCACCTGAATTGGTGAAATGGTGGCCAGACGTGCCGTGGGAAACAGCCGCCGAAAGCCCCGTCGTATCTTCGGGATTAGCGCATAACCACTGAGCACAAGCGGCTAACTCGACCACGGCCAGACTCGGTGAGGACGCGGTTTAGGCTCGTGGGTAGCACGCAAGAGTCGCGCAAGAAGCGGACGCTTCACGAATTCGACGGTGAGAACATAGACGACCGAAATCACGATCACGGACATCCACATCGCAGGCGAGATGTCGACGAATCCCAGCATTTCGGCGACGGGCGATAGCGGTAAAATAAATGCAATTATCGCGACTAAAACAGTTGACCCAAGCAGCAGCGGATGAGGGCGGCTCTTCCAGGCTTGGCGCCGTGTACGCAGCACAAGCAGCACAAATAATTCAGTCAAAAGCGACTCGGTAAACCAGGCTGTCCTGAACTCTTCGGGACCGGCCAAAAAAAACTGCGTAAAAACCAAAAAAGTCAGGATATCAAACACGGCACTTAAAACACCAAAGGACATCATGAAGCGCCGGATATAGCCCACATCCCACCGTTGAGGCTGCAACACGGTTTCAGGATCAACGCTGTCGTTGGCCAAAGTCGCGGATGGAACATCCGAGAGCAGATTATTCAACAAGACCTGGTGGGCCAGTAAGGGCAAAAAGGGCAGAAAGAGCGAGGCCACGGCCATGCTCAACATGTTGCCAAGATTCGCACTCTCGGTGGTCAACACGTATTTAAGTGTGTTGGCAAAAGCGATTCGGCCTTCTTGGACACCGTCTGCGATGACCCCAAGGTCAGACTTCAGCAGCACAAAGTCGGCGGCCTCTCGCGCAACGTCGGTCGCACCGGCCACCGAGATACCCACGTCCGCGCTACGAATGGCGGGCGCGTCATTGATGCCATCGCCCATAAACCCAACGACATGGCCAACTTTTTTGAGGGCGACGACGATGCGTTCCTTTTGGTTCGGGTCCACCTCCGCAAAGAGGTCAAATCGGTCGACCACATTCCATAGAGCCTCGTCTGAAAGGCGCGCCAAATCTGGGCCACGTGCTGCAATCTGCCTGTCCATACCGATCGACGCAGCGAGGTGCTCGACAACTCCGTGATGATCCCCGCTGATGACCTTGACGTGAATGCCGAGTTCTTTAAGGCGAGCCAGGCTCTCGACGACACCGAGCTTGGGTGGATCACGAAACGCAGCAAAACCCTCAAAAATGAGGTCATGTTCGGAATCTCGTCGTGTAAGCTCATCGGCGGCTAGTTTCCGGGTGGCAATTCCGATGACGCGCACGCCCTCCGCACTCCATTCTGCCAGACGCTGATCCAGACCTGCCCGTAAAGTTTCGTCCATGGGCACGATCGCGCCATCAGCTTGGCGCAAAAATTCGCAAACCGACAAAACCGCGATCGACGCACCCTTTGTGACCAGAAGGCGCGCCTCATCCGATAACTTGACCACCACGCTGAGACGTTTTCGTTCAAAATCGAAGGGAATTTCGTCCAGCCGAGTCGGCAGTGGGAAACCGTGCTCCTCGCCGCGTAGAATTAGGGCTCGATCGAGTGGATTTGCGAGCCCCTGTTGGAGCCGAGCGTTCCAAAACGCGAGCTTCAGGACGTCATCGGATGCCTGTCCAAGCGAGTCCGTCGCGGCATCGACGGTCATCTCGCCCTCCGTCAGCGTGCCTGTCTTATCGGTGCAGAGCACGTTCATGTTGCCCAGATTTTCGGTGGCCTCCAAACGCCGCACCAAAACACCTTTTTCAGACATTCGCCGCGCGCCGCGTGCGAGCATCGTGGCGAGCACCGCGGGAAGCATCTCGGGCGCCAAACCCACGGCCAGGGCGACCGCGAAGAGCAATGCATCGATCGGCGGATGGTGACGAATCGCGCTCGCCAGGAAAACCACCACCATCAAAACCATCATCAAAGAAACAAGCAGATATCCGAAGCGCCTCAACCCGCGCTGAAATTCGGTCTCAGGCGGCCTCAACGCCAACCTGCCAGCGACCTTGCCAAAAGCGGTGTTGGCGCCGGTCTGGACGACAAGAGCGCGTCCTGTGCCGCTACGCACGCTGGTACCCATATGCACGACATTGGTCCGCGTAGCCAAACCCGCCTGCACGTCGACCGCTCCGACTGATTTTTCTGCGGGGAGCGACTCACCGGTCAACGCAGCTTGCCCCACGTAGAGGTCGCGAGCCTCAAGCAAGACAGCGTCTGCCGCAATCATCACCCCCGCGCTAAGCACGAGCACGTCGCCGGGAACCACGCTCGTTGCCGGAACCTGAGACTCGACTCCGTCACGAATCACGCTCGTCTGCAGTGCAACAACTTTTCGCAGGCTGTCTAGTGCCCGGCCTGCGCTGCTTTCTTGGACGATCGAGATCAGTGACCCAAGAAGTAAAATCACCAAAATGATGGCCGAATCCGTGACTTCGCCCACCGCAATGCCCACGATCGCTGCAAAGAGCAACAGCCAGAGCAGCGGGTTACGAAGCTGAGACAGCACCGCGTCCACCAGAGGTCCACGATGCTCCGAACTCAGGCGGTTGGGCCCTTCGATGAGCAGTCGAGAAGTAGCCTCGGTTTGCGAAAGACCGGCAGGCGTGGATTTGAACGTGGCCAAGACCTCGGCTGGCGCCAGGGACCAATAGGCTTTTTCTTTGGAGTCTTTCATGCTTTCCCACCTCGAAAGGTGGCTGGACCATCCTCCAATCGACTCGTTTTCGCAAACACTGGATTCTGCAGTGAGTGGCTCAAGCACGCCCGACCGAAACACCCCGGAACACCCCGCTCCGTCGGTGTTTTCTGGAATAGTTGAAACGCCTCGGACTCCAAACTATCGTCGCAGAAATGGCCAATTTTTGGGGAGTACCAATGCCTAGATTTTTCGTTTCTATTTTTTGTATCCTTGGACTTGCGAACGGCTGTGATTCCAGCACTGAAAACCCGGCCCTTGAAAGTCAGGAGACCTTTGAAAGTCAGGAGCAGCAGATTATCGCGGCCCAGGGCGGCACGCTTACGCTGAGTGACGGGGCTTCAGTCACGATCCCGGCTGGCGCGCTTCCGTCCGACTCCAAAGTGGTGTTCAGCCGGTTGGAGTGCCCGCCTATTTTTCGGACCTCGCGGTTCGGAACGTGTCCGTATGAAGTTCGTCTTGAGTCCGATTTACTCAAGCGAGCGGAGGTTCAGCTACCCAGCGAGGTTATGGATTCTGACTGCATTTTGGCGAACACAGATCTGGGTTGGAGATGTTTGATCGATTCAGTCAACACCGATGGTCACGTCAACGCGTCGTTCGAGACCTCGAGGCAATTTACCACCAATATTTCTGCGGGTGAGGTTCCCATCGGCGCGTGTACAGACGCTCCTTTCAAAAATTGCGGCGGAGATATTCTTGGGTCTTGGGATTTGGTCAGTGCGTGTGGCACTCGAAAACAACTGGGCGGCAGCTATTCAGAAGGTCCTGCGAGGTATCCAGGCTGCGCAGAGGGTGAACACTACAGGGCCGAACAATTTGCGTTTCACGAGACGATGGTCTTTGCCGAAGGCGGCACTGAACCGGGATATGATGGTTCTTTGACCACGAATGGAGGCGGAAGCGAGACGACGCACGACATCACCACATTGGCGTGCATGGCCACCGAAGGCGACGACTGTTCAAGCCCAGTCTGCGAAACCTATAATGGCGTTTGCGAGTGCCTCATTGATTCAGGCGAGTTTGACACCACATCCGGCCGACTGTGGACGCAAGACGAAGCGGGAAATTACTTCGTCGATGATTTGACGACGCCGCTTGAATACTGCGTCAGCGGTGACTCCCTCACGATTCAGTTCGATCATCCAGACGGGAAGTTTCAAAAAGTGTACTCACGAAAAGCACTTTGAATTTCAGGCCACGGTCGTGCCAAGTAGTGCACCAATCGCGGCGGTGATGCCCATCGCGAACGCGCCCCAAAATGTCACGCGCAGGGCTGCCTTCCACATGCTCGCCCCACCCGCTCGACCTGCCAGCGCACCGAGTAGCGCCAGGAAAACAAGCGAGCCTGCAGACACCGTGGAAATCACCCATTGGTCGGGAACAAGGGCCGCCGTTGCCAGTGGCAGCGCGGCGCCCACCGAAAATGTCGCGGCAGAAGCCAGGGCGGCCCGAATGGGCTGAGCCTGGGTGATTTCAGAAATCCCGAGTTCGTCGCGAGCATGCGCGCCAAGCGCGTCCTTTTCCATGAGTTGAGCCGCAACTTCACGTGCCAAATTCAGCTCAACACCCCGGCCCGCGTAAATCTGGGCGAGCTCTTCCAATTCCAATTCCGGATCATTTTCGAGTTCGAATTTCTCTTTGGCGAGGTCGGCATTCTCGGTGTCAGATTGCGAGCTGACGGAAACGTATTCGCCGGCTGCCATCGACATCGCGCCGGCGACGAGCCCCGCCACCCCAGCTACCAGCACTTCGGAGCTGCTCGCAGCCGAGGCCGCAACGCCTACGATCAGGCTGGCGGTGGACACGATTCCGTCGTTGGCCCCAAGCACGGCGGCGCGTAACCAACCAATACGGGCAACAAGGTGAGATTCAGGATGTTTTTTTGCGCGCATGGCAGGCCTCGGCTTTAACAACTAGGCGGTATTCTAGTCGAAAGAGTTCACATCCACACCCTTGGCGGCAAGGCGCTTCAAGACTTCGTCGTCTTCTTCGTAAATCTCGCCATCAAAAAAGCCGCTAATTTTCTTGAGGTTAGGCACGGATTCCAAAGCCGAAAAATCTTTAAAAATACCGTTAGACAGCGACACTTCTTCCAGCTTTGGATGGTTCGCAAGCGGCAACAAAGACAGATTCTGAGTCATCGAAATGATCGACAACGACGTGAGGTTCGGAAGGTTTTCGATGCCTTCCATGCCCATCACATCAAATTCATCCGACTCGCCGTCAAAAAGCGGGTGAATATAGTGGTAAATCTCGCTTCCACCGTCGAACTCGACGAACTCAATCTTATCCAAGTCGGCTTTCTTGAGCGGCAATTCATAACACTCGTCAAGTCGCGCAACCACGCGCGCAACGTACTCGTCGCTGTACTCACCTTCCTCATCTTCGTCCTCTTCAAGGTCGTCGACCGACTCGCCTTCGGGAAGGGTAAAAAGGCCGTCACGCACCAGACTTTCGATGACGACGAGCTTGAAATTCACGTCCTCAAAAAATGGGTCAACGCGCGTGACGTCGTCGTCTGACAGAACCAAAGATACGGTCAAAACGATGTCGTCAGTGCGGATGAAGTGCCACGCGATGCCTGGCGAGTGAGGTGCCCAATACGAGTCAAAATCTTCGTCATATTTCATGGCCCAAGCGTCGTCGGAACAATCGCGGAAAAGGCCTGTGACTTTTTCTTGAAGGTCAGTAAACGACATGCCCGGTGCGATGCCGTCAAAGCTGGCGCGGTCGTCGTTGATTGTGAAGCCATCGACATTGCCGTCTTCATCGATCGAACCCGAGAAAATCTCTTCGCCTTCATCGTCGGTCATTTCGAACGATTCTTCCTCCCAGTCCGCCTTGAGTTTCCCGCCCAAGGGCGCGATGAACTCGTCGAAAGGCGTGCCTGGTCGAAGCTGTGTGAGTAGGGTCCAATCTTGTTCGGTCCAAGCCATGATGTTCTCTCGTGAAAAGGCGTCAGGAATTGATGCGGCTTGTAGATGAAGTGACCGCGTGTGGCAATCCGCAGAGTTCTCTGGTCGCTTTTTGTCGAATACGCTACCGTTCGGCGTCTGCCCGCCTGCCCAGCCTTACAAAGTCACACGCTAGATTCTCAAGTGAAACAACTGATTCTAATTTTGTTGTTATCGACCTTGGGGTGCTCACGACCAAAGTTGGAAGCACCTCCAAAAAAAGCCCAGGTGGCACTCAAAACCCCGGATGCGTTCAAAGCTCCAGATGCGACACCAGCAAGCGCCCCACCCGATCTGCAATCGATCCTGACCGCGTATTCAGACTCCACGCCATGTTGGTCGGCATTGGCGCCCGAAAAACCAAAGCGAAGGGTTGGCGTTGCACCACAGTGTTACGAGCAGGTCAGTCTGCGAATGCGGCGACCGTTTCCTTTGGCGTTTTCGAATATCATCTACGAGGCGAATAACCTCATCATGCGGGGTGAGCTTGAGAATTCGAGTCAAGACGCCGGGGCTATGATTGCCTGGCGCTGGCATGAGTCCACCGACGATACACGTGCCGTTTTTGTGCTGCGGGACTCGCTCTTTAGCCAACAAGACCGCCGCGCATAACAACCCATGGAGTTTGCCTCCACCGGCAAAAAAAGAATCGTTCCGGCTTGAGTCACCTCAAACACAACGTTGTCGTGAACTCAGAAACTAGGAACTAGAAATGCCACAGAATTCAGAAATCAATCGTCAAATCCTCTTGAACTCTCGGCCAGTCGGCGCGCCCACTGCCAGAAATTTCCGCGTTGAGGGAGGTGCAGTACCGACACCGGGCAAGTCCGAGGTCCTGCTCCGGGCGCGCTATTTGTCGCTCGACCCGTACATGCGCGGACGCATGAGTGACGGTCCGTCGTACGCAGCGCCAGTGCAGTTGGGCGAAGTCATGGTCGGTGGGACGGTTTCGACCGTCGTGTCTTCGAATAACCCGAAATTTAAAGAAGGCGACCTCGTGGTCGCCAACGGCGGATGGCAGGACTACACGGTGTCGAATGGTTCCGACCTGATGAAGCTAGACCCCAACATGGAACGCCCTTCCCTGGCCCTAGGGGTCCTTGGGATGCCTGGTTTCACCGCGTATATGGGGCTTCTGGACATCGGACAGCCCAAAAAAGGTGAGACGGTCGTGGTGGCAGGCGCCAGCGGCGCTGTGGGTTCTGTGGTGGGCCAAATCGCAAAACTCAAAGGTTGTCGCGTGGTCGGCGTCGCGGGCGGCCCTGAAAAATGCGCCTACGTCGTCAAAGAGCTTGGCTTCGACGCGTGTGTAGACCATCGCAGCCCGACCTTTGCCAAGGACCTGGCAGCGGCGTGTGCTGACGGGATCGATGTTTATTTCGAGAACGTTGGCGGGGCCGTATTTGATGCCGTTTTGAAGCTATTGAACACGGGGGCTCGAATTCCCGTATGCGGCCTCATCGCTCACTATAATGACACAAAGCTTCCCGACGGGCCCGACCGCTTGGGGCTGTTGACTCGGACCATCTTGACCAAACGAATCCGAATGCAGGGATTTATCATTTTTGCAGACTACGGACATCGACTTCCGGAATTCATGGAGCAAATGACCGCATGGGTGAAGGAAGGAAAAATCAAAATCGTCGAAGACGTTGTTGTCGGTCTCGAAAACGCACCAGAGGCATTTATCGGACAGCTTGAGGGGAAAAACTTTGGCAAGTTAGTGGTCGAAGTTTCGCCGGAATAAAAACCGATACACCCGCGAAGAAAAGCGTATCCGAGCCCAAAGTCAGTCGCCATTAACCACAAGACTCACGACCTCTCTCAGGTTTCGGATATCGAAGGGTTTGCGGATGCAAAAATTCGTAAGGCCACGCAGTCGTGTTTCAGCTTCCTTCCCGATGGGGCCACCTGCAGCAAATATGACTCGGGCCCCTGTTTCTGCGTCAATCGCTGTAAGCTTGTCGAAGAGTTCAAGGCTTCCAACACCGTCCAGAGTCACATCGACTAAAATAGCGTCGAACCGTTCGCCCTGCTCCACTCGCTCCAGGGCCTCGGCGTAGGTTGCGCAGCTCACAACGTCATAACCCTCAAGAATCCGCGCCACCAGGCGCTGTGCGATTGGGTCGTCGTCAATTACGAGCAAAGTGGGGGCAAAAACGGGCAGACCTTTGGAAGACTGAGCGGGAAGTGAGGATTGAAGTGGCAGCGAAATAGTGAAGGTCGTTCCCACGCCCTCGCTACTTTGCACCGAGATTGTCCCCCCTGCGCTGCCGATGATACCGTGGCAAATCGACAATCCAAGCCCCGTTCCCCTGCCCACTTCTTTGGTCGTGAAAAACGGGTCAAACACTTGATTCATGGTTTCTTCGCTCATCCCTTTACCGTTATCAGACACCGTAATCTGCACCTGATTTCCAGCCAAGACGGCCTTGATTTCGATCAAATTTCTATTGCGATCATTGGACGGCATCGCGTGGGAAGCATTCGCGATGAGATTGATGAGAACTTGGCCAAGTTTGCCAGAGTCTATGGCAACATTCGGCAGATTTGGCTCCAGGGCTGTGATCAGACGAACCCGATCCTGGATATCATAACGTGTGGTTTTAACCGATCTTTCGACCACTTCTTCGACCGAGGTTAGAGTCGCGGCCTTTTGTCCCGGATGGGCAAACGCCATCATGCCGGAAACGATCGTTCGGATACGTTCGGCGGCATCTTGCACCTCGGTTTCAAGCTCAATGAGGTCGGCAAATTCAAAGCCGACATGCGTCGACGCGTCTTCGTTAAGGCGGTCATGAACGTACGCCGAATTGCCAACGATCACCGTTAAAGGGTTGTTAATTTCGTGTGCAACGCCTGCTGCGAGAGTCCCTAACGAGGCCATGCGGGCCGATGTGGCGAGATTCTTGGCGGCTTCGATTTCGTCGGTGATGTCCCGAAGAACCAGGACTTTGCCGAGGACAGAAAACTCATCACAAACAGGGCTCTTGGTTCGGATAACGGTGCGCTTACGGCCATGCGTGTCCACAAAGGATACCTCTTCGGAAGTCCTAAGTTCTGTCATCGAAAACAGAGGTGATTGGCTCTCGTTCACGGCCCCCTGAACCTCCAAAGCGAGCGCACGCGCGGCGGGGTTTACGAACTGAATTTCATCTTCCGCGTTAAACGTGACGACCCCGTCGGCCAACGAATGAAGGGTCGTCGAGAACCACCTTTCTCGTTCCCTAATCACACGCTCAAGTGCTGAGCGTTGAAGCGAGATCTCGAGCGCTCGTCGCAGCTCTCCGGACCGCACCGGCTTGAGCAAATACGCATAGGGGTCGGACTCTTTTGCGCGCTCGAACGTCGCGTCATCACCCTGCGCAGTGAGGTAGATCACCGGCACGCCGTGGTCTCGCCGCAGTATCGCAGCGGTTTCAACCCCATCGCGTCGGCCGTCGATCCGAATATCCATCAACACAATATCGGGGCGTCGCTGTGCCGCATGGGCCAGCGCTTCGGCGCATGAAGCTGCGATGGCAAACGCATCGTAGCCCATTGATGAAAGCTGTTGCTGCAGATCCAAAGCAAAGATCAGCTCGTCCTCCACAATCAAAACCGAAGATGTGCTCATACGGACTCCTCATCGTGCATTGGAAACGTGACTCTGAATGTTGTTCCTGCGTCGGTTGTCTTGCTCAACTCGCCGCGTAGCTGTCGAATCAGCGTGGAAACCAAGTTAAGGCCTAAGGAATTCGGCCTGCCGGCGTCATCGTCCATGCCCACTCCGTTGTCGGCTACGGTGAGTTCCACGCGGTCGTTGGCGGTCCGTTGCATGGAAACTTTGATTTCCCCTGGCGAGCCTGGGGGGAAAGCGTGCCGCATCGCGTTCGTCACAAGCTCATTAATGACCAGCCCGCACGGGATGGCCCTGTTGATGCTCAGCGGGAAGTTTTCAACGTCGGCGGTGATGCGGACCAAGCCCGTGCCAATGGCATCGGCAATATTCGCGACCAATTCGCTAACATAAACATCGAACGGAACTTCAGCGTAGTCTTTGGATTGGTAGAGTTTCTCGTGAATCAACGAGATCGCCTCGACCCGTGTCCGGCACTCCAAGAGTGCGGCACACGCATTCGCATCTTCCACGCTGCGAGCCTGGATACTCATGAGGCTAGAAATGACTTGCAGGTTATTCTTGACGCGATGATGCACTTCTTGAAGCAAAACCTCACGCTCACCGAGGCCGCGCCCAAGTTCAGCGTTTAGAACGCGCAGTTGGGAGACCATGGCTTTTCGCTCGTCCTCTTGGCGTTTCCGCGTCGTGATATCCTCGACGGAGCACAACACAAAACGTCCCTCAGCGGTCTCGACGGGATTCAGCGCAATCTCTAATGGAACCTCCAAACCGTCCTTCGTCGCACCGTAGATGTCGCGTTCCCCCATGAGTCGCGCAACTGGATTAAAATGAAACATCTCGCGATGAGTAGGATGTTGCGCCACAAATCGCGAGGGAATCAACATTTCGACCGGCGAGCCCAACAACTCGGGACGAGTGTACCCAAAAATTGCCTCGACCCTTTTATTCACGAGGGAAATCTTCCCCTGATTATCGACCAAAATCATGCCGACGGGAGCGGATTCCATCGCAACTTTGAATTGCTCATCGGCCTGCTTCCGAATCCGCAAATCCCTGATAATTGCGGTAAAAATCGGTGGTTCTTGTCCAGGAATCTTCATGATCGCGATTTCAGCCGGGATCTCAGTGCCGTCCCGATGCATCGCGGGAACCTCGACAACTTTGCCAAGCATTTGCGCAGTATCCGTATCAAGAAAACGAGCAAGACCCTCGGTATGGGATCCGCGAAGACGTGGGGGAATCAGCAAATCGGCCAGGCAGCGTCCCATGGCCTCTGACCGGGTGTATCCAAAAACACGTTCCGCAGCCTCGTTGAACTCCACCACATCTCCGTGGTGATTCATCGAGACAATCGGATCGAACGCCGACCGTAAAATCGCGGATTTACGGGCTTCGCTTTCCTGCAGCAGCATCTGAGCGAAATACTCTTCTTGAACATCTCGGAAGACAACCACCATGCCAAAGGTCCCACCTTCGACGATCGAAATGCGGCCACGAATATGGCGCGACTGGCCGTCGGAATTGACCACTTGGTGGTCGCCAATTTCTCCTGGGATTTTTAGGTCATCAAGCGGAAACACGGTGCTAAGGGGCGAGCCAATGAGCTCGCCCTCTGCGAGGCCCAGAAGCCAGCTGGCCATGGGATTTAGCCGCTTCACACGCCCATCTTCATCGGTGGTAATGATCCCGTCTGTGATGGAATTCATCGTGAGCGTGAGGTCATGCTCGCTGGCCTGCAAGGCGGCAGCTGCCGCACAGCGCTCGCGCAACAACCACAGGGTTTCTGTCGCGTCAGCCAGCAAACGAAGATCTTCGGCACTCCATTTCCGCTCATTATTCACCGAAACGACCAAGGCTGCTGCAGGCTGGCCAATGGGAACTGGCGCGATCGCGAAGGCAACGGCCTGGGCTGGTTTCAATGGCGAATCGCTGGCTTCGTGATGAGTCTGCAAGGTCGTCGGGTACCCGGAAAGGGCTAGAGTGCATTCATCGAGGCCTAGTTTCTCGCGCAGCGCTTCACACACATGTGCGACAAGGTCATCGGGTTTGGAAAAGCCTTGCGCATGCTCCGAAAACTCCAGGACAAAACGCTCATTTTCTCTCTGCTGAATCAGCGACTCTTCTACAATGCCCTGTAAGTTGGCGCCCCAAATCGCGTAAGCGCCAATCAGCGCTGAACACGAACTGATGGTGAGGGCGAGCGCAAACTCGCCGTCGAAAAACCCTGCGATCACACCGTGATTTGAGATCCAAGCCACAAGCAGGGGAAGGCCCGCCACCACAGGCAACAGTCGTCGCAAGGTTGCGCCACTGGCGTTATCCTGACTCCAAATCCGCATGATGCCGAGCCGAGGCTGGGTTGCAAAGGTACCTATTGCAAGTCCACCAAATGCGACCGAGGTGTTAAACGCCATCGTGCCGAAACCACTGACCGTGTAGAGGGACTCGGCGTTTACCAAGTAACCACAAATCGCCACCAATGCGACCATTGCCACAAGCGCCGCGAGAGGTTGCGTCAGGCACCTAAGCGCCGATTTCATCGGGCTAAAAAAGATTGCAAGCCCGCTTAACGCAAAACAAATCGAAGTGTTTGGAGCCATGGCGTACTCACCGCTGCCGCCAAATCGGGCCATGAGCCATTTGTCGACCAGCAAGTTGTGTTGGAGTGAGAGGATTCCGACTGCAAGCAACATCAACGATATGACTTGGGCGACTCGGGTGCCGAGTCCGGGTTTCTCGAAGAGCCCCAGTGCAAGCGCCGAGAACAGGAACGAAAAGCACGTGATGGGCTTCATCGTGGCCCACTCAGGGGCGACTCCCTGCAAAGCCGTAATATGCCCCAGCCAGCCCGCGATTCCCAAGAGGCCGAGCACTGCCACCACGGCAACGGAGAACCGAAAAACTTTCGTGGAATGCGGTTGATTCATGACTTCTGCTTGCTCCACCCAAGGTGCCTTGTGTTTCCGTGTTCACGGAGAAGGTGTTTTTCGACTGACGTGCTTCGCAATAGTAACCGAAGAAACGGCCCGCAACCACGAAATCTTGTCGACAATTGTCGGACAACGTCACCCAATGTCTTGCTTCATAGCCCGATACGCTAAATAGCGCAAATATTTCGCACCGCCACGTGGTGGCCATGTTGACGTCGGCTTCCTTGCAAAAAAGGCGAGTGCCCCGGATAAACAGAACCTGACTGAATCCGTGGGAAAAGCATGCCTAAAATCATCCGTCGTCGTGACTTTGAGTTCCTTTTGTACGAGGTCTTCGACACTGAATCCCTTGGAAATCATGCGGCTTTTGACGGGCAGAGCCGTCATTTCTTTGATGCTATTTTGGACACGGCACTTCGAATCGCCGAAGAAAAATTCGAACCATGTGCGGCATTATTGGACACCGAGGAGCCTCGCTGGGACGGCGGCGAGGTGGTGCTCCCCAAGGCACTGAAAGAGGCCGTGCAGGCCTTTATCGACGGCGGATTTGTGGCTGCTCCCTTTGACGAAGATTTGGGTGGGATGAGCCTGCCGTACACGATTGTGCAGGCGTATATGGCCATTTTTTCGGCGGCGAATGTCTCGGCCGTGGCCTACCCGCTTTTGACGATCGCGGCAGCAAACCTGCTTGTGGTCTATGCGTCCGAAGAGCAGAAAATGAAGTTCCTAGCTCCTATGCTCGACGGGCGGTTTTTTGGGACGATGTGTTTGTCTGAGACTCAGGCAGGGTCTTCGCTGGCCGATATCACCACGAGCGCGACGCCTCGGGAAGACGGCGCCTTTGAGATCGTCGGAAATAAAATGTGGATTTCGGCAGGTGAACACGAACTGTCCGAAAATATCGTCCATTTGGTGCTGGCGAGAATCCCCGGAAGTCCTGCTGGAATCAAAGGCATCTCGCTTTTCATTGTGCCAAGATTCCGTCTGAACCCCGACGGCTCGAAAGGCATTTCTAACGATGTTCAGCTGGCAGGCTTGAATCATAAAATGGGTTATCGCGGCACGGTAAATACAGTCCTCAATTTTGGGGAAAACGGCGCGTGTTTAGGGTATCTGGTCGGCGAAATAAATCGCGGTCTGAACTGCATGTTTCATATGATGAACGAAGCGCGCATTGGAGTTGGCCTGGGGGCGACCATGCTCGGCTATGCGGGTTATCAGCACTCGCTAGAGTACGCCAAGGAGCGCCCCCAGGGTCGCCACGCACAAGATAAGACACCGGGCACGCCCCAGGTTCCAATCATCGAACACGCCGACGTACGCGCCATGCTGCTCGCCCAAAAGGCCTACGTCGAAGGCGGGCTGGCGCTCGCCGTGTACTGTGCGAGGTTGGTCGACGACATCAAAGCCGATATCGACGCCGAACGCGCGGTTCTTTTGCTGGACGTTCTGACGCCCATCGCCAAAGCGTGGCCGTCGGAATATGCGCTCGAAGCCAATAAGCTCGCGATTCAGGTCCTTGGTGGTTACGGCTACACCCGGGATTACCCCGTCGAGCGATTTTATCGTGATAACCGATTGAACCCGATTCATGAGGGCACCAACGGGATTCAGGCGCTGGACCTTCTGGGCCGTAAGGTCACGGCGAAAGGTGGTGCCGGCCTGCAGGCTTTGGTCGAGGTCATCACGACGGATATTGAAGCCGGCAAAGCGATTCCGGTCATTGCCGAGTACGCCAATCACTTAGAACAGGCGCTTGGTCTGGTTTCGGCCACGACGATGACGTTGATGGGCAAGGCGATGGAAGGCGACATCGGGTTGTACCTGGCGAATGCCACGGAATACCTGCACATGACGGGACATCTTGTCATTGCTTGGATGTGGCTTAAACAAGCGGTCGTGGCATCGAGGGCCATTGAATCCGAGGGATTGGACGACTTCTACCAAGGCAAATTGGTCGCGTGTCGATTCTTCTTCAAGCGGGAGTTGCCCAAAATCGATCGTTGGAGCGCCTTGCTCGTTGATTTTGAGGACACTCCGTTGTCCGCCAAAGCTGCCTGGCTTTGAACCTAAGGGCTCGTGACGGTTTTCAGCCTGGTTCGCCCGACATCAGTGGCAAGCTGAGCACCGCCACAGCCACGCGCGTTTTGAGGGAGCGCGAAATCGTCCCAATCTTTTTCACAAGAAAACGTGTGTTGGATCGTAAGTGGCGAGGATCACACCAATATCAAATTCAAGCGGTCGGATAGTCCGTATAACCGGCGGAACCCGGCGTGTAGGCGAGGTCCATATTCGGTGCGGCCAGTTCGAGGTTGTTTTTGAGGCGCGCAACGAGGTCAGGGTTCGAAATGAAGGGACGGCCGAAAGCAACGAGGTCACCCTTGCCTTCGCGCAAATCGGCTTCTGCCCGTTTTCGGTCGTAACCGCCCGACAGAATATAGGTTCCCTTGAAACGGTCGCGAATCATTGCCTTAATCTCTGGGCCGACGGCTGGAGTGCCCATGCTACTATGGTCGACGACATGAATGTAGGCGAGTCCAAGCCCATTCAGCCCCGTGACCAATGCTTCGTAGAGCGCGAAGTGCTCGGGGTCTGGCGCCATTCCATTAAACGCTCCAAACGGAGAAATGCGCATGCCGACCCGTTGCGCGCCAATTGCCGCGGTCGTTCGACGCGCCACTTCCAACGCAAATTGAATTCGGCCGGTGATATCACCACCCCAGCCGTCTGTGCGTTGATTGCTAGCCGTGTTTAAAAATTGGTCGATCAAATAGCCGTTGGCACCGTGCAACTCCACTCCGTCAAATCCCGCAACTTCGATCGCCAATTTAGAGGCATGTACGTAAGATTCAATGGCGGTCTCGATCTCGTCTTCGGTCATCGCCTCAGGGGCCGGGATGTCCTGCATTCCATCAGAATCCGTATACATTTGGCCTGGAGCAGCCACGGCCGAAGGCCCCAAGAGGCGCGCACCTTCAGGAAGGTTCGCCGGGTGTCCCACACGTCCACAATGCATCAATTGCACGACTATTTTCCCGCCTTTGGCGTGGACGGCATCGGTCACGGTCTTCCACGCTTCGGCTTGCTCCTGAGAAAAAAGGCCAGGAATACGCGCGTAGCCTAGTCCTTCGGGAGCTGGCGAAGTGCCTTCAGCAATCAGCAGACCTGCCGAGGCTCGTTGCGAGTAATATTCAGCCATCAATGCGTTCGGAACGTTGCCAATGGCGCGACATCGAGTCAACGGGGCCATGACCACTCGGTTAGTGAGGTCAAATCCACGAGATTTATAGGGCTTAAAAAGTATCGAATCAGACATGGCAGCTCCTCATTTCTTCGTTTTCATTCGGTCGGTCGGAAAGTTCATGACCGTCTCGAAGTGGGAGCTAGGATGACTGACCTGAGAGAAAGGATTCGAAGTCATGGAGATTACGCCAGCGCGTTGACCGTGCCGGAATCCATGGTGAAGGCGCATGAAGAGCGGGTCAGCTTGACCATGCGTGCCACAAATTCCAGGTCTAAATCGTGCCGCATCCCAAAGAAATCCATGTCGGATTGTGAAACTTGCTGCACAACGTCGTCGAGCGTTCCGACCTTGATGACGGTGTTGGCCTTGTCCGGAATTCGACATAGATCGCGCAGATCCGCGATGTATTCGGTCGTGTGCGGCACATCCTCTTGTCGCTCCACGGCGCAAATCAGATTGAATTCCGCGTCCCATGCGCGTGCCAAACGATACGCGCACAGAATGGCCAGGTTCGAGTTGCCTTCGCCGAGCGCGTCTTCGGTCGACCGGCCCTTTTCGTTTGGCCGAATCCAAAGGTTCACGACCGCTCTTCGGCCAAGCCCAGCCTTGGGATGCATGGCCAAAACCATCGCGGCGACGTGGAGGCGATGAGACTCGTGCAGCAATGTCTTCACAATTTCCGAGTCTTCTTGATTTGTGGGCGCGCTCAAGAAGAGCACGTTGGGGCGAAAGAAGGCGCTCTTCAGGGCTTGCATACCTGCGGCGACCCCAATGGCGACTCCAGCCGAATCGATCACGGACCAGGTTGTAAAAACCTTCTTACGCATTTCACGACCGAGCTTCTCGATTCGAGGCATCAGGTCGCTCAAGCTCTGTTCGTCCGCGATGCCGAGCAGTTTCACGCTCCCCGCGGGGCTGCAGATATCGCTCAGAAGCGAAAAAGCCCCGCGCAATTCGGAGCCATCAACGACTGGCACCAAGAAGCTCGGTTTCCAGGCTCTGGCGGTGTCGAGGTTGAGTTCAGTCACCTTGCTCGCGGCCCACTCGGCAAACGCTACAAAGATGCCGCTGCGCGAGTCCGACCCGTGGCCAAGCTTCTGCTGCATGATCCAAAAATAGAGGGCAAAAACCATCGCCCAAGCCACTAAGCTGAAGATTGGATTGACGATGAACATCGCAAAAAGACACCCCAAGGCCCCAAGCAAAGGAACGATGCGAGGAAGCTTCAGGGTTGGGCGAAAGGACACCGAACCAAGGCTCGATTCGATCAACATCACGGCGTTGATGACGGCGTAGGTGATCAGGAAAAACATCGAAATCAGTGGCGCGATGATGTTCAAATCACGCGACATCAGCGCAGCCAACACAATCACGCCGGTCAGCAACATCCCACGCCGTGGCTCGCCGCTTGGCGAAACTTTGGAAAAGAACTCACCTCTTGGGACGAGCTTGTCTTGGGCGAGCGCCAGCAAAATTCTGGGGG
>Ga0100385_1000272_pt1 | contig 68075 bp, 75 predicted proteins | sample CryGeymeta201509_FD_81543 | JGI IMG/M metagenome (GOLD analysis project Ga0100385, IMG submission 81543) | Groundwater microbial communities from Crystal Geyser aquifers in Utah, USA - Crystal Geyser metaG 2015-09 | ecosystem: Environmental > Aquatic > Deep subsurface > Groundwater | place: USA... | reverse complement strand
GGGGTTAAAACTATGATTAACGAAATAATGGGTTAGTTATAACAATGTTTTGAAATCTGGGGTTTCTGTCTTTTGTTCTAGGAATTCCAGCCTTTCTATAACGTTTATTCCATACTTTTCAGCTTTTTCTAGTTTTGCCTTGGCATTAGATTTCCCATCAAATATCAAGTCAGTGACTTCTTTACTTAAACTGTCTTTGTACTTGCCACCATTATCTTCTATAAACTTGACCAAATTATTGTCTCTAAACCCTGTAAAGCAGAATACCTTATCAACATATAATCCTTCAGAATTATTGCTGTAATTAACGTAACTCTTAATTGAATCATAAAACTTATACCAATCACTTAAGCCTTCTTCATATATTTCAGCTGTGTGTTGACCAACTCCTTCTATATCCAGCAACTTATTATCTTCTAACCCCTCTAATATCAAGTTCAATTTACTTTCAGCAAGACCTGGAAAGCAATTGCTAGCAGACATCAATCTAGCTGGATTAGTATTACTAAGTTTTTCCCTAATAGCTTTTTTCATGTTATCTACCTTCTTATGTCCCCACCCATCATACAGTGTTAGTTGTTCCAAATCCCCATTTATTATGTCTTCTACCGATTTAAATCCTATGTTCCACATGCTCTCTATTGCAGACATTCCCACTGATAGTATCTTCATGGTCTTGAAAAAATGATAAATAGACTTTATCATAACTGAATCATCAATCTTTGCCAATCTTAATTTTACATTGTTAGCATCCCAAGACCAATGACCTTTGCTTAATTCTTCTGGAATGTTATAGTTGTTGACTAGATCATTCTCACTTATGAATTCACTAGCCATCATACCACTATTAACAACTTTAATAAATTCTTTATTATTTAAGACTTTAACACCATCGACTCTGGTGACCCTAGGTATTACCCCACCACTCTTGACAGCACTTACGGTACTTCCAACACCTATCCCATAATATTTAATAAATCTTTCATTATCTAGATTTATCCTACCAACAGTGTCTCCTCTAAGTTTTATTGGTTCTACTATTGCCACTGGATTTAAAACACCCGACTTATCAGCCTTTCTTTCAATACCTAACACAGTTGTTACTTCTTCCTTTTCAAAGTTGTTCTTATACGCTATAGAAAATGTGGGATTACCTTTAGTATCATATCTAGGTTCTGATATTGTGGACTTGTTAGACAATTCTATGACCAGACCATCTATAGGGTATTCACTAGACCATTCTTCATGAAGCTTTACTAAAGCTTTATGTTTAATTTCTCGACCTTTTAAAACCTTCATGACAAGCTCTCCTACCACGACTCTGTTTCTTAAAGTTTCGTATTCATTAATTTTGTTGCCAGAAAATCCAAATCTCTCAAATGGTTTTAGTTCTACCATTTTTAACCAGCCTAAGTCTGGAAAGTCACCACTCATGAGACCCATCACAGCACTTCTAGGACTAGAATATTTGCTAGACATGGTTTTGAAATTATTGTTTGAAATTATTAATTCTCCTCTACATGGTGTAGTGGGGTGATGCACGTAATTAAGCATGGTTCTGTAGTACCTATCAGTTATGTCTATGTTTCCATCAGCATAACCTCCTCTGGTTACAACTCTTTCTTCTAACCCCACGCTTATTCCATCATACTTAGGCGTTATTACAAAGTTACTATTCTTATCATTAGACATCTTGTTTAACCAATTTCCAAGTTCTCTTTCACTTTTGATTTTATTTAAACTACCCATTTTATATGGAAATTTGATGGTTTTGCCCCCAATTATTTCACCTAAAAACCGTTTTAATACTGGATTTTTAGCATCTAACCTTCTAAGCTCTTCTACATATTCGTCAAATTTCTGATCTGATATAACAGGTTTACCACTGCGGTACAAGTATTCATTTTCATTAATGATCTCTTCTAATTCTTTTATTAGTCTATGGTTTTCCATTATTTCTTTCTTTTCTTTTTCGGCTTTGTAAATTTACTACCCCTTCTAAGTTTTTCCTTAGCGTTTAAATCCGTTTTCATGTTGGTTAAAAAATAACCATCTTTTATTATCCTGTTTCTGGAATGATCGTCTAGTATCTCTAAATTGATATTAGTTATTTTCTTATCAGAAAATATATCTTTTATAGCATCTGTGTTGTTAGTAATATTACTATCATTCATACCTACTATAATAACATCTTCTATATTTGCCCTTTCTTCAATAGCACTAACAATTGTACTAAATTTAGAATGGTCAATCCAAAAGCCACAAACTAATATCTTCTTTTTATTATTCATAATACTACTATTTGTAATTGTTCTTCCTGTTCTTCCTGCCAAAACATAACACTTTGATTTTTTTCATAGTGAGCAACCACAGCCCCTATTGAGTTAAATTCTTTAACGCAATTTTGACCATTGTTGTAAAATAATCTAAATTTTCTCACCTTCTTGTCTTGTCTCTTCCTCTGTATACCCATAAGATAACCATTCTAATATTCTTTCCTTTTTAATGTATTTACTATAATGATGGTTGTAAATTTCAACTGTACCATCATTTTTTTGAAGTTCTTTTTGAAATACCACTCTATTCTTAACCAACAATCCGCTTTGATTTACAAATCTCAAAATCCACTTATTTTTATGGCTACATCCCCAACCATCATCAATACCTAAGTCGCCATAGGAATCAAAAACTTCTGTGGTTTTTATGGATTTACCTGCTTTAATAACTTGATTAATTTTCTTCTCTAGTATCAATACTTGTTTTTCTTTCAGGTTTTCCTTTAATTCTAAAACATCTATTAGATCTTCTTTTCTCTCACTAAAAATAGCTCGTTTCTTCTCAATGTGTTTTCTATTCTTTAATATGTACTTAGAGATGTTACCTATTGATTGCATCATCTCTAATCCCTCTTCATAATTTTCAACACGACCAAGGTCTTCTGGTTTTAGAATTAATCTTCCATCATTATCAAAAGATAACTGGATAGACGGTTTAAAAAAGGTGCTAATTTCATTTTCTAACTTTCTGTTAAATTTAATTGATCTAATGTAGAAGCCATTTTTGATAATTTCATCTTCCGTATGTCTTTTATCTACATCCCATTTATCTTTTTCATTAGCCAATTCCATCACCCACAGCATCAGACCTAAGAATTCTGAATAATATTCTTTAATCCTTTTTTCATTCTTTTTTTCTGCCAAGTCTAGTAGAGAGGTAGAGTTTTCTATAGCTTCCTCAAAACTTATCTCTCTGACTTCCCCAAATTCCAATTCTTCGTCTTCATCTAATAATACCATTCCCCCTTCTGCATCAACCTTAACTAATACTCTGTTCTTGTCTTTAGGAGTAGGAGGCGTTCCTGAATTTAGAGACCATAATCTAGTAGTAGACGGCGTTCCATGTCTCATGCAATTCATAGCGTTGTCTAGTATTATCAATTTTTCATCATTCTTGTCAGGTCTCATACCTCTACCTATTTGTTGTAAGTATAGGGTTAAGCTCTTAGTTGGTCTAAGTGATTGGATACAATTACAGTCTGGTAAGTCTATGCCCTCTGTAAGAACATCTATTGATACTATTCCTAAGACTTTACCGCCTTCAAAACCTTTAAATATTTTGTTTCTTTCACTATCACTAGTATTCCCATCTATGTAAGCCATGTTATCATATCCTGCATTCTTGTACCATTCTAGAGTCTTTTTAGCGTGTTCAACATCCACGCAATAAATCAGTACCTGCTTGCCTTTAGCATATGTTTCATAACTCTCTACAGCATAATCTAGCAACTCATCTTTTCTCATATATTTAGATAATTGTGCCATATTATAGTCTCCTCCACTATTCTTATCTACCTCTCTGACAAAATCCTTGGTTGGCGTAGAATAAATTGTAAAATCAGTCAGGTATTTTTCTGCCACCAGATCTTTTACAGTCTTTATTGAATTTACCAATTTTGCAAATATTTTAGATAAGTCCTTTTTATCTAACCTATATGGGGTGGCTGTAACACCTAATAATTTTAGCTTTGGATTTCTTTCTATTTGTTCTTTTATAACTTTCTTATACCCCAAAGATGCCGCTCTATGGGCTTCATCTATGACAGTATAATCAAATTTCTCTGCAGCTATCTTCATTATTCTTTCTGGTCTCTGAGCAGTGTTTATGGAACACAGTACAACTTGTTTGTTTAGCGTATCACCACTCTTACCATACAATATTCCAACTTCTATACCTTTATCATTAAGGTAATTATACATTTGATCTAACAATTTTCTTCTATGCACCATGAACAATATCCTTTTACCATGGTTTAGTACCCAGTCTAGGATTATGTCTGCTAGTATTACTGACTTACCACCGCCTGTTGGTAATTGATATAATACTGATAATGACTGCTCTTCTCCTTTTACCACAGAATCCCCTTCCCCAAGAGCATGCAATATGTTGGTCTTATCTTCCTTTTGATAGTCTCTAAGTTTGATCCTCGAATTATTACCCCCTTTAGGCAATTCTCCTTTAGGCAATTCTCCTTTAGGCAATTCTCCTTTAGTTATAGTTTCACCCTGTATGGGCTGCTGAAATTTAACTGCTGATATAACCGCCTCAACACCTTTACCATCAGTTCTCACTAATCCTTTTCTTATAGCCGAACCAACCACTGCCGCAAAGGTACTAGGTTTCATGCCTGTTTCTAAGTAAACGACGTTAGTCCAAACTGGGTAATCATATTCTCCACAGTTGTAGTCGTTGTTTAGTATTGCATTGATTAAGGTGTTCTCTTTTTCTGTTGTTTTAATGGTTTTCATTGTTCTGTTATTAAGGTTACAACAATAAAATTTCAAAAATCGTTCCGTTTCAGAGAAAGAACTCTACATTTAATGAAAATTTGTTGAATAACATAAAATTATTAAAGTCATGACTATCTGTCATATAGCAGCGAAAAATATGACAACAGTGATCAGCATGACTAATTGTCATATTAGTCGGTATTAACATAACAAACGAAAGGATAATACCCTGCATTAATATATTCAGCCATTTCAATTTTTGAATCTAACAAACTAAATAAAGAATCCATTGGATCACTAAATGAATATTTTCCATTCTCATAGTCATACCACTTGTTATTCTTCTTCTTTATTATAATATCATAGTCAGATTCTAGTATAAATGGTATGTAATCTAAAGGATTGAATTTTAACCAATGAGGCTTTAAATTAAGCACCTCGGTTACTCCGTTATTAGTGTAATAAAAAACATTGTTTTCTTCTACTCTAAGAAACTCTGAGTTTTTGTTCAAAAACACTACTAATATGCTCTTTCCACTCTTGCTCCGAATTAACATTTATAAAATTTTTGAGTACTGTGCAAATAGTGTCAGACGTTTCTTTCACATCATTAATATAAGAACTATTAACGTCGACTTTATTATTTAATAAAATAAAGAGTTCAAAATTAGCATTAACTTCGAATTTAAACTCAACGCCAGAGTGTTCACTCATGAAATTAAAAACTACTGATTCTCTTTTGAGGCTAAAATACGTAGTATAACCCTCACCATCATTATTTTGCTGATAATCTAGTATTGAATTCTTAACGTTATTAAATATGTATTGAACTTTTTCAGCAACCTCCCAATAATGCATGACTGTTTCTTTTGGTAAATTATCAATTTTATATTTCTCTGCTTCTATAATAGAAGACAATTTAGAGTAGATATCTTTATCATCTCTTTCATCAATATAGTCGTTTCTAATCTGTAGTTTTTCTGGATTCAAACCTTTCACGTAAGAATATACTATTCCAACGCCATATCTAAGCAAAACACCATCAACAAACATGTGATGTTCGTCTATTACGCTGCTGTTTGGGAACAGTCTTTTTATGATTTCTAACATAGTTATGAATTTAGTAAGTGTTTTTTAAGAGACTTGATAGTAAACAATTTCATTCCAGCAACACTACTATAAAATTCCTCCTCTGTTAGAAAATTGAGCTCAACAACCTCATGTTCCGAATTCATTATTTCCTTAACCTTCATTTCAATTTCCTCCCCATCTTCATGGTCTTTCCAATCGTAAGTACCATTTACTTTTTTAATACCGTACCCTGAAAAAATTTTTTCTTGGGTTTTAGCCACAGAAGTTACAATGTTATCTAATTCTTCTTCTAGATTTAATAGGGATTTTAAAGATTCTACAGACAGTTTCTTTGTAGATAATTGACCGAGGTCATTTTGTAACATTTTTACGTTAATAGAGTTTAATATCATTTTGTTTTATTAATTAATACTAATTAACGAAAGCAGTTTCTGTGGCAAGTAAATTGGACGAGGGTTGTTTATTTTCTTTTGTCTATTACAAAGGTTTCCGTATTACCACAGTCGTCTTTTATGGTAACTGTTAATTTTCGATAACCAAGAAATCTCGTTTTTATTCCTAGAAAACTCCATTGATTTCTCTCCCAATGTTTTATTATATCACTTTTATTTATGAACTTTCTGTCTGTGATATTTAATTTTAACGTATCCTTTTCAAAACTGACGTACCCAGATATAATCATACAATCAGTGCTGTCAATAACTGGAATTTTTAACTCTCTATTTTCTCTTATAGCATCCAATATTGGTTGTAAATTAGTTTCTTTACTAATAGTGTCTCTATACTTTAGAGATTGACTTATTATTTGCTCTATGTTTTTAGTTCTTATTCTGTTCTCTTTTAAGAACTCCTGCAAATCTCTTCTATTGTACTCTAAGTACTCTTCTAGTTCCTTTTTACTATAGGTATTACTTGCAAACCTCAAACTATCAAAGCGTCTAAGCATTTGATTATTTTCTGATTGCCTAATGTTTTCAGACTTCTGAAAGTTGTAGTCCTTGTAAAACCATATTGCGGCAATTAAAGCGAGCACTATGGCGTAAACCTTAAGGTTTTCTAATTTTAGTAAACCTGCCATTGCTAACATCTTAGTTTATTTAAAGTTTTTTGGAAGTGCATCCAATCATAATTCTTTTTTCTACCTAAACTTTCAAATCCATAACATTCAAAAATGTCTATCATAACTGAATATTCATCTCTTGCAAATCTGGCTGTTCCAGAGGTTTCCCACAATAAATTTCTTGCAGGATCTAAGTCAATAGATGTTCCCCAAGAATGGGTGGATAAGTATTTACTAGCCAAGACGTAATCTTTTTTCTCTATAGCCGCAATATACGATTTCTCTTTACCTCTTTTAGGTCTGTACATAAACATACCACCGTATAGGTCTATACCTAATTCTTTAAGTCTATCATAACCATAATGACTTTCGATGTCCTCAAATACGTTAATTATGTCTTCAACTACGAGTTTGTGACAACTAATTCTTTTAACACTAATACCTGTATCCCATGCAAGCCTCATTGGATAAGGAATGTTTACTAGTTCTAAGTAACCCTTCCCAGTTTTGTTAGGTAAACCATAAACTTCTATCATTTGTTCAGTTGTCATTGTTCCTACTAGATTTAATGGATTTAACTTCTTGAGTCATTTGGTATATTTGGTCTGCAGTTAGGGCATTAATAGAGTCTAGATGGTGAATGTGTTTTTTGACATCAGCGTTGTCTCTTAGATTTACCTTTAACAATTCCTTTATTTCAGATATCTGTATGCTATCAAAAATAACTTTTTCTCTTTGTTTTTTTGGGGAGGGGACACTTTTAACATGATATATGTGTTCCACTTTTTGTTCTGCGCTATCGAAACTTCTACCTTCTAATGATTTACTATTTGCCCCTTGAGTGTAGATGTATGTAAATAAACCACCTACAGTACCAATTACTGTTACCCAAATTTGCCAATAGTCATACCATTTTTTAGAATTTTCCATAACATTCTCTATTTAATTTTTAAAGAATTAATTTCTATTTCTAGTTGCCTAATTTGATTTTTCATAGACAATACGTTATTGTTTAGCTCGTTAACTTGAACTCTGTATGGTTCTATTATATTCCTGAATTGATTCTCTGGTATTTTAGGATTTTGTATAAAGGTTTTAAATTCTTTATTTATCTCCTTAGAATACTCTAAATCAGTGCTGATTTTAGTGTTTTGAGTCTTAACTTCTATAATTTCAGTTTTTAGCATCTCCACATCATTTTTCAACCCTACTGTTATCCAGACTATTACCCCTATTAATGCTTTAAATAACCAATCTACGTATTTTTCTTTGTCGTTGTCTCTAATTCTACTATCATGCATAGCCGAGACAATCCTCTTAATGTCATTCTCGTTAATGTCCATTTATATTATTCAACCTTAGTGCCAATTTTACTATCCTTAGAAACTGTCTTACCTGTAGCCCAATTAGCAAGTTCTGCTAAAGCCAAACCACTAGTCAAAAATGCCATTGGCTCTGACAAATCCAACCCTATCATAGTTTTTATAGATTTCGAAGTTTCTGGATAAAAAGTTATTAGTAGAGCAAATATAGCTTGTAAAGTAAATGCCCAAAACCAGAATGGTTTATTTTCATTCCAAAATTTTTTAAAACTAAACGTTTTGAGATGTTTAGAAACAGCTAGTAAACTATAAATTAGCAAACCAGCCAAAGACAGAATCAATTGCTCTAACACTAAATTTAAATTTTCCATAACACTTATATTTTGTACAGCTATTGGGGCTGTTTAATAACTTTAAGTATTTATTATTGCAACAATAGGTAACCATAAAAAATTTATATCCAATAACTACTTAGATTGTTCATATTCATTTTGATAATCCGCACTTTTAAGAAACACTCTTATTTGTCCCTTACTAGGATTAGTTTTAGCAAACCCTATAATAGAATTTTTACTAGGCTTTAATTGGTAATTGCCAGAAAAGTAAACTAAACATATTGCATTCAATCTATTGCGCATTCTTAACCCATATTCCATTCCACTCATAAAGCCATATTTATTTATAGCAGCTTGTTTTTTAATTTTCAATTCTTCTTTGGTCACAGTTTTTCAATCTTTAAGTTTTTAACTGTAAATCCCCATCCAGACGTTCTCGCTCTAATTCCTAAACTATCTCGATTCAAATGTTCCACAGTATAATCAAAATAATGGCTTCCCTGTGTGTAGCTTAATTCGTTTGAAACTCTACTATTTGTAAAGCCCTCTGGTGGTGTGTCAGAATCAACTGCATAAAGCCATATACTAAAGTTGGCATTACCGTTGCTCTCTATGTCAAATGAAATGCGGTACGTTTCACCGACCACCAATTCTCTATTAAAATCAAAGACAATATACCTATTATCAGTTTCATCAAGGTAAGTATAGGAATCATTTTCCGTGTCTATTTGCCAACCTGTAGTGTCGTATGAAAATCCCTTGATAATTGGCAAAGAATAATCTATTAATGGTTCTGAAATAAAAGCAATAGAGTCTTTTATAAAGGTTTGAAGCGTCTCAATTCTAGTTTCTAAAACATCAATTTTCTTGCGGTTAAGGCTGTCTAAAATTGCGATTTTTGCATCAAGTTTTGGAATTTCAATTGTATAAACGTCATTAATAACTTCAGCTTGAAAAGCTATTGTTTGTTTAAGATGGTCTATTAACCCATAAACTGAATCTAAGTCAACCGAATTATTAAGTTTACTTTGATCTACATAAATTTTGAAAATCGTTGAAGGCACGCTAACTGGTGAAACGACTTTAGCATCTATATTATTTACAGATAAGGTATAAGCAACAGCATCCGCTTTATCTTTTCGGGTGTGCTGGCTGTATATTGCGTCATTGCTTACTACTTGAAACAATCCCTTGTTAGTGGTGTCAAAAATAGCGGCGATACTATCGGGTTCAATTTGCACCATTTGAGCATTAATGGTTAATCCTATTAATGATATGATGAGTAGTAGTTGTTTCATGATAAATAGTGTTTTAAAAGCATTCCGAAATAAGGTAGTATTACTATGACTGCTGACAAGATGTCTTTTACACTAAACTTAGTTTTACCCATTAATTCCCAAACGATAAAACTTATTACTGCAACACCACAAGCTATTAAGCCTGCTAAATCACCTAAAAATACTGTAATTACTAATATTCCCCAAAGGATATAAACGGCACCTACTATATGTTTAGAAATATCACTAGCTACTGTTGTAATTCTATTTAGAAACTTTCTCATAGTAAATTATGTATTAGAATAGCTGTTAAAGCTACTACGATTAAGGCTATAACTGTGTCTAAGCTTCCCCAGTTCCATTGATTATTTTTAATTCTTTTTACTATTCTTGAACCTAAAAAGGCTAGGAATAATAGACATGTTATTGTTAAGATTATTTTGTCCATGGTTTATTATTTTTATTCTTTTTAATCCCAATCAGAACCTTTGTTTGGGTTGTTGTCTTAAAAGTAGTTTAGTATCTTCATAACTACTTGTATTAATAATAGTTTTTTTCATTTTAATTTGATATTAAAAGTTTAAGTTTAGCGTCAGTTCCACCACTACTACTAGTTTCTGTGACTGTGATTGTGCTTGTATCTGTAAAGCTTCCATCTGTAGTTGTGTATGTAATAGTTGCAGTTCCTACGGATTTTCCTTCTACTAAGCCTGTTTGGCTAACTGTGGCTATTGCACCATTACTTGTAGACCAGTTGCCAGTTTTGTCTGTGGCATCAATAGGTAATATTGTTCTTGTGAGTTGTGTTGTGGTATTAATTGCTGTTGTGGCTGTGGATGGGGTTATTGTGACGCTTGTTACTGCAATAGGAGTTATAACTATTTCTACATCTACTTGGTTAAGAAATTCTTCTAAATCACTATACCCGTTTCCATTAGTATCAGCAGTTCCGTCTTTTGTTAAATCACCGAATGTTGCGGTTTCCCAAATATCTGCCATACCATCGTTGTCTGTATCGTAGGATGCTGGACGAGTATTAATTGGTGTTCCATTTATAGAACTAATAAAATTGACGTAGTCAGAGCCTTCAATTGCACTATGTCTATTGTTATTAGCACCGCTGTTACAACAAGTCCAAGGCTCTGGAGTATCATTTATAGTATTATTTATATATCTTGTATCTTGTGCGTCTCTATAAAGACCTACTGTTCCATCTTCGTTTAAAAACTTATTAGAGCCTGCACCAATAGGAATAGCAACAGAAGCTTCTACAGCAGTCAAAAAAATAGGAAGTCTACCTATATAAGCGTGAGGATTAACTCTAAACAAAGCTGGGTCAACTCTTTCGGTTTGTCCACTAAATGCGTGTTCTATCCAAAGTGTTTGTGTATTATCTTCTAATGGGTCTTCAAACAAATCTTGCACAATATTTCCAGCACTATAAATTGAAGGAGGAAAAGTAGGGTTTTCATTCGTTACTCCATTAACTTGCCAAACAGGGGTTTCTTGTTGCCATTGAGTAAATAAAGTAGTTTTATTTCCAGTAAAAATGTAATTATTAAAATGATTTACTAAAGCATTGGTTTTAACAACAGTCCATCTATTAATCCAATCATATACTACATTATTGTAAATATCAGTTCTTCCACTACTACTGTTAGGTGTTCTATGTGATATATTATAGAATAAAGTATTTCTAAAAGTATTATTATAACTAAACCCCGCATTATTGGGGTCAGTATCACCAAATAAAGAGCCTGTTTTACTTTCTGCAATTAGTCCATTTTGAAATGTTATATTGTATGTATCTTTACCTCTAACTGTAAACCCTTGTAATCCAGCATAACTAATAGAAACGTGGTCTAAAATAATATTATTAGCAGAGTCACCTTCACTACTGCCGGGATAAATAGTAAGGGCTGTATCTCCATAAAATTGCATTCTAAATCGAATATATCTTATGATAATATTACTAGAATTGCCAAATTGAGGATTAGTATTGTTACCAGAAGTTGTTATGGTTATTCCTCCTTCAGGTGCTGTTTGCCCTGCAATTGTTAAATCATTGCCTGTTATCCAAAGTTTTGTTGTGCAGTCTATAACTCCGCTAACATCAAAGACAATTATAGCAGGTCTAGGCTGACTTAAAGCTGCTCTAAAACTACCTGTACCATCATTATTTAAGTTAGTTACATGATATACAGTTCCTCCACGACCTCCTGTAGCATAAGCGCCTCCTCCATAAGCTGTAGGAAATGCTGGTTGTTGTGCGTAAACACAACAACCTATACATAATAAAAATTTTAATATTATTTTTTTCATTATTCTGGATTTAAAATTAAAACAATGCTTGCTCCAATAGGACTAGAGCTAAAATCTAAACTTCCTGAATCTATTGATTCAACTTCTACTTCTTTTGTGTAGAGTAAATTCCAACCATCAGAGCCCGATAAATCACTAAAACTATGAGTTTCAGTATAAGTTGTGTTATTAGTTACCGTATTTATAGTTGATTCTATACCTACTGCGCTCCATAATATTAATGCTAAAGAATTTGCAATTGTACTCGATGTTGCAGGAATAACTTGGACTGAACTTGTATTTCTTCCACTAGTAACTAAACCTTCGTATGGATTAATTTGATTAACATTATTAAATTCATGCATTGTGCCGATAAATATCTGACCATTACCACTTGTTCCATTTAGTTGAAAAGTTTGAGAAGTTTCTGTTCCATCAGAAATTTTACCAAAAAAAGCATGTTCACCAAAATTATTTACTGTTTCAAAAAGTAATGTCCAACCAGTAGGGGTTATGGGGTCATCTTTAAAATTACCTTTCGCTGTTTGCACTATCAGATAGTTACCTGTTGTTGGTGTAGAATTAAAAGTAATGCTATTTCCTGTTGATACTGCATCCGTTGATTGAACTAAACTAGGTCTAGCAATAAGAGGAACATAATCTTCTTGATTTACATTATCCCACTTAGCATATTCATTAGTTTTTAAACTAGCCACAGAAAATGCTTCACCTTTTACTCTAGGACTAAATTCTACTTGTGTGTCTAGTCCTGATGCTGGTATAAGTTTTACGTTATTTTCATTAAGTGTCTTAATCGTTAACAACGCCATTTCGTTATTAGGTATTGTAATTTGTGGTAATGTGGCTACTATTGTATCTGCTACTACATTAAAAATATGTACTTTGCTTTCTAGTATGTTTGCTTCTAGGAAAGTGTATGTGCTATCTGTTACTAATATTGGGGCTATTGTTGAGCTACCTCCACCTAAAGCACTTAAACTCGTAGTTGTTCCATCACCTAATAGTATATCATCAGAAGTTTTCCCTGTAACTACTAAAGAATCAGCTTCAATAGCACCTCCAAAATAAGAATCAAGGTTTCCTGTGTAGCTGATAAATCTTTTAAATCCACCATTATTGACACTACTCATATTATCATCGCCAGCACCTATATAAAATAAATCCCCTGTAATATCTAAATCAGGACTTGATGAAATGTCAAAATCCATGAACATTATAGAAGCTCCTCCTATACTACCCTTTTGTAAGTTAACACTAGAGTGGTAACCTTGAATACCAGCAACTGTAGTATTAGGATTATCTATAGTAGTATTAGTACTTAGAGTTCTACTTACAGTTGATACGCTAGAAGTATTAATGCCATCTACTATAACTCTAGTAACCTGACCATTCAAAAAACCTACGTCACCTGTTCCTGAATGTCTAGAAGTTACATCAGTTGCATATAAATACCCTAAATCACGAGTTCCAGTGTTTCTAGTGAATAAAGCTAAACCAGTAGTTCCAGCACCATCATCATTAGAAGCATCAGTTATATTTCTAATATCACCATAAAAAGTATTATTTAATCCTGAAGTAGAACTATTTTTAGTTAATACTCTAGTTTCATACGCAAAGGTTCCTGATGACTCTGGAACTAAGGTTTTATTATGATATATAGACGACCCAAATAAAGGTGTTGAAGTATTAAAATAATTAATATAATCACCTTGATAAGTTAAACTAGAGTTATTGTCATTTAGAGTTAACTTAGTACCATTATTAGAGTCATCATAATCACCAATAGTAGTTATTAAGTCACCACCTAAACGAGTACCACTTTCAAAATAACTTTCTAGGGTTGACAAACCTCCTCCTAAATCTAAAGTAGATATATCGATAACGCCTTGAGCATTAGAAACTACAGAATTATTACCATCAGTAATTGATAAAGGGATAACTCCAGAAGCATCAGGAAATTCAATTAATCTATCTACAGTTGTAGATATTATATGATCAACTCTTGTAATTCTATTTGGAAAACTATGTATCCATTCAATTTGTCCATTTCCTCCTCCAGATTTTTCAAAAAGTATTAAATTATTTCCAGCAGTGAGCTCTAACCCTATTTCTGATAGAATTCCTAAATTTTGTTTTTCTTTATAAAAGTAAAATTCACCATTAAGGTCACTTATTTGTAAATACGTACCTAGAGAACTATTATCATAATCTCCTATACTTACTTCTAAATCCCCATTTATTCTAGTTCCTGTTTCTGAATATCCCTCTTGAATAGGCACATCATTAGCAGTAATAAATGGATTGATCCCATCTTCACCGTCATTAACGAGTTCGGAGGTACTATTTATTGTTACCCCACTACTATCTATTACCCACTCATCTTCTGTTCCTGTATTTTTAAAAATATAAAATACATCTTCATCTTCTACGTAAACCCTATCGCCTATTTCTGGTTCACCAAATGGGTAAAAGTAAAAACCTTGTGAAGCAATTGTGTGTTGGGCTTGATATACCTTTTGGTCTGGGTTAAATCCCACAACACTCCATGATGAATGTCTAGTTCCTGATTCTATTATTAGGAATCTATCATTTGGTTCTACGTCAACTGGTCTAGGTAATGACCAATCCTCAACTGACTTTACCGAAAATTGGTTAGGGTATGGGGGTATGTAAGGTAAGAAAAATATTTCAACTTTTTCACCAGCCCCAAGACCACCTGTAAGAGGTTTTCGTATATTTATAACTTCATAATGGGAAATATTATTTTCGTTGCTCAAATACCTAAGATTCATTAACATACCATGGTTGTTAAATTTTCTTTTAATAATTACCGTCAATCCTCTAGAATCGCTAAAGTTTAAGCCACCACCACCAATAGTTAGACCGAATGATACTTCTACTACTCTACTTTCTGAAATTTGCAGTGCTATGTTGTTTGTACCTAAACTAGTGGGTCTTTCTTCAAATAATACTTCTTCCACTGTTGCTTCTATACTTGGGTATGTCGGTTCTATTGCGCTCCAATTAAGAGGTGAACCTTCTGCAAAATCTCCAGTATATTTTAAAAACCTCTTGCTATTTGGGTCATAACGTAACTGACCTACTTCTGGGTTTACGTTAGGTGAACTATTATCACCTATAATTAACCCATTTGAAAAATTAGGTATAGATGTTGCTAAGCTATCAAGAGCAATGACTTCTTCCAAATTCATTTTCCCAATTGGAACCCAATTTAATCCTGTCCAATATTCAAACCTTTCATTAGTGGTATTGTATATCTTCCAATGTTCTCCTTCTGGAACAACGTATGCATCCCTTTGGGTGGTTGTGACCTCTGTATGTCTTGCAACTTCCATCTTTGGCTTTTGCGCAGATACTGTTATACAAAATGTTAATGCTAGTAACGTTATTATTCTTTTCATGTTATATGTTATCTATAAATAATTTTGCTTTTGTTGGATCGTCTATATCAAAATCTGCAGCATCTAATACTACTCCAGTAACGTATCTATCTGGTGTTGCGAATCCTCTAAATTCTTGTCCAGCTTCCACTTCTAGTGGGTTATTACCATTAACAGGATAATACCATAAGCCGCCTATTCTAACCTCTAACCCATTAAGAATTTTAAAAATGTCTCCAATGTTGTTTGTATTGTTATTAATTTCTGTAGTATTGTTACCAATAGCAGTGGCATTAGAAGTAATATTGTCAGTGTTTTCCGAAACGTCTGTTGCGAGTTGAGTATAAGAGTTAACAAGTTGAGTTATAGAGTTCGTATTATTAGCAACATCTGACAGTAATTGGGTGATATTACTAATTACTTGATCCAAATTGACGTTAGTGGTTACGCTAATCCTAGCAAGTTTGTCCCTTTCTGATTGTAACATCCCTACCACAGCATTTTGACCTGTACCGTTTTGCTCTAGAGCTAATAACACAGCACCAGAACTTAACGCATTCTGTAGGCTATCTTGATCCCCAACCTTTTCAAATCCAGCCTCAGCAAAGGTCATGTCATTACTATTGTCGTTAAACGCCATGTATATTGCCCACTTACCATCCCCATCATCTTTCACTAAAGCTCTGTTCATTACAGCCCAATTATCGCTGGCTTCTAATTGAACTAAAGTATCAAAACTCCTAGCATTAGATATAGAATCTAAAATTGCATCTACTTCTGGTATAGAATAAACGTTTAAGTTTGTTCTTACTACTGAATTGTCAACGTTACTTAGCTCTATATTTGCTACTTCATTAACATTAGCTTTTCCATCTAATAAATCAGATAATCCTGTTATAAATTTAATTTTAATCATTAAAAGACGATTTTATGGATTATGGTAAATTCATCGCCAACCTCTAGTTGTATCAGACCAGAATTCAAATAAGTTAAAGTATTACCAGATATGCTATAGTGTACTCCCTCCCTCATTAATATTCCTGATATATAACACTTGTAGCCCCTAGTGGAATCAAAATTGGCAGGTAAGTTAAAATTAGTAAGGGATGGATTAGAAACAACAATCGTAGAAACAACGTCGTCATCTGGTAAAACCCAAGAAGAATTTTGTAGAGCAGATCCTAATTGAAACGTTTTGGGTCTAGGATCGACAGCATTGCCTGTAGTATTGCCAACATAAACGTACATTCCAGCCATTCGATCTCCAACTGGTATAGCATCTCTAGCAGCCAAATCTGCAACTGCAATAAACATGCCTTCATCACCAATTATGGATTGGTCAGTTCCTATCTCTATTACATCACCGTTGCTATTTTTATATTTTGGTTTGGAAGAATCGCTAGCATCAAAGAATAAAGACACTTTACCTGCATTAGGTGTGGCTATTACACTAGGATTAACAGGTTTAAATAATATAGAACTCATGCCAAATTTTAGTTTATATATTTACTAAGTTGTATAATAACTTAAGATTTTTTCACTAATAAACCAAGGGCGATAAAATTGTAAGGCTATGATTAATAAATAGTTAAAATCGCACAATGGGTTTTAATATAGGAGGTAGGGAAATAAGCAATATTGTTGAAGAAAGTAACGATTCAGAAACAGTTGAGCAAGTTGTTTCTGGAAACGAAAGAAGAGATTCGGTTGCAAATACTGAATTTCAAAGTCCAGATAATGACTCTGTTGATTCACCTACTCAAAATTCTGGTTGGGTTGATGATAAAATAAAAAATTATAACCAGATATTAGATTCTAACTTAGATATAGGAAATGGGGGAAATATCAAAGGCTCACCAAGTTTATTTAATAAGTATGCTTTGTTTGCATTACACTCTGGCAACAAGTTAAACAGTCCAGTAGACTTTCTAGATTCTGATGGCGGCAATAAATTTTTTAGAGAAGATTATGGGGAATTAAACACTCAAACAATAGTAAATAAATTCAATCCTAAAGAATATCCTAGTAGACCATATTATTACACTGATTTCGCTTTTTTAACGTATTGGGAAAAAATTCCAGAAAATCGACTAATAACTGTTAGAAGATATCCTCACCCTGTATATGACAACATAACGTTTCCCAGTATTGGTTCAGAAGAGAAAAACGTAAAACCCATAGCGCAGGCAGTAACTTATTTCGGCAATCCAACAGGAAATTCATTATCTGATCTATTGAACGTTAAAGGGGAAATAGGGTGGAAAGAACTAACTGCAGACTTCCAAGATTTGGGAGCTAATAATCAAGGATTTGATGATACACCATTAGTTTCTGGTAGAACTAGAAAAGTTGCTAGAGGAGTTTCTGCGCTTACAGGTAAAGGAGATGTTTCACAAAGGAGAGCTAGAGATGTGGAATTTCAGAAAAAATTTAATTGGGAGAACAGCGTTAGAGGCGACGTGAACGTTATAAACAAAACCCATATAAGAAAAAATGGTATAGGGGCAGGTGTCGGTGATTATAAAATAGAATTTGAGTATTCTATGAGAAGTTTTAATGGTGTTAATCCAAAGATAGCAATGTTGGATCTGATTACCAACTTTTTAGCTTTAGCATATCAAGATGGTAAATTCTGGGGTGGAGATATTAGGTTTTTCCCGAATAGCCCAAGATACCCATTCATAGGAGATCAAAATGCCTTCTATGATGGTAGATATGGAGATTATGCTCAAAGTATTATGGGTGACTTGAGAAGTGCAATGGGTAACTTGGGTGATACGTTTGGAGGCATAATAAATGGTTTACTGTCTGGAGACATGAGTGCTATAGGAGAGAGCTTTGGAAAAATAGTAGGTGCTGGAATGGATGTGATATCTGGTAAAAATAGACCACAAGTTATTGGGTTTAAAGCATTATTGTCAGGTGAACACGTAGGAGAATATCACATGACAGTAGGAAACCCATTTAATCCAATAGCAATGATAGGGAATCTTATAGCAACTAGTTGGGAGTTTAAACTCTCAGAAGAATTGGGAATGAATGATTTTCCTACTAGCATAAAATTTGCACTTAATTTAAAAGATGCTATGCCAAGAGATAAAAGTGGTATAGAGAGTATATTAAACAAAGGTAATGGTAAGATGTATCTACAACCAAGAGAATTTGAAAGAATATTGGGAGCTGATGGTAAACCTTTAACGGAAGAAGATATTAAAAAAGTATCAGGTACAGCGTTTTAATTACCAAACGCAATCCGTTTCCCATTCATCAGATGCTTTACAAGGATTACCAGACAGATCTATAGTTTTATACTTTACGTTATAATCAGTGTTTCTTATTAGATTGTTGGACAGCGATAAATTGCCTTGAACGGTTAGTTGGTGATTGGTTATCAAACTAGTGATTCTGTTAAAACCGCAGGTCAAATCTCCATTAATAATGGTCTCTCTACCAAAATTTAGAGAAGTTAAACTACAATAATTTGTCACAACGTCTCCACCTATAACTTCTGGCAGTCCTTCTAAAGAAACTAACCTGGCGTTGTTATTCAGCTTTATTCCCCCAGAACAATTAACACCTTTTAAATCGATTATTGAATTTCTAGACAAATCTAAATCACCTTGAACATTGGGCATATTGGACAAGTCTTTAATAGAATTAAAAGAAAGGTTTAAATTACCTTTAACCTCTGGGAGATTGGATACGTCTGTTATTAAATTATTGGATAAGTCTAAATCACCATGCATCTCTATTATAGTAATTGGCAACTTATCTCTAACGCCAATAAATTTTGCGTTAGAGCGTATGATGACACAACCATCGTCGGTTATCTCCCAATCTTTAATTTTTTGTATAACCAAATATTCTTCTAACGATGTTACTTTACCCTTAAAAAAATCAATTAATAACCCCCTATCTAACATTCTTCTTACCTTTATAACGTGCCGAATAAGACACATTTGTTATATAACCTTTACTAATCATGACATCTACCTCATCACCTATTTTCAAGTTGCTAAAATCTGAATAATTAACTTGCATACAGTAAACGTGAATTTCTTCATTTTGCACGCTTAAATGACAATCCCAACCGTCGTATGTTTTTTCAAATACTTTGAAGGTTAAAACAATCGATTTTGATAGTAAGTAATCGAATGTTAAAAAGATTGTGAGCGCAAATAATATAATTAATAAAGTAATTAATAAAGTGCTCATTCTAGTATAATTTATTTTTTATTAAAATATTTCTGCTGTTCTGGTTTCATAGAATTGTAATAATCCTTGGTAATAGAAAAATTCATTATTCTTATTACATTAATCACATCTTGAATAGTGTGTATTCTGTCAGAATTTATAAAATAACAAGAACTGCTAGAGTGAATAGTATTGTTCCCACTTAGTTTAATATTACCATCAGAATCTATATAAACTCTATCTTTATCATGATTATGTAATATACTATATATTCGAGCAACGCATTGCTTAGAGGGATTTAGACTATCAATTATTCCCAAAAGAGATGAAATGGATAAGAATTTATCACCTTTTATCTTATTATAGTCGAAAACTTCTACCTTGTTAGAAGACAATTTTTCTTTCACCATAACAAGATATCCTGATTCATTAACGGTAGCAACCCTTTTAATATACAACTCGCTATGAACTCCGCCAATTGCCACACAATTGCAAATAGTTGATTCTGATTTTTTAGCTTCTAATGATTTTTCCATTATAGTGTTTTGTATTTAAATTGTAAAGTTAGTACTTTATTAGTTCTAAGTTAATAAATAAATAATGAAATAAATTGTTTCATGAGTATTGTAAGAAAAATATCTGAACCCACAATAAAAATTAAAGAAATAGCAATACTCAATAAAGAGGAAGAGAGTGGGATGAGGTATGATTCAGGTCAACACAAAATTGGTTTAGATTCCCCATATATAGTCATAAACAACATGAATTTTTTTGGTAACACTGTTGTTAGTATGAACTTGACTACAGACAAATTTATACCAAAGCTCACAGTTACATTGGTAGACGTTAACCAGAGACTAAAAACGGATTTTTTGCCAATAGACGATATTTTGAGTTTATACATGAAAAGTGACAATACAGATTTTTCTGATTTAAGACAGGATTATAGAATAGTAGATTACAACCACCACGGTGAAAAGTTTACCATCTCGGCTGTTTTGAACGTTCCAGAACTGTGGGTGGATAGATTTTATGGGTTTAATGGAAGTGTTTTTGATTGTTTAAAAGATTTAGCCTCTATTATGGGTCTTGGATTTGCTAGCAATATAGAATCTACTAACGATGCGATGTATCACATATGCCCTAACATCAGCTTAAAGGATTTCATAATGGAAGAATTGATGTCTGTGTGTTATATGAATGAAAAAACTTTTTTTATTTGTTACATAGACCAACATTATTATTTGAATCTAATAGAATTTAATTCTTTAATAAAAAAAGACATTGAACCACCAAAGAGCAGTGCGGTATCTGTAAATACAGAGGAATTTGTAAACAAAGATAAAGAAGAGGTTTCACTATTCATATCCAACCACCAAAGTGAGAGTGGAAAAGCAAATTACTTACAGCGATATAATATCATTAATAATGCGGGGAAGATAGGATTGCAACTTGGACATAGGGTAAATTTAATATTCTATGATAAAAACGCTAATAAATATAAGACTTTGTTTCTAGAAACCACTACAACAGACGGCATTAGTGCAAACGACGTAGTAATTAAAGGAGAGATGGAAGAAGACCATACTAAGGATAGTAGAGAAATAAGATTAGGTTCAATATTTGAAGACAACGTTCACAAGAATTATTACTTGGCTAAGGTTGGTAACAAATATAATCTGAATGAAATGAAAAAACTAAGCGTTATGGCGGAATTGTTTGGAATAGATTATGGAATATACAATTACATGTCTATACCATTAGAGATTATGCAGCAAGACCAATCTTACTTAGACGCTGAATCTGGAGAAGAGGATGAAGGATATAACGAAACACTTACTGGAATGTATGTAACTCAGGGTATTAGTTACCATTATTCTAGAGAAGAAGGAAATAGATTGCACATGAAGATGAAATTAATAAGAAGAGAATATTACAAAAAGAGAATAGAAGAGAATTTATGAATACAGTAAAAAAGGTTGACACCTACAACAACAGTAATTTTACTAAAATAAAAAAGTTTACAGAATTAATAAAGAAAATGGTTATCGAAATAGACCGAAACAAAATCAATTAATTTTCATTCTTTAGTAAAACTATTACAATGGACAAAACAAAAATCGTATTGGTAGGAAAAGGTGGTAGTGGTAAAGATCACGCCAGAAAACTACTAGAACTTGCAGGATTTGAGTCAGAAATAAGCACAACTACTAGACCACCAAGGGTTGGAGAGGTTGGTGGAGTAACGTACCACTACACAACTGATAACGACATGCTTAGAAGAGTTTTAAACGATGAGTTTATTCAAGCGTGTTATCACAAAAATGGTCACACTTATGGAACTTGTAAAGAGCAATTTGAAGAAAAGAATCTCTTCATAATGACTCCTATGGGATTGGAAAAATTGAACAATTATCATAGGAAACAATGTTTTGTGATTTATTTTGCTATACCAAGCAACGTAAGAAAGAAGCGGTTGTCCTTGAGACAGAATGCTGATAATTGTGCAAAAAGAATGAAAGATGATGAAAAGGACTTTTTCGGTTTTGTGGATTTTGATCTAATGATAACAGACCCCAATTTTACTATAGGAGACATAACCAATGAACTTCCTGATTCTCTCCTAAAACAAGTAGGATCAATAAATAATATATAAATATTATTAAAGAAAGGAGGTCATTCAATTTAGTTATTATGCTGCCAATTTTGGCAGCATAATAGTTGTTTAAATCAAATTATCCATTTTGTCTTCGATTCTCTGACAAAGAACATACCCCCCTATAAGGGGGTAGATAGAAAACATACGCAGAGCAGAACCAGCGAGAAATTCGGCTTAGATAATTTTTTCTATTATCATTCCATTGGAAATTTTTTATGATAATTATTACCTTGTATTATTATATTATCATAAAATACATAGAAAAATTAGAAACTTTTATCGTATTCTGAGTATTTTTGTTATTCCATATAGGCGTAATTTCCTCAATTTAATTATATTCCATCAGAATAGCAAGTTCTATTTCATAACTATTGTTCTTAGTAATAATATCATAACTGTCACTGGTTCAATTTTTCATTTCTTTTCTGGTTCTCTGACAAAGAACATACCCCCCTATAAGGGGGTAGATAGAAAACATACGCAGAGCAGAACCAGCGAAGAATTTATGCTAGGCAATTTTTTATATTGCGATTCTTTTATAAAAATAATCAAAAATCACTTTGCAACTTAAATAAATAAGAAGTATGAATCACTTGATAGATAGAGTAGAGAATAAATTGACCAATGGCTCATCAAACAATCCTGAGTTCTTTGATGATATTATAAATTCCTCATGGACTGAAATAGAAAAATTTATTGGATTTAAATTATCTAAGAGAGAAATAAATCATATAAAACATCATTACACCACTCAAGATTTAGAAAACCATTGGAAATCACTAAATCAATTAAGTGAAGCCAAAGGATATTTCAAGAGATCTCAAACAGATGGCGATCTAAATGCTATAATAGAGAAAATATCTAGAGCTATTAGAAATAGACATTATTGTGGAGTTTTTTATCAGCATGAGAATGGAGAAAGAGGTTTTAGGTTAATAGAACCATACTTGGTGGGGCAAGGATACGTACATCAAGGAAACGTTAGTAGAGAACATGAGAATGATTATTACTTAAGATGTTTTGTTATAAAAGATAGTGTTAAAGATAAAAGTGTAAGAATAAAAAGAAGTAAATCAGTTAGTGTTTCTAATAATCTTCCTTATTGGAGATTGATGAGAGTTGATAGAATAGTTAGTTGGGTCACAATCCAAAGAAAATTTTCATACTACAGGGAAGGATACACAGGTGGAACTGACAAAAATATAAGATCTAGAATAGAATGGGTTCCTATAAGCTCGTTCATAAGACAAAACCCATATTAAATGGTAAATCTAAAAGTTAAAGGGAAAATTAGAAGTCTAACGGTTTCTGGAGAAGATTACGTAGTTAGTCAAACCTATAAATTGCCTAAAACTGAATATTGGTGTGTAAGTATAAAACCTACAAAAAATTTTGAGCTGCCCAAGTATGTCCTCAACTTTATCAGTAAAAATAAAGCTGACATATTTAGAAAAATGAATGTTAACGTCATAAAGTTCATAGGAGCTGTGATTTTAGATGAAAACATGAACTTAGATGAAGAGCAATATTTTTCTAATGAGAATGAATTATCTAACATGATAAAGAGTTATAACAACAAACAAGTCAATGAAGATAATTTACTAGAATCGGAAGAAGAAATTAAAAAAATAGAGAAAGTTATAAATAATAGGGTTAAAGAAGGAGAACTTTCTATGGATGATGTTTTCAACAGCGAATTAATTGATGAGCTTGAAGGCGAAACAGACATAGACGCTATGATAGAAGGTTGGAAAACCTATTATGACGGTAAACATAAACATGCCGTTCTTAGTGCTAAGAAATTATTGTTGGGGATTAGTAATCATTATCTTACTAAGGAAATTATAGAAGGAGACACTTATATAAAAAGTAAGTTAATGTTACAGACTGATTCATTATCTTTAATGATTACCCAACTAGATCTAACTAAAAACGTGTTATTAAAGTCATTTTCAGAAATAATGGCTGGATTAGGTAATAAAAGTTTATATGAACTGTTCAATCAACAACAAAAAATGGTGTTAGAAATAAACAGCTTTATAGAAAAAACTATTAGTGATATAATTAGTGATATGAATTCAGCTAAGGTCAGATGGTCTGAAAGAAAAAGAGAAGAAGATGATAAAGCTATAGACATTGATTCAGAGGTTCTAGGAGAAACTATAATTGTGTCTGATAAAACCCAATTCCTTAAAGATATACAAAATGCTGTCAATAATACCGAAAGTCATGAAACAATTGACGAGGAATTCATAGAAGAAAGAAGGAATAAAATGATGGATAATGTAAGAACTATTAATAAAAGCAAATAATTTATTCTAGCATAAGATATAAGGGTAGAATTTAAATAAATAGTTAAATTTTTAAGTAAAATGACTGATACGGTTAACTTGGTAGAGAAATTTGGGTCTGAAGTTATTAAAGAGAACTTAGATACCAAAGAAAACTATGTTTTTGACAAGACTGGTAAAATATTAGATGAGTCTAAACATAAAATTTCCCATTTGCATAATGGTGTTTTTCCAGATTCAAAATCATTAGTTTCATTTTTATCAGAGTATGGTGGAATTGAAATAAATTTGATGTCTGAAAACTTACCTAGTCAAATTAACCAATCAGCTAAACTAATATCCGACTATAAAAATATTTTGAACCCCAGCTTATCAATTGAAAATCATGACACTTGGGATGTTAATTTTGATAGGGTTTTAAACCAATGCTGTTCATTATTTAGTGTAATGGTAGAAGATGTAGAAGAAAACCTTAATGAGGTCAGAGCTGATATTTCCAATGCCGACATACAAGAGCTTATAGAAAAGGATCTGGACGATAACAGCATATTGTTAATGAACGGCATGATTACTGGTAATTATGAGACGAGATACAATGATGGTATGAGATTCATTGTTTACAACCATGTTAAGAATAATAGAGAAAAAACACCAGCTGGCAGAATAATTTTGAGCAGTTTAAAAGAAGGAAACAACAGCTTTTCTGATATCATTAATAAAATTGGATTGAATGAAGCTAAACGAGTACAATCTCAAAAATTGCTGTTATTAGAAAGTAATGGTAACGTTTTGCAAATTCATAAAGTTAAGAATAACAGTTACAAACTAAGAAAAACCTTTTTATAGTAATGGACAACAACTATGTACAATTAGCAAACTTGGAAGTGGCTAATAATCATCAAGGATTATTTCCTGAATGGTTAGCTTTAATTGATGAATTCGATTATAACACCAAACAGGGGAAAAAAGAAATTGAAAATTTTATAAATTCTAATGGAATCGTTGTACCATTGAATGAATCTTCATTTGGAGATATCCCTGATAAATTCGTTGGTGAACTATTATTCTCTGTAAAGGAAGATTGGGGTGGTGATTCTGATCTTTTTTACGCCGTTGAAAGTTCTATAATGTCTGATTCTTTGAAAAATGTTAAAAAGACTTTAGAGAATTATGAAGTGTTGGAAGATTATGAAGGTTTATTTAAAAAGCATAAGATTAGTCTTTCAGAATCAAAAACTAATGAAACTATTGTTCCAAAAAAACGCTTATCAGATTTAGATGGTATAAATTTATACGAAGCTAAAAAGGATATATTACTTAACTTGAAGGGTAAGAAAATGTTGTCTGATTTTTCGGAAAATTCATTAAAGGTTTATAATAAGTTGAAACCAAACCAAGGTTTAACTACAGAAAATCTTAATGAAAGAATGGGTATGGTTATTAATGGTAAAAAGTTAAACGAGGAATCGAAGTCTTATTTCTATCCCTACGATGAAAAAATGATCTCCTTTTATGATAAAAGTAAAGAAATCAAAAAGTTAAAAGTATTTTCTCAAATGGGTGGTGGTAGAGACACTGAAATTTATGGTGAAGATGCTGACAAGGCTAAAGCAATATTGTCTAAGGCAGGATTCAAACCTATTGATATGAGTGAATCTGTTAATTCATCAACATCTAAGTTAACAGATGCAGATCTAATTGAATTCGAATCAAATTTTTCTTCTTCCCCAAACAAAGAAACGCAAAAAATAGTCAATAAGTTAACGGGTCAGTCCATTTATAAAATAGATGATGACAAATTTAGGTTGGTAGAAAAAATTATAGAGAATGAAAGTTCTCCAGTGCGAGCATTAAGAGAAATAATCCAAATTTTTGAAGGTAATGGAAACAACGTAAAGCTTAACGAGTCTAAATCCGAACAATCAGACTTAGTCTTTACTGATCCTAAAGAAGCAAAAGAGTGGTTAGATTGGATAGGGGGTGGAGCTGATGGTGAGGATTGGACAGATAAAATTATTATTGATGATATGGGTATTAAAAAATATTCATCTGATACTGGAGGTCATTATTTTAGAGTCAAAACAGGAGGTTTAATTGAATTTTATGGAACAGGGTATGAATCCGCTATTAAAGGGGATTTTAAATCAGCAATTTTTTCTTAAATGGACGGCAAATCTAAAATACAATTAAGGAATTGGACTAGAGCTGGTAGAGTGGTCGATTATCTAAAATCTAATAACATAAACTTCACCCAAGAAAGTAAGACAATATTTGCAGTTGATACAGAGGATATAGATCGTATTATACTAGAGTTGAAAAAATTGGGGGTGCAACCCACTAAATTAAACGAAGGCAACATGAATGGTAATAAATTAAATGAATCAGACAATGGGTCTCTTGTATCAACCATATTAAATTTATATGGTGATTGGAGAAGTTTTAATAAAGCTGTTAGGGATGATCCTTATGAAGTTACCAATAGTATAAACTCTGAATTGGGTACAAGTTACTCACACAACGATATTAATGATGTTAGAGAAAGTGATTTGAATGAATCAGATGATTCTCTAACATTAGATGCAGAATTAGGAGATGCCCCTATTACCACTTATGCAGACATGCTCGTTTTTAATAGCGACGGTAAAATCCTTTTACTGAAGAGAAATGCTGAGTGCGAATTTGAACCTAACAAGTGGGGATTTCCTGGGGGTAAAGTAATGCCTAGTGAAACTACAGAGGAAGGTGCAATTAGGGAAACCGTCGAAGAGTGTGGTGTGAAAGTTAGTGGGGTAGAAAAAATTGGTGAATACGTTAATAATGGTGGGGAAAATGGTGTTAGCCATTATTTTAAGGGCTTAGCGGAAAACGAACCTGCTCTAGGTGATGAACATCAAGAAATGGAGTGGATTGAACCAGAGGAGATATCTAGTTATGATCTAATAATGGACAACGTTGATAGGTACGAAGAATTGGTAGATTTGTCTGCAACACCTGCAGAGGGTGTTGTTGAGATAGACGATGATGAATTAGAAATTATTGATAAAGATTATAACACTGATATACCTGATATACCTGACGGTGATGATAGCGATGATGATAGTAATGATGAATCTAATCTCAATGAAGAATATGCTGATCAAATATCAAACGCTTGGGTTGAAAAATTGCTAATTAAACATGGTGTTGAACAGGAAGATGCAGAAGACACCTATGAGGAGTTGTCTGCTAATGGTAAGTATTCTGACATAGATCAGGTGACACAAGCAATTTCTAAGTATTCTTCTGAAATTCAAGAGGCTATATTAACAGGATTAGATGAATCCGTTATTGATCTAAAGGAAGCAGCTATAGATGACTTAATATCTGATTTAATTGCTGCAAGAGATGAGGCTAAAGTCGCAGGTAATGAAGATGAGGTTGATAGATTCCAAGAAGAGCTAGACAAGGCTAGAGACCAAAAATTGGAAGATTACAAGAGTTCTGTTCTGTTGAAGATTGAAGAATATAGAAACAGAATAGAGGAAAAAGAGAAACAATTGGAGTTAGAGTTGGACAATCGTGACAGAGTCAAAATAGAGGGTCAAATTCAAGATTATAAAGATAAAATAGATGAACTAGAAACTGAAATGGCTAAAAAGATTAAAGATTCCATTGGTGGAGCAATTGATGCAGTCGATTCTTTTCTAGAAAGTAAAACATTAAATGAATGTAAGACGCTGAATGAAAGAAAAATGTTTTTGAAGTTGAGAACTAAAAAGACTATTAAATCTTTGTCTGAATCCAAGAAATTAGATTTTGATACAATATTGAATTTAATAAATAACTCTGGTCTGATTAGAATCACTAAACTCAACGAGTCTTCTAACATGGAATTAAGAAAACATAAAATGGTCTCCATGATTTTATTTAAAATAAATGATCTAAATTATATTGATTTGGAATTAGTTAACAGAGAAATAGACAAGTATTATGCAAGGTAAAATAGATTATTGGGAAATTGAAGCAGCTATTGCTTTCGAAGAAGCTTACATAGACACCTTTGGTGATGCACCAACGAATGGAACGCAAAATACCGTGTATTTTGGGGAGATTGATAACGTCTTAAAGAGTAACGACATTTTAAATCAGAATAGTGGTCAGAAAATTACTGATTCCAATGAGATGAAAAAAATATTAGAGAATAATGGTTGGAAAGTTATTAAAACCCCGACTGTAGAAGATGTCTCTAAGCTTGATGAATCCAAGATTATATCTACAACTAGTGCAAACAGCAAAATGTTTGAAAGTAAAGAAGTGCTTACTAAAAAAGACTTAGCCAATATTCTTACTTTGAACGCCGTTAATGGTAAGGAATTCAAAGAAGAGCAAATATCCGACTCTGTTCTAAGAAGTTTTAATTCTCAATGGAAAAACATTTATTCCAAAAACAAAAACTTTGATCCATTCGGGTTAGACATGGAAATGAATGATAATGACGTTTTTGATGATTTTATGGAACTTGTTATCAAAACAGCTAATTTAGATCCTAAGCTGTCTTTGTTTGAAAGTGTTGAATATAATAAAGAAACCATTAAAAAGAATAGAAGTAAATTCAAACGTAAAGTTGGACTTAACGAAGGTGTGAAAAAATCTAAGTTTAAATCATCAGATCTTGGTGAAGTTAATATTGAATTTGATAGCGATAAAAAAGAATTAACCATCAAATTCAGCGAGGAAAGGTCTGAATTAAAATTAGCCTATGATGAGGTGTTAGCAATATACGCTCACATATAATGAAAAAATTAAATATGGAATCAATATCTTATTTTAAAATAAAAGAAGGCATGCTAGACGAGCATGTTTTAGCTAAACTTAATGAATCTTCTACCACAAAAAACATGATAGGAGTTTTCTTGATTAATAATAATCCTGTTAAAAAGGATGACATTAGTGAAGGTGTTTTTGTTGAAGGAATTGTAGATTACCTTGTAGTTCCAGAATCTTTCAAAGGCAAGTGTAATTTAAGTGAAAGTAACGACAAACTTGCTGACAAAATAATAAAGTCACAATTCATCATGGCTTCTCTGGATTTTAACACAGGTATTAATAAAATCAGTAACGGCAATGTTACTGGTATTAAGACTTATTTTGAAATGGTTGCTAAAAGAGTTAAGCTCCAAGGATTGGGTTCAATTGGTAACGACATTGCAGAAATGTTAAATTTGGTTCTATTAGACGATATGTTAAAATCTTCTATAACCAACAATAGTGATGGTATTTTTGTTAAGGACGAATATAAAGTTGCTCTAAATAATCTTTTAACTGATTTAAGAAATTTACCTTACGCTAGTGTAAACACTCTGATCAATTTTAGAGATTCATTTTAGAAACCAAATTTAAGTTCTTCTCTTTATTCTATAAACACATTAACAATGATTGTATTAGATAGAGAATTTCATAAGAAAGAAATATTAGATTTCTATAGTAGAGAAAATAATAACGAATATCATTCTCTTGGGTTTTCTTACTCTGGAAAAAACACTTCTTTAAGCTATAACCCTTATTTTAAGTATTTGCTTGGGTTAGCTACTGACCACCTAATAGAAAAGTGTATTTTCGTAGAAGAAGAAATTGTAGATTTAAAAATCACAAAAATATCTTGTAAACATAAAAAAACAGTTCTACTATTTGATAGGTTGAAAGTGGTTGCTGATGTTGTAGACATATTTTTCACGGTTAGGCGTATTGATTACGCCATAAGAACAGTTCCTAAACATTTGTTGAAAAAGATGTTTAATGATTTAGACTATTATAGAGATGACTGCATGGAGAAGATAGGTTTAAAAAAGCATGATATAGAGGAACAATTTGTTAAGAACAATTATTTACAGGTTTTTAACGCCTTGGACGGTATAATAGATCACATTGACGTAGTGGATTTCTTTTTGTTTTGCAGTATTTTACAGGAAGCTAAAGACAATTTTCCTGATGATGAAATAAGAAATTTTAGAATTGGTTTAGGTAAAACATATAATTGGAAGAACCATAACCCAGTGTCCCCATACACCAATTCCTGTGACCACAACGTCTCTGTTCGATCAAAAGATGGTAAGAAAAATTATATTGTTGGATTCAGCCATGGATTTCAAGATGGATACTTCAACAATAACAATGTCATATGAAACGGTTGAACGATTTTGGCATTAATATAATCTAAACAATTAGAACAATTAGAACAATTAAAATGGAAAAAAACGAAACAAAAACAGCTGCAACTGTGGCTAAAGAGGAGACAAAAAAGGATGTTTCCTCTGTGAATTTAAAGGAGGAAGCTTCAAAAGAAACTGTAGCTGATGATAATGTTCAGCCAGACGAAAAACCAGATGCTTCATTGCAGGAGGCTAGAGAACCATTGACCATGCAAGAAGTGTCAGAAGACGACATGGACGATTTTTTTGATACGGACGCATCAGAAATAACTAGTGAAGAACTTGTTGATGAGTACGTTGGTGATGAAAACCTGTACGCACCCTCTTTAGACAACGAGAAAGTTGTTAATAGAGAGTATAAAGCTACTGGTAGATTTATTAAGAACCCTAGAAAGCGTAAAGATAATGATTTAAAAAACATTATTACCAAGAACGTTTGTTGGATACCTAATCCAAATAATCCTGAAACCAAAATTATGGTAGACGACATGTCTGCTTGGAACAGGAATAACATTCTTACCAATGCTTTTTTTGAGTTGTACAGATCTGGAAGTTTAACTTTGAAGACTCTTGCCCAAGAAAACTTTTCAAGAAAGACTTACCATTGGTCTCTATACAAAGTTGAGAACGATATTCAACAACCAGAACTTAATGGTGAGATTAAAGTTTTCAGGTTTGCTACTCAAGTAGACAAAATTATCAACGAGGCTGTTAAGGAGGATAAAAACGATGGTATTGTTGCCAAACTTTATTCTGACGTGCTGAAAGGTCACAAGTTCATTTTGAACATCAACGAACAAGAAGTTGATAAGAGAAATTCTGATGAAAAGATGACTATCACTAACTACACTACTAGCAGATTTGCCGACGTATCTACTCCTCTCCAATTTCCTAAGAATGAAGAGAAAGGTATAGAGGGTGTTAGAGAAGATTGGTTTGAGAGTAATGAAGGTAAAAAAGAGATGTTCCAATACTTGATAAAAAATTCTCCTGTATTGGAAGATTATGAAGCTAAACATTGGGATGCAGAAACTGAACAGTTGGTTATAGAGTCTATTAAGAACACTATAAATAACTATCAGTTGTTTGACAAGATTTACACCAAGACTTATGGAAAGTCTTATTACAAAGGTAAATCAGCGGCTGACATTGAAGCTGATAAGCTTAAAAGTGATCCTAATTACATTGATAGTTCTGATGGTATAGAAGAATTTCCAGAAGCAGGTGGTGAATCCCCTAATGCTGTCAAAGCTAATCCAGCGAATCCAGGAGTTGATGTCGAAGACATTAAGTCTGTAGATTTAGACGATTAAATCAAGTAACATTTATTATTAATTATTAAGAGTCTGGAATATTCCAGACTCTTAAGTGAAAAATTGTTATGGAAGAATTTAAATTAGACCCATCAGAATACTTTTCTCAAGATATCAAACCTAGCGAGGAATCTGTTAATAAAAAAATCTACAATTCTATTGAAGCTATACTACTGCAGCGTTTTCCAGACGACGTTGCTAAGAGAACTATAGAGACAACTTCTAAAGGGTATAATATCGCTTGTCCATATTGTGGTGATAGTAAAAAAGATTCTTCTAAGAAAAGAGGTTACGTCTATTTAAAAACTAGTTCTTTTAAGTGTTGGAATGGCGGTTGTTATATCTATAGACCACTTGATATAATGCTTAGTAATTTTAAGGTTGGCAACCTAACTTATGCAGAAAAAGAGGCATTGAGTTTAAACTACATAATACACAATTCCTCTAACAAGAAAAGCTTAGCCGAGTTCTATAACTCTTCAACGATGGTGGAAAAGTCTAAAATAATGAAAGCCCATTATCTAAAGTCAATATCGTCTTCAAATTCTGCCTTTCAATACCTAAGTGGTCGTAATGCCATATTTTCCAATATGGATGACTTTGCGTGGAATGAAAAATTTAACAACTTATATTTTTTTAATATGTTTGAAGGTAGGGTTTTGGGTGTTCAAATTAGACTTGGGACTCCTATGAAGAATGGTGGTAGATTTATATCTTATGATTATGGAGACTTGCATGCAAAAATATTGAAGACAGAAGAATTTGATCATGACCTAGCAGAAGATATAAAAAGAACTAGTCTAATTTATAATATCCTCAATATAGACTTTAGCACAGAAGTTAATGTTTTTGAGTCCACTTTAGACTCTAAATACTTTAATAATAGTATAGCACTTTGGGGATCAGGAAATATACTGAACATAGCAAACGGAGTATATTATTTTGATGATGACGTGGCAGGTAGATCATCTGCTGTTAAAATGCTGAATGAAGGTAGAAAAGTATTTTTATGGAGAAAATTTAAGAAAGAAAACCCTAAATTTATTCATTGCAACGATATAAACGATATAAAGAAAAAAGATGGTAATTTTGACGTACGGAAATTAAAGTCTCACATTGGTGACAGCGTATTTGACAAAAACTGGTTATAGCATTGCACCTTTATTACCACTTATTCGCTTGGCAACATGGTGGTCAGTTATCAACTCCCTATCATTATAACCAAATCTTACGTTATCATAATCTTTTAATATAACTGCTTGGATTTCTCTATGACTTAATAAAATGTAAGTTTTGTTACCCATTTTAACGTCTACTCCGTCTAAAGTGGAATATCCAACCACTTCTCCAACTTTGATGTCTTGAACCGAATCAGAAATTGATATAACCTTTCCTGAGTTTAATCTTTTGTCTACTAGGGTATTTGTTGAAGATAGTTCTCTCTTAATAACCCCCGAATTGGAATAATTAATAGGTTCTACCAAAACGTTTGTTTTAAATACTTTCATTAATTTTGCTCGTCTAATATTACTAATTGACCCCCTGTTTCTATTTCTACAGAAGAATCATCATTCAGTATTAACTGATCAACAACAATGTATTGATGTCTAGAAGAGACTACTAGTTTTTCGTTATTATCGAATTGATATTGAGTTCCAGCTAGTTTTCTAACAAACCAACCATTATCGTATACTATACTGTGAACACCATCGGTTGGAGGCACTGGAAATTGTAGAACACCTAAGTTAGGAATGTTACCATTATTATTCCCACCATTACTTGTGGCTATTATACCCTCTAATAATCTTCTTATTAGTGAAAAGTTATAATCGTACAGACTTCTAACGGAATCAGAAGACATCCTACTACCAGCTTCTCTTATTTTACCATCTCTCTTAAATGCCATCTTCCAAGTAATTTAAATAATCTTTTTGATCCATAACTTTTATGATATTTTGCTTCACCATATTATATTTATTACCATTGTTGTCTGTAACGTCTACTTCAACCGTGTAAAGACCAGCTTTGGTGAATATTTTTCCATTGATTTTGTCTTCTAATTCTGAAATTACTGTTCCTCGTTCATCCTTTATTGTCCAATTTATAACAACTTTTCCAAATACTCTGGCGTAATCTAAATTAAAAAATAGCGGAACTCCTATGGGAACGTTTACTTCATTTATACTAAATTTAGTGTTATCCTCTGTAAACGGTTCAGATTGATAATATGGCTTATAGAATTTGATGAAGTTCCCTTGGGGATCATTTACTAAATTTAACACTCTTTGAATCTGATATTCATCAAATGATGGGTTATCATTTTTTGTTAGCACTGTAACTTTGGTAGAGCACCCCACCATTACATCTCCTGCCTCTGCTCTATATTTACTCATCACATCTACATATGATACATTTTTATAACGCCTGTGGTAGAATTCATAGTTTATGTCTCCTAAGGAGCTTAACCAATCAGCCAACTGACCAAAGTTGTTTTCATTAAAATGTTCTGGTATAACGTATACGTTTTCACCAATTGTGATGATTTCATTAGGTTTAAAGTCAACAATGAACAATCTTGGTATCCTTTCAATCTCAAATTTGAAGTCGTTCCAAGAATACCATCTTCTTTCTTCCCAAGAATTAGAACAATTTTTCCAAATAGTTCTAGTTATTTCATCAGCTATGTGCAACATGTCCACATATCCTATAGATTCAAGTATGAGTTTATTATTTCTATTCTCGAATCTAGAGTTGTCCTGTATGGAATCATTAAAATTCTGGTTTATATCCTGCCACTTTAGGTAATTACCCCTCCAATTTTGTATTCTTTCATCAGTTAATTTATAAAAGAATATGAGATCCATATCCCTCTTACCTATATAAATTTTTTCTAAGTTTTTTGAAGAAGAAATTATGCCATCATATCCATAATTAGTTAAAGTAACGTTATACCAACCATCGTATGGTACGTAATGTTCAATTTCCTTCATCTCCGATACCGAACCAGATATAACTTGTCTATAAGACCTACCGTCTCCATGAAAACTCACAGCACTCCTTTCAATTGTCCACTCTGTCTTGTAGTAGTTTATGTTACCTGCATTCTCCCAATTGATGTTAACTAGAGAATTGTAATTCCAAGGGTTAGTTATATCAGCCCAAGTGTCGCTAAAAGTTTTGTTTATAAGTTTTATTAAACCACCAACTTTAGTATCTTTTCCTTCATCATACGTTGCAAAATCACTATTGTTATAATTAGAAAACCAACCTATACAATGATCCCTAAGCTCTAATATAGTGTACGCTGATAATTCTTCTAACGTCTGATCTGGATCTGCAAAATTGTTGTAAATTCTTGGAATTGGATCTATATATTGATCTTTAGCAAACTCAAACTCAGCTATTGGTATATTATCGTAATTTTTGTAATCTACAGATGTGTTCCAAGAATTGAAGTTTATGAGGTTAAAATTATAGATCTCCCCAACTATGTCTACTATATCGCTAACGCCACCGTAATCTTTTGATATAAAGTAATCTTTTAGTGCAAATAGTTTTATAATTATTTCATCGTTACTGAATATAAAATTATATTGGAGTTCTGGCAACCCATCTACAATATTTTCAGTTGGTTCGTTTATTTTATAGAACAATCCAAACTGATTAAGTTTTTTAAGAGTTGTGTCTTTATATATCTCCTTTATAGGAATTATACTAATTTTGTCTGTTTTGTCATTATACCAATATTCCTTAACCTCTAATACTCTTCCATAATCAAAAAATTCTATAATTTGTTCTATGCCTCTTACAGAAGAAATGTATGGTGTTATATTGTGTATTTCTGTTAGCAACTCTTTCCTTTTGTTATTAAGTAATATTTTATCTGGTAATTCTTCATTGATATCGCTATCTTTAAATATTTTTTCGTGGTATAGAGACAAATATTCCCCAACGTTTGATAGCAACTCTATATACCGTTCATCTTCTTCTACAACTTCGGTGTATAATTTTATAGAGTGTAATAACTGTTCATTAGAGTAGATGTTTAGTACTCCGTTTTTTACACCCTCTATTTCACTTCTAATGTATACGTTTAATTGGTTGGGTTTTAGAATTTCTGATGGGTCTGTCACAATTCTATAGCCATCAGAGTCATAAGAAACAGAACCAACGTTATTACTAATAATTAATTTGTTTTCTAAAATCTCTAGCACTTCACCCTGATTTTCAACCGTTGCTAATGAGAATTCACCGCTTTCTATTTCAAATCTAATTGCTGACTCAGACAATAATCCACTTAATTTTATGACCCCATTATCATTGACCTTCTCCATTACCATTATGCTTGAGGACAACGGTAATTGCGAGGAAGTTCTTGGTAGGCATAGCAATGAACTATTGTTGTTATTTAGGATAGGATTACCAGAGCCATCAAAAATTATTAGATTCATAAGTTGTGACTTATTTTAAATATATATTGTAGAACAAGAAAGCAAATAACATGAACCAAGTAGATTTTATTAAAAGGGTTAAGAGTGAGATAACAATGGGTGGTAGAATACCAGACACTGTTAACACGGAAAGATTACTTACTATCATAGACAACGTGGAACTAGAATTCAAAGAAAATGATGATAGAATGACGATGGTTCACTTTCTAATATTAAAAAATGAACTGTTTAAAACCCCTGAATTTGCTGCTAAAAGGACAATAGTCTTACCAGATTGCGTTAAAGCTATATTAGGCGCATGGAGAAGTGAAAGACAAATATCTTACTTAAGTGCAAGTTTAGACAGAGATTTCAATAAGGTTGGAACTGTTTTTAACACCATGACTAATGGGTCTAGCTTATTGCAAAGCATAGCCGCTAGTGATTATAACTCATTTGTGAACCAATTAAGACTAGAAACCATATCTTTTGATTATAACGAATATAATAACAAGTTTTATGTCAGAGGAGGTGATCCTAGACAAGACGTAATATTAGAGACTGCAACATACGTTAACAAGGAGGTATTATATTCTATGAAGGATTTTATGGACTATGTTGTAGGTTATTGCTTGCAAGAGTTTGCTTTAGTCACTAGTTTTACCGAAGTAAATCTTATTGGAGAATATAGAATAGATATAAGTAAACTTGAAAAAAGAGGTGAAAAAATGGTTAGTAAAGTTGAAAAAGTTTGGAGTGATCAGAAAAACGAATCTGATTTTATAGTAGAATTTTAAAAGAAAAAACCGAGCAAGCTGAAGAAGGGTGCTATACTCGGCTTTAAATATTCAACCATTATATTTATCTAGGCTGAGCAACCATAAACCTCTCCCTTTTCTTAATTAATTCAAATATCATAGCTTTAAGTGTTAACGAAGGGTCAATACGCCTAGAAACCATGTCAGAATACTTAGCTATGGTTATGATATAATCCCCGAATAGTGGAAGCATCTTTACGTAGTTCTTGCTAATGTACTCCAACAAGTCTTTATCTATACTATTAATTACGCTTACTGGACTGTTAAATTTTATGACCAAATCCATTATTTGTTTAGGATTGCTAGATTGACCCCTAGCAATAAGTTCATAGATGTCTTTAAATCTGTAGATGTCTTTCTCTAATATAGAATCTTTTATAACTTTCTCACCAAGTCTGTGTATGTGTTGTAAATCCTGTAATATTCCTCTCCAATCTGGAAAACTCTTAGAGATTAGTTTTTTTATAACCTCATCTGATGCCTGTATTTCTATTTTATCTAGTATGGCTTTAGTTCTAGAAAAGACTCCTTCGTAATATTCCTCTTGTTCGTCTTCTGATAGACCAAAATTTATACCAGTCATTCTACTCTTGATAGCAGGTTCTATGTCTTCATAATAGTTAGTAGTTCCTATGAATACAACTCCTAATGCTGAAAACTTGTTCATAAATCCTTTTAACGCTTCAAAAAAATTTTTACTCACACCATTAAGCTCATCTAATATTACCAACTTTCTTTGATCAGATGACATTAAAGATTGTGTGGCGCAAAATTCATATAAAGCACTATTTTGTCTCAAATTATCAACAGAAGTGTCTATAGAAGCATCTAACACAAAGGTGTTATAGTTTTTACCTAACACTCTAGCAATGGAACTTTTACCAGTTCCAGCCTCACCATAAAATAGGTAATTCTGTTCAACCTTTCCTTCTGGGAATTCGTCTCTAATTCTACTTGGCAGTACAAATCCACTAAGGGTTTTAGGTTCGAATATTACTTCGAACAATTTAGTTTTTAAATTCATATCGTTATTGTGTATTACTATAAATAAATGTCGGTGAAGATACTAAATTTCAGTTATTCTATTCAACTACACTATAATTCCAACCGTTTTTGTTTAAATATTGTTTTCTGCGAATTATATTGGCTTTAAATCTGTGTTCTTCTTTGGATTCTTTCCAAATAGATTTTCTCTTTTCTTCTTTACCTTCTTCCATTTTACTTTTGTTTAATGCCAGAATATGGTCTTCTATAATTATGGTTTCTAAGTCTCTTTCTGGTTAGTTGATTTAACTTTTTATCTATATATGGTTGTAAATCTTCTTTAGTTTCTGTAGAACTAACATTAAACTTCAATTTAGTTAATACACCATTATGGTTTTCATTTCCAACGTACTTAATAGCTATATTCTTAGGTAAACTATTAGACAGTTTATCAGTACCGTTTCTCATACTTTTTTCCCATTTAGCCAAGTTGTTGTCTACAAGTTTAGCATTAACCATGAGTGAATAGTGGTAATAATTAATTAAAGGCTTATCACATTTTTCTGGGGTTTTGTATTCAACCTTATGATGATCTAAAATATTTCTCACAAATTCCGCCTTGAATTCATCCACTACTATTGCGAACTCTCCCAATTTTCTGAATAGAATTTTGTTTTCCAACAACAATTGCTTTCTAATTGCATTATCATGTTGTAATTTAACCACAAAAATCATAACTTGTTTATTGTTTTTTCTGTTATAAAAATGAATTTCATACCCTTAATTTTCGCATATTTTTCAGCAGCAATTCTTTTATCTTGTATGGTTATGTACTCCTCGACCCTCTTCCTATAATTTAATAGTGTTTTATTAGTTATAGTTTTGGGTCTCACAGGTTTATTTACCTTAGAGGAAGGCTTGACCTCTATTAACAGCTTATACTGTATTCCATTAATCATTTTTTCACAGTATGCGTCTGGATAATAACTTCTTCTCTTGGATTTGGTAGTACTGTAATAAGATATCTTGTGTTCTGGGGGTTCAGCAGACCATTTAGTAACGCTAGAATCTAAATCTAAATTTTTAAACAACTTCAGTTCATAACTACTTCTGTAGATTATTTTGTTGATATCACCCTTATATTTTAATGGATTCTTACATCTATAATAACCTTGTACATATCTCCCATTAGCTATTGGTTTAAAATTTTTTATCATATTAGATCGTCGTCTACCTCAACTCTAATCTTACCGTTCCTAAGCAATTCCAGCACATCACTTACTTGCGACATGGGTCTAGCGGCAAACAACAATTCTTTAAGAGCAAGATTTATGTTTTCTAGCTGTTGAGTATAGTTTTTATCACCTGATTGTAATTCTTTTGTAACAGTGTTGACTCTAGATTCTTGTATAGTTGTTTCTCTCCTAAGATTAGTAACATTAGTAACAGCTGGTGACTCTATGTAAGCTTTTTTAGCTTCCATCACCTTCAACACTTTATTCATGTCAGTGTCCGATAACATTTTTAATGATTTTGCATAATCGCCAAACGCAGCTAAATCGTCAGTTGGTATATCAGACATAACCTTAAAGCGGTCAACTATAGCATCATTTAAGTCGTCTACAAGATCTATTATACTCTCTAACCTATCAAGTCTATCATCGGTGAAGTCATCAACATTAGTTACTATTCCGCCCATTAGTGTTGATAAATTCAACGCTACTTTATCGGCGTTAACACCATCCTTAAAAGCGTTTAGTATGTCCGCCATTGATTTTAACGGTCTTGTCATCCTAGCAACTAATTCTACACCCTCTTCTACATTTCCGTCTATTAAACCAAAAAACTTTTCAGTCTCAGCTTCCATTTCACCAACTTTGACAAATGCTTGTGGTATAGCTGTTAATACACTTGTTATATTAGCTATTATTCCTGGTAACTGTGGACTAATGTCGTTTTCTCCTCCCTGCCTCCACGCTATTATACCAGTGTACAAATTCTGCAGGTTTTCTCCCATTCTCATGGTAGTAGCAATACCCAACTCTGTGTCGGTTTTAGTGAACGGAACACCAAATTGAAATCCTCCAAATTTAATTTGATTACTACTACCTCGTTCCCTTTGACCAATGTCCGCAAAAACTGCTGGTATGGTGTTCATGACATTAGTAACGTTGTTAGCTACCAATTCCATGTCTTCGTTAGTAAATTTACCATCTCTCCAAACTTTTATACCTTCTGCAAGATAATTTAAGTTTTTACCAATCTTCATAGTGGCATCTACTCCACGTTCTATATCATTCTTACCAACGTTGAACCCAAACAATTTAGACATTCCATTAGTACTCCCTGCAGTGGCAAATGCTTGACTAGTCTTTGATATGACGTATTCCATTCTATCAGCGTCCTTTTCAGAAAAATCTGCTGTTTTTGACATAAATGATTCTATTCCGCTAGCTAAAGGTATTAAAGCAAGACCTATTCCAGCTATAATTGGTAATTTTAGTGGTAGGGTAACTAAAGAAGTTAAAGGGACACTACTTAAGCCCTTTATCACGCTTACTAAAGCATGGGTGAAGTTTTCAGCTTTCTCTTTTGTGAATTTAGGTATAGACATGATCTTTTCTAATCCCATTCCTAATGGTATTAGTGATAATCCTATTGCTCCAAACGCTAAAGCCCCTGGAACAATGAAAGCTACAGCTAATCCTGCTAATCCATAGACCACTCCAAGACCTGTTAATAATACTGGAAGAGTCCAAAGCACGTCCTTATCTTTTAGCATGTTACCTAAGTTCTCTAGTGGTGAAGATAATAACCACAATGAAAGTCCTATAGCCCCTACTGCAACTGCTCCTTTGAGAATACTCCCCATATTCTTACCAATAAAGAAATACATCAAACTAGTAGCTGTTAATACTCCACCCATTAGTAGTAACCCTTCCGCCCCAACACCTTTCATAAGTTGTGCAGATATTGCTATACCTCCAGCCATTATTGGTAGGGACAGCCCTATAATACCCATAGTAACTGCACCTCTTCTTATTTCTCTATCTCTCATTCCTATAACTAAAGCCGCAGTAGACACCGCACCCAAAACTAACCCAAGCGTCAACAGGTTTTCTGGTTTTGATAAAACGCTGTACCCCATTATAGCTATTGATCCAGCCAATCCTAAAGAGAATATGGTTAGTCCTATACCAAGCCCCCTCATAGCTCTAGGAAATCTCTCTATTGAGTCTATTCTACCATCTACAGCATCAGCCGCTCTTGCTAAAGCCGAAAACAGAATTGGTAGTAATTTTGCGGTTGGTGTTGCTATCAATAAAAAAGGAGCGTTGAAAGTTAGTGATCTTGATACCGATCCAATTGAACCGACCATTGCCATCAACATATTGTAGCTTTCTACCTTTTCTTCATCTATGTCTAAATCGTTAATTCCTCCAGCAAAATCCGTCAGACTTTCTGTTATACTATTCAAATCAGGAATTTTATTGGTAGGGATTTTAAGACTAGAAAAACTGTCGCTAACCTTTAGCAATAGTTCCGCTTTGACATCATCCAAAGAGTTGACTGAATCAACAGCATCTTTAATAGCTGTAGAATTGCTACCCAAAGACGAAATGGTGTTAGGTGCATTTTCTTCTTCAATTTTTTCTGTTCCTGCTATACCACCAATCCTGTCTAATGAATTCAACAATTTGTTGCCCAGATCTTCTAAAATCTGTTGCTGTATGTCTCTTATATCCTTAAGAAAGTGGTAGGAATCATTAAAAAATTCTTCTTGCGTTATTATGCTGTTCATGAAACTGCCCTTAAATCATTATATTTATTATTAAAATTGAACATGAATAACATAGAATTAATAAAGGGTAACTTAATAGAGTACGGTATTAAAGCTGTCGACGATCAAAGTTTTAACGGTAGTGAGAAAGTGTATAATGATAAGTATAAGTCCGTTACAGAAGAACTAGTGAAGGAAACTGTTGATTTTTTATCAAAGGCTTTGGATGAAGAGCAGATTATTAAATCTTTGTATTACGGTAGCAAACTCCCTGGGTTAAGGGAAAAAAGAAAAGACATGCTTGCTAAAGGAGAATTAGAAGATCTTTTAATCAGAGCTGATATAAACGCAAAGATAGACTTTTATTCAACTCTAGATAAAGAAATCTATGAACTTACAAGAAAACAATAATGCAAAAAGGAAGTATAGATTTACACGCCCATTTAGGTTCTATGGTTAACTCTAGAAATCTCTGGAAGATAGCTAAAATGCAAGGTATAAACCTAGGTATTAAAACCTGTGAAGAGTTTGATAACGTTATTAACAAACCGTCTAACAAGAATCACGAAGAGTATTTGAAAAGGTTTGATCTAACACAGAAAATACAAAGCAGTCCAGCGGCAGTTTCAGAGAGCGTTTATTCAGCTGTAGAGCTAGCTTATGATGGAGGATTGTCTGGAATAGAGATTAGGTTTAATCCAATGTTAAGAAACAAAAGCGGTTATTATGATCTAGATTCAATGATATATTCTGCTTGCCATGGTTTACGTAGAGGAATAGAAGCATTCGGCATAAAAGCTGGTATAATAATATCTACTGATAGGTCATTCAACACATCTAAAAGTTCTATACTTGCTGAAAAAGCGTTGAAGTACAAGGATTTTGGTATAGTGGGGCTAGACTGTTCTGGATCTATGGAAAATGGGAAAGACATTACCTCTTTTAAGAAGGCGTATGAAATAGCTATAGAAGGAGGAATTAACAGAACTTTCCACCTAGGTGAATTGGAAAAATACACCAACTACAATGAAACTAAAATTGCGATACAAGAATTAAAGCTCAATAGAATAGGTCATGGTATACAATTTGCCAACGATAATAGTATAATAAAACTGTTACTTGATAACGACGTTTGTTTAGAATTATGTTACACTTCTAATTTGAGAACCAAAGTTGTTGATAGTGTAAAAGAATTTGTAGAAAAATTGCACGTTCTACATAAAGCAGGGGTTCAATATACCATTAATACGGATGGCAACATATTTCTAAACACTAATATGAAGAACGAGTACAAATTATTATACCTAGCAAGTGAACTTTATCGAGGCGCAGAATTTGCTGAGCAGGTTGTGTCAAAATCTAAAATAAATTCTTTAAATTATAGTTTCATTAAATAAATCAAATATGTTAAAAGTAGGAAAAGTGTTAAAAAGCAACAGAGTTATTGTCAATGGAGAATTTTTTCCAATAAACGACGTAGGTTTGGGTTTAGAGAAAAGTGACAAGTACACCGAATCTCAACAAATCATTGGTAGAATAATTAGAACCAAAGAACCATTTAATATTGGTATACCAGTAACTACCAAAAATTCCATGGTTACTAAAAGAGTAACCGAAATCAGAGGTGGATGGGTTAGACTAAATAACGAGGGAAAAAGTGTTAGAAAAAGTCAATTAGAAAGGAGAATAGTAGATGTATTCGAGCCATTGGACAAAGATAATGCAATGCTAGTTATCAACGAGGTTTTAGATTTGGCTAGATCTTCTAAAAGATTTAACAGAAAGGAAAAGGATATTGTTAATATCATAGAAATTTTCAACAAGCAAATTGTATTATGAATACCTTATTTCTATGTTAACAACACTTAGGTTATCCATATAATTAAAGTCATCTGATACAACGTTGCCTTCATAATCAGTAAATTCTCCTCTTAATACAGCTATGTCTGTTTCATTAAGGGATAGGCTTTCTAAACTATCTATCATAGATTCTTTTTGCACAATGAATTCAGCATTAACGCTATCTACAAAGTTCAAAGAATCTAGTATTTTTAGTATATCGCTTTTAGGCACTTTATTTAATCTCTTTAATGATATCATATAGTTGCTTAAAGTTTCTCTGACTTCTTTTAAGTTCTTAGTTTCGTTGTTATTGTTAGTTTCGAAAGATTCTATAACTATATTAATACCAAACTTAACCAACTTTGGATTTTCTATGACTACCTCAATGTTGTTACTTTGTATTTCATTGAATTTTTCTAGTATTCTAATTTTTTCAGTGGTGCTAAGCAACAATAGGTTGTAATCAAAACTGAAATAATCTTCACTAGCTAACAACTTCTCTGATATTCTAGGGTATAATATGACTTTATACGTGCTCTCTGTTCTTGTTATTTTATGATTGGCAAACAAATTTAACATCATTATGTTATAAGACAAGCTCTTCTTATCGTGTATTATGGAATTAGGTATTATGTTAGGAGCTATTACTTTGGTTAATTCAAAGTCTTCTGGGTTTGACCCTAGGTAAGCTCCATTCAATTCGTAACCTATTGTAAAGTAATCAGAAAGATTAATATTTTCCCCCCTTTCATCATATCCAGAATCATTGAATTCTAACATCGGATTTTCTACGTTACCAAGTACCCCAGAATGAGTTAGATATTTGACTTCTATATTTTCACCTTCTTTAGGTATTTCATGACTATTCTTCTTACCAAATACTAAATCAAATCCGCTTGTAAGCCCAGTCTTCACCATGAACAGTCTATCCATGAACAATGAGTTGTGATAAGAATCATATTTGTTGTACTTTTTACCATTAACGTTAACGAACACTAAGTCGTGATCTACTTTGTCATTGGGTGGAATTACCACACTTATCGTTTGAACACTTTCACCGTTTCCAGTATAAGACTTTTCTCTAAACTGACCTTGCACCACTCCAAATTTAACACTTGAATAGTTCTCAACATTTATAACCTCGAATTCTTTAGACAACACCAAAGAATAAATTAGTCCGTTGTTTATACAATTTAGTTTAAGGTGATCTGGAATGTATATCTTACCACCATATATGTTGCCAATATCCGCTTCTGGTTTTAAAACGAGTTTTATTATCATTTGAGCAGCTCTACCCCTAAAAGCATTGTGACCCTGTAATTGAGCTAGTCCGTGAACTGTATGAGTCCTATTAGCAGTTTTGAAGTTTGTTTGATTACTAGCATCTTTAATGTAGAAAAATACTACTCTGGTTATGTTTTTAACAACCAATATTATCTGACCTACAGGATTGGCATAACTAAAAGTTTCCCTCTTAATGTTAAACTTGTCATACAAAAATGTCTTAGTAGAATCAATAAATTCAGATAATTTTATTTCTCTATTTTTAAGATAATTGATCATTATGCGCTGATAAATATTTTACTCAATATTTATTACTAAAAATGGATACACCCTTAATTAAGCAAGTAAATCGTTCTTCTCTAGTAATTTTTCCATCAGCCATGGAAGACTTTGAAATAATAAGTCAAAGCGATAGAAAGAGGGAAGTCAGTTTTTCGCATTTTGCTTTGTTGAATTTACCTAAAATAGCTGTTCAAACCAACAAAGACAATGTAATAGATTTTGATAGAATAGAATCTGTACACATTAATGGGGTTAGTCAAGAAGGTGGAAATACTGGAGATAGGTTAGATTTAAGTGAAAGCTTACAAAATTATCTATTAAATTTTGACACTCTACTGACTGAACAAGAATGGTACAATAAGAATTCCTTAAAAAACAGCACAGAGAGAATATTCTGGAAATGGGCTAAAGAAATTGGGGCTATCAGGTATCAGGAAGTGGGAGTTGCCGATTCTATAATAGAGGGAAGATACACAGAAGAATCTGATAGTGATGGAAACGATGGTAAAAATCCTTACTCTAGAGTAGTACAATACGTAGGTGCTATAGGAGTGCAAAATCAAGTAAAAGGAAGGAAAAATTCTTTTAGAGAAATATATTTATTAGTTCCTTCTTCATCAGGAGCTACACCCAAAGTGTTGTTTAAAAGTGATTCTGATGAAAATTATTTTCCAAACATGGCTGTCATTGGATCTGGTAATGGGGAATACATAAACGGTTATGATGAAAATAGCCCAGCTCTTCAAACAGGATTAGATTTGTTGGCTCAATATGATAGAGATGTTATTGGTATAGATTACACCACATTAGATGAATCTGATAGCGTAGTACCAAATTGGTTTGATTATAGCAACTTGCCAGATTCGTACCTAACGGAAAGTTTATTTAATGATGCCAGAAATGAGACATTGATTAGAGATAATGGCGACGCAACCACTAAAGAGATTTATCGTAGTAAATTAGATGGCGTTTCTATAGATTTAGACTTCAACAACTATGTTGCTAATTCTGGATCCATAGATTCCTTTGAAGAATATAACAGAAGTTTACAGAGTAAGTCTTTTAAATTTAATGCGTTATTGCTATATTATACCGTTACAGACGTTGATACGCAGCAATCAGAGACAAATCTGTTTGGAGTATCATTCTTAGGAGACGTTGAACAATTATCTGCTGGTTCTAGTATAATAGAAACAACTACTAAAATAAAGAATGACGAACTTGTCGGTGAAAGTGGTAATGCTTTTGGGTTTAGATTTAATTTTAAGTTAGATGCTAGACAAGATAATACCGTTCCTACAATAGAGGTAGACTTTTCAGAAGAAACGAATTTTGGAATGCAGCTGTTTTCTAGGGTCATGGGTAAATATGAAGAGCTTATATCAAACTATGAAGATATAATAGCTAAAAACTCTAGAATACTAGAAATCAACAATGACCTTAACGCTTACATTAATAGTTTGAGTATATTGCCGTTGGAGAAAAAGTATGAAGAATTAGTACAACTACTCGAAGAATACAATGCTCAAGATGTTAATAATGACCTGCTCGAAGAAATGAACTCTACGCTTCAAAACTTGTTAAGAGGTTCAGGAACAATAGACATTAACTTAATGTTTGACGTTATTTCAGGTCAAGGAATAAAGGCTGGTCTGGATAAAAGCACTAATAAGTTAACTATAGCCACCACCAGTAATTATCACAGCGAAGTTGAAGTCTTAGATTTAGATACTGCAATTGGTAATAGTAATATAACCACTATAGGAACTAGAAACAAATTTATAAAGGTAAAAGCTGATTCTGCTCTGAATGAAGAAATAAAATTGCGGCTAGATGACAGTAGCCCTTGGAAAAAGGGTCAAGTTTTAGAAATAAAGTTGAGTGAGGATGTTCAAGGCAATGCAATACTTAAAGTATACACTGATGCAGCTGGAGTGTTTAATCAAGAGCAATACAATTACCTTATCACTTCTAGGAACGTAGAAAGCGATTCTTACATAAAGATTATTTGCATAGACCCCAAAACATTTGAATTTTCTATAATATGAAAACATACTTCCTAGACGATTACACACCAGAATTGTCCAGAAATTTGAAGGTTACAGTCAAGTTAGATGGATCGGTTAGTTTAAATTCAGTCGTTTATTCTGAGTCTTCTATTAGCAGTAAAATGAAGGATTTCGCTATCATAGAGGAAGAATCATTGTCAGAAAACATAAAGAAGTATTACGATAATTCTGCTGGTGGGGATTATTATAAAAAGGATAGGTATGTTGAACTAAAAAATACCATATTATGCCCATTGTGGTTAGAAGATTCTATACCAGAATACTTAATCATAAGCACTAGTATAGAAAAAGGCAGCAGTCCATCTATAAAAAAGGTAATTTCACTAGGAAAAGATACAATTATTGGAAGGGTTTTAAGAACGCATCTGGAAGAAATGGACTACGTTAATCCTGTTTTGTTAGACAGGAAAAATAACACAGTCACAATAAAAGGTATAAACGTGGGGACAGGTGTAATACAAGATTACGTCAAGTATTACTCTGATGGTTCAGATATAAATAAGATTATCAAAGAATTAGTAGCTAATAGAAAATTCATAATACCAAACCTTATAAATTTAGAGTTTGAATTAGAAGATTCCTTAGACAAAACTAAACTTGAGGCAAACTATTGTAATAAAGCCGCATTAGGTGGATATATTCCACTCATATATAGAACTAAAAAATTCTTACCAGTAACCCATGACAAACTTATTGGCAACAACGAATTTTATTTGTCTAGTGAGGGTTTCATTGGTCAAATGATATTTAGTGATCCAGACCTAGTACCATTACACTATGCAAAAGATTATCTGGGAAATTTTTCTTCAATAAAAACGGAAAATAATTCTATAGCCTTAGATGTTGATCTTGAGACGAGGCTTAGTAATGCCATTCAATTGGAAATGAGCTGCATTAGCGGTTACACCAATGTAATGATATATAGACTAAAGGAAAACTTTACTCAGAGCGACTTTATTAGCATAGACCATTATTTTAGTCCAATAGTTCTAGTGGCTGATTACTTGCCCAATTACGTGGCTAATGGTAATGAATTTGGATATGGGGATAATTTAGAACACATATTTAACCCTCAAGGCAGTTTAATAGACGGTTTGAACGCTTTCATAGGAGCATGGAACGATACCTCTAGAAACAAGACTGGTATAGAAGCTGTCAGAGTTGGAGAATCAGTTGCATTCATTGGAAGGGCTGGTAGTAGTGGTAACGTAAAAATATCTTTTGATAAATTGGAGCAAATAACTAATGATCCAGTAGACTTATTCAAAAAGGATTGTTTTTTAGTTTCAGCTGATGATGTGCGAGACGTAGATTTCAGCAATTCTTTTTTACAAAACGATTATGGTAGCTACAAGATAGTAGATGTTAGGAAATATACTAAAGAATTAATCACCAATAACTTAGGAGAGAATTATTTCAAGGATATAGACAAATTTAATGTTATAATAGTAGAACAAACCAAAGGTGAAAAATTCTTTAATTATATCGCTAAACCAGAAATATTAGAATTAGGAGTATTCGAAATAGCTGATAAAAAAATTATAGACAATTACTATACTGAATTAGGCACTATAACATTTCAGTCAGAGTTTTTAGCCTTATTTAGACCAGAAAAACTGATAGTCGGGATAGAGTACTACGTCATTGGGCAAAACACTATAATATCTCAATTGGGGAATAACCATAACACTAATGATAGTTTCATTGCCATAGATGAAAACTATAAGGTAATTACTGGTAATGGGTATGTGATTAGGAAATACATGGCTGGTGACCAAAGTGTTATAAACTTATTAGAAAACGTAAATAGGTTACAATCGGAAGTTAAGTCTGATAATATTATATGGAAACAAAGTAATCAAACTAGTTTAAATAACGAGGAAATAAATCTTTCTAAGAATTATTATCCAGGTTCTGAAACCTTACCTAACATAACAAAAAGAACAAATGAGTGGTTTGTGCCATCAGCAAAGCCGCAAAGTTATGATGGATTAGATTTGAATGGCTATTTGGATACAAAACTGTCAGAACAGGAACTGTACAATAACTCAGACTATTTAGAAGAATTGTTTAAAGAAAACGAATACAGCATTTTAAATGATTGGAAAGACACTAGTAGGACTATCTTTAAGGGAATAGAACTAGAGTTTGATAAAGGTTATGAGGGTTATAAATTTTCTACTGTATTAAACGTTTATACTCAAGGCGAAGATGATGTAACCACAGAGGGCGTGAGATTTAAGGTAATAAGAAATGACTTAAGTAAATGTATTGTATTTCTGATAGAAGTGGCTGTTGGTGATTACAAATATAACTTTGATAATAAAGTGGTTGTTAGAAAGTATTTCTACTACAGTCTATTGTATTATCTAAAAAATTGGAGAAGGAATGCGGGTATAAGTGCCTTTGGTTATAGATACTTATATCCCTACCCAGACATAATAACCACTGAAACAGAAGACTTTTATGGTATAAGGCTGCCCATTAGATGTAACAGTAGCCTAAACAATAGGTTGTCTTTTACTAATAGTATAAGCTTGCTAAATTTTATTTCTCCTAACGAAGAGGGAATAATTAAACTAGTTGGTATAAATTATAGCAACAGAACTATAGTAAGTACTGAAAAGTATTATGGAATAAATGCTAATAACAAGCGTGTTAGCTTAAATCCTAATAGCATAGAAATTGAGGGAGACAGCCTGTACGTAAGCTGTATAAATGGATTGCCAATATTAGAAGAAAGAACGTTGTCAGAATTGAATCAATTTATTAGTTGGACTGATATTGAATGGTATCAATTAGATGGGGGATACAACTCTTTGAACAAACTTTCTCAAGTATTAAATTTTTCTTACATTAAAGAATCTATTAATCTCAATAAACCATACGTTGAAAAAATAATTGTGGACAGCACTGGGTCAGTCATTAAAAATTCGGAATTCAAATTCAAAATTGGAAGAGAGGTAGAAAAATATTCGGGGAAATATACAATAAAAACTAAAATTAAAAAGTCTTATAGGGGCAATTTTGTATCTAATACTTGGTCTGCATTTAATCAAAGTTGGGATAGCGTTGATATCACTTGGAATGATGATACTATAATAAATAATTTAACAGATTTAGAAAATATTAATCACTAGCTTATGTCTTTATTAGATTTAATAGTTTTACCCGAAATAACTTTAAAAAAGTTAACGGAGACTGATGACTTCAGCCAAATGGTTGATAAGTACAATTTTAACTTAGACCAACTATTAGATCATCACCGAAGAATTCTAGAAATTAGTTTTGAAAATCTTGAATTACCACAAGGATTGCCTGGGCTTAGCATAGTGGGTGGTGACGGTGTTAGAGGTAATTCCTTATTTCCATCTGATGAAAACATAGCAAACAACTCCCCAGCAACTAACATTGAGTATATTCTTGGCGACACTGTCATAGATCCGTCTGGGTCATTATTTGAAATAATTGATAATAATGGTCAGTTAATACATTCTCTAGTTTTTACTCTAGATTTCTCCAACATTGGTTCTTTATTTCAAAAGGAAAGTAGTGTTGTAGACACACCTACTAGTCATGGCTTCATAAAATGGGATGACGTAGGTAACGACGATGAAGGAAACATTGCCCCATTTACCAATATCAATGGTGATACCAGATATTATAGGATGATAGTGGGTGATTACAGAAAAAGTACTAGTATAAATGCTACTGCAACGTTTGTAAACATATTAGAAGCTGAATCTAGTGGTAGTGGTATTCTTACTAGTCAAGCCTCCAATCTTTCAACCTCTAGGGATTTTGCACAGATAGCTGTAAAGTATAGAAAATCGTACCAAAGTGAAGTTGTGATAGAAAGTGCCTATCATAAGTTTTATGAAAAAGAGGTAAATAGAATGACCTACTCTATCATCAATGGCACTTCCAGCTTAAGTCTAGCATATAGTGAAATATCAGAGAGATACGCTATAGGTATTAGCAACCACAGAGATTCGGTAATTAGTTTAGATTCCAAAAATATAAAATTTTTTGGAGACAATGGCATGAGATTTTACGCTAATGGTAATTTCTTCATAGTTGAAAAAAACGTATTACCAACAGTCCAGACATTTGTTTTCTGGATGAATCTCATAGTAGAAGGTGACCTTATAGTGGAATCCATATTGAATCAAAATGGTGACGTTATAATGGAAGAAGGAGATTTAAACTTCATATACATATATAACAACTTAGAACAAATATTAATAGATAACGGTTTTGTTCAAGATTCAGACTACGTACATACTGATAACAACCTTACGGATGAACTTGTAACGCTCATTAACACTAAACCTGATTGGGAAGCTGCTGAAGGTGATAATGCTGGGATATTAAATAAACCGAACATAGTGGGTCATTCAACTTACGCTGATGGGATTTTGACGTTGCTAACTGAAATTAATGGTATAGAGATAACTTCAGTACCAATAGACGGTGGAATAAAAATTGTATCTGGAGTAGCTAACTTAATAAATACTATAGGCGGTACTGGTATATGGAATGACGCAAATTCTAACTACATAGACGTTTATCCGCCATCAGGAATGACTGTGGTTAATAATTATAGAGGTGGCATTGCTAGCGTTGGTTTCTTCAACTTTAGTGGTAATGTAGATGATAATGATGCTTTATTCACAGAAGAAATAGTGTACTCTAACAGAATTAGATTTATTATGGGAGGTAGAGAGACCGATAGTGGGTACGGTTCAAATAGATGCAACTTTCTAACAATCTGGTCACAATAATAAACTAAACAGCTATGAAGAAAATAAAAAATAAACAAAAGTATGCATTATTAAAGGATGGGATAGTTATTAGCGTTAGTAACCACGCTTCTAATAAAGAATTGTTTGAGAATGGAATAGAGGAAATAGCTGTTGATATAGATTCAGCTCATGACCTATTAGGGTTGTCCAAGAGTGACTTGAGTAGTAAAAGGAAAATGAACTCAGCTATAAGTAAAAATAAAAAGAATGTAGAGGAGTTAAGTAAACCAGACCCTAAGATTGCTATGAAAAGTTTATTTAACGAAATAAACTTTGAAAAATCTATTGGTAACGACATTAGCAAATTGCAAGAACGTTATGATAAAATGGTAGAAGAATATAAAAAAGCCAAGCATTAACGCTTGGCTTTTTAATTTTAAAAGAATTCTACTTTTGTTTTTACTTTTCAACCCCATCTACAGGAATCTTAGCAACCTCGTCTTTGACTGATTGTGTAAAATTCATTTGTGGAGCGAATTTAGCTGGGATTTTAACCTCTTCACGAGTGGAAGGATTACTACCTGTTCTAGCTTTTCTAAATTTAGACGTGAATCTTCCAAGCCCTGGCAATAGGATTTGATCTCCTGAAGCCATTGCAGTAGCTATTTCAGTAGTAATAGCCGCTAGTGTTTCTTTTACGTCTTTTTTTGTTTTACCAGTAGCTTCCGCAACTTTAGTAACTAAATCATCTTGTGTCATTTTTCTAATTTTTAAAATGTTAAAACTTAAAAATAGACTTGTTTTTACAGGGTTTCAAACTACACTTTAGAGATGTCATAGGATAATTTATTGTTTTCCACGTAACTACCAAGCTCATCTATCAAACTTTCTTTGTAATATTTTGATAGAGAGGATATGAGCTTGTTTATACACAGGTCAAACAATTGGCAAAATATGTCTATATACTTAGATATGCCAAATTTTCTATTTTCTTTCATTATATCAAATGAAAACTCAAACAATTCAAACAATTCAGGGCAATTCAGGTCTTCCATGATTATGCTAACCTCTTCAATGGGTGCTAAAACAATTCTCGTAGTGTCCGTTAAAAATACGGTTGTATCATTACTAAAAAATACACTATACCTTTTTGATTCATAGGTCACTTTTCTACCAACGTGGAATATGTCTCCAATGATCATGCTGTAGTATTTAATGTATCTCGGATTTTTGTTAGCTGACAATAGTATACAATCCATGACTAAGTTGTCTTCTTGCCTCTGACTATAAGATCTACCCCTACTCTCTTCTATTATGGACAGATTTATAGAATTATCAGACCTATTATCCAAATCTATCATGTTCATAATTTCATTGTAATGGAAGCAATTTAAAACTTCTTCTCTTGTGTAGTTGTATTCTTTCATCAAGAAGTGTATGCCCTCTTCTATATTTTTAGCCTCTCCCAAGGAATTTAATTTTCTCATAGTCTTATTGTTGTTTTGAAAACATTGTTAAATCGTATTGGTCTGAATCAGAAACGCCATTAATTTTAACTTCAATAGCTGTAGAAATGGAATCATCAACGCAAGATAATAAATCTTCCACTTGTTCTACAAAGTATTCACTTTTAAAGTAATGTGAGACGTTAACTGTGGTCATCATACAGTCGTCATTTTTAGTAGTTCCTTTATAGTTACCCCTTTTATCTCTACCAAATCCTTGTGCTTCTATAACTGTGTTTTCTTCATTAATGATTAATTTATTTTGTGTTATTTTTGTGGCGGCTATTTTACAACCCTTTTCTTTAGATTTATTATTTTGTACTATACCAGTCTTAAATGTGATAGCATCTTCGAAAACCATGTTCCAAGGGAATTCTACTACCATAGAACTTGGATCTAACTGATTATTTTCAATATCAAATTCAAATAAAGTTTTCATGAACAGATTACCCTCAAAGTTTTGTTCTATAACCAACCTATAATTCTCATAATTACCAGAACCATTTAAAAAGTGATAACAAAACTTAGCAAAGTCTTCTACGCCCAGGTTATTGCTTCTAATTACGCCAACCTGTTTCAATTTAAAAAAAGAAGACTCATCTATAAAAATAACTTGGTTCATTATCTCTTCTTGTGTCATTGGTATTATCTCAAATATGTTAAATACTGTATAATCTTTGCCAACACCTTCCGCTAAATCAACAGACGCTACAAATTGTCTATCATTATCTGTAAAATTGTTTATATCATAACCTTTTAGTATTTTTATTAAGTCTTGATATATTTCCACCTTACTATTATTTGGTTTGAACATTTCGTAACTTACACCTTCTACCTCATTAAGTTCTAAATCCCTTTTTACCTTTACACTAATATTGTTCTTCCTGTCTGGCATAACGTAATTTAGCAGAATTTCCTTACTCATTTCATCCATAGACAAGTATTCACGAACACACTTAGAAAGGGTTTTTTGTTCTGCAGACCCGAACATTAGAGTACTATCAGCATCAAAGGATAATTCATATTCTTGATTAAACCCTTCTACTCCCATTATCTGTTCCCTTTCCAATCTCCAAGTTTCATCTCTTCCTTCAACCTCATACCATTTGGTAATCATTGTGCCGAATTTATTCTTACCTTCTACAGCATCATTCCACAAGTAATAAAACTTATTGTTTTTACCTCTAGGAGTAGTGGTAATTATGAATCTTCCCGTTTTACCAAAACTGTCTAAAGTTGGTATTACGTGAATCATTATTTTCTCTTGAAGATGTGGTTCTAATAGAGCAAACTCATCCATATAAATCATGTTATATGAACCAGAAACTCCAAAGTTTTCTGTAGTTGCTTCACTATTAATAGAAGAACCATTATCATATATAGTTCTAACCGTAGAATGATAGTTCACCCCATTCTGCATATAAAACGGCATATTATCCGTTATTACATCTATCTTAGCTTTTAAATCTTTAGCTTTACCTTGGTTTTCGCTACCAAGCAAACAATTCATGTCTGGAAAGAATGTGGTCAACCACACCATGAAAATGGCTATTATGATGCTTTTACCAATTTGTCTACTAGCTAGGTAAATAAAAAAGTTATTTTCTTGAATTTTTTTGAGAACTAGTATTTGATATGGTCGAAGTTTTATGTTCCTTATGCCTTCTTCTGTTTTTACCTTACAAAATTTTACAAATTCTAGTATATTGGATTGACACTTAGCAATGTTAAAAATTTCATTTTTGGTATATTCCCAAACTAATTTCCCCTTCTTTTTCTCTAGTATTCTTTTGAAAAAGGGGTTCTTATCTGGGATTACTCCATTGGTTTTATGTTCTTTTCTTAAACTTTCAACCTTTTGTGTAGACCAGACATTGTTAGTTAACGTTTGACTCATACAATTCTTCAATAATTGGAGTTATCTTCTTACGAAGTTCACCAGCTAGTTTATCAGCTAATTTGTTGTATTTATTACCAGAATCTCTAGGAATGTGTTTGAAAATTACTTCTTTGTTGATAGTACTACGATTAAGTTTATCGGCTAAGTGAGTGTTTTTGTCTAAGTAATCTGTATTAACAAACTGTTTTATCGAATATTTACTATCAGTATTAACTACAACTTTTTTAAACCCTAAACTATTACATAAGTCTATGCCTGAAATGATTCCTTCCAACTCTGCTATGTTGCTAGTACCGTAAGTTCTAAAGCCCATCAAGACGTGTAATATAACGTCTTCTTCTGGGTGAACTATCACAGCACAATAAGTAGATGGGAGTAGGTGTAACGGTTTACTAGCGTTCCAACAACTCCCATCTGTATACAATCTGCAAGACTTAAGTTTTACACCATTGTACACCATAATTAAGAATAATCTTTAAAGTCCAACATTGCAGAGCTTTCAGCTCCAGTACCAAGTAGTCTCAGAGATATTCTGTCAGAATCATTACCTAAAGATTCAAGTGGTTGTTTAATGTTACTACTAATCCAATTGTTAACTCTAGATGGTAAACTAGGTAAATTTTCAACGTCGTTTAATTCTTTGTCTAAGTAATTTATAAAATTAACGCATATTATAACCTCATTACCAGTGTCATTTCTAAGTATAGCATCTATCAAATTCTTTTTAGAAAAAGTAAATACACGCCTAGGCAACTTAGTCAAAGTAGTACACTCGAATATTTTAGGAACTGTGGAATCGTTAGTTGGATAGCCAGCGTATTCACTTAAGTCTCTCCAATCTATTTCCTCCTGGTCATAGTATGGTTTTCCAGAAAAAGAAACAACCCTTTCATGTTCCATGGAGTTCATTTCAAACCAAGAAATGTAATCTCCCTCTGACACTAAAACAGACGTTACATCTCCTTCCTTCACAACTTTGTGATATGGACAATGGTTGTCTGTCATCATTTTTGCATACTGATCGTTATTCAAATTTGGATAAGAAGCTTTGTGGTAGGCAAATTCTCTATCTTCTAAAGCCTTATACTTGTAGCTATGTATTTTTATCGGGAACGTCCTAAAATTTATTATAACGTTTCCACAAACTCTTGGTGGTAAAAACGCATCATTCAAAGCAGCTGATACTATTACGTTTCTGCTAGTAGTATAAGGTGCAAAATCAGGGTGATTGTTTGATAAGGGATAGCCCTGACCAATTTCATAAAACCCTGTCTTACCAAGGTCATGCATAGCTAAAATTTCATCAGAAATGTTGTTACTAACCATGTCTTCAATACCATAATACCCAGCATCATCGCCAACAGTCTTTAAAGTTTTGTTTCTTATAGCCTTTTTTGCAAGTACTGCGCCACTACCACTAGCTGTGGTTCCAGTCTTTATAGTACCGTCCCCAGCGGTTTCGTAATAAGTGCCGTTGAGGTCGCATAGTCCAAGCTCAAAATCTCTGTCAATGTCTTGAATAATAGCTGCTCTTTTTGATATTCTGACTTTATGTCTACTTATACCAGTCATGTTAATTTCTTTTAAAAGACTTTTTACTTCAAATGCCGCTCCATCTACTATAAAAATCTTTTCTATTTTACTGTGGTGTATACTACCGCTAGGTAAAGTTTTGAATACGTACTCTTTACCATTCTCTACAACGGTGTGTGAAGCATTGGCTGTATTAGAAGTTACCAAATAGTTTACAGATTCTTTCTTTACTATATAACTACTCATTTTACCTTTACCGCTTGAACCAGCTGACCCATCTAGTAAAAAATTTAAAGTTCCGCTTTTTAATAAATCATTCATTATACTTTGAATATTTTAGTTAATTAATTATTTATAATAAGCATACCTAGTGAAAAAGATTTCAACATAATAGTGCAGGTATTGAATAATCACAACACCTGCACTACAAGAATTATAGAAGTAAATTATTTTAATTCACGTTCCACAGCCTCCTTTAAAGACTTAGAAGCGGAAAACTTTATTCCAATTTTTGCAGGAATGTCAACCCTCTCTTTGGTATTGAGGTTTGTTCCTGTTCTAGCACGCTTAACTTTTGTTCCAAATCTAGCAAAATCTGGTATAAGAACGCTGTCTTCATTTGCCATTGCGGATTTAATTGAACCAAATACTGTTCCAATAATCTTTCTGGTCTTTTTTTGAGACATTTCTTCTTTCGAAGCCACATCTTTAACTAAAGAATCTAAGGTCATAATTTATTATTATTTGTTATTAATAAAAATTATTTATTAAAAACTATAACATTTTTAGCATCTTTATTTCAATTGCTTCGGAATTAAAGTTCTTAAAAGTATTGACCTGATCAATTGCAGATGGTTGTGCGTACAAACTAATCATTTCAGTGTATTTATCGAAGTTAAATATACCAAAGTACTCTTCATTAATCACCAAAGCTTTGTTACCTTCATCACCTACAACATATATTTCTGTTATAACCATGGCACTAACGCTTAAAAGAGTTTTAATGTGTAATTTCACACCAGCCACTACTATTTCAAATATATGTTCAACGTCTTCGGCGTTTATATACTCTATTTCCCCTTTAATGGAAGATTCAAATTGACCAACGGTGTTGAAGTAATTGGGTGGGGAAATTAACGGATAATCAGTCCAATCTGCAGGATCTCCATTATTCTTAGAAACTACAAGTATATCATAACTTAATTTGGTCTTTTCACCAATTGCCTCAAAATTATTGTTCATGACAAGTTCTGCAACTAGATTGTTAAAATATTGACTCTTAACGTAAAATGAGTGATCACTTACAGCTATCACACTGCACGGACTAGTACTGTAGGATTCTAAAGGTTGTAAGATCTTTGTTTCAAACTCTAAGGTTTTATAACCTATTTTTATTTTAGACAAATCAATGATTTTGTCGCTGTTCTCCTTACCTATAGCATCACATAAGAAAGCTATGTAATCATTGTTCGAAGAGTCCTCGCAACAAAAGCAATTGTTGTTAGAAAATTGTGATTGTTTTGATAATATCATAATAGTTTAAAGTTTCATTAATAGTAGCAACTAGTAGTAAGAAAACGATAACGTTTCTTATGAACGTGAAATACTTGGGAACAATCTTAATTATAGAATGCCCTTCTAGAGAATCCTCTCCACTATTGCTACTGTATTTATTGAAACTAACATCTTTCTTTATTAGAACCAATCCTAGCAAATCCAACCCTAACATGAAATCTATGATAAATTGTATATGGAATTTGATATGGTTCTCTATTTCATGCTCCTTTATGTCTTCTGGCATGATTATGATTAGGTATAAGAATCCAAATTTACTCCACTTAGGATTGCGTATAACAACGTCTTGAGCATTAAGCAAATGATATCTATCTTGAATTAATGAAGTTCTACACATTTCCTTAAGACATTTTTTAGCATACATCAAATTTCTAAATTGTGCGTAAAGATTAATGTTATACAATAATTTTCTCATATCACCTTTTGATTAAATTAAGTTCGCACTGTATCCACTTCATAGGCACGTCAGATTCAACCCTAGTAGTCATGTTTCTAGCGACTCCTCCAAAGTAATATGTGTTGGGAGAACATATTATTACAGTCTCATCGGATTCTTTATCTGTTCTAAATAAAACTATATCCCCCTCTAAGTAACCACTCGCTATAACCCCACACTTTCCCAATATTCCAATTTTGAATTCTGGAAAACTCTCTACTATACTTAAGTATTGTGATAGGTCTATTCTAGATAAAAACCCAACGTTTAATAAAACTTTGTTCATGGCTATTAACTTATTTCAAATATTTCTTCTATTCTATTTGATAGCAAAGTCAAGTGTTCCCAATAATCACTAACAATTACGTCATTTACTGGAAAGACCTCATCTACATTTATTCTAACAGATTCTACGCTAGATATTCTTGGTCTTTCATTGTCACCATTGAATATTGCTTTAGGTAAAACAACCTTATAAAGATTGGAGCAATAATTAAAAGTAAAAATAAAGTTCTCTATGCTATTGTCTTTATCATTTAATTCTATGTCATGCAACACAATGGACATGCTGTTGTCTAATTTAAACCAATGGTAATCTAAATCTTCTAAGTATTTAAAATCTAATAGTAATTTTTTGAATGAGTTCAGGTTTTCTTTGTCCATAATAATAACAATTGCATATAATTTTAGGAATAAACCATTAGGATTTACTACGTTTCATTCCATAGCTTACAAGTCTTTTCAGCTTTTGTTGAAGCAGGGTATCGTATTTCCTCAACAGAGTCAAAGTCAGTCGTGTAACTGTATATTTTATCTAATATTTCTCCTTGATTCCTAGTCATTATTTGACTTTGAATATGAGTTCTAGAATTGAATATAGGTTTGACATTATCAATAATATAAGCTACGTCAGGTTTTTCAACCCAATCGCTGTTTAAAACTCTTTTTTCATATTCCTGAGGAACTGTCTTTTTCCACAACCTTATTCTAGATACTTTGAATGGATTGTGTATTAATGCTAAGACGTGATTATTTAATTCTACAGCACTATCAATAGAAAATTCTACTTTTATTCTGGTAAAATCAGAATCGGCAACCACTATAAATTCTATAAGAGTCTTAGAATTGAATACGTTTATGAGTACGTGATCCCAACCTTCCGCTTTTGTAATGTTAGTATTAAAACTTAAACCTTTGTAATACAAGTGATAGATGTTATTAATGATTATCACTTGAAAACCACCCACACTAAATATCAGGTTTTCTTCAATCGAACTACCATCAATCATAAAACTTAAAGAGAAATCTTTGTTAGTGGTTACGTTAGCGGCATAAATCACAGATTCTCTTTCTTCCGTTTCTTTATTAGTCTGGTAATAATTCTGCTTTTTAAATTTTCTGTTCTTCACTGGCAGTATGTCTACCAATTCACTAACTAAATATCGCACTGGGTCATCGTGTATAAAAGCTGTCGAATTTTGCTGATCATCAACGGTATGTTTCCCCTCATCAACAACTGCTGGGAAAAATTTTTCTTGTTCATTCAATAAATCATCTATTAAAGTATTGGTTGATTTAGCTTTTCCAATAGCAGTATCCTCAGCATAGTGCTTCAAAGCAATTTGATATCCATACACTCTACCATTTATGCCTTCTAAGTTAGTTACTGCAGACACGTAATAAGCTCTACCTATGAGCATAAACGACAAGTAATCTCCGACCAAAGGTTTAGTTCCTTCTCCAAATTGTTCTTCAAAATATTTTTTACTAAAGTATCCTAAGAATGAAGAGAATTGATACCCCCATTCAGTATATTCTGCCTCTTCTTCTTTTGGAAGAGAATTCTTTTTTGTGACTAATTTGACACACTTAGTTTCTTTAACATTTGCTAGAGATATTTCCCCAAGCAAGTGGTCAGTGCTATCTTTGTCAAGTTCTATTTTACTATAATTGACGATAATAGGACTCATTAAATTAATGTAATAATTACTAGACAATTCTCTAGATGAAACAGAATTTCCTATGCTAAGTAAATCTAAGTGAGATTGAACTATGGGTATCTCATTACTATCATCATCAATATCTAGGGGTTTCAACCCAACACATCCAGACAAATGATTAGTACCATTATTTGTTAGTCTGATTTTGATTTCGTCAACCTCTTTCTCTACCAATAATCTTGATACGCTTTGATAATTAGACCACATGCCATCCTTTTTAGCAGAATAAGTTCTAACTAAAAACTCATCATCAATGTTGTCGGAATATTGTAATTCAGACGTAGGCTTATCGAACTTAAAGTGAATAACTGTTTCACTATTAATACCAACAATTGCGTCCTTTTTTACCATGTTAACAATTAATAAGTTCTTTCTTCTCATTATATTTATCTAAATACATGAAAACATTTTTGCCTAAAACTAAACCTTTACTAGAATTCAATCTAGAATTTAAATAATCAAAGTTATAGTTATTTCTGGGCAACTTGTAAACGTTGCTAATCGTTTCACCAGTATTCAACATAACAAGTTTCTTACTAGCTCTAGGATTATTACCTAAGGATTTTTCTGAATAACCTAGTTTGGCGCAAAGTGTAGAATACCTTTTAGGAACGTGTGGAGGATTATTTTCCCCTACATACCTGATGCTAGAAGAATAATCCCACTTAAAGTTTATCAAACTGTTATTGTAAACTATCAGATTTTCTCTTTGCATTAGCACACAACCGTGCCTATAGATTATTCTATCAATGAACGACTTTAGTAATTCATTTTCGCAATCATAACTAACTTGATGCAGGTGTCTCTTTAACGCACTGTACTCATTATAAGTACAAGAATCAATGAAGACGAATCTATTATGCCTAGTAATCAGCTGCGCATCTTCCATCCTATCTAAACTAGAGTTCATGCCGCTCTTAGTGTATCCAAGATGCCTACCAAGCAACTTACTACTCAAATCCTCGTCATACATATAGCTGATGTTAGTAACATAGAAGTAATTATAGTAATCGGAAACAACACTATTTTTAATCGTATTGACCTTACTATTGAAGATTTTAAAATCCCTTAGTTTAGTCCCATCAACCGTTTTGCTGATTCCTATACTACAATTTTCTTTGTTATACACAGCTTTACCCAGATCTGGACTAAAGCCATTTAGATAATTTCTGATTAAGGAAAAAACAGTGGAGTGGGTGCTGGCAAATTCATTAATCGGTCTACAATTGTAATAATTGAGATCAAAATCTGAATTGCTACTACTAGATGTTTGAGCCTTAGTCATGTGTTTCTTTCTAGAAGAACCACTTTTTAGTTTTTCTTTATACATTATGAATCTAGACAGTGCAGCGTTTACGTAGTTCATAGCTGTGTTAAAATCTAGATTTCTTAAATTCAATTCTACTTTATACCAATGCTTTATTACACCGTCCTTTTTTCTATGAGCATTGGCAGCATCAACAAGTTTTCCATTACCAACAATTCTTAGGTGGTTGGGATTGTCTCGGTCTAAAATCAAGTAACCGTGTTCAAAAGCAGATTTTAATAACCTATAATAGCTCCTTTGACTAATATTCAGTAAAGAAACAATGTTGTCTCTAACGCCAACCGACTTGTAATTATGCACGGTTTTATTAGTATACATGTTGCCAAGCAAAAATGAAAATACGTAAGCCTTAAATTTAGCCTGTTCAAAAGAGTTACTTCTATCACTAGGACATATCTCTTCTAGGACATATTGTACGTTAATAATTTTGTTTCGTGACTTAAATTTATTCATATAATCATAAAAGTACTTGGCTGAAATGCAGAATATTTATTATAGTCTATTACATAAACTAGCAATTACTGATATAGTTTCATTATGAGTGCATCGTGGTTGGTGATAGTCTATGGTTGTTGATAACCTAAAATATTATTCTTTGCATCAGAGAATATATTTTTTGTGTACAAGGCAGATTTCTAATATTATAATAATACTTGTAATATCTTGCACAAAAGAAGTATATTTTTTGTGCAAGTTTATACTGCTGTACTTTAAATAGAATTAATTAATCGCTTTTATCTTTAGGTGAATTAAGGTAATCATGGCGGTCTCTATCGTGTTGATCATGATAACCATTAGTCTCAATATATTCATAGTATCTTTTTTCATATTCAAATTCTGGATTAAAATCCAACTCTCTGTCAGCCCCACTCTCTGCCAACTCTGTGTCAATCTCTTCAAGAAACTTATTAAGCCACTTTGGAAATTCCATATAGTCTGGGGTGGTATAATAAACTGGCACTTTTTTGGAATTCTTACTAGCAATAGTGTTATTGATAAGATTTTTATTAATCCAATCATTAGCAGAGACGGGTTTTTCTTTTAACCCAATAGATACGTTAGTATCATTTATAGCCGTGTATAGTAAACTAATTACCTCATCAATAGAATAAGAATCTTTTACAACTTTAGCGTTTACAGCCCCATCATACAACTTCAAATCAGTTGCGCCATCAGAACAAGCATAATTAGTATCTTCCCAAGCGTTCGTCCTATAATTATAATACTTTCCAATATATTCGACTGCTAGTTTGCCAACTCCGTTTACAGAGCAGTATTCCATTAAAAATTCATCTGTGAAGAATGGTAACCCCAATCTCTTGTCAGTCGACACTATTACTTTCAAACAACCAAGAGGGCAATCTTTAGTCCACTTAAAAATTCCATATTCTGGTTCTTCATGAGAGTATACGTAATTACCATCACACAATAGTTCATTAGACAGTACGTGTAAGTGCTTACCGAAGTAATACATGTCAGCTGAATCATACTTAGTATCTAAAAAAATCATCTTTTCATAATACCTACTGTACAATATCGGGGAGGTTCCGTCCTCACTATCTGTTAAAACGTATGATACTAATTTAAAATGTTTTCTCATAATTTAATTTGTATATGTGTTTATTGTAAATCAACTCAAATGATTTCATAATTAATTTAAATTGTTCAGAATCTCTATGATGGACTTACATCTCTGTGGAGTTACGAAACCAATGTCTCCATTGCTTACAGGTTTTCACTTTACAGCCTATTATAACGTGTTGGTCAGTTCCAATTAATTCCCAATTTTTGCTTAATACAATTGGGGCTTCTGAACAGCTAACCTGACCATGCAAAGAAATTTCTCCGCCAATCTTTGCGCTATTAGACACGGTAACGTTGCCACTAACTTTAGCACCATGAAATATTTTAGCACGGTCTTTGACGACAGCTTCTCCACTAATTTGAGCATAATCTCCCACCACCGTTGAACCGACAACTTTAGCTGTCCCACTAATTTTAGCATTATCCTTAACGACAGCTACTCCACCAATTTGAGCAAAACCAGAAATTGATGCGTTACCATATATCCGTGCACGACCAGAAATTGATGCGTTACCACACGCTCTAGCATTTTTACAGAGCAAAGCATTATCAAACATTTTTACTGAACCTTTAATAGAAGCTTTGTCTGACACTTGAGCATTACCATAAACCACAGCGTTTTCATAAACTCGTGCATTATCCGAAACTCGTGCATTATCCGAAACTCGTGCATTATCCGAAACTTGCGCATTACCATAAACTTGCGCATTACCATAAACCACAGCATCATCATAAACCCAAGCGTTGTCACATAAGTTTTCTTCTTTTTCTACATAGCCGCCAAGAGTTCCCTTTGTAACGTTGATACCTATTAGGTTTTTGGTAGCCTCTACTTGATACACTGTAGTGCCGCCATATGAAGCTAACTTATTTTCTGTTAATTTAAAGTGCTTTCCCATAACTTAATTTATGCAATTATCAACCAATTTATTCTAGAGCTGACTCAGATACGGTTAGATTATATTTGGTTAAATCCTGTAACTCATTTAGTCTCAATTCAAGTCTCTGCCATTCCGTAGAATGTTTCTTTTTGAAAAAAAATCGTCAATTCTTTATCTAGGTTTCTTATGAAAGTTACTCCATAATTTTCATATACTTCGAATCCTTCAAATAATACACGATTCTTAGCCTCTTCGTATAGTTTTTTATACTCTGGCAGTATGATGTTGTAGTCGGGAAAAGACTTAGGTATACAGTCTGGACTTTTTAGTACGTTACCATCATCATCACAAGGCACAAACATTTCAACTCTAATGGGTAAACTTAACAATTCGGCGTGGGCAATCATTAGTTCGCAACCCCTCTTATAATTGTTGGACTCCTCTAAATACTTTTGAACTTCTCCAACGTAATCTATCATTGATATTAACTTGTTCATTTTTGGTTATTGAATTTTATGTCTTCTGAATTTTCATAGGTAAGTCTAGTCCCCATAGGGTTTCTACCATCTATAGAACCCCAATTCTGTTCTTGAAATGAAAGGTTTTCTCTAAAACGCCTTACAAATCTAGAAAAAGAATGAACCACCACCAAATCGTTACCATCTATAAGTCCATGAGTCACTACATTTTCTCCAAATTTAAACAAGTTCCAAGTATCTTCCCCAGTCATGCTTGGTTTAATAAAGTAATCCTTACCACAATAAATGACCAAATCGTTAGTGGATGGTTTGAAAGATTTTTTAATAGCCCAAACGATTTGTCTTATTTTGACCTCTAATTTTCTCATTTTTAGTTTTTATTTTTAGTTTTTATCTTTACCTTCATCATCAAGCCAATTATAAGCAGCCCAATCACCTTCTTTAAATTCTCTTTCCATAATTATATTTTTTTATAATTTGCAAAATTCATTCATTCCACTTAATTGTAAACAGTTCCGCTTTCACCACCATACTCTATTGCATCGGAGTAACCTAACCATTCCTTATATTCCCAATCATCCATTTCGAATATACTCTTACGTTTTTTCACTTTTTTATGGGTTATAGTAACTATAGGAGTAACTTCTTTTTTAGCCACGTCGTAAGGTACTACTCTGGGATTATTAAACTTTAGTTTAGAGGCTACTTTTGCAGCACCAGCCTTATCACCAAATAGTAAAGCATTATCTAAAACAGAAGTCCACCAACCTTTAGTTTTCAATTTCTTATCAGCTAATGCTAAGACTCTTCCCTTGTTATTTCTGGAATCTTGGATTATGAGATAACTTTCATTTGAGCTAGATTTCATATTTAATAAATTTTAAGATATTCCGTGTGTTTCCACCGTTCTATTGGAAGCCAACCTCTATCAACTAAGTTATTGACGTGCTTTTGATGTTTTAAATCTTCTTTACAAGACTCATGGTTGCAAGTAAATATCTCTTTGCCCTCTAAACCACAAGTACAAAATCCAGTAAAAGGTTTACTTTTAATTTCATTTAATAGCTTTGTCCTTTCGTTGATCATTGTTTTTAAGATTATTGGTTAGGGATAGAACCGTTAGACCTCTATCAGATATGCCCCATCTAATAAATTCGCATGAATTACCAGCATCAAGTCTTGTTATTAATTTCTTTTCAACACATTCTTCTTTACCCTGATAAAAATTCGATTCTTCCTTAGGAGCTGTTAAATAATCATGGTTTATGGAACCTCTTGATATCCCACCATTGAATTTAAACATTTCTTTCAAATATCTGGTAGCGTTCTTTGATGCAATAGTTTTTTCTATCAATTCAACACCACCCTTTTCAATTTTATTAGTATGGTCGACTTTCTTTAAACCATTAGACTCTTTAAATTCATTTAGTTTTAAAGACAAAAAATTGCCAGACACGACATTACCATCCTTCATCCATGTACCGTCATAACGTTTTCTATAATAACCTTGCACCTCTAACCAAGCCTGAAATTCATTGTTCATATTTTCCATAATTAAAATTGTTAATCAATAAAACCTTTTAACTTTAGCGTTGTTGGATCACATAACATTTTACCTTTATCAGTGTAAACCCTAACTTTTCCGTTTATTAAGTCTTCATTGTTGTAAGTTCTTCCTATCAAGCCTGTTTTTGTTTCAACCAATCTACCTGCTTTTTTATTACCATCACTACCAAATAACCTCTCAGCTTGCTCGAATTCCCATTTCATCTGTTCTTCTGTCATTTCCATGTTATAATACTTTAAATTGTTAATTTTAGTTATCACCACTTACTATAATGAAGAATTAAATGCCATGGTGCTTTGTCCCTCGTTCATCAATAGGTATTTCTTCCTGCGTGTGATGCCACCAAATACCATCTTCTTTAAACATTTCCCCACCACAATGAATACAATTTCCTATTTTATCGTTTACGTCTGTGGCTCCACTTTCACACACGCCACTATTATCACAGCAAGGTTCACTAATCCAATTTCCCAATTCATTATTACCACAGCAATCACACATTTTGCCCAGATTTATTGCTCAGATTTACATTCGGGACAATAATACACTTGAGTATGAGTGTCGCCCATATGTTCTTCTTCACTACTCATTGAGTAGGTGCTGTGACCAACGCTTTCATCTTTACTGTCAGTAATAAACCAATACCATTCATATTCACCTTGATAACCACAATTTGAATAATAAAACAAAAGTATATTATAAGTTTCATATAATCCCAATAAATGAATAATTCCAAGATAGATGCCATATAATCCCAATAAATGAATAATTCCAAGATAGATGCCATATAATCCCAATAAATGAATAATTCC
>Ga0100385_1000269_pt1 | contig 68292 bp, 67 predicted proteins | sample CryGeymeta201509_FD_81543 | JGI IMG/M metagenome (GOLD analysis project Ga0100385, IMG submission 81543) | Groundwater microbial communities from Crystal Geyser aquifers in Utah, USA - Crystal Geyser metaG 2015-09 | ecosystem: Environmental > Aquatic > Deep subsurface > Groundwater | place: USA... | reverse complement strand
ATCTACCAAATCTTCCATTGGATGATTGATGTTTTTTGACCCAGAATAATAATTCACTTTGTTCTTATTAGCAAATAGCTGTAGTTCAGATTCTGGTTCCATACCTATAAATTGATCAAACATTTGCCTTTTGTTGTAGTTACCATTACCAGCAGTCTTTTTAATAACCTGTGGTTGATACCACTTAGTATTATCTATGGGGAATATTTTAAAGAATTCACTTTTAGCCATGGCAGTAAAATCGGTAACGTGACTAGAAGAATTGCTTTTTATACTTACAGGATAGTCTTCCCAACCCACGTAACATGTATTGTAATCTACCGAATGAGTAAATTCCTGAAATTTTTCAACAAAATTATGAGATAACATCATACAATCTTTTACATGCTTTATGTTGTAATCGTGGGTGTTACCCTTAACCCTACTATGCGATGCCCTACTAAAGCTGTGATATTCTACGAGATCTTCAAGTCCAAAAATCTTATTATGACTCTTAACATCAAACCCAATAACTTTAGAAACGTCCAATGAATTGTGCATTACCATAAATCTATAATTCATGGTAAATTTGTTATAGTGGGAAACTGCTATGCAAGTGCTACTATAATCTATAAAAATTAAATCTTCTACTTCCAACTTTTCATACTTTTATTATTTCTATATTTATTCTCTAATCTCTTATTTTCTTTCTCTTGTTCATCAGCTCTTTTTTTCCTAGCTTGTAATTCTTCTATGTAATTATTGCTGTATAAACAAAACTCGTTAAATGGTAAATATTCCAAATGTTTTGGAGGAATTTGCTTATCTAATAAAAAGTTGCTAAGAATCTGGTAATAATAACTCAGCTCTACTTGAAACAGAGAAAATAGATTTGAAGTCTCGAAAGTTGATCGGCACGGAAACCTCCTCGTTTCCGAATTTTACCTTAATCTTAGGTTTTACACCAATAGATATCTGGTCTATGAATCTAACTAGAACTTCGTTAGCATCAATAGAGAGGTTAGCATACCAATTTAATTTTTCTTTGTAATAGTCTTCGTTGAGCATTCTCCAATTAGGAGTTATATACTGTAGAACTTTCATAAAGTGTTCATTATAAGATTCTGATCCACCTTGCATTTTAGAAATTTCTTTGCTTCTGATAAAGTCTTTCACCCATTTAACTACGCCCACAGTGGGAACGTAAAATTTTAAATCTATAACGTCATTGGGATCACTGTTGTCATATATTTTAAAACAATTATTTTCTTTATCATAATATGACAATATTTTTTCAGATATGTCATAATATTCAAATATCTTGTGATCTATAGTAACTTGGGTAGTAAGGTTTGGATTCTTTGGATGGTAAACCTCTTGTTTCAACACTTTTTTGCTGTTGAAATTTAACATCGTCTTTTCCCTTATCAAAAACAAATAATGTAACTTGTCTACTATAGTGAGGTCATTAACACCACCAGTAGTTCCGTCAGGGTAAGTTATTTTTATGTTAGCGTCCAAAATAGCGTCTACTTCTCTTTCCACAGATTCCATAGATGAAGTATCCATGGTACTATAATTTTTAATTTGAACAGCCATTGCTGATTTAATCTTAATAGTAGTGTTGGCTGGGAAATAATTGCCTTGACTAGGACTCTCTTTTACAGGTACAGGACTCCATCCAGCTGATGCTAAATCTATCTCACGAACTTCGGAAATTTCAGACTGTGATTCAGAGACCTTAGGTTGCGTCTCTACAGAATTTTCAAAGGAGTCACCCTCAATACTTTTTTTGAGATTTTCTTCCATTTAGTTATTAGTTTTAGTTCTAATTTTTAGTTTAAGTTTTATAGGTTAAATCCTACCTTCTCTAATATGACAAGTTTAAAGTTGCTTGGGGCAATTTGTTTATATATCATTTTTAATCTAGCTCCTGGAGTGGTGTTATCATGGGTAGGTAACACGTTACTATCTAAGGTTTCATAACCGTTTAATCCAATGACAGCAAACTTCTCCGTAGAAGCCGTTCCGTTGAATAGGGCTATAGTGTCAGCTGAATTTACTCTAGAAACGTATAAATTGACAACCTGACCAACTTTCAAAGCAGTGGTATTTAGTGACAATTTTGCCAACCCATTACCATTTAATGGATTTCCAGAATTGTTAGCGTCTAGGAAAATGTGTTCCCCATAAATAGATATATCTAATGGGTTTGATGCGGACTCTCCTACGTTGGTAGTGCTTATTGCAATGTCGGAATGTTTCTTAGAAACCTTGCTAACACCACTATTGAAGTCTACATGCCCAGCAAACAATGAGATTCCAGAGACACCAAACTCTGTAGTCGACAATTTGTTGATGGTACTAGTGTCAGTGCCATCAATATTAATTTTTTTAGCTGCTATGAAACCAGCATCACTTACACTATACACTAATGCTCCACCATTTGGTCTAACAGATATGATAGTTCCAACCCCAGATAGTAATATTGCATTTCCAGCAAAACCTCCTGTGGGAGCTTCTAATGTGGAAGTTAATGCAATTTTAGAAGTTTCTAGGTTAAATTTGGATTCAATCTTATCAATAACCGACTTAATGGCACTAAAATTATTTTGTATCTTTTCTGGAGCAGAATTGATATTGTCGGCAGCGTTTATTGGTGTAAGTGTTAAAGCCATTTTTTACATTTTATATTTTGATTATAAATTATATATCTACATAAAAATATATAAGTTAAATCGCAATTAAAAATTAGATCGAAATGAATGACGCTACACTAGAAAACAGTCTTTTAGAAGCTGCTAAGAGGGATAAGAATTTAATATCTTTCTTAGAGACTTTGCAATCTGTGTATTCTTCAAACAATGAAGTAGTGACCATGCAATGGGAGAATAATAGTGGAATTCAGGAGGAATATAAAATACCATCTATAGGTTACCTTATATCTAAGATAACGAACCTAGAGAAAAATTTTGATTCTATATCAAATTCTAATATTAAAAACCCTAGAATCATCTTACCAGACGGTAGTGTAAGAAATTTGATTATATCAGAACCACTACAAACACCACAACCGTTTGTTTTTGCAACCCCGATACTACAGTATTCTATTAAAAATAATCCATTAAAAGATAACATGACCAATCCAATGGCTACTATAGAAATCCCTATAGACCCAGCAGTATATGGAGGAAATCATAGATTTATCTGGAGAAAAGTTGTTTTAGAAGACAATGAAACAAACAACGAATATTTCGACAGTAATTTACTGAATAGCAGAAAACCGTACTTAGAGACCATATCAGAACTTAGAGATAACCAGATAGGATACAGCAATGTAGAGAATGAGGCTAGGGTAAAAAATTCGGTTTCCACAGAATTTGGAAAATTTAGTGTGGTTAAGATAGCTAATGAAGTTATAAACGAAGAAAGTGGAATAGAGTTAACGTACACCCTAAACACACTAAGGTATAAAGACAAGGATAATAGAGATTTAACCCTACAATCAGGTAGTAAGTTAGTGTTTAAACGATCTACCGTGTATGAAGTAGTAAACGTTAGAACAGACGTTAGAAAAGTTAGTCTTAGGAAAATAGAAGGCAATTTACCTATATTAAAGGGAACAAACGTATTAGAGTTACAAGGTAAAATTAGTAGACAAACAGCAATAGTGCCTGTAGGAAAAGAATCAAGATTTGTATTATTCTTAAGTCCAGTAAACAATAATAGCAATACTGCTAGTTATGATTGGGGTGTGGGTGTGGGAATACACTTATATTCGTTAAAAAACTATCAAAATATACAATTTAAAGATGAATTTATAGATGACATGTGGAACACTCTGTTGGCACTGTCAGAAAATAAAATATTACCATCAAAAGAAATATTAAAACCAAACGTTCCTGATATAGAGGCATCTAGTTTGAAGGTGGAGGTTATAAATGCCCACAAGAACAATGTAAACAATGTAACCAGATTAAAAAAGTTACACTCGACTAAGGAGTCACTATTAGAAAAGAGTAACGCAATATCCCTATCCTTAAGGAATGTTAAAGAGGAACTGTCTGCATTAGATTCTAGCGATGTTAGGAATTCAAATAGTATAAATGAATTAAGAGTTAAAGAATCTGACTTAGTGGAAGAAAATAAAATCACAATTCAGGAGTTAGAGAGTGTGAGAGGTGAAATCATAGAAATCAGTGACACCGACAGCTTTTTCAAACCAAAGTATGGATTGGTGGGAGTTGTTCCATTCCCCAAGAGTAGATACAAGAATGAATCTCTAAAATTGGGAGAACAGCCAGTTGTAAAATTAGAACTAGAGTATAGGTATTTATCTATTAATGGTAAGGCTAGTGAATTTGAAACAGACAAATTTAAAACTTCCAGCAACACAGAAGAGAGGTATTCAGTTAGTAGATGGGAAAAATACAACAAAAGTCCTAGAAAGAAAAACATATCTGGGGTATTTTATGATGAAAGCAATAGCGATCCAGACATAAATTCACCAAATCAGTATCTTATACCAATGTCTGCTAATGAAATCTTAGAAATTAGAGTGAGAAGCGTTAGTGATGCAGGATACCCAGTAAGAGAAATAGTAAGTGATTGGAGTCCTACTAAGAGATATGAATTTCCAGAAGGATTGGCTGGCAATGAAAGTGCGGTTATAGATAAAACCAAGTCCGAAAGGGCTAGGAGGGATATGGCTGAAGAGTTTAGTAGAAGAGGATTAGAAAGTCACGCTGATGATTCATTCACTAATAAAGACAGGTTGTTCAAGCACTTAGCTAGAAACATAGGTACTAATGAAAAGACTCCAGAAGAAGGAAACAAAGATTTACAAGCTGTTATAGATGATATGAGAGGTAAAATATCTTCTTTAACAAACATATTGGAAGGATCACTTGGAGAGTTGCAAGTAAGAATAATAGATTCAGAAGACAAACAAGTGGCTGTTGTTAAGAATAACACAGTTGTGACAATTGATGGTGGTTTATACTCAGAATTGGTTTCTAACAATTCTATAAAGAAAGGGAGTATTGTAGAAAAAACATACTTCATTGAAATCAGTAACGTTAGTAATGGTGATCTAGAAATACTTAGTTACATTCCAGGAAATATTGATAGCCCATTGTCTGATACCTATGATGGGTACGTATTCAATCTATCAGAATACCAACAGTTTAGAAAGCAATTTTTAGTTCCAATAACATACAAAGAATTGAGGAGTAATGAATTCAACGATAGCACCTTTGGAACATATTTTCAAAACAAACAAGGGCAAGGACAATACTTGTATAGCAGATTTAGAGACGTGTCTTTAAACAATGAAATGTATGAAACTGATTATTCAGCCGACGTTTCTATTCCAATATTGTCAGGAACTGTAACCAAAGATTTTATTTGGTCGGGTGGCAACAACACCAACGGCAATGGATTTGAATCAGAATTTGCAGTTCACCTGAATCATCCTAGAATTCAAGAAGTCGTAGATAACTGGGCTGAATTTAACAATAACCTGTCAAGGGTAGCGAATTACGATGCGGCAACTAGCACTTATCTATTTAATCCTTTTATACAATCTAGTGCGGCATCTAGAAATATCAATGATGAAGGTAATGAGAAACAGATGGGGTATAAAGAATTCACTAGGGTATTATCTGGTGGAAACCAATTAGACAGTATACCTAAAATGAGATTTGAACTAGAAGACAGATATTTAATAGGTAAAAAAACATGTGGAATGTATCTTAACATCTCCCCAGACACTAAAAACGAAATGTCAGTTAATAATCCTTTCTATAACAAAGGTGAAAAAATAGAAAACGGTGGTAAAATTCTTGTTCCAATAACAGCCTCCTGTAGGCTAACGGATTACTATGGGTCTGGTGATAGTGGAGATGGAAGAGTTGGTGGAGTGGAAAACCTTCAAAATATAAGATATGAAAAAAGAATTGGTATAGATATACTAATAAAACGTAGAGAAGAAGTAGGTTTATTCAGCTTTGACTTCAAATTTGGTATGCAATATCAAGAGAGTAACATATAAAAGGCTGATCAACAGACCAGCCTTTAGTAACTAAATAAGGGTTAATTATGCTAAGTTATTGTCGATAACTAGAATAACTAGATCTTTTTTAACAGTTGCAGAGTGTTCCACATCTTTTAAAACCTTTTTTAAATCAGCAACGCTTTTTTCATTGTAAATTTTAGCGTATAAGTTTGCTTTCCCAATGGTTTCAGCGTCATATTTTTCTGAATCTTCTAGCTTTAAATCTAGGTCAGACAATAAAGGTTTGGCTTCTTCGGAAAACTCTACTGTTGGATCTGCATCACCTGAACCGTCTGTTCCTGTTCCTGTTCCTGTTCCTGTTCCTGTTCCTGTTCCTGTTCCTGTTCCTGTTCCTGTTCCTGTTTCAGTTTGTTTTCCTTCACCACTTGCATCTGGATCAGTTTCAGTTTCAGTTTCTTCTTCACCAATAGTAAACCCTTTCGCAATTAACATTTTGTTAAGGGGAGTGGGATTAACACAAATAACTTGAACAGAAGAATCCTTGGTTAATTGAAAGATAAATTGTTTTGACTTGGATGTTAAACAACTTAAAACGAAAACAAATTTTAATGGATCTACATCGTTATCTTTGATACCACTTCTGTTAATCAATTGATTAACACCAAAGGCAGAATTCTTAAAAAATATGGTTTTGTTACTAAAGCTAGCTAATTCTTTTGCAACTTCTTTAGGATCAACTTCCTTTTTGAAAAATAAATTATATTTTCCAATTTTTTTTGTGTAATTTTTTGGAGTTTTACTAACTCCCACTGTATCTAAAAGTTTCATATTAATTAGTTTTATTTGTTTTTAAAAACTTATTTATTACCTCTACTGCTATATAACTTGCATCGATTGCGATTATTCTGCCTAACACTTTTTTGACATCATCCTCGCTATAATCCATATTTTCCATAATAGAATCTATAAATTTGTTGGATGGTAATTTGAATTTTAAGTTAATGTCTAATTCAAAGTCTTCCTTCTTAGACTTGTTTAGTATTGCTGCTAATTCATTCAAATCATCATTTAGACTTAAGTACCTATCAGTGATAGCGTTTGAAAGGTTGGATTTTTCAACACTATGTTCTTGAGCTTTAATGTTACCTAGGTCACTTTTGGTGTTCTGTGAATCATTAAGAAAATTATCAACGTTATCAGGCTTCTCAGCAGCGTCTTTAGTTTCTACATCACCTTCTTCTACAGCCTTAGCTAGATCTTTTGATTCTTCTTCTAGCATCTTCTTCATAGACAAAAAATTACTTTCAGACATAATGTTTTATTTAAAAATTTATTGGTTATTAATAGATTTCAATATATATTAAAAATACTGTTGGAATTACTATATCTTAATTTAATAGAAAACAGCCCGATGATAAACATCGATGGTGAAGAAATTGTTGATTTAACAACAAAGATGTCTAATACTAACTTAAGGGAATTTACTAATAATAAGGTATTTATAGTAGGTGATAATCTAACTGCAAAACCATCAGCTATAGCCAAATTTCTGTATGGAGATGAGAACAAGATTGACTTGGTAAGCTACTATAATGGGTATAGTAATCCATTTGCCATAAATAAAGGTGATAAACTTTTTGCTCCAACTAGCGACAACCTAAACAGAATATCTAGTGACTCAAAGGAAAGCGTTGTAAATGTGGCTAAAGAAGCTATAAATAAAAAATCTTTTTCTATAGATCCTAGAAGAAATAGAACAATATCTACACCTAACATGAATGATGGGTTAAGAGGTAACATCAAGAAAGAAGATGAGATAATATTAGGTGGTAAAGTAGATGGTAATACCGCCAACAGTTCTACTTTAAATAAAAACTTTTACAATAACTCCGAATACAATTCTAATGATATAAGCGTTTCATTTGTTTAATCTATAGAATCCATGAGTTTTTCATACAATTTTCTATCGCCTGTAATATCATGACAAACCTTAGATAGCGTATGAGCATTCCAATTTGGTGTAGAAATGGAATAACTTTTTATCATCTTATAGGAGTCCTCACCATAATCGTTAATTTTGCAATAAAGTTGTAAGTATTCCGAAAAACATTGAAGATTGTTTGCCAGATCTTTTTTTACTTCTCTTTTGTTAATGCTATATCTAGTAAAACCTTTTTCCAATGATTCAACAGCTTTACTAACATATAGAAGTATTATAGTAACGCTCCTCATCATAGTAATGTCACTTAGATCTCTTTGCAGTCTGCTAACGTTTAAATTGTTCAAGTAAGTGTTTATTAACCCAATTGCCAACTTCAAATTGCCCTCCGCATTTTCGAATTCAATAGGATTAACTTTCTGTGGCATAGTACTACTACCCACTTCATTAATGTTACTATTTTTTGTAAAGTATCCCATAAGGCTATATAACCACATGTCTTGAGTCATGTCTAACATAGTGGTGCATAATGACAGTAACCCCCTCAAGCTGTTAAAAATATTGGGATAGTTGTTATTTTGGAAACTTTCTTGAGAAAAATCAATGGAATGAGAACCTGGAAAGAAATCATATATTGTTTGATTACATGCAGTATCATAATTGCTGGTGTCCTCTAAAAGATTTAACAAAGTAAATTGTCCACCAACAGCACCACTACCAAATTTTAATTCTAAGGATTTTACAGATGCGACTGTATCGTATAGGGCGACCCTAATCTTTTCATTATAAACCTTATTTAAACGATTAACTTTCATGGGGACGGCAGGTTGACCATGAGTAAACGCTAACATATAATAATCCTTATTCAAACAAGCATTCATAGCGTCTAACATTTTTCTCATAGACTTATTGAAATCCATGACACCATCAGACCAGATTTTAGTATAACAAACGTTGACTATATCTTGACTGGTCAAACCAAAGTGCATAAAACTAACTAAATAATCAACAAAATCTTCTAAAGATTCTAAATTATTGCTCAAGATTGAGAGTAATTCATCATCCTTTCTATCCCTGATCATTGAAATCAATTTCTCCTTAGCATTAGCTTTAGCAATGTCTACCACTGAACCTATATCATGTTTAGTAAGCAGTTCACTTTCAAATATTTCGGATTGATCAGGAATTTTGTTTTCTATCAAATAATCTACGCAATCATCTATAACTCCTCCAGCAACTAAATGTTGTATTAGTTCTTGATGTTTAAATAATTTGTTGTTGCAAATTAAATCATCAATTAAATGACCAAAGAATATATACTCTAGTCTAAAGCATTGCTTATAATAAGCGTTTTGATCTATTGATTTTTTGAGTTCTAGAAAATCATTGGAGTATCTATTACCAATATCAAATGGAGTCATATAATAGTTTTATGAAAAATAAAAAATTGTGCGAAAGGTTTCTTAGTACTTATCCAACCTAGAAGTGTCTACTTGTCCATCATTTTCTTGAGTAATCTTTTCGGACTTTCTCTTCTCATTAAGTTCCCATTCCTCTTCTGTCAATATTTTTAACTTATCGACTAATAAAAACTTCTTATCAAACAATGGTTCTCTCTCAGAATCTTGAACTCTTTCAAAAGAGGAATAGTTCTTCATCTTAGCCTCCGTCAGTTCGTGTTCTTTAGCCATTTCGAAATAGCCATCTGTGTTGAATTTAATGTTTATAGAATTTTCAAAGTCATTATCTAATGACAGTACTGGATCTTCTATTATAGCTGAATAGTATATGGGTTTCTTGATTAACTTTGAAAATTCAGCGCATATTCTTCTGCATCTTTTATGATACATCACCTCGTCATATGGTATACCATCGGCTTTAAACAGGGACAAACTTCCTATTCTGTTTTCACTATCAAATCTACTCTTAGGAATGGTACTATCTCTATACACACTGTCTCTAAAGTAATCCACCACGTCCATTTTGCCTAAATCTACACCATTGTATTGAATACTATCAATTTGAGTGGTATTTCCATTTCTACTAGGTAATGCTATGTTTCTGCCAAATTTATAGTCCGTCTCTCCGTTTATGGAAACAACCCCAGTTGATGAATCAATTGACAATTTTTCTTTATATTGGCTTACCAATTTAGTTACTGATTCTTTAGCTTTAACCCCTATCTTAGTACCTGTGGGAACTATCATTTTAAGCCTGTATTGGGCAACTAATATGTTCCAACCAACTCTACTTTCTTCTAAAGATCTAGTTAGGTTGTAGTTTCTTTTTATGGAGTCTAAGTAAGTGGATTCATACATCTCACTATTACCCGAAATATTATTCCATTCAGCAGTTACAATGCATTGTTCTGGTAGGTAACTATACTTGCCATAATGGTCTAAGACTTTATACATTACGATTCTAGAACCATCTTCTTTTATACCATCTATTCTAGTAAAAGTGTATGGATTCAATCTTTTAAACCCAATAATTTTAATAGGTATTTTCTCAATTTTGTCTTTAGTTTTAATAGAAACCTTAGGAACAAGATTCTTTCTTTCTTCTTCTTTATCATCACCTAACAAACCTAATTCGGCTAATTCTTGGTCTTCTATTTCTTTTAATAAAGATTCATTTAAATTTCCAATTTCATCTTCCTCAAGTGTGGCTATTTTGGCAGCCATGTCAAGTCTCCTGTCATACATTAGCTTGACGGATTTTAGTTCATCTAATGACCTAATAATATTTTTAGCCCTAGAATTTATATCCTTCTTTTTTGATTCACTTAAATCCGATTTCAATTCTGTTTTAATTACCTTTAATTGGCTCTCACTAAGATTGATTATGTCCTTAATTTCAGCAAGTTTCTCATCAAAATCACTTTTTAATATAGTCTCATAAATGACTTCATACCCTACTTTTCCAGAAAGAAACAAACTGTAAAAAACCTTCCAAGCCTCTTGTTCATTGTTAAAACCTAAGCCTTTCATGATTTCGGAATACTTTTCGGTAACGGACGCTTCAAATTTTGCACTATAATCAAATTTCTTTTTGTTTAAAAATAGTTCGCAAAATTCATTGTCGTCGTTATATACTATACAGCTGTCTACTAGGGTTTCTACTATATTTTTTAATTCAGGATTTAATTGAAGATAACGCTTTACCTCTTCTTCTGACTTGAATTGGTTAGATCTAAGCCTTTGGTTAGCCTCCTCTTCTAAGAATGGTTCGTAATGATCAAGGTCATCAGAAGTTAAGCTATGTTTCTTTATTTTTGTATTAATGATACTATCATCAATACCTAAATTAGCTATATTTCTAAGAGTGGAATTTAAGACACCTACTCTAGTTCTAGTACCATAAACCCTGCGTCTAAAATTGTACCTGTTCATGTATTATATTTAATCTATTTATTTTTAATTTCTAATAATAAAAAAGCCCATTATTACAATGGGCTTTTAATAAGTCTAAAAAAGTGTTAACTCTAACACGAAGTCGGCATTCGCCAAGGGGGTGAAGCACTACGCAAATTCCTAGAATTGAGGCTTAGAATTGGTGCATTACTGTGCGAATTTCCTTGGAGCAGTTTTAAATGGCTGCGGACATTGGACTTATTATTTAACGATTCATTATATCTATTATTGTTGTTGTAGTTCCTAAAGAGCAAATTACCTGGATAGTACTTTTCAACAGAATAAATAGTAGTTGCAATGGCAACTTGTTTGGAATTTTCTTTTTCAATAGAACAATTTAGATATGATTCCTTAGAATCTATGTCTAATGCATTTTGGATAACCATGTTATCTTCCATTGCAACCTGTTCATAATCAAATAATTGCTCACAATCATTTAAATTGTTGGTGGCAATTTTTTGTTGATCTTTGGTGTCAACCCCCCCAGACACTAAGCAAGGCTACCAAGCTTAGTGTCAATAATAGTTTTAATTTCATACTTTTGTTATTATTTAAATTAAAAATTCTATATTAGAATCCCAGTTTCAGTATATATTAAAAGTGGGATATTAATATTTCAAATTGCCTTTTTGATATGAATCTCTTTTTTTCGATTTGGTCTAAAAATGAATTTAACATAGAATTTGACTTTCCGTCATTATTTAACATTAGTATCATCTTTTTTGCTAGCAAGTGATCCAATTCATAATTTAAAATTTCTTTTTCAACTATTCTTTTAATTAATAAGTCGTCATAATCTCTCTTTAATTTAGGCTTATAGCATAACCCCGACTCTGGTTTACCACTCTTTATAGTAAATGATAAATTACAAGATTTACCTTTTAATGCTCTACACCCTTTACAACTAGTTTGACTAGTCATTGATATTGTTTTAATGTTCATTACTTATAAATTTTACCGTCTCTATTAATGAGTATTTTTTCACCATCCTGCAGTTCAATCAAACCATTGTAAGATAATATGCAGGGTATTTTTACACTCCTACAAAGCGTAGCTAGGTGACATAATTGGTTACCATCGGTAGTTATTATGGCTTTAGCTGTTAGAATTTCAACGTCTTCATCGGTAGTGTCTCTATTTAATAGTAAAATTTTACCATGACAATTACTGATGTTAGTTGTAATGTTTCCTATTAAAGACATAGGACTAGACGACATACCTTCACCAATCAAGGTCATATCACTTATATCCTTTACAATTTGATTTTCTTTCAGGAGTTTTAATAATCTTATCTGCAACACATAAACCAAATTGTCTTTAATAACAAATTCCATTTCATAAGGAGATTTGGTTTTAACTAAATGTCTTATTAAATTGTTATAAGCCCTATAGCTTTCTTCCTTCAATTTTTCTATTTGGCTACCTTGTACGTGTCCAGACATAATTAAATCTCCTGTAAAACCCTCGATATAATACCCATTAATTTTTTCTTCATGGGTGATAACGTCATGAGTAGATACAACTCCAGCATAGAAATTTTGTTCAGCATCCTCATATCCAATCATTTCCTGAATTATTATTTCGGGTTGAAAATCAGTGCAGCCAATCATTTCTAAGTATTTCAGCAACATAGGATTCTTAAAAGAATTTCTTACGGTCTTTATCGCATTATATACGTTTTTACTAGTGTTGGGAACTCTTAAAATTGTTCTCATTAAACCTGGAGTAGAAATGTTACTAGAACTTCTGACAGAAACAGATTTTACAGAGGAATCAAAGTGTTTGTTATTGAACTCTTTATAGTAATTAACAAACTGATCCCCATTCTTTGATGAATCAGTAAATCCATCGTCTAGCAGCCCGAATTTTGGAACGTTGCACCCAGCATTAACAGCTGCAATAAGATTAGCGTATTTTCCCATTATATATGTTTTTCTAATTCAGCTCTAGGATTTTCAACGATCACACTCGGTAATGCGGTTAATTCTTTAAGCCAATTGTTTTTATTTAACTTAGGCAATATCTTTAGATCATCAACGTTATACCACTCACCACAAAACATTGTGAATTTTCTACCCAACGAATGTATGTAAGATCTCATAGTTTTGTATTGTTCTTCGGTTACTTTTATATGCTCTCCATCAACACGCCAATCAAATTCCCATTCACAATCAATGATGTATCCAAAACTTAACTTTAACCAACCACTTTCTGAAAAGCTATTTCTGTGTTTTTTAGGTTCATCTATTATACCACACTGGTTTAAAAGAAACTCCAAATCGCCATGACCTTCATAATGGCATGAATAGAATTTCCCATCTGGTGCAACTACACCATATTTCTTTTCCATTCCAATAGTTATGTCTACACTTAAATCATTTTTCATTTCAAACATGTATCCAACTTTCGTTATTCCATCCTTAGTTTCAACAAACTTCAAAGCATAATTGTAAGATCTTAATTCAAGTTTACTTTGTAGGGGTTTGAACAAATCGTAATCACATTCCTCCATGGTTAGAGTTATGATTTTATTTTGAAAGTCATAATTGGATCTAGATACTGCTTCTCTGACATCTAAGTGCTCTATCAGGTCGTTTATTGCATACATAATTTTATATTTTTGGTTTTCGTTTAAAAATTTCCTTTCTCTCTTCACAATATACTGGATCAGCTCTGTAGAAGCATAATCCAAATATCCTACAACTGTATATTTGTAGCATTCTAGTAGTGTGTTCTTTGTTAGCAGATTCTCTATCAATTAGTATATCTTTAATAGTTTTAGATCTTCTAATTACGTATTTCCCTATAATCATACATTATTTTTATTAAAAGTGATAATTCATTCTGTTTAACAAACTGTTAACAATCCTACGATCTTTTTTGGGTTAGATTTTAATCCTAAAGAAACGCTTTCTCCATAACACCTAGAATCTAATCTGATACCACTGTTACCAATAATTAAAAATCCAGCACTTATAGCGACCATACCATTTGGAATCACTCTAGAATGCACTACAGTAGCATCAAATATTATGGCGGCTTCTGTAGATGATATGTGTTCTCCTTCTCTAATTTTACTAAGCATGGCTACTATTACGTATTTTATATCACTCATAGTTTTACAGGCTTTTAATTGGAAATTGCTCAAACTTAGTGGTTTCTTCTAATTCCTTATTAATGTCTGAAATCATGTTATGAATGGAAGCTCTATTTAATTCATAATCCTTCATTGACTTTAGTCCTCTTCTAAATTTGGAAATAAAACCAAGTCTTTTATGTTCATCAATCGTTTCTATATCAAAAACACTTACTATTGCACCGCCCACTATCACTAGATTTCGACCAGTTCTATCGTTTTTAATAATTTTAACAATAGTTCCCTCAGAATTTTTTACTTCCATATTTGTAGAATTTAATTTCAAAGTATAAAAATTATGTATTAACGATTGCGTTTCCAATTATGAAAAATAATAGAACTGTATATCATTTGATACGGGTAATATATTTTCTATTAAAGATAGATTAAGATGATATAATAATATTATTGACGATAAAATTGTAGAAAGGGTATATTTTTTGTATAAGAGGAGGCGTATAAAAGTGGGTAAATTAGGAGAATGATAATAAAAGCAATAAACCAACAATAAATAAGCAATTCCATGCGGATATAATAATTAAAAGAAAACAATGAATGATGAAATTGCTGATAGAATTATAATAAAAGAAAATTGCTTGAATAAATCAAGGATTGGCTGGAAACATAATTACAATAATATCATAACAATAGAAAAAATTTCCAATGGAATGATAATAGGAAAAATTATCCAAACCTAATTCCTCGCTGGTTCTACTCTGCGTATGTTTTCTATCTACCCCCTTATAGGGGGGTATGTTCCTTGTCAGAGAACCAGATAACAAATAAAGAATTAAATCAGGATATCATTGATTTATTGTTTAGCTGATCTAATAATGTATTGAGAAATTGAGAATTACATGAAAAATTAATAAAAATTATACAACCACATTACTATGAAACGTCCAAAATAATTATGATAAAAGAAATTATCCAAAACTAATTCCTCGCTGGTTCTGCTCTGCGTATGTTTTCTATCTACCCCCTTATAGGGGGGTATGTTCCTTGTCAGAAGCCTAGCCGCAAAATTTTTAATTCACTCATTGAGAAATATATAATTAGTATGATATTACCGAGTGATCAATTAAAAATAGAAAGAAGAGCTAGGGGTGATTCTAGCATACGATACCATAATCTCAATTGGTACAAAAAATTGTACATAGACGAACTAATAAAACCCAGAGACGACCATACTCCAGACCCATTTATTTTGGGTAGGACTTACACTTTCGTATATGATGATCCTAAGTTTAAAGAGGAGCTGGAATTTTACTCTGCGTTTCCCATAAGTCTTTTTATTGGTTATAGACAGGATAGCGTTGGTAACCCAATGATGATAAATTTGCACTTCATTCCACCCAAAATTAGAGCGGCTGTTTTGGACAAGGTCTTTACTTCTAATATGAACCAAATTGATAAAATAGAGAAAGTTATTAACAGAGGAGGTATTAGTGTAAGAAATCTTAAAAATTCTGATTACCATGCACTTGTTAAAATGCTTAATGGTAGTGGATTTGGGTTTGCTATCAGGAGTTACATTCCCGAAAGAATAAAAACAGAGCCCAGAGCTATATCTCACAGAGACTTGTGGAGGGTTTTAACGTTTTCTAATCAATTCTTAATTAAGAAGGAGGCTAGAGAAATTTATAGGCTATATAAAGCTAGGTTGGGGTTTGAACCTTTCAAAAAAGAACCAAAGATAATACTATAGTTGTAATAAATAATTAAAACGCAAATGATTCAGTCACCACAGTCATCTGATTTTATTGTAGTATTGCCAGACAATTTCTTATATGAGAGAATTAAAGACATGTATAGGGATTGGTTTGATGCAAATAATTGGTTATTCGTTAATATAAACGATTTTTTAGCTTCCACTTTAGTAAGAGCAAATTTTACTGGATTTACCTCTAGTACAAATGAACAGACTAAGGGTAAAGGATCTAAGAAAGTAATGTTTAGGAGCGGAATAAACTTGAGTGAATCCTCAAACAAACAGCTGCAGCTTACCTTTAGAATGACTACAGGATTTCTTAATTACTTCATATTATTAGACCAATTGCAGGCTTATAGCGACTCTGACAATAATTCTGACAATAATTACGTTACAGGTGACGATGCCTTCTTGAACAATCTAACAATGTTCATATTAAACGAAGAAGGGCAAATAGCGTTTGAAAGGATATATGAGAATATAGTATTTTACGCCATAGACGACATAAGTTTAGATAAGGAATCGCTTAAGGTTAGAGACATCGAATTCACGGTTAGATTTTTGTATACTGATTTCAAAATAAAAAGAAATATATTAAAGAGAGTGGACATTACTAATGAAAAATACGTATACTAATGAATGCAACTTTTAATCTAGACAATATAGGAGAGGTCAGTTATGACCCAGATAATCCATTTGTAGAAAACGAATTAGACATATTTGTAGAAGAAATAAAGTTGTGTTTATCTACTGGTAGAGGTAGTGTTATGGGTGCTATGGGTATGGATGGGGACTTAGAAAGGTACATATTTTCTATTGATCCAGACATTAATAGAATACAAAACAAAATTGTGGAATCAATATCTAAGTACTCATTACTAGCAGCTAATTACAACTATAACGTTGAAGTTATGTTTGCTAAAGGAAACATTAGAGAAGTTTGTTTGGTATTGTTAGATATTTCCAATAAATTCAACCCTAAGATTAAAACCACCACCAAAATAGTTATAAGTTAAGTTCTATAACTACTCTATTGTCATTTACCACCTCCACTACGTTGTAACCTAATTTTATGAGTTTAGCCTTTATAATTGTTACTGTACTTAATCCGTTGGTATTGCAGAAATGTATTTTATTACCAACTCTCTTTGCGTACAAGTCTTCGTTTATTTCAGAACACAACTTATCCCTAAGCGACCTCTGGCTCTTAGTCATTAGTTTGTACGGCTCTCTATAAAAGTTGATAACCTTAGTCACAGCAATTTTGGTTTTCTCACAGCTGGTGTGGAAACTATAGTTGATAGGATCCCAAACAGCATTCAAGTTTTTTAATTCTTGAAATAAATTAGGATCCCAATCATCAATATGGAATTTAGCAATGTTATCTTTTAGCATAATTCTTTATTACTTCCAATTCTTCGGCTGAAACGGTATTGGGGATATGGCTTGATTCTATAATGGATAATTTAAACGTTCTATCCAATTCTTCTTCAAATCTTTTTTCGATACCAAGTAGCATTTCATAGGTATCTTTCATTTCATCATTTAGAACGGCAACTTTCTTGTTGTACTCCTCAATGTTAGATATTTGGTATTTACCATTAACTTGCACAGGCTTCCCATCTTCACCCATAGAGACTGATTCTCTATATATACCTTCAAGTCTTTTTTCATATTCCTTTACTTCTGGCGTGTCTGGGGCAGTTTTTAATTTCACAAGTTTTAATCTAACTTGCTCCACTTCCTTAGCAATGATTAAAATTCTCTCAGCAAAAACTTTTCCTTTAATTTTTTTCAGTAATTTCAGATCTTCAATTATAAGATCTATTTGTCCATAATAAAAATTGTTTTTAACCATTTTTTCTTTCTTTTCTTTCTTTAGTTAATTTTAATAAACCTAGCTGAATCACCAGTTCTTCTTTTCTTATAATGTTATTATGTATCTCGTATATAATCTTTTGGTCTAAAAAATTGCTGCTCTGAACTACAGCGTTAGACTCATCTTTCCATCTTCCTACTGTTAAGCCTAATTGGTTTAAATGTGTGGCTTGTTCCAAATTAACGCCATATTTTTTCATTATGGCACTTATAGGTTTTTGAGGCACACCTTGCTTCTGGACGTTGATATTGATATTAATCTTTCTCAACTCCTCTTCGATTATGTCTATAATATTTTCATCGTAATCAGATATAAGGCTGCTATTATAGTCATTCTTTGTGAAAAAAACATTTTTTATAATATCTGAATCGCAATCATAACTATAGTACCATATTCTACCACCATCTTTTATAACTAATGGTACTCTGGATATTTTATCTAGTTTGACTCTACCAATGTATGGTAGAGTCTTATACCCTTTAAATTTAACTAGCAAATTTATTTCATAGATGTCCTCTATTTCTAAATCTAGAATTTCTCCTTGATCTCCTATTTGCTCAAATTCTTCGCTGGGGAGTTTTAAATCCAATTTTATATTAGAGCCAACTAGTTTTTTTATCTTTTTAATCCTATCAGTAATCTTCATTTATGAGGCAATTTTAGTTTAAAAAACCAATTTTCTTAACAGTTTCGAACCTGTCAAATTTGACATAAGCCCCTCTATGATCGTAATTGACGTTTTGTTCTTTCTTACCATTTTCTAAATAATAATTCCAAACACCTGTCTTTTTACCATCAGTAAATTGACCTACTGTTTTTATTTTACCACTAGCATAATACTCTTTAAATTCTCCGTGCAGTTTACCATTTAATCTCTCACACTCTATTCTAGTTCTGCCTTCGTTAATATTAACGACTATTTTACCAGAAATCGTTTTGTCTTCTTTAATCAAGCTAGATTGTAACTCCTGATCTAGCAATTTCTTCAAAACATTTCTAGCTCTTCTGTTTCTGCTGGTTACAGTAATTCTGCTGTTAATATTAAATTCTTTTGCTATGTTTTCTGGACTTTCTTTTAGAATTATAGCTTTATATAGTATATCATACTCCTCTCCAGAATAGCATTTTTTCAGCATGTCTAAAATAAACTCGTGTTGTTTCTCTGGACAATTGTGGAATTCTATGGAATCGTAGTATTTGACGTTGTTCTCCTGTGAATTGTAGTTGTTCTCTTGATACAGGTTATTTTCAAATATGCTGGAGTCTCCTTCTGAGTCATCAAATATCATGTCGCTCTCCATAATCTCGTTTCTTTTGCGCTTCTTTCTATATAACCTTATAGCAGCGTTTTTACTACTAATATAAATCCAAGATAAGAAGCTCTTATCCTTATCAAATATATCTTCTGCTTTCCATATCGTCATGGCAACTTGATCTATGACTTCCTGTATTAAATCTTCGTCGTTTTTTAGAATATTGGAGGATGAACTCCTTACTATAGAATTTAATTCTCTATATATTCCACTAAAATTTTTTTCTGTTCTTGAGTTAAAGAATATCTCTGCGCACTCTTGTACTCTGGTGTTAAATTTTTTGTTCATTTTTAATGTTTGGTTGTTGTTAATTTCAGGTTAACTATTAAAATAAAACTAATCTCCTTAATATGTTTCAGTAAATTATTTTATTTGAATAAATTTTCGTGTTGTTTGTGTATAAGTATTCGTTTAGGTGCGTGTTTACTGTCACCATCCACCATGGATATTATACCCTTTTCTACTAGTGTAGTTATTACAGCTCCAATTCTGTATATGGAATTCTTAGGAGTAACCAAATCCTTAGCATAGACTTTATCCTTTTTAATTAGTCTCTTACTAATCCTTTTTATGGTTTCCTTTTGCAATGGAGTTAATTTCACACCACCATCCTTTTTTTCAACGGTTTTAGCCACCGCAACCTTGCCGAATAGTGCTTTGTGTAGTTCTGGTTTCTTCTCCAACAAATCTTTACTAAATTCTTCTAGAACACGGTTATCTGTTGAATTTTCTATAAAGTTAGAAATTTCGTCTCTGTTTTCTAGGTGTTTGTCCAATTCCACCTCTGTTTCTTCATCATCAAAATCCTCGTTATCTATCCAACATTTAAGCCATTGGATTTCCATGACGTTCAGATTTTGTAAGTTTTTCTTAATTTGTTTGATGTCAGTTTTCATGATACTATTGTTTTTGTTTATTAATAATTTATTTTTTCATTAAGTCTATAAAGTGACTAACGCTACATTTTACCATTTTACCGTCGTTTTTTACCATTTCTATAGGATACTTTGGTGATTTGTTGTTTATTTTGATTGCTGTAGCATACAACCCTTTATCTAGCATGACTCTAGTTTTATATTGTTCTGGTTTTAGCCCATAAAGAAAGCAACTTAAATCCCAGTTTCTTCTTTCAATACTCTCTTCTTTGTCAGCCACAACTATTTCTACAGTAAACTTTGCATTATCTGTTTGATATCTAATAGTTCCAGTGCTTATTTTTAGCCCATACTGCTTAGATATCTCCTTAAATTTCTCCTCAATTGCATCATTAAAAGTGTTTATTGATTTTGAGTCAAAGCCATCAATCTTACTACTCATAGTCGTTTTAGTACTATTATCTGATTTTGTGCTTTGTTCCTTTACTGGTTCTAATACAATAATAAGTTTATTGCTTTTAGATACTCTTACTAATTTTTTATCTTTTAGATTAGATAAGATTAATCCGAAAGACACGCAGTTTATTCCAAAGTGTTTATCAAAATGATCTACTACTTCTTGTCTGTTTAAACTGTTGTGCTGGTTCTTATTTCTTTTTAAGAACTCCATTAATTTTTGTTGTTTTTCTGTTAATTTCATGATTTCAGTTTTTTGTTCAAATAATTATTTTCAAAAATCGTTCCGTTTTGTAATTTAAATTGCTTCTTATATCAAATTTTTAATTTTTTCATAAACTTCTAGCAATTCTGACGCTTCGTCTAATTTTATGACGCAAATATGACAACGGTGCGAACTCATGACTAGTTGTCATAAATTTAATTAAAAAATACATCTGGCGGAAGTTTCTGATATATTATGCTACTTGCCCGCAGCATCTTGAAAACCATAATATCCTTGACCATTTTTATTGTTCATTTTATAATCAATAATAAGAAAATTTAATAAATATAGTGATAACATTGAGATTTTAGAAATGGAAAATAAATATCACTTTAGCGGTAGCAAAACTAGTACTAGTAAGGATCAACCATTACACCTAACGAAATTCGTAACAACTTGGTTGTTACCAGAAGCGTTAAGAAATAAATATGGTAACGTCCAAGTCATTGACGAACAGTTACAAAACGTTGGTGGTTTAGATGTTGATAAAATGCCAGACACTGTTGAGCAGAAATATTACGGCACTTCTAGAAAATTTGTTGGAACTATTACTGACACGTCCATAACACTTAGCATGGAATTTGAATGTAATTTAGACAGATCTACTGGAGAAATTTATCCTTACGCTCTATTTAGAGATTGGGCTAAATTGTGCTATGACGCTGAAAATGGGTTACAATTGGAGAAATTTGACTACTCTGGTAGCCTAGTGGTTGAGGTTCATGATCTTAAGGGTAAAGTTCTTAGGAAAACCGAAGTTAAAATTATTTTCCCATCTAAACCAGCAAACGAATGGGACTTGAATAGAGTCAATGATAACATCTATAAGTTATCAATGGAATTCGTGGCTGAAAATGTAGAACAAAAATTTATTAAATAGATTCAGGAGAGGGGGCTAAATTACCATCTTTCTCTCCGTTTTATTATCTGCTTTAAGTGGACAGTATTATAAGTGATTTAACGAAATTAATAATATTAAAATAATGAAGAAAGCTCAACCAAGACTGTTTACCCCTAGACAAAATTACAAACCATTTGAATATCCAGAATATTACCAAGACGGTTGGTTACCTCACGAAAATTACCATTGGGTTCATACTGAAATTCCGCACGGTGAAGACGTTAAGCATTTTAACGAAGAGCTATTGGAATTTGAAAGGACAATGATTAAGAAAATTCTGTCCCAATTTGCTGCTGTAGAGTGTGAAGTTAGCGATTATTGGACAGGTGTTGTAAGGAAATACTTTCCTAAACATGAAATTAAACACATGGCTCAATCTTTTGGTGCTAGAGAAGCAACACACGCCGCAGCATACTTCTATTTAAATGAGGCTTTAGATGTAGTTGAAGAATCTAACCAATATCTAGAAGATAAAAATCTCTCTGACAAATTGGAAGTTTTAATCAATGCCAACTTAGAAAATTCTAAGGGTGAATTGGATTATAATAAACTTGCGCTAAGTTTAGCAGCATTTAGTGGAATAGCAGAAGGTGTTACTTTATTTTCATCTTTTGCAACACTATTATCATTCTCTTCTAGAAGTCAAGGTTTATTCCCTGGAATTTTCCAACAAATAAGTTATAGCGTAAGAGACGAATCTTTACATTCTAATATGGGCTGTAGGTTATTTAGACAGATGTGTAGTGAAATACCAGATCTATTGACTAGAGAATTTAAAGACACTATAATTAATGCGGCTAGGGTTGCAATGCAATTAGAAGAAAATTTCATCAATGAAATATTTGGTGATAATAGACTACCAAACCTTACTAAAGAAGAACTCATTAATTTTATGAAGTATAGAATTAATGATAGAATGTATGCTTTAGGTATTGAAGAAGAGGTTTATGAGGTAGACGAACAAATGATGAGAAGCATGGAATGGTTTGAGATGTCAATATCTGGAACTATGAAAAAAGATTTCTTTCACATCAAACCATCAGAATATGGAAAAAGCGAATCTAATTGGGATTTAAGTGAACTATAAAAATAAAGTTAAAATATGACAGGTAATATGAAAAGTTGGAAAGTCGGAATAGACTTTCCTGAATGGGCTAACAACACTGATTTTTTTACAATGATTCCAGACTATCTCATGGAAGGAGAAAAACCAATTGATGCTTATAAAAGGGTTAGTAAAAGTTCTGCCAAATATTTAGGCATGCCAGAGCTTGCTGATGAATTTTTCCAAATGATATGGGATAACATTTTATGTTTGTCAAGCCCAGTGCTATCCAATTCAGGAACTAAGAGAGGATTGCCAATATCTTGTTTTGGAATACACGTTGCTGATGACACTAGTGATATAGGCATGAAATTGCATGAGCTTATAATGATGAGCAAGATGGGTGGTGGAGTAGGAATGGATCATAGTGATATTAGGGGTGCTGGATCTCCTATATCTGATATTGGAACTAGCGATGGAGTTAGACCATTTATTAAGATGGCTGATACTGTAATAGTAAACATGAAGCAGGGCAAAGTTAGAAAAGCCGCTTCTTCTTCTAGTTTGAACGTTAGACACCCAGATTTTTTCAAAACCTTCTTAAATATGAGAAGACCAGAAGGTGACGTTTCTTTACAGATGCAAAAAATGCATCATACTGCTGTCATTCCTGATGAATTTATGGAAAAGGTTGCTGTTAAAAAACCAGAAGAAACCAAACAATATTTGGATATACTAAAGACTAGGCTAGAAACAGGAGAATCTTTTTTATTATATGAAGGTAACGCCAATAAAGCTAATCCTCCAATGTATGCTGAGCATAACTTGAAGGTTCGGCAAACTAATATATGCACCGAAATAATGCTGCATAGTGACGTTGATCATAGTTTTGTATGTTGTTTGAGTAGTTTAAATTTAGCCAATTATGACAAAATAACTGACAGGCATATAAAGTTAGCGATTTACTTTTTAGAAGGATTAATGAGTGAATTCATAGATAAAGCATCCAAGATTAAAGGTTTTGAAAATTCTGTGAGATTTGCAGAAAAAAGTAGGGCTTTAGGATTAGGAGTATTAGGATGGCATTCATTTTTATTACAAAAAGACTTGCCGTTCATTTCCCCAGCATCTACTGGCTGGACTAAAATCATATTTAAAAGAATACAAGATTTGACTCTTGAAGCTAGTCAGGAATTAGCTGTAAAATTTGGCGAACCTGAATGGTGTAAAGGTCATGGCGTTAGACACACTCATAGAACAGCCATAGCACCAACGGTTTCTAATAGCATATTACATGGTGGGTTTTCAGCAAATCATGAACCGTATCCTGCTGTTATATGGAGTGAATATACTGCTAAAGGACTTATGTTTAGAAAAAACAAGTACTTTGAAAAATTGCTTGTAGAAAAGGGTATGGACAATCATGAGATCTGGAGAAAGATAATGGATGACAATGGCAGCGTTCAAAACCTTGATTTTTTATCTAATGAAGAAAAGGAAAATTTTTTAACTGCTATGGAAATTGATCAGTTAGAACTTGTTAAACAGGCTGCTGCACGACAAAACTATATTGATCAAGGCATGAGTTTAAACACTTTCTTTCCTAACAATGCCACACCAAAATACTTGTTTAACGTTCACTTGGAAGCTTGGAAACTCGGTATTAAATCAATGTATTATTTAAAAAGTGACAGTCCACTATCGGCTGATAAGGTAAGGAAGTTAGAAAGTAATTCTTGTATTTCTTGCGATGGCTAGAAACCAGAATTATCATTATCAATTTTTTAAAAAATTAATTATGTTTAAATTTAAAGTTGTACTGTTTATCGAATTGAGTAAAGAATTTTCCAAGTTGGGCAAATCTGGTCTCGAAACCTATGGAAATCAACCTGACGAGATAGAACTAAAGCTTAATACTACTAAGTTAGTTTTAGACTCAAAGGCTTTATCTAGTGGCAAAAACATAGAAATAATGTCTTATTTAGTTACTGCTCAAGGTGATGGTGTAGTTGTTAAAATTTCAGAAGTTAAAGAGTAGTGTTTTTCAGGTTACTATTCTATTACCTGTTTTTGGTGTTTTGTTCGTATTGTGGGAACTATTAGTTCCCACAATACTTATACATTGATGAGGGAACTCATCGTTCCCTCATCATCCCAAAAATTAACTTAACTTAACTAACCAACTAACTAATTAACCATTTTAAAAATTACTTTATTTATCACAATAACAGATAAACCAATCAGGTTATTAGTATTCATGCTCGCTACACCACTATAATTCTATCAAGTATTTTTCATTTCCAGCTGGGTAAATCCTACTGTAACCCCTCTCTTGCATTATTTGTCGCTCTGTTTTACTTGGATCATATCCATTAGCAACTAATTTCTTTTTCTGAAATTTTTGCCTACTATACGTTTCATGTTTCTTTCCATAAAAGTAACCTATACTATGACCGTGCAACTTCATGCCTAAATCTAAGTATACTTTCCCAGTAAATTTTTCTACGTTGTTATAGCTTATAACTTTAATGCAACCAATCAGATCAACCAATTGTTTAAATAATTTTTTAGAGCCGCCGACCACTAGACTCCCTCGCTTAGTACACAATCTGCCTATCTCATAATGATCTTTATTTTTGGTAAACGTCATGATCATAATTATTTCCTCACCGTCTTTTAAACACAATGCTTTGGTAGAGGGAACGTAACCTTGGAAGTGGTTATAATTGATAAATTCTCTTTCTTCATTTATGCTAGGTTCATGCAACTCTAGTTTTCTCGCATAATACACGCTTTTATTGTCTGATACTAAGTTTAATAAGTAATCTTCACACTTTTGCCTTTCTCTAATCCATTCGCTTTCCCAAATGGTTATGAGTCTTACACCCTTTTCTTTACACTTCAAGTACTTGTTATAATGATACTTCTTTCCAACTTTATCTACAGAATGCCAATATAAGCCATTGTATTCTATAGCTAGTTTTAATTCTGGTAAGTACAAGTCCAATTCTAATCCATCTAAGATCTCTCTATCATTGAACCGAATTTTACCATTGTAATTGCTGCTTATGAATTTACCTAGTTCTAACTCTCCCATAGACGTGACATTAGCCATGGTGCAAGTTGGACAACTACCACCACCATTAATAGCTACATGGTACTCTGCCACAACGGTGAAATAACCATGTTCTTTGCAGTTTATGGTGACTTCATTCTTATATCCAGTATAGTTACACTTTTCATAACTAAATTTGTCACCAAACATACTCTTAGCCTTCTTAATATACTCTAAGTTACTCTTTCTATGCTTATTTTCACTCCTCCTTCTACCACAGGTGGGGCAGCCCATGCCTTTGTTAGTATGGTTGGTTGGAAGCTGTTTGAACTGACCGTGTTGCTTGCAAATTATGGTGACGTTGGTCTTAGAGTTTTTATAATTCAGTGCAGAATAGTCATACTTATTGCCGTGCACAGCTATAGCTTTTTTAACAAAGTCTTTCCTAGTGTAAGGTAACAAGTGTTTATCATTACAGTGTGGACAACCAGCCTTCCTTTTATGAACGTGCATTAAAGGTGATTGCATAAATGATCCATGTTGCTTACAAACTATTTCTACTTTGGTTTTATTATTAACGTAATTAACCCTAGAGTAGTTATATTCGTTGCCATGAATTTTCTTAGCCTTTTCTAGAAATGCTTTAAATTTGTCGTTCATATTATATATATTGAAAAAATTATGTAATTGAACAGACGTTTCTTAAAGAACAAACATAAAAAAGGAGGCAAATTTGCCTCCTTTTAATCTATATAATAAAATCAAACTACCTATTAGATAATTGACTGTCCAGCAGCTTCTGTAACAGTAAAGGTAAGATAGTTAAATTCTGGATTAGTACCAATTGCGGCAAGTTTCATTCTAGATTTCAATACTGAAACGTTAGACATTAAACCTTCGGCGATAGTATCAACCTTTTCAGCTAAAATGTAATTGATCATTTTCAACCCAGGATCAGATTCAGTTCCTTTTCTTCCTAAACTAATTCTATTATCCTCTAGACCCATCATTGGATCTTCAAATAGATTAATTTTTCTGAATGAACCTACCTCGTACAAGTTTTCGTTCTCAGCTAAGTTGTTTTCAAACGGAGCTGCTTGGAAAGATCTTGTATCTTGAAGTGCAGAAGAAATTCTAGTGTTAGTAATTGCAACATTGGCTTTTCCTTTTCTACATCTGTGACCTACAACACCAGAACCGTAAGTAGCTCTACTTATAATTCTTCTCTGCATAGATGGCAAGTTATCACCGTTAGTGGTAGAAACTAAAGCACCTGTAGCAGCAGGAATTGATCTTGTAACACTCTTGTCATCTACGAAAGTAGTTGCACCACTTTGAGCAGTTGCGCTAATATGTAAATTTAAGTTTACTCCAGCGACCTGACTAACATTGTAGTGATGACCCCAACCGATAGCGTAATGAGTATCAACAATCTCATTGTTGATGTTTTGATCTAACTCATTAGCAATTGTGTCATATGCTACTTGTTGTGCGTCTACACCCTCTTCCATAGCTAAATCTTGCAACATCTCAATTGTATAACCAATCTTAACGTGGAAAGTTTCAGCAGAGAAGTTTTCGCTCCATTTGTGAAGACCCATACTTCTGTATCTAGCTGATTCACCTGTAGCTCTGTTCATAGGAGAAGCTACCTTTTCACCTTTAGATCTATTAACTCCCCAAGCTTCATTGTCTGTTGCACCTGAACCAGCGTAACCAGAAACAAAGTTAGTGTAAGCATTAACGTAATTAATACTAGAAGCAACAAACCCTACAAAGTTAGTAGCATCAGTATAAATACCTGCTCCACTAACAGGAGTGTCTAATAAAGTAGCAAGAGCACCTGCACCTGTAACTGCCCCAAGTCTAAAGATTGCATCTCCAGCTTTACGGTCTTTACCGACGTATATTAACTCTAATAGAGTGTTTCCAACGTTGGCATCTAATACATCATAACTAGTTCCAACTTCCAGATCTGCTACTGTACCAGTAACGTCTAATTTAACTTGGAACAATTCTGGCATGTCAGCAGAAGCAGTAGAATCTAATTTTCCATCAGCGTATACTGGTTCTAGAATGTTTACAAGCATGTTACTCTTAGTAGACTGTAAGGTGGGAACTAAATCAAAGCCCACTGTATTAGCCATACTGTCGATAAACACACCAAATAAACTATCAAATTGTTCTCCACTACCTCTAGCAGTATCAGATGGATTAGATGGGTTGTTCCCAAAACTAAAAGCACCTCTACCAGGAGTATTAGCTTGCGTTGCTGATTCAAATAATTTTCTTACTTGAGCAGCCTCGCAAATTCTTCTTAATTTAGACTCAGAGACATCTTTGATGCCTTTTGAAGCTAAATGAGCTTTGATCTTTGGACTCCAAGCCTCAAAGATTCTTTGCTTAACCATTTTATTTTTTAAATTCATCTTTTTAATTTTTATACCTTATCTATTTTTTAGTAGAAATATACCATTTTAGTCTATGAGCATCATAGATGAGAGCACATTATCAACAGCTTCAACAGCTTCATATAACCTGTTAAATGTTATCTTCTCATTTTTGGATTCACCTAAGAAAGTTTCTATTCTATTAACAGTGTCTCTGCCAGAATTCATAATCTGCTTTATTTGGCTTTCTGATAAAGAATGCAAGTAAGGTTTGTTTGATGAAAATGCTCTAACTGACTTGTCAATATATTTAGAAATTTTGTTTTCATTAAGGTTCTCTTCCTTTTTGATTTTGTCAGTTACAGGTTTGATCTTACTAATACTTTCTCCCATGTCTTGAAGTTTCTTCTCAACTTCTACATGGAATCTTTCTATTCCACCGACTCTGTTTATAGACTCTAACATTGGTTTTAAAGATTCTAAAGCCGCACTCTGCTCATTGTATTTTTTAACGAGTTTATTGTGACTTTCTGTTAAAGTTTTTAAGTTCTCTTCTAATACAAAAATGTGCTTGGTAGAATTCCTTCTAATACTCTTAGCTTTAGATTCTGATAAGTTAACCGATCTGTCGATTAATTCTCCTTTGTTGTTAGAAATTTTCAGTGATTCTTTGAGTGACTTAGCAAGTTTTACATCTTTAAGTCTATTCTCATTCAAACCCTTTAGCTCTGATGAAATCAACTTTTTGACCTTACCTTTAAAGTCTTCTACGTTCTTAATTTGATCAGCTTTAACGAATGTTTTACTCTCATTCATTCTACTGATCACATCATTCTTGATAGAATTTAACCTTCTTTTAACTTCATTAAGTTTGATTCTTTTAACCCTGTTTTTTGGTAGAGGTAATAAATCTGATTCTTTTAATGTAGAACTTTTCCCATCTCTCCACTGAACCACTTTACCATTCTTGCTTTCATTAAGAACTGTTGCAATGCTTCCAAAGGCAATTATATCATCACCAACTTTAGGCTTTCTTTCTTTAACAACATTCTTTCTGGATTCAGATAATCCCCCCAGAGTTTCATTAATCAACTCGTCAGCATCTTCTTGAAATTGTTTAATGTTCTCTTCTTGGGTAGGCATGATGTCTTCTATAGCCTCTGATAAGCCAAACCAATCGCTCAATGTTTTTTTATCGGCAGATTTGGTGAAGTAACTAATAAGCTGGTTAGATTTTTCTTCTACATCCTTAGCTGAACCGTCCTTAATTAACTCTGAATAAGCCTCGTTAACAAGACTTTCATCCCAGATGTTACTAACCATATCTTCAACAAGTTTATTATCAATTTTGCTATCGGATTCATTTAAACCTTCAACATCTTGTCCCATATTGTTCTTACCAATGTTCTTAGCATCCTCAATATTCTCTTCATCCTTATCAGATGTGGTGTGTTCTACGATCTCTGATTCGCTTAGGCTAGATTTCATAGCGTTATGCAAGTCAGAATCTGGGTCTAGACTATCTAATATAGTTTTCAAATCATCTTTGTCAGCTTTTCCGCCCTTTATGTGAGTAGACATAGAATTGTACAGGTCTGAGTCTGGATCCAAGTTGTTTTGTATAGTAACCAAAGCATCCTTACTTTCATTTAACTTACGTTTTCCTAGTCTTTTGCCTTCATACAATGCAACTACTTTTTCAAATTCATCTGGTGAAACCATGACTTCTTTACCAGATTTTTCAAAAGCATAGTCCTTTCCTATGAGACCTTTATATTTGTAATAGTCGTGTATGTTGCCTTTATTGATTAGGTAAAGCCCACCTACAGTCAAAGAACCATCCTTTAAAGAACCATGCTGAAGTGTGCCCTCTTTTGATTCAAACAAATTAACTGCATCATCAAAATCTATTCCATATTTCTTTTTAAATTCATCATGGGCAGCATCTGAAATAGCTTCAAAACCCCATTCAGGTTTATTGCTTTCTACATCTTCCATAATTTTATGGTAAGCATCTTCAACTTCATTGCAATTTTTAAAACTGTGTTTAGACTCATCCATTGAAACAACTTTTCCAAATTCATCTGGAGAAACTATTATTTCTTGACCAGAGTTATCAAAAACAAATCCGTCTCCTGCACGACCTTTATATTCACAATAAGCTTCCATATCCCCCTTTTTAATCATGTAAGATTCACCTACAACCATAGAACTACCTTCACTCTTAGATTCCCCAAGATCATTATTGCTACCCTTAGCATCTAAGTGCGCCTGCAACAGATCGAGGTATTCATCCATCAAACCAATATCTTCGAGTTCATCTGCAGGAAGTTGCACATCATCAACAACTCCAGCCGAAGTAATTCTTAGTGAACCATCCTCTTCTTTAGTATAATTTACTTCAACATCCCCATCTGGAGTATCTTTTAAAGTAACCTTAGCTTCTGAAAGATTTTTTGTCTTTTTCATTGCTGATTCATTAATGCCTTGTTTTTTTAAATAATTTTTAATTTCTTCCTCAATATCTTCTGGAAATTCCATAGGAGATTCTTTGAATTTTACAATTTTGTTGTCTTCCAAAGTCTTTTTCAAATTGCTATCATGCATAAAAGCTAAATACCAACCAATACCATATTCACTAGTAACCCCTTGTTCACCGTTTCTTTTAATCTTTCCAGTTTTAACGTCATAATCATAACCCACATAACCCCTTCGTTCGTTAGATTCGTTCAATTTTCTTTTCTTAGATTCGCTAAGATCAACTTTATCCGCCACCAATTTTTTGATATAATTTTTGTAGAATTTGTTAAAACCTTCATCATCATCTATTTCTGAATGTATGTCAGCAAAATCAGTACTGCCATACTTAGCCTCTAATTCTTTACCATAATGTTCTGTAATTAAAGACTCCAATTTACCAGCGTAGCTAGAATTCTCACCAGCTAATTTAAATGCAGCTTCTGCTGACATTGATTCATTAAGTTTCTTAGATTCGCTAAGATTTAATTTCTCAACTTTGCTGCGATCTGATGCTTTGACAAAAAATGTAGAAAGACCCCCCTCAGCATACTCAAATGCCATATCAATACCGTTGTATTTGAATAAAAAAATGTTTCCCATTTTCTTATATGGTTTGTTAAAATCTAGTTTCTTTTCAAGTATTTCTAATTCTTTAAAATTGTCTTCACTATTAAAGAATACAATTTTATCTGGATCTTCTTTTAATAGTGAAGAAACGTCGGTAATTGTTTCTAAGTTATCTTCTCCACCATATTCTTCAGTACCTAAATCTGCTAGAGTAATACTCATAAATTCTATTGATTCGTTCAATTTTTTCTTTTTAGATTCATCTAGAGCAAAAACTTCAAACTCTTTAAATTTTGATTCATCTGTTAAAGTGGATTCTGAATCCATGTCGCTATAAACTCCAACTACAGACTTGCCTTTTCTGAATAATTGTAGGGCTGCATCTCTGTCTAATGTGTTGGATTTGTTATAATGTGGTTTGTCTGTTTCATTCAAATCTTCTGTTTTGTCTACATAACCAGAATTTTTGAATTCATCCTGACCCATCTCAACAATTTTTTCATCGCCTTTCCAAAGTTCTACAACTTCATTATTGAATTTGGCTTCATATTCACCAGCTTCTACAGTTATTCCACCAAATTCTTTCGATTCGAAATATCCCACCTTGAAATCTGGTTCACCATTTTCAGATTCATCAAGAGTCATAAATAACTCTCTATAACTAACTCCATATTTCTTTAAGAACATTTCGTCAGCCAAATCATCTGCTTCATCCTGTTCGCTGCTAGAAAGCTCTTCATCATCATAAAGTTCTAGATCATCCAATGCCCTAAGATATATTGGGTGATAAGCTTTTTCAAGTTCTCCAATATTTTTAAATGTCTTGTTTTCATTCAGATTTTTACGTCTAATTTTCAATTTGTTACCAATTGTGATATTTTCCATTAGATCATGAGCCTCATCAAGTTCTGAATTGCTAATTGGCTCTAATCCATTCTCATCGTATAATGAAATGTTTATGGAAAATAATACTGGCAGACTGTCTGTAGTTCTTATGTGTTCGGCATCATTGTACATGTGTCCAATTTTTAATCCAGATAATACATTTTCAACGTCTTGTGACTTTAATTTAGACGACTGTAGAACTGATTCGCTGTTACATTTGATTTTGGCGTTAACATCAATAGAATCAGCGCAAATACTAAGTTTAATTTCTTTTGGTTCTAATCCTAATCCCAGCAACAAGTTTTCAATACTACTACCAGCATTAGTCGCCTTTTCTAACATTTTGTCAAAGTTAGCCACTTGTTTTTTGCTCCTATTATACTTTTGTAAAGCCCATCTGTCCTTTGACACGTACACGCTTTCATTAAGATTTAAAGTGATTTTTTTACCATTGTTTTTCATTGCTGTTTCTTTTCTTTGTTTTAAAATTTCAATAACATTACTTTTTTCTGATTCTGTCATTTCCACTACAGTAGTATTATTATCTTGCTTTAAAACATTAAGTTTAGCAAAAGAAAATCCTGGAGTTGAAACGATGTCGTATGTGAAGATTGTATCAATAGTTGCTTCCTTACTGTCTTCATCGTAATATCCAACAGCTCTTGCGCTGATAGATAACTTACCCCCACTATTAACAATAGCAATTGCATCGCAACCACCACCAATAATAGTTGGTATTAATTTTATAATTATTTTTACTTTTTTTGATTCTTCGTCATAGTACAACTTAGTTACCATGTGACTAACTTCCTTCATTTTGACGAGATAGTCTTCATCATGATCAAGTGCACCGAATAGCCTACCCTCTTGAATCCAAGGTTGTAAACTCTTAACTTCTTCTAAGTAGGCATCTTTGTTGTACCATCTGTCGTTTTCATTTAAACTATTTGAGTCTAAGAATTCCGCAACATCACCTTCTAATAGTATTGTTTCATTGCTATCTTTAGACATTGACAACCCCATGCTTTCATAGAGTTTTGTATTATTAACTTTCTCTCTTTTTACAACAGATAAGTTAATATTCTTGTTTTCAAAAAGCCAAACTAGTTTCTTGCTCATTACTATAGTACATTAATTATCATATTTATTCTCTGTTGAATAATAATTTCTTAAACCAATACAAAGGATAATCACTTAGTAATTGTAAATTTAGAATTGCCACTAGTGTAAATTATTAAGTAACCTCTTTCTTTCATAATTTGATTACCAGTCTTGTTTTTATCAAATCCGTCTTTAATCAATTTAGCTTTCTGAAATCTTCTTCGGTTGTGTCTAATTAAGTTTTTACTATAGAAGAAACTTTCAGAATCTTTTTCTTTCTTCATACCCAATTTTTCATACACCTGTCCAGCAAATTTGTCCCTGTTATTATAAGATACTATTTTGCTCCAAACCACCAAATTCTTTATGTTACTAAACAATTTTTCAGAACCCCCCACAACAATGTTTCCACTAAGCGTACATATTCTACCAATTTCATAGGTCGACCCTTTAACTTTTCTAAGTGATAATAGTTGTATCAATTGTTCACCATCATATAACCCTAAACAAACACTAGATGGGAAATAACCTTGCAAGTGGTTTTTATTTAGAAACGTTATTTGTTGCGATCTATTCACTTCTTTCATTAACAGCTTCCTCGCATAATAAATTTTTTTCTTTAGCAATAAATCTCTTAAATATGATTTTATTTTTTGATTATTCATTAACCATTCGTCTTCCCAGATCATTATTAACCTTATACCTCTGTCTTCAAAAAATTTACTTTTATCGTATTGATAATTCTTTTCTTTTGATTCGGTTGAGTGCCAATACATCCCATTATATTCAAATGCTATTTTAAGTTTTGGTAGGTATATGTCTAGTTCATACTTTTTAAATTCTCTAGTTCTACCAACTATCTCGCCGTTGTAATTAGACTTAATGAACTCTAACAGTTCGTATTCTTTTTCACTATTACCGTTAGAACAACGGTTACAACCCATCCCTCTAGCATGATTCCCAGCTATTTGTTAAAACCAACCATGCTTATTACAATAGATTCTTATACTTCCTTTAATTAGGCTATAAGAATCATAATCATATTCATACTTCCCTTCGTGAATCTTATAACAAGAATTAAAAAACTCTGAAGAATCATTTATATTTTCATCAGACATTTTATTTATTCCACAAGTGCCACATCCCATTCCTTGCAAGTGGTGATCTGGTCTTTGATCAAATTCTCCGTGGTCTGGACAAGTAATAATTATTTTACTTTTATTATTGGCGTACTCAACCAAGTCGTAATTGTATCTGTCGCCATGTACAAATATTGCTTTATTTATAAATTCTTCAGTATTGCTAGAACTAGTGATTTTTTGATTTTCAATACCACATTGCCTACACCCATATTTTCTTGGGTCAGTATGGTTACCAGCCATCTGCTCAAATTCACCATGGATTCTACATTCTATAATCACTGGTTTACGATATCCAAGGTATCTAGTTTTACTATACAGATAGGTATCTCCATTAATTAATTTGGCTTTTTTAATGAAATCTTTTGTCTTTTTGTCCATAGAAACTTTAGGTATTTATTTGGAAAAATAACCCACGTCTTGCGTTAGAGTTTTGTAAATAATCTCAAAATATCCACCCCGTATATGTCGCTATCACAGATTTTATGAAACTGATAGAATTTTTGATATTTTATTATATAACTTAATGTTAATTAAATACGGTGTAAAAATGATCAAAAGACTAAAAGGTGTTAGAAACACTAACAAAGAATTATCTTCTGATGGGGTAATTTTAGATAATCATAATAACTATGATATTAATAATTATAATTCTAGAAGCCATGACATTAGTGTACCATATATAGCCTCTACACTATCTAAAATCTGCAGATTTACTGGACACATTGGTAGTTTTAGTAAAATGAAAAGGACTTTTGAATCTGATGAAGGTTTAAAATTTTCCATTCCTGAATTTACAGACGACATTTATAGTGTTGCCCAACATTCTATTAAAATGGCTGAATTTGCATTGATAGGCTTGGGTGATCCTAAGTTAGCCATGGAATGCCTGTTACACGATGCTGTAGAAGTTTTAACTGGAGATATAATATTCCCAATCAAATTAAAATTTAAGTCAGAGATTAAACCTATAGAAAACGTTTTGGAATCCGAGATCATGTTATCGTATGGTTTAGAATTTCCATTAGATTCTAGAGTTAAACAGATAGATTTAAACATGTGTGAATTCGAAATGACTTTTTTAATAAAGAACTTTGAATTTTTTGAGGGTTATTGCATGAAACCTTCTCAAGCTGCTGCAAGATTTGTAGAAATGTTTTACGCCATAATGGTTATGTTAGACTATGATAAGAAAGAACTAGTAACTGACAATGGGTCACATTCTATTAAAGTTTCAGATATAAATAAAAAAGATGTTGCACAAGATGTGATAAAATCTGATATGAGTCAACCCTTACTTATAACCTTAAATTTAGGTTACATATTAGAAGAATACGAATTTGCTCTAAGCCCTTGCAAGAATTCTAATGGAGTTAAATACTACTTGGTAAATTTAAAAGAGAAAACCTATTTACCTGTGTCTGGCAATTATATTCTAAACAGAGAATGTAAAGTTATTTCTGCCAATACAGAATTATTGGGGATATTAGACACTAAATGTTAGGTTATTTTGTTATCTCTACCATTGTCGGTAAACAATTCTCTCAATAGTCTTTCATTTTCTTCCCTTAATTGCCTAGAAAGTTTTTTGGAGATTATTGTTATGGATTCATTAAATTCTTCCGCATCTTCACCAGAAATTGCACCATAACCAAAGAAGTCTTTATATATCTCCGCCAGATTAGTTTCATGCCTGTCAAAATCTACAGATTCTATGTTAAAGTTATTATTTCTATTTGAATTATCTTCTGCCATTAGTCTAGGGTATTAATTTTGCTTAGCGTTTCTTTAGTTTTGTTAGCAATTTTTTTGTCTTTAGGAATATTACTAGTTGCATTTACCAAAGCTTTCTGGTGAGCCATCTTTAATGGACTTAATATTCCTACAGCACTAGTTATAGCGAATTGTTGCTGATGAAATTTCTGTAAATCTTTATTTATTTTTTCAATAGCCGCCCATAATTTGTCAAGTTGGTTTTTGTTTTTGTCTCCAAGAACGCTTGGTTCTGCACTACCATCTAGACTACCATTAGATATCTTTTTAGAAACTTGAGAAATGCCTGTAGAATTTATAACTTGTTTATGCTCTCCTGAATTGAAAGATGACGTTATTACGTCATCATTGATTGTTATAACGTGCTTATCATCGCTAAGAGAAAGTTCTATCTTGTTTTCTTCTTTGAATATTTGAATTCTGTGTTCCCCAAGTCTTATAAGAACCCCAAGTTTCCTAGAGTAATTCACATCTAATTCTTCTTCTAGGTCATGAACTATGCTTTTAAAACCTTCATAATCCTCGCTAATCATTGTATTAAGACCGCCAGACATTGACTCATAACAACTATATCTGCCATGGTTTATATCTCCGTCAAACCAAACCTTTACCTTTTGACCAACTTTTGGTGTGTGGAACGTGTCTTGGTGTGGAAATTCTGGATAGAACCATGGTGATAAATCAAAATCTATGCCCTCATCACCAGACACTGAACTAAAAACTCCTTTAATGTCTACTTTAACTCTTCCTAATTTCTTGTCGTCATTTATGTTTACTATTTCAGCAACATGTTTATTAGACACTATTTCAGACATACCATTTCTCTTCATAAGGAAATTATCGAATTTCTTTCTATGATATATATTGAAATATTTAAGATGAATAGTACGAGTGTTTTTTTAAGAATAAGTGAATTTGTGTTGGTTGAGTACATATATAATACTGACTTGATTTCGGAATCATTGCATCCATTCAATCTGTATAATAATGCTAATGACAACAGTAAGACTATAGTCAACAGACTAAATTCCAAGGAAGTTACTGGAAACACCGAACATTTGTTATATGCTGAAACTAACTCTGGATATAAAGCTGTAGTAGATGTAAATTCTGGATTTTATTATCCTAACTTTGACAATAAGGTTAGTGGTAGTTTAATTCCTGTTAGTACCAGCTTATTACAGTACGACACTATTAGATTTCACATTAGAAGCGGATACAATTTCCAAGACAACTCTGGGTTTTTAGCGAATTTGTACCTAGAAGACGGTAATGGTAATAAATTCAACTTACTATCTCAATCATTTTTTAAGAGAGATCTCACAGTGATAAAGTACAATGAACTACCACTAAGGATTTCTGGAGTTCCATATGACAAGTATGTTGAATACAAGGTATTAAGCACGTCTGAAATATTAAATCCACTTACAAATAACTATTCATTCATCAACAATATTTCCCAGATTAAGCCTAATCCGATAATATTCTTTGAATTTAATATAGTAGACAATATTAATACTGATCAAGGGTTTATTAAAATGTTTACTTCATTTAAGGAAAGCACTTTCATAACCACTTCCGACAGTTACAACCTGTTATCTGCAAACATTGAAGAAAAAGGTACTTATTTTCAGTACTATGCATCTTGGAATAACGATTTTATAGAGGATTTTATATATTCTTTAAATTCTCAAAGCGGCAATGACTACATTGTAGAACATGAAATAGCTTTATACGAACAAAGAGGTACAGAGTTTTATCTGACTGAAAAGTTCAACAGATCTCAAATTGGTGAATATGATAAGCCTTTAAAATACAGACCAGTAATTAGTAATCTAGCTGAAGTTAGCATTCAGCTGGAATACGTTATAAGGCTATATAATAGGGCTGATGGTTCTAGTATAACCAAGACATCTAGTGTTAATTCTACCAATATCAACGCATATTCAATAGAACCGTTTAGGCTATCTGTGCAAGAGTATTCTCCTATAAAGGTTTATAATAAAGTTGTTAGGAACAATATTAACCTTAAAAAACAAAAAACTCTTTTAGATAACAAAGTAATAGTACCATTGTATTTCGATAGCACAACCTTGAGTGTTGATGAAGAAAACAAAGAGCTGCAAATTACACCATTCGACAACGTATATGAAATTAGTGTGGTGCAAAAAATTGATGGTCAAAGAGTTCCAAAACCTTTAGAGCTTAACATCACTTACTTTCTGGTATTTATAGGTGCTAATGGTCAAAGCATAAGAATTGAAGAAAAAGCTAGTAGGGATAAGATTAACGGAATATTAAGATTCGTGGTTAGTGGCAACACTGCTAAAGCAGTACTAAAAAGTAAGAACAAAAGATATTATGTAAATACTGGAAATTCGGAGTCATTTGAGACGAACGTTGTTACTGGTAGTTGGGTTGAAAAAGGCAAAAAAGTTAAAGACGACTCTTTAATCAAAGAATTAGAAGAAAATATAAAAATAATTAGAGATAACCTAGAGGCTAATACTAACGTTAAATCTACTGTTCCCACAACTGCTACCACAACAGAAGAAGTGGTGGTAGATCCAACAGAAACTGAAAACCCTAACCAATTGCAAGACTTTGTTACAGAGGACGTTGTTGTAGTTAAACCTTCAGTGGAAGATAGTGAAATAGACAATAATGAGGAGGTTGTAACCAATCCCACAACTAAAATATTATTTCCTAGTTTTTTAGAAGCTATAGAAGAGACGTTAACTAAAATTAGAGAATCTGCAGGAACGGAAAGAAACGTTATAAATAAAGGTCAATTTGGAGGAATAAATTCTGGCGAAGAAGAAATTAATAATAGATAGTGTCGTTATCTTCTTTCCCTACCCTGTAATTTATTTTCTTTTTTATATAAGAGGCTGAATCAAACCAATTCTGTATAATTTCTTCTAGCTTAACTAGTAAATTACTAACTTTGGTATTTCTAACTATTCTCGGACTAAGATTATTTATTAAGATTCTTCCTTTATATTCAGGTTTTCTACCCTTATAAAAGAATTTTTTATATGCGTCATACTTAGATTGTTCCATACAATATATATTATATGGCTACTAATAAGATAAGGCAAGAATTTTTAGAGCAAAAGAATAATGTTACCTTTGGTAATAGAGGGTTTAATACTAAGTTTTTTTCTGAGTCACCCACTTACCAATCGTACTCTATATTTTTTGATTTTAACAGCCCTCTACTAAACCCAGCCAATTCTAGTGGTGAAAGTGCTGAAAGGTACTTTTCTAGATTGGGTGACAATGATAGAGCTAATAAAGTTGTAGAATTTAGGGAGAGATTATTAAATTTGATGGAAAAAACCCCATATTTGATTAAAGAGCTAAATGGGTTATCAAACGTTTTAGACTATAAAAGGGAAGAAATATACCTTGAAAGGGAATTAGAAATTAAAACTTATGAAACTTTAGATTTAAGAATATCTTCTCTGGCACAATTATACATTGCCTTTTCTTGGGATTGGGAACAGCATAGAAAAATTATTCCAGACAATCTAGAATGGTTTAACATGCACCTAATAATCAATGAGATCAGGTCTTTGGTAAAATTTGTAAGTGCTGGCGAATCTGGGAGATTGGACAATATGAACCCTTTCATACCTAGTAGAGTATACACTTTTAATAAGAACAAATTTTATTTCGGTAATAGTGAATCTTTTTTAGGAGATATGAAATCTACCGACGCTACTATGGCAGAAAATTCTTTAAAGATATATTGTGGTAAGTTTTCAATGAAAAAAAGCACAACTAACGTTGGGGAAACACCTTCTAGTTCTAATTCTAATTTATTAGATTTCTCTAGACCCACCACTAATATTGGGAACAAAAGCAAATCACTAATAGATAAGGCTAAAGAAAAACTAGAAAACTTTGCCAGTGATAGCGCAGAGCAGTTGGCACAAAGAGGTATAGATATAATTAAGAAAAAAGCTTTTCAAGAGCTAAACTATAACGTTTTATATAGGTCAGAAACTCCTAATGCTTTAGAGCTTCTATCTGGAAGACAAAAACCGAAAGATTTGGTAAGAGATTTTACTGGTAACGTTACAGAAGGCATATTATCTAAAAATGTTCTAAAGTTGGATGAAGATTCTACCGAAAATATTGTAAACGCCATCATAAACAATAATAACAGAAGATTGTTAGAAGATTGAAACTACGATTACTTTCCTTTATTCTTTAGAAAATCAAAACATGGTAAATAAATTTGAGGGATTCGAATTGACAGATGATATGAAATCTGCATATGAGTCTATTAAGAGCAAGCAACACACCGTTATTCTTGGAGCAGCTGGTTCTGGTAAATCTACATTTATAAGTTATCTTATAGACAACGGTTTAAATCTAATAAAGGTCGCACCTACAGGAGTGGCTGCAGCCTCTATTAGAGGAAACACTATCCATAGGTTTTTCGGGTTACCTCCTAGAATAATTGAACCCAGCAAAGCCTTAAAACTAAGGTATGAAAAAGAAGAACTAGTTTATCGTGCTGATGCTATACTGATAGATGAGATAAGTATGGTTAGAGCTGATCTAATGGATGGGATTAGTGCTGTACTATCCAAAACTGTTATGAATGATGAACCATTTGGAGGTATTCCAATCATAATGATGGGAGATTTAGGTCAGTTACCCCCAATAGTAAGGTCGGGAGCAGAATCTGATTTTTTCAATTTTAACTACAAAAGTGAATTCTTCTTTGATAGTAATGCGTTCAAGAGTGTTGAGCAAGACGGTGCTGTTAATTTTATAAATTTTAGTAAAGTATTCAGGCAGACAGATGAGAAATTTATTGGTATTCTTAATAAAATAAGATTTGGCAAGATAACTAATTCAGAAATTGACAGTCTGAATGAATCTTGTTATTTAAATAGAAAGGAGAACCAAATTATATTGTGTTCTAGAAATGACCAAGTCGAAATGGTAAATAATTTCAATCTAATGTCAAACGACAATGAATTAGAAGAATACGTTGCAGATATTACTGGCAATTTCAACATTAAGAATAGTATTGGAGAATATAGACTTAAAATTAAGGTGGGTACTAAAGTCATGATATTAGTTAATGGTTCAGGTTATTTTAATGGTTCATTAGGGGTATACATGGGTATGGAAATAAATCAAGATATTGGAACTCAAAGAATGAAAATTAAATTAGACGATGGAGGTACTATAGTTCTTGTAGAAAAGTACAAATTCGAAGAAGTGGTTCAGGAATATGATAGAGAATCTAATAAAATAGTAGAGAAAGCGGTTAATAGCATGTTGCAATACCCTATTAAATTAGCTTACGCTTTATCTATTCATAAGAGTCAATCGTTATCGTTTGACAATATGAGTGTAGACGTTGGTAAATACGGAAGTTTTTCTCACGGTCAAACCTACGTGGCTTTGAGCAGATGTAGAACTCTAGAAGGGTTGAATTTAGTTAGAAAATTAAAACCTAAGGACATAATCTTTGATAGAAGAATTAAGGAATGGATGAATCAATATAACTTAATATTGTGATCCACCAGATATATAATTAAAATTTCAGTCATGAATTTCAGTGATATTAAAAGAAAACTAATAGATAAAGGCTATACTGATGTCAAAGTTATTGACGGCGGCAACCATATAGAGGTTGTAGCTAAATCTAAAACTGGCAATGCTGATAGCAACATGGCTGATTTTATGCAGTTATTTCCAGATGGTAGAATACTAAATAAAGACGTAATAGTAAAGTTAGACGAATCAGACAGCGTATCTTATCATGGCGTTATGCTCAAGCTTTATGAACTAACACCACATCCAAGTCTTATAGAAGTGGGACATAGAGTTTCTATAGATCATAAGTCCTATGGAGAAATTAGTGTTGTTGTTAAGAAAATTAAAAGATATGACCGCTCAAATGAATTGGATGGATTTTATTGGACTTCGGCTAAAAAGGGAATAATGGGTTTTAGTTCCTTTGACAACGTTAAAAGGCTGTATAACCCACAAAACGCTGGTAAAGGTAAAGATCCAAAAAATTGGGTTAACCATGACAAGAGGAGTCAACTTGGTTACATTAATGAAAGCAGCGAGTCAACAAAAAAATTTACTCAACGTGATAATATAGAAGAAGTTACTAGGTATGTTTCTTACGTCTTAGATCATGACGGACATAGAATAAATGAAGTTTCTATGACCTTAGATGATGCCCTATTTTGCATAAAAGAAATGAACTCTGGCAGAATGAGTATTGAACAATTAAAAGACTTGTAATATAAAGTGAATTATGGGAAAAAAAGAATTTACTGACTTATCTGGAGGCAATAGAAAGAACGCCTTAGATGTGGTGGATTGCCCAGACTGCAATGGTGAAGATAATTGCAAGTCATGCCACGGAACTGGTAAAGTAACTAAAACTAAATTAAAAAAATTATTGAATGAAAAAGGCTAAAGCACACAAATTCACTTTGTACAAAAAGTGGGTTATTAGTAGATTAAGAAAAGAATGGAGATGGAGAATCAAAGCTGATAATGGTAATATCATAGCAGCTTCTAGTGAAAGTTATGTAAACAAATCAGACGCAGAATATAACGCTAAATCCACGGCAAGTTCAATAATTGAACATTATACTAACCTATAACCTATGATTAAACTGCTTGAGGCTAGACACGTAAAGATTAAAAGAAGTCATACTGAAAAGTATCCTGCAGTATATGCTGATCCTAAAGCTTACATAAGAAATAAATTGGTTGGTTTTATAGCATCTTGTGAGGGTTGTAAAGCAAAGGAATCAGAGGTTAAAGAATTTTTGAAAAGTTTAAGTGATGACCCAGCAGTGGGTAAAGATGTTACCAATTACAGAATAAGAGGTAAAGATATCATTACAAAAACTACTAGAGATAATAAAAAATGGTATAAACTCACCAAAAATGGTATGAGGAGACATAAAATAATAAATGATGGATTTTGATACTAGAAAAAATTACGACGATTCATTCTTTAGAGATTTATATTCTTCCTTAACATACTTCTTTTACGATACTATAGAAATAGTTAGAGTAGTGGAAGGTGAAAAACAAGTGGTCAAAGTTCCAGTAATACCCCAATCTAGTAAATCTGACAATTACGTAAAAGAATTTTATAACAAAAAGAATAAAAAATGTCCTGATTTTCCATCTGTTGACCAAATTAAAAATATCATACCCTCTGGGAGGATTATGATGGATGAAGGAATTAGTATTGACACTAGTATGGTGTCGAATAATGGAGTAAGAACCAAAGCTTTGAAAAGTACAAACAATGATTTTTTCTCTGAAATGATAGAAGTATATGGTAGGAGAACTATACTAAGTTTGGACACCAGAGTTTTAGTGCAATTTAAAACGTCTTCTATAATAGACAGATTTAAGTTGTTAGAAAGATTGTTGGATGTGTTTAAAGATGTAAGTTTGTTTTATTTTAGTAGTAAAGGATACAATAAAATTCCTTGTAACGTAATGCTTACTGAATCTTTTAGATTACCCAATAAATCTAATTATTCGTTTGGCATAAACGCTGACAATTTACATACTATGGACGTAAATTTTGATCTAAAAACCTTTTATGTCCTAGACAATGCTAGAGAAGAATTAACAAGTAAAAACATAGCTGAAACAATAGATTATAAAATTAAGGCGAATTATCAAGAATAGTTTTTCTTTAACAGTTAGGTTTTAACTTTTATCACATGCAATAAATATTTATATACGATAAAAAATAGTACAATGGTTGTAGAAAAGAGCAAAGAGAATTTTACCAACATTTTGTCTTCATTAACACTGACAGAAACGTTTTCAGAGTTAGTTGATTCAGAAGTGAAAGGAGCAATTCAGTTGTTAGCAGCGGAAACTCATGGTAAAGTAGAACCCTCAGAAGAGGATATAGCTTCGCTTAGGAAAATTTTAAAATTCATTGATAACCAAGAGTCTAAGAGATTGTTGGATCATATGAATACCCATTTTCCAGAAAAGGATACAACAAAGACTACTATTAAAGATTTCATAGGAGATGATAAGTCTCCAGATAATATTCTTAAAGCTTCAATAGAATATGGTCTTAGTGAAAATGAAATTTACCAAAAGCTCAATGAAGCTGATGGAGATGAAGAAGAAGAAGGAAGTGAATCTGCAGCAGGTGAAAGCAGGTTAGCATCAGGTGGTGGTGAAGAAGATGTTGAAGAAGATGGTGGTGGTGATGAAGATGTTGAAGAAGATGGTGGTGGTGATGAAGAAGAAGATGAAAAGAAAGTGGAACAGCAAGAACAGCTATTAAATTCACTAAACAAAGTAAACAAAAACATTGAGAAGATAGATGGTTTGGAATCTAAAGAGGATTTGAAAGACATTTACTTACAGGAATTTGGTAAAAAATTTCTGATAGAAAGAAAATTGCAAGAATTAGGGTATGAATTTAACAATGTTGAAGAGGATGTTGTTGATGAACTGTTTGAACAAACTAAGTTTGACGGTAAGTTAGAAATTAACCTTAACAAAAGTAAAAGAAAATTTTTTAGTAGGATTGGTTTGAACGAGTCTAATAAAGTAATGAAAGATGCTCTTAGATACAAAAGTTACAGATCCCTTAACGAAAACCAAGAGGTCTTAATAAAGACAAATGGTGTTAATGTATCTATCTGTAACAGTGGTGTTGAAGGTGAACTTTTAGTATCGTGTGAATCTAGTGACAGTTCTATTGTGGATACACTTATGAGTGGATTTACTAAATATGAGGACATGTATGTGGTAGAAAATTCTGAACTTGGTATTTTACTTACTAGATTAGATTCTGGCATTGTAAATGATAATTACGCAGTAATAGTAGATAACATGTACGTCGGCGGCGAAGAAGGTGAAAATGATTTAGTTGATGATCAAGATAACGCTTACTCCTATGAAGATTATTCAGATGCAGAAGAAAAAGTTCAGGAACTCTATGAAAACTTTGGTTGGAATTCAAGAGTAGTAACCGTGTCCAATAATGGAACCATAGAACATAAGAAGAATACAGGAAAATATTTTAAATTATTCGAGAACTTTACATCAAACAATAGAGTTATTGCTGAAAGAGGAACCGTGGTTCAAGTGGAAAATGGTAAATATTCATTTAAGTCTACTGATGGTGGCAATGCCCATTTGAATCATGATAAACTGTTTGAGTCTAAGTTAATACCTATATCAGAAAGCGAATATCAGATAAGCTTGTCCGAGATGTTCATTAACGGTATGGATAAGTTCAAAAATATATCTTCCCTGTATGAAAGTGCTGGTTATAACTTGAGTTATAAAAAATGGGGGGACGGTCTAATAAAGAAAAAGGCGTTTGTTGCACTCAAAGAATCTACAGAAGAGGAATTCATAATAACTAATCCAGAAATAGAATATTTAACTACAGAGGAATTAGAACATGGGTATGAAGAAACCTACAGTGTAGAAGAAGGAATGGATGAACTAGACAATTCTGGAGAGGCTGGGGAGACAACTCTTATGAACATTTTGAAAGATGGTGTGGAAGAAATAAACTATAGAGATTATAGTCTGCCTAAGGGTCAAACCGACGCTAACATAGAAGGGATTGAAGACGAATTTGATAATCCAGAAAGTCCAGAGGACAACGTAGAATACAAGGTTAATAAAGACCTGTATTTGAATGATGACAATGTTATAAGAGAAAACATCACCGAAAATTCTGAAAAAATTTTAGAAATGAATGAAGTGGTAATGTACGTTGGTGGTAAAGGATTTACTAAAGATCACAAAAATTTTCATGACTTGCCACTAAAATACCTGTATGAATTCAAACCTTTTAAAGTAGACGATTTAATCAAAGGTGAGAGATACTTAGTAACAGATCTAAGGGAATCAAAAAGACTTAAATTTGTTGGAGATTATTACATAGATTCTGTTAGATTGTTTGAGTTCAAAGATTCTTCCGAAAATGAAATATATCTACAACAGCATCAGGTTGAGAGCAGCGTAATGCTTAAGTAGACATTATTTTATTTTATTAACTAAATTGTTGGCAACCACTAATGGCTGCCAACGTTTTTAAAAAAATATTTTATGGCAGATTACGTTGATAAGCAAGAGTTTAATGAAGAAATGTTGAAATGTGTTAGAGACAATAAGCTTACTGATAAAAGCATTCATTTTTTTAGGTTAATAGCAAAAAGTTTAAGCGTAACTTATTATTTTAAGTACTACCAAGAAAGAGAAGATGCGGTAGACACAGCAGTTGCTGATTTTGCTAGTAATTGGAGAGGATATAAATGGAAACCAGTATTTAAACTAAAGTTATTAAGGAATTTTAAAGACAACGAAAAATTAGTTATTGAATTACCCAATTATGGAGCAATAACAGCTATTGCAAAAATTAAACCTACTACAAAAGAACACTTTAAAATAGAATTAAAACAGAACAAGAGTTTAGAGAATTTAAAAAGTCTCATAGAACTAGCAACAGATAAAAAATTAACTGGTTCATTGCATAAGGTTAGCATGAAAATTACCTTTGTAGACAACATTAATCCTGTTGGTGTTTTTGGTTCAGTATCATTTTACACTATCATAAAAAAACCACTGTTTAAATATCCAAAAAAAATGGAAAACGGAGTAACTACTTCTCCATTTGTAAAGCCGCCACCAGCCTTCAATTGGGCTACAAGCGTTGCTAGAAATGGTATTATTAAAAGCATGGATAAAATGAAACACAAGGATTTTAGGCACGGCAAAATGGTCAATTTTTCTGAAATAAACGTAGATAAGAGTGGTATGTTTGACCACTAAACTTAAAGAATAATATGCAAAAAGTAGGAACTGGGTTTGAGATAATAGTTTATCTTCACGCCTGTAAAAAGAATGAACTATTAAAGTTTATAAAAGAAGAATATTTCATACACCCATACATAGCCAGATTATTTAGGATAACTACCGCATTTCATAAAAAATATGGGAAAATTCCATTCGATTTTGACAACCCATCAACAGAACAAATTTCTGAAATAGTTGACAACAACAGAGAGTTGTGCCAATTTGAAACTAGTACTACAGAAGACCATGACCAACTAAAAAAATTGTTTATGGCAAACATAAACAACGTTCTTAGTACTAGCTATTCTAAATACAATGAAGAATACATTTCTAAGTCTTTTATGGCTTGGGTTAAATGGAAAAATTTCGAACATTCTGTAGACGAAGCTTTAACTTACGTTAAGAGTCAAAAAATCGACATGGACAACGCAGATGACGTAATAAACAACTCTATGCAAATCTTTTATAGAGGCAACTCTATGATGTTTGATACGGAATCTTCAAAAAGTTTTTGGGATGCAGACACCCACGTGCAACCTAAAGACGATGAAGTGCAAAAAACAGGATTCCCATATTTAGACCTAGTATGCTCTAAGTACGGCGGTTTAATTGCTGGTCAAACCTATTTGTTTATTGGAGCCACTAATATTGGAAAGTCAATAGTTCTAATAAACGTTGCTATAGGGCTAGCTATTAATGGTAGCAACGTGTGCTTGGCTTCTTTAGAAATGGCTGAATATGCTATTGCTGCAAGAGGAGGTGCTAACGTATTGAAACAAGACATAAACAAGTATGATAAGTTTGTCACAGAAATAGAAAAAGTTCAGGAGATGTTAGATAGGTATAGAAAATCTAACCCTACAGGTAAACCTGTAGGGGAGCTGTTACTAAAACAATTTCATAAGGCTACTCCTAGAGAATTGGATGCTTGGGTGTTGAGTGAAGAAAAAGAAAAAGGAATAAAAATAAATAGCCTTGTAATAGATTACTTTGGAGAACTAGGTAATGATCATGGAACTGGTCAAGGAACTCCATTTGAAGTTTATATGTACCATAAACAAAATAGCCAAGATTTAACTTCCAACGGAATATTAAATGACTATTCAGTAGTATCAGCCCACCAAGACAAAGAAATTAGTAAAGAAGCAACTGACATAGATTTAAATAACCTTAGTGAAAGTAAGGGTATATCACACAAAGTAGATGTAATAATAGGGCTAATACAACCCCCCTCATCCAAAGCGGATCTAAAATTCTATATGAAGGGATTAAAACTTAGAGACTCCCAATACCTTAATTATTGGATAGAGTATGACATAAGTTATGTAAATATGAAATTGACAGAGTCAGTGCTGTTAGAACCAGGACTATTGATGGTGTAGATTACAGCTATTTCCTCGAATAACCATGTAATCATATTTTTGCAAGTAAATAAATAAGGTGTAATTATTTATCATATTAAGAGATGCAAAAAGGTTTGATAACATTAAACGATCTAAGAACTAAATTCTTAGCAGCTGGACAATACACAGTAATAGTTGATAGTACTAAAACTCCAATAGCTGCTGCCTCTGGCATAGTTAGATTGATTCCTGGATTTTCAGCAGCTGGAAATTGGAACGCTCCATTCTTTATAGAAAGAGGGGATAAAGAGACTGCCACTAGATTATATGGTAGTATAGACAAGACATTAGAGAGACAGGGCTCTTGGTTTCACAGAGCTATAGATCAATCTTTAGAAGAGGGAAGCGTTCTAGCGTTAAACCTATTAAAAACCGTCGATGAAGTAGATGAAAACGGAGTGCCTACAGATAATGCTGATACTGTGAAATATGCTAGTTTTGCAACAGCACCATCAGACACCAATTCATCTAACGACAGGAAAAAATTATTAGCATCTTTTTACAACAAAGAGCGTTTTTGGTCAGCATCACCAGAATATTTATTAGCAACTAGAGATATTGTAGACCAAAATCAAATATTAAATATTGTTAACTTAGGGAAGAGAAACCTAAGTATAATTATTAGAAAGAGTAATGTAAAAGGATTCAACATAACAGCTAAAGACTGGTATGAAGAAGCCTCAGAAATACCGTCTTTTATAAAGCCTGATGATTTAATTGGAGACTATTTTGTTGATGTTATAGCTGTAGCAGGTAATTTTACTAATTACCAAAAGCTAAAGAATGATGTTACATTTGCAGAGTACTTTGATGACAATGGCTTGATTATAGAAAAATTAGATCAATTCTTGTCTAATTCTAACGTTACAGTTTTGAATTTCTTTACAGGTAGTTTGATACCTAATTTCTTAGATAAAAGAGGATCAAACCAAAGCATTCAAGAAATTATAAACAATCAAACTGCTAGTAGCGGCTTACTGTGCGCTGTAGACTATAAAGAACTTGACAAATTTGAAACCAATACCAATGTCAAATCCTTTGATTTGGTTGGACACACATTAATAGCAAACCCATACATAGAAACAGATTTCTTATCTTATAAGAAAAGGCTTAACGTAGACAATGTATATGATGAAAATATTGAACCAGTAGCATTAACTTTAGACAGTTCAGTGGGGGTTACAATATCTAATTTGTCTAAGAGAACATTATTAAATGTATCAGATGCTAATCCTGACTTTGAAGACTTTGCTGGTGCATTGTACGAAGGAATGACGTTTGTTGGTCAAATAACAGCTGCTGGTGAAAACGCAGGAATAGGCGATGCTCTTACCATATTTCCACACTTGTACGTAACAAAAATAATGAAAACGGAGAATTCTGTTACCATAGAATTAACTAATGAATCTAAAAGTAAGGAAACACCAAATAGTGGTTCTTTCGTAGACTTGTTGAACGTGGGTGGTGAAGTCAGTTATTACCTTTCTTACAATAAATTTACTATAGACAACACTCTGGCAGAAGAATTTTATATAGCTGGAGTAGACAGTAAACTTTATGAAGATTTTAAGAGCGGCAAAATAACTTCTGGTGCTATATTGGAGACAGTTTCTGCAACATTCTACTTAAAATTAGAAGATTATTACGATCCAACTAACCTTTCTAAAGGAGTCAAAGTTTCAGTTTATTCTGATGCAGAATTGGCTACAATAGAATCAGTAATACCAACTTTTGGAAGTTCGGTTGATCAATTTGGGTTCGTAGTAAACAGTGGTATAGTTTTTAGATCAGCTAGTAATAGTGGTTTTGGTAACATTGAAGTTGATGTCATAACTGACAAAATCTTTAAAATTCCATCTGCTCAAAATTTCCTTACGGTCAATAACTTGATAGTTGGAACTAATACTTCTGGTGAAGAGGTATTGGTCAGAATATCTTCTATTAAAAAAGAAGGTAGTGACTTATTAGTAGAAACTGAATTGCCGTATAAGCAGAACATATCTACAGACTTAAGTACTGTCACGGTAAATTGGTTTAACAAGTTAGAAAACTTGTATGACAATTACAACCTAGCTTATATGGAGGGTTTCAGAGTTAGAGACGTTCATGTTCCTAATGGTACTACCGAAAGAATGAAAGAAATCTATTCTGTTATGACAGAAGGTAATATTTCTAAAGCTTTAATTGACCCAGACTTCGTGTCATGGAGGTATTTAATAGATACCTTCAATCAAGGTCTAGAACCATTCAGTAAAAGAAATTTAACAAAATTGGTAAAAGATAGGCAAAAAGCTATGGCTTTATTGAATATGCCTAGTGTTAATGAATTTAGAAATAGCAGCGATCCAATGTTTAGTGATGCTCCTACTCCTACCAATCCATTACAACCACTTAGCATTGAATATATTAGAGATGGTGGAAATGTCTCTGCAAATCCTTCGTTCCTATTTTCTTTGCCTAGTGAAGCTGATGGGGCTAGTTTTGGAGCGTGGTTTTTTCCTAATCAGATTCTAAGAGAAGATTCAGGTGAAGAGTTTAATATGCCTCCTGCACCATTGTGTGGAAACGCATTTATGAGAAAGTGGAACAATAATACTCCTTTCATAGCAGTCGCTAATGATGCTGGGGAATTAATTGCAGATGGTTTGTCAAGACCAGAAATACACTTAGATAAGGGTGATAGGGGGGCATTAAAGGAACTTGGAGTAAACCCTATCTATAGAAAGAATGGTAGAATATTAATATACGGTAACTCTACAGGTTATCAAAAATTTAGCAGCATATTAAATCACGTCCATGCTAGAGATATATTAATAACTCTGGAGATTGACATAGAGAATATATTGTCTAGTTTTGAATTTAAATCAGGAATTTTCACAGATGAAACAAATAGAACCCTAGTAGAGACCTCTTTAAACAATTACTTAGAGAATATGAGAGATGCTTCTAGAGCCATAGTTTCATTTGATGTTATATTTGATAGAAAAAATAATCCTGATTGGGTTATTAATTCTGGGGCTGCTATAGTAGATTTAGTGGTTACAATTCCAGAAGTTACTGATAGATTTATTACTAGAATAAACTTAAGTAGAAGTGGTGGTGGAGTGTCTGTAGGAGCATTTACAGCAGTATAATGACTTAATAAATTTTAAATCATATAAAAGCCGACCAATGGTCGGCTTTTTTGTATTAGAGTAATGGAGTAAAAGACAATAAATTACTGTCCAGTTTTTCAACCTGTAGAGCTTCAAACACCAAATTGAGAGGAGATAAAATTACCTTATCAAATTGTTTGTCCCAATCTATGTCTGGAGCTATCTCCATAGGATATTCTCCAGAGAGAAAACCGAACACCTGTAAATTAGTGTCTTTAGTAATAAACATTTGTATTTTAGTTCCATCCTTTATGGGTTTGTAATGACTATAGTATTTATGATTTTCCTCTTTTTGTCTAACATGGTTATATGAGGCTGCCGCTCTAACGTTTTGTGGACAACCACTCATCAATACTATATCCTCTTTATCGTTTATACAATAAGCGTGGTATTTGTTCAGTCTTTCTGCTAAAGATACGTTTTCTATACCAGCTAACTCGAAACCTTCTCTAACGTTTTTAACAATTTTTACCACATCAGAATAATTCATATTTTCACCTTGTCTCATGATTTCGGTAATTATATTTTTTAGATTATCCCTAACGTACTTTGGGAATGAACTCTTGTTAATGGGTAATCCCTTAACCTGTATCTCTTCCTCTGGCATTAAAGCCTTACCATCATCCCATATAGGATTTTTAACGTAATATTTCTTACCAGTCCATAGTATATTTTTGTTGATTTGTTCTAATCCCAATGAATAACTAGGACTGCCATCTCGCATTAAAGGGTGAGCATTATACTTCTCACAATAATTAACAAAAATCTCCTCAAACATTGGTTGCAGCATGAATTCATCTAATGCTATGCAGAACAATATCTTATAATATATTTCCTTGTCAAACTTGTACCCTTCTAGTGTGACACTTTTCATTCTATAGCACCTACTTTTTAATTCGTCTATATCAACCTTACCATCTTCTATAAGTTTTTTCCAACCCACAGATTCATATAACCAACTAAGGCTTGTCATAATGGAATCAGTATCTGCATATTTAACTGGTTCATGCGCAGCAAATTTTACCGACTCTGATTTTTCCAGCTGATTAATTAAACCATGAATTCCCATTCTCTTTTGACCTTCTATATCATTCCAAAAGTTGAATTCAGACCCAACATTAAAATAGGAATTGGTTTTCTTTATGGCATGTTGTATTACCAATCTACTTTGAGTTGTAACACTTTCTGCTACTCCTTTATCATATAGAATGAATGCAGCGTATCCAATTACACCATACATGCTATTCATTATAACTTTTAATGCATCAGAAAGATTTTTGGCGTTTATCTGGGCAGACTTTAATTCTGATATGATTTTTTCTAAATCATCTTCATTAATTATATTTTCTGATATACCCCAACCAACCATTAACTTTCCTAATTCTTCATATTTTCCTACATTCTTAGCTTTATTAATAGCGGCATCAATATCTGCAGCCATTCTTTTGTTTTTTACCCTGTTACTAAACAATTTCCATATAAGATCATTAAGACTACTATTCTTATTCTTATCATAGATTAGTCCATTTGCGCTTATAATGCAGTTATCATCTAGAATTTTCTTAGCTCCATACTTATCGTAATATATCAGACCATCAAATTTTGGTTGATCCATTATTTCATTGTGTTCTCTACCTTTTTTGGTTAAATAAGTATTTATGTATTTAGAGTCTATCTTTCCGAGTAGCGAATCAACACCCATATTAAAAGCCATCATACCAGATGGAAAAAAGGAAGTAAAATCATGTATTAATACATCGTCATGCAACCCAAGAATAGGTTTCTTAACCCAACCACCAGAATAACTGCCTTTATTGATTTCTCCATAATCTTTAACCAACATTTGGTTTCTTTCAGTTCTGTAGTAATCAGAAAATAATGTGTTTGCAATTGCGCTAGCGTGAAATCCATCAAAGTGATCTACCTTGCCCACGTTAGACAGAGTGAGTAAAGTCTCATAGGTTTTAAGCTTTTGGTCTATTAATTGCACCAATACTGGATCAACAATTGCGTATAGATAAAACTTCATATAATCCTCGTCATACAATTCTGCTAGAGAACCAGAGAATTCGATCTTCTTAGTTTTGAGCACGGTGCTAGCCACGCTATCTAAATTAACGTTGGTTTTGAGCTTAACAGATCTATCAAATTCCTCATAAACCTTCATGTAATCCATTACTGGTCTGTGCATTGGTAATTCTATAGCATGCTTGATATCTCTTTGGTGCTTATCGCTAAGATTCCAAGTAAAAGTTCTCCTAGTTGGGCTTAGCTTTAGATAGTCCACACCCAACTTTTTACACCTATTTCTTATATATCTTATGTCAAACTTTAGATAATTCCAACCAAATATAATGTGAAATTTTTTAGCCCAATTACTAATGTAATCATCCAACATAGCGGTTTCATTCTCATAATACAAGTAATTAAGTTTATACTTCTTTTTTAAAGAATCGTCTTCAAGGTCATTTAGATATGCGTTAGCTCTTCTTTGTAGCGTTTCCACCTCTAGTTCGCTAAGAGGCTTTAGCCCCTGCAACCAAATTTCTCCATTCTCATCACACCAACAATTAGACACTATTGGGTGTTTAGCCTCTGTTTCTTCTGGAAATTCGTCCTTACTATAAACCTCTATATCACCGAATGTCTTCTTAGGCATGTTTAGAGCAAATATCTTATTCTTGATATTGTCTGGTAGGGTGTTTAATATTTCTATTTTTCTATATTTGTTCAGCCTGCTGCTAGGAACTCTCTTAATTGGTCTCCCCTCTTGGGAAGTATATTTTCTATCAGCCTGTCTATCATCAGGAGAGGTGTGAACGTAATTGTACATGTCGGATTGTTTCAAGGCTATTTTACTTACCTTAAGTTCTCCATGTTCATCCCAATATGATATGATTAAATTATTCTTGGATTGTTCTACATTTACCATACATAATAATTTTATTATTTAGAGCATCTAATGCAAAGTTTGACGTGTGGAACGTTGGATAATAGTTCTAGATAATTCCACTTGTTGCACAACTCACATTTGAATACCATTTTAAAAATTTCTTCTTTATAGTATTGTTCCAAATTAGGGTAATTAGTAACCCCCACAGAATTTAAAACTTTATCTAAAGATCTGTTAGAATTAACAAGCCTCTTGGCTACAAGATCAAAATTTAATGGCTCAAACCAATCAGGTTCTGTTTTTTTATTCTTCTTCACAGTCCGTGCAGATTTCTTCTACGCTATCATTTTCAGCGCATTCACTAGTTTCACACCACCAGCCACAGTTGTAACATAAGAATACATAACTACCCATGTGATCATGAAATTCAGTATTGTTATCAAGATTAGTAACAAACTCCTCTAATTTTTCTTCGTCGGGTTGCGCTATATCTAAATAGGAGTAATAATTGAAAACTCCGTCTCTAATACCATCTTCCAAACTATTACAAGTTCCTTGTAGAGCATCTATTATACGCTGGTATAGATTAAAGTTTTCAATTAAGTCGTCTAGATTCACTGATTAAAAATTTGAGATTTTCTTAATAATTTTATAAATTTATCAAGAGTTTCTTCAAATTTATTACCTTGTGCAGCGAATGGATTGTTTTCAGACCCATAACAAGCCTGTTTGTTATCAGAATGCTTTATTAAACTGAATAAAACAGCATTGTCAGTAAGTTCTACATTTACGCTGTGTAATTCACCCTTGAATCTAAATTCTTTTCTTATTGAGTCTATTTTATCAGATAAGTCCATTTTTCATTAAATTAATGATTGTGGTATTATAGTTATTCCACAACCTGTGTTAGCAAGAATTTTAGATATAGAAAAGGCGTTACTGAAACAAACTCCAGATGATGCACCGCTTTCTAATACACCTAATTTTTTCATGTCACCATATCCTTTAGTGACAGAGTTATAGCCGAACCAGATATCACCATCATGTATCGCAGAGTATATACGACCAATTATTTCCTCAATTTCCGATATAGTATAGTTGCCATTTAACAAAGATATCTCAATTATACTGTACAATGACTTTCTAACGCATTCTATACCTAATTGAACGTCTCTATCTACGTTGTTTGACTTTATTGATTCTAAATCTATAGCAGCTTTAATATACGCAGTTCCGCCACCTGGGCTAATACCACTCTTTAAAGCACTCTTGGTTGACCTTAGAGCATCATCTATTCTATCAAAGTCAAATGACATTTCTGTTCTAGTACTAGTAGCTAATTCTATTACAGCTTCTTTACCCATAAGCTTTGATATCCTCTTTTCAGTAAACTCCTTAGCAATTTCATTATCTAACATTGGGATCATGTCTTGTAATAGTTTTATTTGGTCAGCTATTTCTTTATGGTTCTTGTGGTATATAGAAGTGGTCTCTATACCAACCTCTAAAGATTCACAAGACCCAAGGTGTTCCATAATCTTATCAGAATCGAAATCGCCATTCAGAAAATTGCCGCCTTCTGGTAGGTATGCATTTTCTAAGAACATATCCTTTTCTCCATTTATAAATATTCCTCCAGTAACTACAGCCAAATCTTCTAAGTATGAATTCTTTCTATCACCAACATTCATAGCTTTAATTGGACAGCAAATTAAAGAATCCATGTTTTTAGCCATTGTTAGAGTAACTTCTCTAGAATATCCTCCAGCAACAACCAACAATGGTCGATCTATGCCATGACAAAAGTCCATTATTGGAGTTATGGTGTCTACATCATCTATAGTTCTATTGGTTATTAATATTAAAGGATCTTTCATAACGCACTTACTAGATTCCGTAGTAAATTCTTTGGCTATCAGACCCTCTTCTAATATGTAACCATCTACAAATTTCACGTCATTCTCCTTGATATTTTTGTATACCACCTTGACATTGCCATCAACTCCAACTCTATGAAATATGCCCCCTATCAATTTACCCAACTCTTGATCATTGTTACTAGAAGTAGTGGCAACATTCACCAAAACTTCTTTAGGAATCTCTTGATTATTGTTCTTGAAATATTCAGGATACTGCTTTAGTGAGTCTATAACACTGCTCTTAGCGATTTCCATGCCAACCAAATACTTCCTGAAATTAACGTCTTGATTGTCTGTCATATCGCCAAAAATTTTCTCTATCATGTGATATGCAAGCACTGCAGTAGAGGTAGTACCGTCTCCAACTTCTCTAAGGGTTTGAAAACAAGCATCCAATATTGTAGAAGCAGCAAAATTCTCAACATCATCTTCTAAATTAATTTCTTTAGCTACAGTAACGCCGTCCTTAGTAACTTTATAAGTGCCATCAGACATCTGTATAAAAACATACCTACCATCTCCACCTAATGTAACAGATATACTTTTAAACATTTTCTCTGCGCCAGATAATATTCTTGATCTAAGCTCTGGGTTAAATATTAAATTTTTTTCTTTTTTATTCATGTTTGTTAATTGTTAATAGTATTTCGTTATAGTCCATCACCAAGTATTGTTCACCTCTTATTGTTACAAAAAACCCAGAAAATTTACTAAAAACTACCTCGTCTTGCTCTAACAATTTCATAGAGTTGTTTGGACTTATAGATAGTATCACACCGCTAGTTCTTTCCTTTTCAACACCTTTTGAAAATTTGATATTTCCTTTGGTTTTAGTTACTTTATCGTTCTGCTTTATTATAGCATAATTGTTTTTAGCTTCTATTACTTGATCATTGTATTTAAAAAACACCTCATCAGTCTGCAACACTTTGTATCTTTTACCCCTGATATCCACTTCTACACCACCATGCTTCACATAGCAAACAATGTCTCCAACGGAATAATCACCATCAGTATTATTATTGGTCAATAAAACCGTACCTTTAGTGTTATTGCGGTTGGGGTCGGTTGGCAACTTTAACCCTGAATTGGTAACTGACTCTGGAGAATCTTGTTCAATAAGTATCTTGTCACCCACCAATTTTACGTATTCTTTAAGCATTTGTGAGGGAATTAATATTTATGATATTATTACCATTAGTAAGGTAAGTGGCTATTAAACCACCACTAGTATTTATTTGAAAAAGGAATTCGGCATAACCATCTATATTACCAAATAAATCCAAATTCATCACCCACTTACCCTTTAATTCATTCTTAGTTAAACCGTTGTCGGAGTCAAAGGAAAATTCTACACCACCATTAGCACTCTCATGTTTAAATATTATATTAGAACCACTAGAATACACCTGCATTACATCAAGTTTTTCAGTGTCTTTTTTAGATAGTTTGTGCAGGTTTTTTATTTCCTTTATGGTATCAATACCTATGTTAATACTGACCACAGGGTCAAGAGGTGATTTAATTTTATTCCATTTTTCATCCTCTATATAAACAGCTAATCCAAACATACTGGCGAATATGTCGTAGTTGATTTTACTGTTGGTAAAAGTAATCTTTTTACATATGTCATCCTCATAGGACAAAGTCATGTCTAATACACTTTCACTACGCATAAAACCTACAACTTTATTTAACAAGTCATAATTTTGGATAAAAAATTTTATGTGTTCTGGTTCTTTACCAGTAACTTTAACGCTAGAATCAAAAGTTATTTCTCTATACAATATGTTTGTTTTAGAGTTATTAGAGGCTTTGCAATAAAATTTACTTGGGACTATGTCTATAGTTTGGTCACCATTATAGTGGCTATTCTTAAAAAATAAAAACAACTTCTCAACATTTATGTTTTCTATTTTATACTTACTTATTCCCATTTTCTTTCAGTTAAGCTAATTAAATATTTTGATTTTCTTCCTTCTGGATACCTTTTCTTTAGTTTATCCATGTTATTTAAGATTATATCGGTCACGCTAAATCCTAAATATATTAATGATGAAAAGTAATGATTGTTACAGGTCTGACTAATTTTAGCAATCTTATCTAGGTCTAATTGTTTACCAGAGAACAAATTCTTACGGTACATTCCCAATAATTTAAGTTGATCACAAACCCAAGCATTTTTTTCAAAATAACCTTTAGAGTCATCAAGATAACTAACTATAGCTCCTATATAATCATATTCATTCTTATCTGGATTGGATAAAACAAAGTGGGCGGTATGATACCAAAAGTAATCACCCATTTCCTCTAAAACGTTTGGGTCTATAGAAGCAGAATGGTGGTCTGGTAATCTATCTACTCTCTTTAAGACTTCCCCAGCTTCCTCAGCCATACCAATAACGTAATTAAAGATATCTATCCTTGTATCATCATTTGCAGTATTTCTTAGTTCCTTGCTGACCCAATTATAGTACAAGGAAAGTTTTAGTGTATCTGTGAATTTTAGTTTCATATAATTTGGTTTCTAGTTGCTGTTGCATAATGATCCATATCAAAATTATTTGGGCTTCTTCCTAGAGAAATAACCCATAGATTTTCTATGAACCTCTAATTGGGTTATTAGTTCCTTAGGACACAACTCCATAAGCTGGTCTAATTGCTTGCTATTGGTCTGAGTTATCCTCATCCATGATGTTATTTCTTCTTTTTTAAATTTGGATAATACTGTCTTATCGGTTGCGGCTAAGTTGGTTTTCCAATAAAACCAATCTGGTTTTCTAACGTGCCTTTGAACCAAAAATCTATGCCACCAATCACATAAAAAAGGTAGATGATCTCTATTGACCCCAACCACATTGTTAATATTGTTAGCCTCTGTAGGGTATTTATTACCAATAAATCTAGTCAATATAAAAAAATGTTTCTTCTTTGCAGAATCAGGTACTTGGGAATAAGTTCTTTTATCCCATATAGCATCCATAAACTGTGTAAACTCCATTATTTTAAAATTATTTTATAACACCAAATATTATCCACTCTGGCAAACTCTGTAGAATAAAAAACCTCAGAAAATTTACTTTTCATAACTTCTTCAAATTCTTTAAATATTGCTAAAGTATCTTTTTTATTAGAAGATTTATATCTACTAGTGTATAAGTAACATTTTCCAGAGTTTACTAGATCGAAAACAGCGTTAGAAATTGTTCTAAGCTTTTTGCTCTTATCTATAGTATTATCATTACTAATATTCATATAGCTAATATTGTTCAAATTCGTGAGAGTTGCCATAGTTGACTGAATCTAAATCTCTGGAAGAAGAGGAATTTTTGATCATTAATATGACCTCTTGACTAGAATTGTGTTGTTCTCCTGCTTTAGATAAATCCATTAACTTATATCTAGTTTCCAATTTTTTTCTATATTCATCTAATCTAGTTATGTCTAATGGTCTTTTTACGGTTTCAGAAAGCAAACTCAACAATCCAACAAATGGTTTATGATCTTTAGCGTAAGAAAGATGATTTTTAGTAATTTTGTGACCTTCTTCTAACAACTGTGCATATCTTTTATCCGTGAAAGCAAATTCCTTCATCCCATTTTTTGTTTCATAGGTGAAAAAAGACGTTATATTGTCAGTTTTATCACCACACAACAATTTCTCAATTAATATTTCTTCTGGGTCTACAACGATAGCATTATCAAAAAATTTAGAGTTCGCCCTATCCATCACATCATCCTCTAGATTGGTGCTGAAAAAATCTTCGACTTCATCAGTTTCATCAGTTTCAACCAACTCATCCACCAATAATTCTTCATTCTTGGATCCAAGCGTATAGAAATTATTGGGTATGAAGACTTCATTGGTTAAATTGTTGAACATAAACACGTTTTTGCTTAAGAGTTGCTTTAAATCACCATCCATACTAATTATCCCTACACAATAATCTTTATCGTAAAGTTTGCAGTACTCATAGATAATATCATCAGCTTCTAACTTGTTACGCTCCAAGACCTTGAACCCTTTATTCTTCAAGTCATCATGGTATTGTTGTAGCAATTCTACCATAACCCCACTATCATAACACTTAGGTTTCTTTTTACTCCAAGTTTGCTTGTAATCAGAAAATATGTCGTACCTAAAGCTTTTGCTGTTGAATGGGTCAAAGGCAAATGATACTTCATCAACATCTAATAAATTAAAAAATGAACCTATTTTAGAAATCTCTGCATGTAATTCACTTAAAAACCTCAATCTCTCTGATTCTTCTTGCAGATATAACCTGCCAGACTGTACAACGTCTTTAATGTTTTTACCACCATAGCCAGTTATTCTGTTTATGATTTGATAGGCTATGCCTGATATGTCAATGATGAATTTAGTTTTCATAATAATGATTTAAATTTATTGTTATCGTTTTTACTTTTTGTTTTCTCGTCTTTACTGAATTTTTGATGCTGTATGTTAAAACCATGAGACTTGTATTGTTTTAATCTAGAATAATACCATGAATAGAAGTAATTGTAAGAAGTTTTATTGCTACCATTATCATCGTATACGACTCTACCATCATCAACTATGTCGTAAAATACAAATGCCTTTTTATTAACATGTTTTCTCATAAACCTACCCAAGTATTGCTCCACCATGAAAAAGCTTTTTACTGGTTCTAACATAAGACCCCAATGTAAGTTGTTTATAGACGTTCCAGTACCTATAATTTCATAAGTACCCACCATAATAACGTCATTATTTTTTTCCATGTATTGAGCAAATTCCTGTCTAAGTCTTACAGGAGTGTCTTCATCAACATAGAAGTACTTCTTGTCTGGGTCGTATTGTTTTAGTTTTTCTATAAACCTCTTAGCGTAACCACTAGTCACAGATTTAAACAGTACCATCCCATTACCTTTATTTTTCAGGTTAATTAAACTAAATTTAGACAACAATTTAATTCTCCATTCAAATATTTGTATAGCATCCCTTTCCTTGTCTAAACTAACTAACTTACTAATTTCAGGGTTATATCTGTCTTCAACTAGTCTTATTTTAGTGCCAATGTCCATGTAATCTAATTCTATGAAACACACAACACCATCAGAAGCTTTGCCTTGGTATATAACGTCTCTTTTAGAAACTGTTTTTACAGTATGACCAGTCATAGCTATTACGCTGAAATCTTCTGCTGTTCTGTCTTCTAAAAGAGAACCAGTTAATCCTATAGTGGAAGAAATGTTCGTGCAGGCTTCATACAATTTTTTATACGATGGAGCCGCAGATTTATGACATTCATCATGAACTAACATGGTAAACATGTCAGTGAATTTTTTGTCTAAATTGACGGCATATTGCCAATTGGTTATAACTATAGGAGTGTTTTTAGATTTTTTACCAGACAACCAAACAGATATTGGGAATTGACCGTCAACGTGTAGCCCAATCATTTCTCCTATCATTTGATTACATAACTGTGGTTTAAAAGTAGTAACCATAATTTTCTTTTCCAGACCATGATCTATTAGGTATTTGGTGGCTAAATAAATGGTGACTGTTTTACCATAAGCCACTGAAAGATCACTTCTACAATACTTATTGTTAACCATTAGGAAAACGGTTTCATAAGTATCCCCCATCTTATAGTATTGGTATTCAGTGCCTTTTATTTGCTTTTCACACCACTTTATTAAACTAGCCTTATCTACCCCCCTAAACAACTTTCCTTCTTCTTTAAAGTCATATTGTAACTTCTCAATAATACACAGCCTCTTTATTTCGTACCAGAATTGAATAGGAATGTTGTAGTTGGGTTTGTAGAACTTAACCTTACTCATATACTTTCTGAACTTGGCATCTCTTTTCTCCCTAGTAAAATGATTTTCAAATTTAACCTTTTCATTGAGGTCTAGGAAATCAACCCTTAAGTTCTTTTTATCAGCTATTTCTATTTTCATAACAAAGGGTTTCCATGGATTGTTTCAGAGTCTAATTTAGTGGATTTTTTATTAGGTTCTGGTGTGTCTACTTTTACCACTACCTCTGGTTCTTTTAATTTCAGATTAGATTCAAAATTGGGAGTGACATCATCAAACAGATCTGGATCTAGAGGATACTTGGGTATGAAGAATTGTGGTATAATCTTACCACTTTCCTTATTCTTTGAGTGTTTTTCCGAAATTTCCCTGATTTCAGCTTCGCTTAATAACATACTATTCGTATTTTATAGTGGTATAATTTTTATCAACAGATAAGGAGTATGAATCTATGAATAACTGATTACTAATAAAACTATGGCTTGTAATAAAAACGTTCATGTTAAGTTTATTTATTAAATAATCTTCTACAGCTTTCAGTATCTTATGAGTATTAACATTACTTAAGGACGATAGGGCTTCATCTAAAAACACAAAATTAATACTAGGGTACTTTTGCTTATAATATGTAATTATTGCAATAATGCTAACTATAGTCAAAATTTTCTTTTGCCCTGTACTAGTCTGATCGTAATGAATTTCCTCACCAAACTTATAAATGGTAGACTCAAAGTTAGAATTGAATTCAGCTGAAACCTCAAATTCATATTCAGAGCAGATTTTAGAAATCAAAGAATTAATACCTCCAACTACTTTATTAATAAGCTCAGCCTTTAAATGACCGTCACTATACAAGTGTTTGATTATGTCAAATTGTAGTTTGTCATCTAATTTAACTAACATTTTACCCTTAATCTCTTCCTTCTTAGATTCATTTAAATTTAATCTTTTCTGAAATGACTCATAAGCATCATCCTCATCTTCTTTATTAAGTTCAGCTATTTCAGATTTAACGACAGCAATTTCCTCACCCAATTCTTTTATGGCAAGTTCTTTTTCAGATATTTCCCCCTTTATAGATGTAATGTGTTTGTTTATTTCCTCAACAGAATCCTTGGGTCTTTCAACATCAGAAATTTTTTCAGGAATTTCCGAATTGTTATAATTCTTGATATTAACCTGCAACTCAGCTAATTCAGCAGAAATTTTTGTTACCTCTTTATTTAGATCTTCTTTAATTTCGTGTAAATCAAGGTAATTGTACTCATTGTCAGTTTTTTCATAAGAGTCGTAATCAACGTCATGTTGTTTAGCCACAAACACCAGAGATTCTATAGAGTTGTTTAGCTTTTTAATAGACTCTTCCAATTCAGCTATCTTAGTTCCACTCTTAATAATTTTGGCTCCTAATTCTTGTATCTCTTTATTTATACCTTCTCGCTTAGAATAATAGGTAGGCTTCCACTTGGTTATCTCAGAAATGTCTTCAAACGTGTTGTAATTAATATTCAACCCATATGGGTTTTCTTTAGAAGTCCTTTTAATCTCACCTATTAACTCACTTTGCTGTTCTTTCAGCTTTCTAATCGAAATATTTCTATCTCTAGTATCATTTTTCCTAGTTGATAAAATTAATTGTAAACCAGCCTTATCCGAGCTTAGTTGAACCAATTTTGTTTTGCTCTCCTCTAACAATTCAACGTTAGATTCACTAGAAAAATCAGCATCACATACAGCACAGGTGGGATTTTTTAGAAATTTTATTTTATTTTCTAGTTTAGTTATTTCTTCTAGTAAAATAGATAAGGGCTCATCAGCTTTCTTTTCATCTTCATCATTGGTAAGAATTTTTTCTCTATGATTATTAATGTGACCAATTACAACGCTTAGTTTTTTCTTATTACTAATCACAGAATTCATTCTGGAAAGGAAATCCTTATATTGTTCAATCTTGTCACGTTTGTCTCTCCAATGCAATATTTCTTCTTCTTGACTCTTAAGGTCGATCTTAGAAAATGACAAATCTTTTTCTAAGCTAGTTAAGTCTTTTCTATGCTTGTCATAACTAACTTTTGAAGAATCAAGTGTGGCTATTTTTTGCTTATAGTTAATTCCATCTTCACCCTCAATAAGTTGCTTGATTTCGGCTAGCCTACTTTCAATTTTCAAACTACTAGCAAGATTATGCTGGAACTTTAGTTGCTTATCAAACATTTCGTGCAGTTGCAAAGCATCCTTCCTAACACCTAAGTTTAAATTTAGAGTAGACAACTCAGATTCTAACGTTTTTAATTCAGAATTCTGAGCGTCTAGTTTTATCCTGTTAGCTTTTATTTTTTCTTTCTTTTCTTTTTCTTTATCAGCCTTATGGTCTTTTAAAGATTCATTGATATTCAGTATAACCTCTTCAATTTTTTCTTTATCATTAATGAGTGAAACGTATTCAGCGTTCACAGCAGCCGAATCGGGAGCTAATAACTTAGCCACCAAATTTATGTTATTAAGGTCGAATACATTGTTAGTGATTTCTCTACTATCTTTAGCGTTCATCTTTATTATACTACCAATGTTGTTGATAGAACTACAAAAGATATTATTGAACACGCTTTCTGGTATAGAAACTATGTTTTCAGTTATAAGTCCTTGTGCATTACTAGGATTGCCCCAATCTTGATCTTCACCATCTTTGGTTATGGTTATCCTCGCCAACTTAGTCTTTGTGAAGTAAGAATGAATGACCCAAAGGTGATTATTACTATCAATAGTATGTTCTATATATCCATTCTTTTCTCTATCGTTAACCATACTACCAACCTGATGTGGATAATTGAAATAAATTCCAATAGATAATAACCTGTGAAAATTGCTTTTACCAAGACCATTTTCACCATAAATTTGGTGAAAGCCAACCTTCATATAATCTATTGTGTGCTCTATGCCACCACCAAAGGACAACATATTTTTAAATTTCGTTTTTATTAATTTCATAACATTACTATATCAGTGTATCACAATCATTACAAGACATCCAACCTGTCCCAGTGCCATCAGAAACGTTACCACCACAGTTAGGGCAACCCCCATTAATAATAGTAGAATGTGGGGTGGTGGTTTTAACCGCAGGGTACTTTTTACCCACCCTAGAGTTTAAATTATTCATTTTTAATCAATTTTTTATGATAGTTTTTTATTTTCCCTATAACTCCATCAGCTATAGCATCACTTACATAGTAACCATTGAATTCAGATCCTTTCATGTCAGTAACCATGGTAACAGCGGTGTCTTCTATGTCTTCATCTAAAGACTTTAATTCTACATCGTATTCATCTTCTTCATATTCTTTTTTAACTCGAACAAGTTCAATGGATAAAGATAATAAATCATTTACCTCTTTAACATGTTCATAACAATCTTGCTTCTGTTGTTCGTTTTCACAATAGATTTTAACTCTACAATTCTTATACAATTGTTCAAATTCAGCAGGTGGTGTTGTGGAAATGCTAGTCCAATTTACTTTCTTATATTTTGGAGAAACGACATTCATTATTCTGTCCATTGCATTATTTTTATGCCTCAATATGAAAAAATAATTTTCATTATCCCTTTCCCCAAAATTGTTTTGCTCAATAGAACCAGTAATTGTTATATTACCAACGTCCTGATAAGAATGTATGTGACCATCTATAACTCTTTTAAATTTACTAAGCATGGATGGAGTCAAAGCTCCCAATGAATCGTTCCCCTTATAAACGAAACCTTGTATTTCGTTATGCATGTATAAGTAACTATTTTCAGGCATGTCTTTAACCAACTGTATTAATTTACTTTCATCATGAACGTAACTCAAGAAATTAATTATTTCTCCAGATTCTGTAGTGAATCGAGCATCCTCTTCAACAATACTGACGTTGTTCCACCCCCTATAGAAATTAAGACCGTTATCGGAATTACTATCAATTTTATAAGTGTCGTGATTTCCAACTAAGAAAATAATAGAATCAGCGTATAACAGTAATTTTTCTACAATCTTAGAAAATCTACTGCCTATGTAAGTATTGATTAAAGATTCGCTATGCCAAACGTCTCCCATGAATATCACAGTAAAATTTACATTATCATCATTCAAACTTTTGGCTTCGGGAATTATCTGTTCTTCAAAGAACTTTTCAGTATAATAGAAAGTTAATAGGTTGCCTCCTTGCCTACATAAGTGGATGTCTCCTATAATTAAAGAAACGTCTGGTATAACTTTAGTCATGTGATATTAGCATTATGGTTTAAACATTAATATCACACGTGCCGCAGGTTTTCAATGCAAAATAGATGTGAACCGCATTAATTTCCACGTAAATTAATAAAATGGTCTATAAAAATGGTAATTATCACTAAATGGATCAAACCAAGAAAAGAAAAAGTTAATAAGTATTCTAAAAATGGTAATTCCATTATAGAATCAACGTAAGCGTCCGTTATAATTACGTAATCTAACGTAAGTAAAAACATCAATGCAATAGCTGCAGATATTATAAAATTGGGATTGGTTATTAATCTTTTCATAGTTGTTACTTGTTAAATTGTTGTTTTAATAGCACTTCTACTTCATCACAATATCCATAATATTGCACGTTAACTATAGGAAAATAAACGGTATTACCATTAAGATCAAACCAATCATTACCTTTCTGATACATTCCCCTTAGTTGGCAAAAATTATCAAAACTTAATGAGAAATTACCAGAATTATCAAGCCCCCATAGCGTTTTGTTATTAAACTCCTCAATATATTTGTTGTATCTTAAATCCATTGCATTATTTGGCACTCTAGTTCCAAGGGAGTCTAACCATTTACCTTGCTTTTCAGTAAAATATCCAAAAGCGTTAGTCCATTGTTCAAAACTAAGTGGCTCAAAATCTCCTATAGGTTTACAAAAGTAAGTTTTGAATATACTATCTTTCATAGCCTCAAACTCCACTTTATTTTTTTGGTTCAAACCAATGGCTGTTATTAGGTCATATTCCAAATCATTTAAGTGTTTAAATAAGACTGGAATACTCCTTCCAGAGTTATCAGCAACAGCAATTGCATTCCTATGCTTAGAGAACACGTTTTTTATTACTGCAATTATTTCTTCATTAGATTCCATAGTATTGTTTTATTTGGTTTGTTAAATAAATGTAATATTAGTTAATGGTTTCAAGAATTAACTAATAGAATTATAGTTAGAATTATATTTTGAGCAATATTCATTATACATGCCCTTGAAAATAATGAATTCTTTTTCACTAATTAAGTGATAATGTCTACCACAATCCACAGCTTTACCAATTAAATATAGGTGTTTAGCCTCGCTGTGCCATGGATCTACAGGCTTATTATCAAAGTCAATAACCATGTTTTGTATCTTTTGAAACCCCTGACTTATTAATTGGATTTCACTAGGACAATGAGTTCCCTTAGCCTTATTGTTAATGGACAGTAACCTATCCATACTTATAGCTAAATAGTCGATTCTATCATTCAACTCCCCTGATAAGTAAGAACTGAAAATTTCAGCATTTATCTTTTTACCTTTAGTAGTATAAAAAATCATGAATTTTTCGTTTATAAAAATAAAAGTGGGGTGCTATAGTGAGTTTCTAATGAGAAGAGGTCGAACAAATGGTTTTATCTCTGGTTCTCTGACAAGGAACATACCCCCCTATAAGGGGGTAGATAGAAAACATACGCAGAGCAGAACCATCGAGAAATTCGGCTTATATAATTTCTTTTATTATCTTGGAATTATTCATTTATTGGGATTATATGGCATCTATCTTGGAATTATTCATTTATTGGGATTATATGGCATCTATCTTGGAATTATTCATTTATTGGGATTATATGGCATCTATCTT
>Ga0100385_1000266_pt1 | contig 68672 bp, 68 predicted proteins | sample CryGeymeta201509_FD_81543 | JGI IMG/M metagenome (GOLD analysis project Ga0100385, IMG submission 81543) | Groundwater microbial communities from Crystal Geyser aquifers in Utah, USA - Crystal Geyser metaG 2015-09 | ecosystem: Environmental > Aquatic > Deep subsurface > Groundwater | place: USA... | reverse complement strand
CGAAATCCAACAGCGGCCAGAATATCATTCTCCGCATTCCGCACGCTCATCAAAACAGGGTAATTCACCGTGATATCGGCATTATAACTTTGCTTATAAATCGCCCTGATGAAATCTTCGACCCTTTGGCGCTCCGGTTCAAACAAGTTGGTAATACTGATGACCGACGGCGTGAGTGGGCTAATTTTGCGGGCGCGACCTTCCTGCAAATACAGGCTGGCTGTATTGAGGGTGTTTTCCTGATACGTTAGTTTTAGCATTGTTGCGCACCTTAGTTCTTGTTTCTGTTATCAAGAATGCGCGCTGAACCTGAAGTGAAACTGAAGGGTATGATACAATACGGTTGGTCAGGGTTATTTTAGAGCAAAACGGTCTATATCAGTGCAATAAACGGATAAAAGAAGGATAACGGCTATGAAGCATATTGTCGAAACCGAAAAAACGATCAATCAGGCAGCAAAGGACATTGAAGAGGCCGTAAAAGCACACAGCTTTGGCGTGCTGCACACATATGACCTCAAGGAAACGTTGAAAGGAAAAGGAATAGACCTGCCCCGCGAATGCCGCATATACGAGATTTGTAACCCAAAACAAGCCGCTGCCGTTCTGGCCGAAGATATGGATTTGAACATGGCGCTGCCGTGCCGCATTTCCGTGTGGGAGAATGAGGGCGGCAGAGTCAAAATCGGCATGCTCTCGCCTAAGGACATGCTTTCATCGCTTTCGAATTCTCCCGCGCTGCAAAAAATTGCACAGGATGTAGAAGACACGATGAAGGCGATCATTCACGCCGCGCAATAAATAGAGAAGGACGCACAAATGTCAGCAGATAAAACCATCACCGCGAATATTATTGAAATGGGTAAAAGCGATTTCACAGTAATCATCGATGTTTCAAGGCATACAATTACAGACGATGGGCGTGATTCTGGCAAATAATGACAACACACCAAAACAAAATACTATAAACAAATCAAAAGATTAGAAAAAAAATGCTTTTGTCGTTAGCTGTAAATTATTGCCCCTTTTTGCCACCAACTGTCCCACCAGTGTCCCATGAAATAGGCTTCACGTGCTTAAGTCTTTTTCTATATTTTCAATATCCTGCCAGCCGATAACGTTAAATTCCTCTCTCGTATGCGATCCAGCACCACCATAAATGAGAGTTCCCTGGCCAGACTCTTTATCGGCAATCTTTTGAAATTTCTTAAGGCCATCAAAAAAATCACGAGCCACAGTCTGACCGGATTTAATTTCAATGGGCACAAGCGTATTTGCCTGCTCAATTATAACATCAACCTCATGCCCTTTATGATCCCGCCAGAAATAGAGGTTCGATCCCAACGCCTGATTATAACGGTATTTTATCATCTCAGATACGGCCCATGTTTCAAACAAATGCCCCCGCGCCGGATGTGTCGCCAGTTGCTCAGGCGTTTGAATATTGAGAAGCCATGCCGCAAGGCCAGTGTCATAGAAATACAGCTTCGGTGACTTGATCAGGCGCTTGTTAAAGTTTTTGTGATGCGGCTGGAGCAGATGAATAATATAACTGGCCTCCAATACAGACACCCATGATTTTGCAGTATTGTGCGTAATGCCGCAATCGCCCGCAAGATCGGACAGGTTTAAAATCTGCCCCGTTCTGGCGGCGCACATACGGACAAAACGCTGAAAACTGCTCAAATCGCGTACATTAATAAGCTGACGCACATCACGCTCAACATACGTATCAATATAGTTCGCATGCCATATACCAGCTTCCAGCTTGCGGTCATATATCGGGGGGTAAAGCCCCTTGAACAGGAGGTCTTCCAGTTTTTTGGGAGCCTGGCCCGCTTTCTGCAATTCCTGTAGACTAAAAGGCAAAAGCGAAATCTTGGCCGTCCGTCCCGCCAGGCTCTGCGAAATGCCCGAAATCAATCCAAACTGCTGAGAGCCAGTCAGGATAAATTGCCCCATTTTTTTATCGGCATCCAAACGGGTCTGTAGATAAGAAAACAAATCCGGGCAACGCTGCACCTCATCCAGAATGGCGCCTTTGGGGTATTGAGCTAGAAAACCGCGCGGATCGGTATCGGCAAATTCCCGCATATCGAGATCTTCGAGAGAAACATAAGGCTTATCTGCAAAAACAGCCTGTGTTAGCGTTGTCTTTCCCGATTGACGTGGTCCCGTCACCACAACAGCCGGATAGCTGCGCGCCAGTTTTTTTAACACTTTTTCTGCATTTCGCGGGATAAAACTCATAAAGGAAGCTTACCGTCATTGGTACAAATTGTCAATTCAATTTACAATTTGTACGATCAGTATCTCTTGAATCAAAAATCAAGTCATAACTTGGGTTTCACGTGAGAGCGAAATTGCGATTCAATGATATATCCCTCAAAAGAAGATTTGGCGTTTATACAGCCTCAATTATAATCGCTTATCTTACTGTATAGCCCTAAAATTTATTTGCATTTGATTGCAGTCAAAGCCAAAACCTGGCGGATGTGTTTTATGATAGCCTTACGTAAAAAAGGCACATGCACATGACCGCTTTATTGGATTTGGCAGGGAAAAAAGGCCTCGTTCTGGGGATTGCCAATGAGCATAGCATTGCTTATGGCTGCGCGCGTGTTTTTCATCAGGCCGGTGCAGAATTGGCTGTGACATATGCGAATGATAAAGCCGAACCCTATGTCAGGCCGCTGGCAGAGCAACTCAACGCGCCGATCATCATGCCCTGCGATGTTCGTGATGATACACAAATGACCGCGTTATTTAAGGTCATCCAAAAAGAATGGGGAACGCTGGATTTTCTGCTTCATGCCATTGCTTTTGCGCCAAAGGCCGATCTTCAGGGCCGCGTGACGGATTGTTCAAAGGAGGGCTTTCTAGAGGCCATGGATATTTCCTGTCACTCTTTTATTCGTTTGGCAAAACTTGCAGAGCCTTTAATGAAAAATGGTGGAAGCCTTTTAACATTGACCTATATAGGAAGTGCAGAAGTCGTTAAGCATTACGGGCTGATGGGCCCTGTCAAGGCGGCGCTGGAATCAAGCGTGCGCTATCTGGCGGCAGAACTCGGCGCAAAGAATATCCGCGTCAATGCCATTTCCCCCGGCGCAATAAAAACCCGCGCTGGCTCTGGGATTGCTGATTTTGATGGGCTTTTGAAATCCACAGCCGTGAAAATGCCACTGCGCCGGATGATTGATTTGGATGATATCGGCAATATGGCAGCCTTTCTGGTCAGCGATCTATCCAAAAACATCACAGGCGGCGTGCATATGGTAGATGGCGGATATGAAATTATTGATTAAAGGAAAGACAAAAAATGAGAAAGAAAATGATATGGCTTATAATTCCCGGAATAGTGATCTTAGGCGCTGTAATGTGGGGGCCCGCTATGAGTAATGTGGAGCAAGCAAAATACAATGTGGTTGAATCTAGCGGTTCAATAGAAATTCGTGACTACGCTCCAAAAATCATCGCGCAAACAGAAGTTGCAGGAGAGCGTAAGGAGGCTATCAATCAAGGCTTTCGATTAATAGCCGATTATATTTTCGGCAATAATACATCCGCACAAAAGTGGCTATGACCGCCCCTGTCATACAGCAGGAAAGTGAAAAAATTGCGATGACAGCGCCCGTTATGCAGACAGGTAATGACAATAACTGGAGCGTGGCTTTTGTCATGCCGGGTGAATACACAATAGAAACACTGCCAAAGCCGAATAATAATCTGGTCAAGCTGATCGAGGTACCGGGGAAACGTTTTGGCGTCATCCGTTTTACAGGATTAGCCGGGCAAGAGAGCCTCAAAACAAACACTGATAAATTGAACGCCTATATAAAATCGCAAAATTTGAACTCAATTTCTGCGCCCGCTTATGCATTTTATAACCCGCCCTGGACATTGCCCTTCATGCGCCGCAATGAAGTGATGATTGAAATTTCAAAATGAGCCATTCAAAGCAATGCATCACCAATAAAACTTATGATGAGATCAAGATCGGAGAGTCCGCAACACTCACGCGCACTCTGACCAAGCGGGATATCCAGCTTTTTGCCACGGTCACAGGAGATATGAACCCCGCGCATCTGGATGAGGCCTATGCCAAGACTGATATTTTTCATCAAATTGTCGGTCATGGGATGTGGACGGCTTCGATGTTTTCGGTGTTGCTGGGGATGCAGCTTCCGGGGCCGGGCACGCTCTATCTCGGCCAAACGCTGAAATTTTTAAAACCGGTGCATCTGGGCGATATCATCACGGCATCGGTGAAGGTTATAAAGAAGGATGATAAACACAAACATATTACGTTCGAAACGCTGTGCGCCAATGAAGACGGCGAACATGTGCTGGAGGGTGAAGCGCTTGTTCTTGCGCCTTCTGAAAAGATAAGCTGGAAAGCACTGCCCTTAGCGGAAGTGCAAATCAAGACCCCCGATCATAACTACGAACAATGGTTAATGGATAAGGCATCCGGCCTAAAACCGCTGCGCGTTGCTGTCGTGCATCCCGTGGATATATACTCCCTTGTGGGCGCGGTCGAAGCCGCCAAAGCAGGCATCATAGAGCCTGTACTTATCGGGCCTGAAGATAAAATCCGTAAAGTTGCGCAAGATGCACATATTGATCTGGATCACTACGAGATTATATCAACGCTACACAGCCATGCCGCCGCTGAAATGGCCACACAAATGGCACGAAGGGGCGATGTCGAAGCCCTCATGAAGGGCAAACTTCATACGGATGAGCTTATGGAAGCAGTTGTCGATAAAGACAAGGGTCTTCGCACAGGCCGCCGCATGAGCCACGTATTCATACTGGACGTTCCCCGTTATCACAAACCGCTCTTTCTGAGCGATTCTGCCATTAACATCAAACCCGGCCTGATGGATAAAAAGGATATCGTGCAAAACGCGATTGACTTGTTTGCCGCTCTGGGGCTGGGAACACCAAAAGTGGCTATCCTATCGGCGGTGGAAATGGTGAATGAAAAAATACCATCCACCATCGACGCGGCGGCGCTTTGCAAAATGGCTCATCGCGGCGAGATCAAAGGCGGGATCGTTGATGGCCCGCTGGCCTTTGATAACGCGATATCGAAACAAGCAGCAGAGATTAAAGGTATTGTATCGGATGTGGCGGGCGATGCGGATATTTTGATCGCGCCTGATATAGAATCCGGCAATATGCTCTATAAGGAACTGCGATATTTTTCGGGGGCACAAGGCGCGGGCATTGTTCTAGGTGCAAAAGTGCCGATCATATTAACCAGCCGCGCGGGCGATGCCGAAAGCCGCGTTATCTCTTCTGCTCTGGCACTTTTATATGCGCGAAAAAAATAACATGACAAAACTCATCCTGACCTGTAATGCCGGATCGAACAACACCAAGCTCGCGGCATTTGATGCCAAAACGCTGGAGCAAACGGATAAAGCCACCGTACATAATGAAGATGAAGCGATAGCATGGCTCAAACGTCATCAAGATGTTGCAGCCATCGGGCACCGCGTTGTGCATGGCGGCCGGCATTTTACTCACCCAGAACGTATTACCGATGAGGTTGTGCAAAAGCTTACGAAACTCATTCCGCTCGCGCCGCTGCACCAACCCGCCGCGCTAAAAATGATAGGCACTCTACGTGCACTCTACACCAGCATTCCGCATATCGCTTGTTTTGATACGGCGTTTCATCACACTGTGCCTGATATCAACCGCCGCCTGCCCCTGCCGCGCAAATATCAGGAGGAGGGGCTGATGCGTTATGGATTTCACGGCCTGTCATACCAGCATATCGCCGACGTTCTGCCTGAATACGCAAAAGACAAAGCGCATGGACGGGTCATCGTGGCGCATTTAGGCGGCGGGGCATCGGCCTGCGCGATAAAAAACCTTGAAAGCGTAGACAGCACTATGGGGTTTTCCACGCTCGATGGTCTGATGATGGGTACGCGCTGTGGCGCGCTTGATCCCGGCGCGCTGCTCTATCTGCTGGAGACGGACGGCATGCCGCTCCCGGTGCTGAGTGATCTCCTCTATCACAATGCAGGCCTGAAGGGCGTGTCGGGGATCAGCGATGATATGAAAGAATTGTTGCATAGTAAAACGCCGTCCGCGATTGAGGCAGTTGAGCTCTATTGCATATCCGCCGCCAAACAAATTGCGGGGCTGCTGCCCTCCATCGGCGGTCTGGATGCGCTTGTGTTTACGGGCGGGATCGGGGAAAATGCCGCCCCTATTCGCGATAAAATCACCGCGCGCCTGCGCTGGATCGGCGATTTTTCAGTCTATGTTATCCCTACGGATGAAGAGCTGGTGATGGCGCGCGCCTGTAAAGATGCTCATAATGGCACAAAAGCCATCGCCCGCTGGGAAAACGAAGGCGGACATCGTAAAGGCATATAAAAAGGGAAAACATCATGTCAGCAGATAAAACCATCACCGCGCATATTATTGAAACGGGAGAAAGCGATTTCGCCGTATCCATCGATGTTTCAGGGCATAGAATTACGGGCGACGAGCCGGAGGATGCGGGCGGCAAGAATCTCGGCCCCGCGCCATATGATCTCCTCACCGCCGCGCTGGGGGAATGCACCGCCATGACGGTGCGCTGGTGCGCGCTACAACAAAAATGGCCATTGGATAAGGTCGAGGTCAACCTCACCTTCCAAAAAATCAACAAGGTCGGCATATTTGAAAAACAGGTGATCGTGCATGGCGATCAATTAACCGATGAGCAACGAAAAAAACTCATCGAAATCGCCGCCAAATGCCCAGTGCAAAGAACACTAGAGTCGAAAATAGAAATCCGAACATTAAGCTGATAGAAGCAGATTATGGTTGATATGGCAAAGAATCCTTATGAAATTTTAGGCGTGAAGAAAGACGCAAGTGAAGCAGACATTAAAGTCGCCTACCGTAAACTGGCAAGAAAACATCACCCGGATCTTAATCCAAGCGATAAGAGCGCTGGTGAAAAATTCAAAGAAATCAATACAGCCAATGCCCTGCTTTCCGATAAAGAAAAACGCGCAGCGTTTGATCGCGGTGAAATTGATATGGAAGGACAGCCGCAATACCGCCAACAACAGCAAACATACCGCGATTTTGCCGATGGGCCGCAAGGTAGCCGTTACCATACCAATGGCGGAGATTTTAACTTTGAAGATATTTTTTCTGCTTTCAGTGGCGGCGCCGGATTTAACCGGCCACCGGCTGCTGACGCCTATTACAGCCTTGAGGTTGATTTTCTTGATGCAGCAATTGGCGCAAAAAAGCGCGTTACTATGCCAGATCGCAAAACTTTAGATATTAATATCCCTGAAGGCATCGAAGAAGGACAAAAATTGCGTCTTAAAGGCAAGGGAACTCAGCCAAATGGCGATGCTTATATAACGGTACAAATACGGCCGCACCCGATTTTTAGCCGTAAAGGCAAAGATATCACGATCGAATTGCCGATCAGCCTGCCCGAAAGCGTGCTGGGCGCGAAAATACAGGTGCCTACAATTCACGGGCTTGTAAAAGCAACCATCCCCAAAGGGGCAAGCTCGGGCACAACATTCAGATTAAAAGGCAAAGGTATTAAATCAGGAGACCAATATGTGAAATTGAAACTGGTCATGCCCAAAGAAATTGATGCTGATCTGGAAGAAGCCATCGGCAAATGGTCGCAAACACATGCTTATAATCCCCGAATGGACATGGAGAAGGCACTATGAAAACGATTGAAGAAGTGCTGGATATGCTTGAAGCGCGTATTGATCGCCAAACGCTTGAGGATTATATCAACCGCCAGTGGTTACGCCCAATATCACAAGATGAAGGATGGTATTTTGAGGAGATCGATATTGCGCGGCTCCATCTGGTGTGCCATCTAACGCAAGATATCGAAGTCAATGATGAGGGCATGGATGTCGTGCTCTCACTGCTTGATCAATTATATAAAATTCGCGCACATACGCAAAAACTTCATCAAGCAATTACCAAACAATCGCCGGAGTTACAGGCGGAAATCAGGATGATGATGTCTGTGGAAGATAGTAACAAATAAGTTATATGTCTTTAATACCTCAAGCGATAGATAAAAAGCCCATCAACCCCATCTGACATTCCCCATAATAGCGCTTCTAAAAAAGAAAACACCTTAAGGATTGTAAAGAGGCCTATTTACTTCTGATATGGTATCTCTGGCCTTACAATCTTGCACGTTGTAACAAACCAAAAGCGTCACAATATCTCCCACTGGAATCATAAAGCCATCCATCCCAAAATCTGATCGTTTAATTTGACCTGTGACAACGAAGCCGACTGTATCGCTGTTGTGCTTCCCAGCCACTTGGTGCAGATCAAGAACCATAGGCTTGGTCACACCATGCAAGCTCAACTCACCTATTATATGACCCGCATTGTCCTCTGGCCCAATCTCAAATATATGACTGTGAAAATGCATTTCCGGATAAAGCGCCGCGTTAAACAGGCCGGGGCCCCGAATTTCACTATCTCGTGCAGCGAAGCCCGTATCGACGCTATCGGTTTGTATAACCATATCAACGCTGCTGTTTTCCGGGTCATCACGGTCAATGACAAACGAACCTGTAAAATCATTGAAGTGGCCACTGACACTCGTTAAAATAAAATAACTGACGGCAAAGCGAATAGTGGTTTCAGCCTTATCCAGGTTAAATTTTTCTGCAGCAAGGCACACATGTGCCAACCCCAAAGTCATAAACCCAGATATAATAAATGCCCTAAGTAATTTCATGCGCAACAATCTAAATAACTGCTCAATCCGCTTCTTTCGCGTTATGAACTGCTGTCACCATTTTAACGAAAATATATAATCAACAGCGGTACCCAGATCAGGGATATAGTGATTGTCCCTTTGACGCATTGATAACCTATCCAATACCAAAAGAGCTGTTTTTTGTGTGCCTTCAGGTACGTTATCCCTGATCTGATATTGGTGAAGGTGGCTTCCATCGCCTATATCTTTTGATCAATGCGGTCGAGGTTCATCACTTTGGTCCAGGCCAACACGAAATCCTGTGCGAATTTATCCTTAGCGTTCTCAAAGGCGTAAACTTCCGCTATCGCGCGCAGCTCCGAATTTGACCCAAAGATCAGATCAACAGGAGTAGCATTCCATTTTAGCGCATCTGTCTTGCGGTCATGGCCTTCATAAAGCCCTTCCGACCGCGCTGATTTTTTCCAGACCGTGCCCATATCCAGCAAATTCACAAAGAAATCATTGCTGAGCGTGCCGGGTTTATTGGTTAAAACACCGTTTTTAGCCCCCCCGGTATTGGCATCAAGGGTGCGCATACCACCGACCAGCACAGTCATTTCAGGGACACTCAAATTGAGCAGGCTGGCTTTATCAACCAGCATCTCCGCCGGTGATCTGGAATTACCAGCACCGTAATAATTCCGGAAACCATCAGCATGCGGCTCTAGCATCGCCATCGCCTCGACATCAGTCATTTCTTTAGCGGCATCCATGCGTCCCGGTTCAAACGGAACGGTGATGTCTTTATAGCCACCGTCTTTGGCTGCCTTTTCAATCGCCGCCGCTCCGCCCAAAACAATCATATCCGCCAGTGATATTTTCTTACCGCCGCCAATTTTACCGTTAAAATCTGTCTGTATTTTTTCCAGTTCGCCTAACACTTTTTCAAGCTCTGCCGGGCTATTTGCCGCCCAGCTTTTTTGCGGCTCCAGGCGAAGGCGTGCACCATTGGCACCGCCGCGCATATCACTGCCACGGAAGGTCGAAGCGGAAGCCCATGCGGTTCTAACAAGCTCTGGCACAGTCAAACCGGATTTCAGGATTTCGGCTTTCAGATTTTCTGCATCCTCCGCCGTAATCAATTTATGATTCAGCTTTGGAATAGGGTCTTGCCAGATGAATTCTTCCTTCGGCACATCCGCGCCGAGATAGCCCGCACTAGGCCCCATGTCACGATGCGTCAACTTGAACCATGCTTTGGCAAAAGCCGCATCAAACGCTTCCGGATTTTCATGAAAACGCATAGCAATCTTTTTATATTCAGGGTCTGTTTTCAGTGCGATGTCTGTTGTAAACATTATCGGCGCGTGTGATTTACCTTCAATATGGGCATCAGGCACAAGACTTGCGGCTGATTCATCGGTTGGGATCCACTGCGTGGCTCCGGCGGGGCTTTTTGTCTGCTTCCATTCAAAATTAAATAAATTGTCCAGATACATGTGCGACCATGCGGCGGGAGTCGAAGTCCATGCACCTTCCAAACCACTGGTGATGGTATCTTCAGCGTGGCCTTTGCCACATTTATTTTTCCATCCAAATCCTTGATCTTCAATAGGCGCTGCTGCTGGTTCTTTGCCCAGACAATCAGGCACTTTATGTGCACCATGCGCTTTCCCAAAGGCATGACCACCGGCGATTAGAGCGACCGTTTCTTCGTCATTCATTGCCATACGACCAAAGGATTCACGAATATCCTTTGCAGCCGCCAAAGGATCAGGATTACCATTAGGACCTTCAGGATTTACATAGATCAAACCCATTTGCACTGCAGCTAATGGATTATCAAGCTTGCCATCTTTACCGCGACGTTTCATATCCGGCGCAAGAAACTCGGCCTCAGGCCCCCAGTAAACAAGATCCGGCCGCCAGTCATCCTCGCGGCCACCGGCAAAACCGATCGTTTTAAAACCCATATTTTCCAGGGCCACTGTTCCGGTCAACACAATCAAATCAGACCACGAAATATTCGCCCCGTATTTTTGTTTAATCGGCCATAAAAGACGGCGTGCCTTATCAAGGCTGGCATTATCCGGCCAGCTATTCAACGGGTCAAAACGTTGTTGACCGCCACCCGCGCCACCGCGCCCGTCATTGGTGCGGTACGTCCCTGCGCTATGCCATGCCATACGAATAAAAAACGGGCCATAATTACCATAGTCAGAGGGCCACCAATCTTGTGATGTCGTGAGTAAAGTATTGATATCTGTTTTTACCGCTGCAAGATCGAGAGTTTTAAACTCTTCTGCATAATTAAACTTGGTGCCATAAGGATTTGAAGCAGGGTCATGCGCCCGTAGCGGAGCCAGATTAAGTTGCTGCGGCCACCAGAACTGGTTTGGTTTGGCCTCGCCCTGTTCCATCTCCGTTAGTTTTGCATCACCTTCTTGTGTTACAACCAATGGATCATCCGCAGCGATTGCGTTGATAGGAGACACTATCGCCATAAATCCGGCCATTGCCGTACTCAATAAAAGGATGCGTGTGTTCATGATGGGTATCTTCCTCGCGTGTATACGCCCACAGGCGCATAGTTATAAAAATAGAGGCTTTAGATAAACCACATCAGAATTGAATTGGATTTGATTGCAATCAAATCCGCACAAAAATACGTGTATTACAAAATTGCTCTTTAAAATTTAAGTCTCCTCAACCCACGCCGTGCATAAGCATTCTTTATTTTTTGCGCAAATCCTTAGGTATAAACAGCATGAACTTTGCCAGTGGGAATTTAAAGAGAAGTATATACGTCACATGTAGCCCTACAAAAAGCAGCAACAAGTTGGCGAATAGCTCGTGTGCTTCGGTGAGGAGTCCTTCTTCTTCCTCGTGCCCGCCTTCATGTTCATCATCATCTGCATAAGCAACAGATACAATCTGAACGTCGGCAAGCGCGATGGATGTTCCTTGGTCGATAGCAATGCCCGTTCCTGTCACTGTGAGCAACATTAGCGCAATGCCAAGCATTAATGTTTTGCTGATGGCCGGATGAGTGAATAGGTTATTTGCCTTTAATCCCTCAAACGATGGATAAAAGCGCATCAATCCTACCTGACGTTCACCAGAAAACGCCCATAGAAGGCGCAAGGCAATCACAATGGCAACACCATAGCCAAGCCATGCATGTACAAGGCCAAACTCACCCGTTAAGTACGCCAATATTGCTAATATAGCCAGAGTGGCGTGATAGATACGAATACGCTGCATAATGGTCATTAAATTATCCTTCTTTCTTATCATACAGATCGATTTTTAGGCTGTTACCCAAGCTCATACGCAGAGCATTGGCGATGGCCAGAATGTCGATGGTTTCTTGCAGCAATGCCCCCGCAACTGGGGTGATATACCCGCCCGCGGCAAAGCCCATGGCGATAACACTGAGCGCCATACCGCCCAGTGCACTTTGCAGGACAATTTTGCGCATGTCGGCGGAGATGTGGATCAGCTCATCCACCTTCACCAGTGAATTTTCCATGATGACCGCGCCTGCGGCCTCTGCCGTAACGCTGCTGTGCTGGCCGAAGGCAATACCCACCGTAGCACTGGCGAGGGCAGGCGCATCATTGATACCATCACCCATATAAAGCGTGGGAGCCAGCGCGGTTTCGCTTCGCACGATCTCCACCTTTTGCTCCGGGCTTTGTGAGGCGTGGGTTTCCTTTATGCCCAGAAGATCAGCCAGATATGTGACCTCGGACTCGCGGTCGCCCGATACGATCATCACCTTGTTGAATTTATGGATCGGAGATAGATGGGTTATAAACGGCTTGCCGTCGGCGCGCGGCGCATCGCGCAGGCGGATGGTTGCGGCGTAATCTCCATCCATCAGGATCAGGCATTCCAGCCCCGCCGCCGTTTCAGGCAGCAGAGCCCCCTTATCAGGATTTGCCGCGAGAAATTTCTTACGACTTGTCACCGCAATTTCATGTCCATCTACGGTTCCGGTTAAGCCTTGCCCCGGCTTTTCGGATACAGCATCCGCGTCCATCAGAGACAACTTTGCCTTTTCTGCCGCCGCCAATATCGCACTGGCTAGCGGATGTTTTGAATAACGCTCAAGGCTGGCGGCGCGGCGCAAGACCTCATCGCCATTTACGCCATCTGCCGCGAGCACCTCTGTCACCTCCGGCTTGCCGTAGGTCAGTGTACCTGTCTTGTCGAAAATCGCTGTGCGGCAGGTGGGCAGACGTTCCAATACAGTGGGATCTTTGATAATAATCCCGCGCTTGGCGGCCATGGAAATCGCACTGATCAAAGTGATCGGAATGGCAATGAGCAGCGGACAAGGGGTTGCCACCACAAGCACTGCTAAAAAGCGCATGGAATCCCCCGTAAAATACCAAGCCGCGATTGCAACAATCAGAGCCAGCGGCGCAAACACCGCGCCGATTTGATCCCCGATACGGCGCATGGTCGGGCGTTTTTGCTCCGCGTCCTGCATGACGCTCATGATCTGCGCATAGCGGGAATCAATCGCCAGCTTTTCTGCACGGATGATTAACACGGCTTCCCCATTAATCGCGCCAGACAAAATAGCTGCGCCAGGGGCTTTTGTAATCGTGTAAGGCTCACCTGTCAGGTAAGACTCATCCATCGTACCATGCCCTTCTATAACGATCCCATCGACGGGCGCCGTTTCATGCGGATATATGACGATCTCATCGCCAATCCTGATAAGATCCAGTGCGATATCTTCTATGCCCTCGCCATTTTTGCGGTGTGCAATAGACGGCATACGATCGGCCAGCGCACGCAAGACTGATGATGCCTTGCGCATGGCGTAAAATTCAAGCGCCTGCCCACCTGCAAGCATAATGATGATTAGAACACCCGCCAGATATTCGCCTAAAATAGCAGCCGTGATCAGAGCAATAATCGCCATTAGGTCTGCGCCGAAATCACCTTTCAGAAGCTTTGCCGCGATTTGGGCCAATAATGGTAACCCGCCGATTATAATCATTCCCTGTAAGGGGATATCGCTGTAAGCCGTGTTTATAATGGCAAAGTGAAGTGCTATTGCAGCGAGGGATGCCAGAGAAACCCATATTTCCCACTTGTTTAGGTCTTGAGGAATCAGGCGTTTCTTATCGCTCATTTTTTCCTCGCCGGAAAACACAATCAATATAGCGGGCATAGGATTTTAATAAATGCGGTGAGTGATCGGTGACCGGACCAAAAACATCAATACCTTTAACCTTCATGCCGCAGAGTTTGAAAATTGTCCGCAGCGCCTTACTTGTTGGCTGCCCCGAAAACCAGTGATAAATAAAGGCTGGCGCGCCGCATGTGATGATTACTCGGATCGTTTTTCCCTTTAGGGCGGGAAGAGCAACCGGATATTGGCCATCATAATCGAACGCAAAACCGCGCGTGAGCGTGCGCTCCATAAACCCTTTCACCAGAGCCGGCGGTAAACTTAACCAGATGGGGAACACCAACACCCAATGATCTGCCTTTATCATCTCCTCGCGTAAAGATTTCAGATCTGGTTCCAAGGGTTGATCTTTTGCGTAGCCTTCATGCAATATCGGATCAAAGGTTAGATCGGCGAGATTGACTTGACGCACGCTATGCCCTGCTTCTTTTGCCCCTTCCGCATAAGCATGGGCGAGAGAGCTTGAGAGTGTAATCCGTTCACGGGCTGGATTGCCGTTTATAACAAGAATATTTTTTGCAGATCTCATTAAATCAAGGCCTCACCCATACAATGGAATTTCGTGTAAATGGACATCATGGGCGCCATGTTTGCTAAGAATTTCTTTGGCGGTTTTTTCCAGATCAGATGAGCGCAGATGCACCCATAATAGCAACCCGCCCTTATCGATCTGGTCTTGAATATAATCAGCATGATGTTCTGCAATGATATTGGCAAAAATACCCCCGATGGCTGCTCCGGCGGCGCCCGCTGCAGTGGCGGCAATGATGGCGCTTAAAATGGTCCCGCCGGAAGCAACAACAATTCCCGTTGCTGTAACGGCTGCAATATAAAGAGGTAGACCTATAGCGGCACCCTCTGCCTCGCCCATTGTCTCATTGGGGACAAAAATTGTTCGCGGCGCTGCGGCGTCATCCTCCGCATCTTCAACGCGGCTATAGATATGACCGAGTTTTTCTTTTACAGCCTTATCACCCGCTAATATACTTAATTCATGCCGCATAAACCCGTGTGTCTGCAAGTCATCCAATGCGGCTTGTAAACTTTCCGCGTCATTAAAAACGCCAACGGCTTCGTGAACTCTTTCAATTTTACTTGCTTGTTTCATAATTTACCTCATCAATACATATTTACCGGGAGCGTCCCTGATTGGTGCATAGTCTTTATCACCTCCCATAGAAGGTGGCTTTATCTTCTCGCCTGAGTGACCCATCTGCCATTCCTGCCAGGCATCCCACCATGAGCCTTCTTTAACAGACGTCTTTTTTTGCCATTGGCCCGGCGGCATGTAACTTGCTGTATTGGGAATAGTGGCAATCTGAAATGTGCGCCCTTTATGCCCCGGCTCGCTGACGATCCCGGCATTATGCCCGCCGCTGGTGAGTACAAAGGTAACCTCGCTTGCTGTGAGGAGTAGAATTTTATAAGCCGATTTCCACGGAGCAATATGGTCATGCTGCGTGCCGACGGAAAAAAGCGGTGTGCGAATATCCTGCAAGGCAACGGGCATCTCGTCCACCATAAACCGCCCTTCGGCAAGATCGTTCTGCAGGAAAAGCTGGCGTAGATATTCGCTGTGCATCCGGTAAGGCATGCGGGTAGCATCGGCGTTCCATGCCAGCATGTCGTAGACAGGCTTGCGCTGGCCTTCCATATATTCGGTTATCATGCGCGACCAGATCAGATCATTCGAACGCAACATTTCAAACGCACCGGCCATCTGGTGCTTATCGAGATAGCCTTGGTTCCACATAACGTCCTCAAGGAATGCAACCTGGCTTTCATCAACGAACAGCATAATTTCACCGGCTTCCTCAAAATCAACCTGGCTTGCCAGTAAAGAAAGTGTCTTGAAGGAGTTATCGCCATCTCTCGCATGCGCTGCCGCCATGATAGAAAGCAATGTTCCACCCAGACAATAGCCGACGCCGTGAATTTGGGGCGCTTTTGTTATGGTTTTAACAGCCTTCAGCGCCTCGCCGATACCAAGATGAAGATAATCTTCAAGCCCTATATCGCGGTCACATGCATCAGGGTTTTTCCATGAAACCATAAATACTGTATGACCTTTATCGACAAGATACTTTACCAGTGAGTTGTGCGGAGAAAGATCTAGAATATAATATTTCATGATCCAGGCGGGCGTGATCAGGATAGGCTCTGCATAAACCTCAGCGATGGTCGGCTCATATTGGATAAGCTCTATCAATTTATTGCGATAGACCACTTTTCCCTTTGTAGCAGCAATGTTCTTGCCGACTTCAAAGGCTTCAGTGCCCGCTGGCAATTTATCATCTTTGGCGATGGTATTATCATCCAGAAAGTTCAGCATACCTTGGACAAAATTCTTGCCGCTTTGCTCTTTCGTAGTTTGCAAAATATCGGGATTGCTGAGCGGGCTGTTAGATGGGGATGTGATATCTAATATTTGGCGCGCTGTATAGGATACAACATTCAAATGATGTTTAGACACACCGCGTACGCCGGATGTGGCTTCATCCCACCATTCCTGGCGTAGCAAAAACGTTTGCTCTAGCACATTAAACGGCCAGCTTTTCCAGTGTTCAGTTGTAAAACGTTGATCTGCTGGCTGCGGATTTATGACAGGCTCAACATCCATGCCGAAAGCGGCCTTTAACGCATATTCCCCTATAAGGGATTTTTTATTCCAATAACTCTGAAATAGGGCTTTTTGTTTGGCAGGTGAAAACATCAAATGCGCCCACCAGTCAAACCCTGCAAGTCCCAGTGCTATCGGTGATATCCCACCGGTAAGTTTTGCAATTTCCCCGTGCCATATATGATCCAGATGATAGTCATCCGATGGCTGTTTATAGGCTGGGCATTCATATGCGGAGCGCAGGCGCTCGGGAAGCGCAGCAGAAGTTTTCTTGCCTACAAATCCAGATGACGGTTTTAGAGTGACGATTTTCGTCATGTTCATATCAATCTGTTGCCATACAGCAACCTAATTGTTCGCCAGTCGTTAGCTTGCACTTAGGATTTGAGGTGGGTTTCTGTGCTTCCGAACGCTGTGAGTTTAGGTGGAGCGGACCTGACGTAAGCGGCCTCTTCGGATTATACTTTCCCTCGATTGAATTTATTTCAAAGGCATGTGCTGTATTTGTTTGCATGGCTATTTCCTCTTCAAATGATGAGAGCGAACCATAGGCGCATCTTTTCTGAAAGGGTTTGATTGCAGTCAAATTGGGGGCATTATTAGCAAGCTAATCGCGTTGTTGTCGTGTATAATTCGACAATACGAAAATTGGAAACGATTATGACCATAAAATCCGAGGCATTGCGGACACTCCCGCTATTTTCAGGCCTGAAAAAAGATGAGAATACGCTTCTTATTGAGAATAGTCGTATGCAAAATTGTGAGCGCGGCACATTCTTATTCATGCATGGGGACATGATTACAAATTTTTATGTGGTTTGCAGGGGCACAGTACAAATTTTCAGGGAAACACCAGATGGACATGAAGTGACAAGTGATCTGTTGATTGCAGGAGATTCCCTCAACGCTGATGAAATCATGACAAAACAAACCACGCATAACAAGAATGCGCGGGCGGTTGACGATGCTGTATTGCTTGTAATCCCTGTAAAATGGATGCAAGAAAATTTAAGTAATTTTGACCACATGGCCGCACATTTAATGGCCAACCTGACAGACAGGCTTCACAGCGCGCAAATTGAGGCAGAGCATCAATCAACCATGTCTGCGACGCAGATCGTTGCCTGTTACCTGCAACGGCTGTGTATGCTTTACGGCTTCGATCCAGAAGGGTTTGATCTGCCTTACAGCAAAACGCTGATTGCCTCGCGCCTGCGGATTGAGCTGGAAACATTTTCGCGCGCATTAAAAAACCTGAGGGGCGAAGGTATTGATGTCGATGGTGTGCATGTGTCTTTTACGGATACGAAAAAAACCGGCCAGTTTGTCTGCGACCAATGCTCCCTCTGCGAAGATTGCCCAGCGCATCTGTTCTTGCACAAAAAAGCTGCACAAGGATAAGGCGTTGTTAGAAATGAGCTATCCGGAAATCCCGGACAACTCAAAATATTCTTGATATCTCAACTTCTTAACTTGTCGTGCAGGCAGAATTTCGCTATTTTTTGGATATGAACAAACGCATCATAAGCATCCCAAAGATGACTGCGGAATATGCTTGCTTAATTGGATTGGCACGCAGATATCTCTCCGCCGTTATGGATCCGGCAGTCACTTTGTTAGAGCTGCAGAAGCTCATGTATTTTATGCAAGAGGCTGGTGAGCCATTACAATTAAAGTATCAAAAAGCTCCTTATGGGCCATATGCACAAAATCTTGGTCATGTCCTGAAAATGATCGAAGGCCATTTCGTATTGGGTTACAAAGATGGTGACGATGATCCGAAAAAGCCCCTTGAGCTTATTAAAGAAGCCATAGATCAAGCGGAAGATTTTTTGAAATCACACGAGGGGACGAGAAATCATTTCGAACAAGTCACCGATTTAATTCAGGGCTTTGAAACCCCTTACGGCATGGAATTGCTCGCAAGTGTGCACTGGGCTTTAAAACACGAAGGCGCTGGACACAACTCGGTGGTTGATGTCATTCACAACTGGAATGACCGCAAGAAGATGTTCCCCGCTGAGCATATTCATGCGGCAGTCGATGTCCTGCAGGAAAAAGGTTGGGTTAGCGCTTAAGCGGCAGCCCTTTTGCTAACTTCTTCCAGAATGTTAATCAAATGCGTGACTTGATCCGGCTGAAAAACACCTTCAACACCCATATCATCAATGTCTGTAAACGGGCTCTCATAAAGCAGGCTTGGCTCCATGACGCCCTTTTCGGTCAAATAATTGATAATCAAATCTAAAAACTCAAGCTGATCAGCAGAAAAAGGCTTATCACTCTGAAACTCTGCAAATGCCTTTTTTGCCGCTTCGCGATCTAGGCCAACAAGAGATCGAATGAACAGCCCAAGTTTAATATTCTCTTGCAACTTTACTAAATCTTCCTGCGTTGCAATTCCGGCGTCAATAAACAGACGTTCAATTTCTCTTATGTCTTGAGGCGTCAGTGGTTCATTCAATCTGATTTTTTGGATCGCAATATGGTTTAAATTCTGCTGCAAGAAATGCAGAGCCTTAGACTTAAAGCGTTGCATGTCCGTACCGACAGACATAGCAGGTAAATCTACTTCCTCATGCTCGCCAATCTCATCCTCAAAATTTGTGAAGACACGCGGGCGGGCAGTCTTTTCAATCAAATTGATAAGGCTGCGCAAACGCTTCCTAACCATATCGAGCATTGGCAACGTAATATCTGTCCAAAATTCATCTTGCTGCACATCAAGAATAAGCTCCATTTCACGCGCCACCATAGGCACGTTTTGAAGCTCTTCCAGCGCCGATGCTGTTTTTATGACTTTCTTTTTATACCCTAGAAAACTCTTATCCCCATTCAACAGCGCAAGCTGCGACCGCAATATCAGAAGATCAAATTGTTTTGCCGCTGTATCATCGTCAACTACACTGCTGGGTAGACCTGATAAATACTCAATGAGTTCTGTTTTTTCATCGAGCCCTATCTTGCTCCAGATCTCTTTATCTTGGTATTTTTCAACATATCGTCTTTGAGGACGGACAACGAAATTATCCAAATGCATTCCCATCACTTCATCTTGAAGATGCTTTGAAATTTCATTTCTCAAAGATTTCTCTGCATCGCCGACAGATTGGGAAGCGCCATCGATATTCCCGATTAACTCGACCCGCGCCTCAAATAGCCTCTGACTGAGTGATTCAGAACCTGCCCCATCGGATAAATCAGGGTTTTGATTGAAAAACTCAAAATTATGACAGATGTCAAATATCTGGAAATTTTGTTTATGCTGACCCGGACCAAACAAATCTAGACGCAATCGTGTCCCCCGGCCAATCATCTGCCAAAACTTTGTTTTAGAACGTACCACCTTGAAAAAGACCAGATTTACTACTTCAGGCACATCAATGCCGGTATCAAGCATGTCCACGGATACAGCAATATGCGGCATTTTTTCAGGCTCGGAGAAATCATCGATAAGCGACTGCGCATATTCCGTTTTATAATCAATAACACGGGTATATTTACCCTTTAGATGCGGATAATTGGCATCAAACCGATCAGCAATAAAGTGCGCATGATCTGAGTTCTTGGCAAAAATGATGGTTTTTCCTAAGGTTTCACCATCATCAACATATGTACCGTGGGTCATAAGGTGCTTCAGGACTTTATCAACAGTATCCTGGTTAAACAGCCATTTGTTAACGGCTGCCGGATCAACATAATCTGGTTTATCACCGTCTTCATCCCATTCGATGGCGTCCCATTGTTCTTTTTCCTCATCGCTGAGATCATTATAATTTATGCCCAGCGTTGGAAATTTCAAGGGAACGGATATTGCCTTTGGCGGTACAAGGAAGCCATCTTTAATGGCATCCTCCAGATCATAAGCATCGGTTGGAACACCGCGCTCCAGATCAAATAATTCATATGTATCGCGATCAACTTCATCCTTCGGCGTGGCCGTCAAGCCAACCAGCATGGAGTCAAAATAATCAAAAATCGCGCGATATTTCCGGTAAACGGAGCGGTGCGCTTCATCAATAATAATCAGATCAAAGTGGCCAGGACCGAACTGGCGAACACCACCATTCTTGGTTTCGTTGATAAGACCCATCATCGTCGGATAGGTGGAAACATACACGCGGCCTTGTGTATTTTTGTCTGTGACCAGATTAACCGGCGCAGTGTTGGGCAAATGCTTTTTAAAGGCGTTAGTGGCCTGGTTAACCAAAGCTACACGGTCGGCCAAAAATAGGATGCGCTTTGCCCAGTTGGCACGCATGAGAAGATCCGAGAGTGCAATAACCGTCCGCGTCTTACCCGATCCTGTCGCCATAACCAGCAAAGCCTTGCGCGTATTATCCTTCTCGAAGGTTTCAGAGATACGACGGATGGCGCGCGTTTGATAGTATCGCCCGGCAATCTCCTGATCGATTTTCTGCTGCGCCAGCGGCTTTAATGTAGAACGGCGCTGTATCGCCAATTCCAATTCATCGCGCTTGTAAAAGCCCTGCACCTGACGCGGGGGATAGCGCTTATCATCCCACATCCAATGCTCATAACCGTTGGTGTAGAATATGATCGGGCGTTGGTCATATTGCTTTTCAAGACAATCGGCATAAAGCTCTGCCTGCCTTTGCCCTTCACGCGGATCGCGCTTTGTCCGCTTGGCCTCTACCACGGCCAGCGGCTTGCCGTCTTTGCCCCACAGAACGTAATCGACAAAACCCTCGCCTTTATTATTAGGCATGCCGGTTACCGGGAATTCACGATCTTCCGGCTTATCCAGCGCCCAGCCTGCCTCGTTCAAAAGCAAATCAATAAAAGCATCGCGGGTCTGCGCTTCATTATAATCATGCTGATCCGGAATAGCCGCATTGACCTTCTTGACGGAGGCAATCTCATCCTGCAGGCGTTTAATCTCGGCCTCAAGCGCTTCCCGGCCTTCTTCGCTTTTCTTGCGCTCCAGCTCCGCCTGCTGCTGCGCCTTTAAGCTTTCCTGAAATTTCTTTTCAATGTCTTGCAGGCGACCAAGCGTTTTGGCTTCGACCTGTTTTGTCTGTGGCAAAGTATCGGCGGAAAAGGAAATACTGGCATCAGGCTTGTTCCCCTTGGCATAGGTGCGCACCAGCCAGTAGGAGAAATGAAACAACTCCCGCAAGGCCGTAACGGCGCGTTCCTGACCGATGGCCTTGGTTTCATGAACGGCCATATTGCCGAGGTCTTTGATAATCTTGGCTTTGGTCACCAAGGGCGGGCCGACAAGATCCCGGAAACTCGGCTCATGGATTAGGGCGGATAAAGTCGGCTCATACGGCGAGCGCAGAGATTTATCACTCCGGTACATCCATTTAATTGCCGTTTCCAGCGAAAGCCGCGCATGGAAGCACGCACTGCGCGGATCAGACAGCGCCAATTCCTCCGCCCGGCGGGCATGCGTGTACACCTCGATAAATTCATTCTGTAGAAAGTAAAATTGTGATGCTGCCATGCCTTATGTTATCCCAAACCTGTTTTCACAGCATCATCTAACTTACGATGAAGTAAAGAAATTAAGGACAAATAATCTGCCGCATCATCTTCGCCCTTCCATAAAATTTTCGGTTCATGTGCTAACGGATTACGAACTGCACCAAAACATCCCTTCAGCAAAAGCGCAAAGCCCTTATGCTCAGATCTTTCAGTTTCAGATTGTAGCGTATTTAACGCCAGTATCGGACGCTCAATGCTGAATACTTTATCAACAAGCGCAGCACCATCCAATGTTTCGCCTGACATATCCCGAATACGCTGGGCCAAACCTTTCGTGGCCTCAAGAACAGCGTGAAAGTAATTATCCTGCAAAAGTTCTGCCTTACAATATTTACTCACCTCAGCATGGATGCGCCGCCCCTTAAATTTTGCAGCGATGGTGTTGACCCGCTTGTGAGCCTCATCAATGGTTTCAGCAGCTGTAATGCTATAGAATTTTCCATCTGTACGGTACTCGATCCCGGCAAAGGCAAGATGTGCATTGATAGCATGACGAGCCTCTTCAAATGTATCTTGACGGTTCACATAACGAGATGGTTCAAGCAGTCGACGCACAAACTCCATTAACTTTGACGGTGTTTTGTCTGCGATTTGATATTTTCTGAATGTAGAGCATAAACGCCGCCATTTCGTACTCTCCCCTGATGTATCCTCGATGCTCATATCAGAGAAATGGCGCGAAATGTCGCTACCGCTCAAGTATTCTCCCAAAATTTTTGAGACTTCTTCAATCTGCATATCGGTAAGTTTGGGAGCCGTCGGCATGATTACAATTCCCCCCGAAATGCCCGTTGTTGGAGAGAAAGAAATAGCCGCTCAAATTTTTCAAGACTTTCTTGCATATAAGATTTTTTAGCTTGTAATGAATTAATTTTTTGAAAATATTCCTTTTGCTTAGCCCGATCTACTTTTGGAACAAAAACTCTGTTTAATGATTTTGAATTGAGATTAAGCATTGTTACTCCGGACGCAACAGCCTCAATTTCTTTAATAACTTTCTTTGACCGAATAAGATCAGCAGCAAAATATGGATCAACTTTTGATTTATCAGGTCTTAGGATCATAGATCCAGTTCCACAAAGAAAGCCCTCCATCTTTCCATCAACTACTGCGCAGCGCCCCATATCACCCCGCCTGCCTAAAATTATATCTCCTTCTTTTAGCAAATATTTATGAAGCTCTTTCGCCTTTGCAGGTGAAATGGAAAAAGATGGGTCTGGTATAATCTCGCCATCAATTATATGCGTGGGGTTAATCAATGGAATGCCATTTTCTATGTAATCCGCTTTATGCAGCAAGGATCCAAAGGGCCCCATCTTAATTTCACTGAAATAATCCGAAAGTTGAATTTCATTATCAGCATCATCAGCACCAGGATGGAACATCTCATAAAAAATGGATTGGGAGAGGTCGTTGAGGCGGGTGATGGCGAGGCGGCGGGACTGGCGCAGCGCATCTGCCTGATCCAATATCGCCGCAATACGCTTTTGCTCCTTCATAGAAATAACAGGAACCTGCAATGCTCTTAAAACATCAAGCTTAATGCCTTTCACAGTTGCTCCCGAAGCCTGCCTTTCTAGAACTTCTGAATTTGCCAAAAGGCAATGAAACAAAAAGCGTGTATCTATTCCTGCTGAAGGAAAAAGAGCCTTTAAGTCTTGGTTAATGGCCATATCAATTTTATTGATTGCAGCTTTTCCTACTGCCATCCGCGTTGGAACAATAATTGACCCAGCTGGGATGATATTGGTAGCAGAGTTTTTGACACCATCTTCTGTAATCATATCAATAGTATTTTCAATGACCGTGGATTTAAAATCCTTCACAGAGGCCCAAGGGATTGAGCCACCCCAATAATTAGGGTTTGATTTATCAGGGGTTCCGCCACCCTTGATTTCAACCACCTTTCCTAGTTCTACAAAATTCATCCCAGCATCTCCTCAAGCTCTTTCATGCCTTTGGCGATGTCTTTTTCGATCTCGCGCAATTCTTTGAGAATATCTTTGGGCGTGTCGTATTTGATCTCTGCATGCTCAACTTCTTTATAGCGGTTGAGGGAGAGGTCATATCCGGCCTCGGCAATTTCCGCGCGCGGCACGCAGAAGCTTTGCGCGGTGCGTTTACGCTCTAACTCCGCCCCCTCACGTTCCGCCCAGCGCGCGAGCACATCGGGCAGGTTGTTTTTAGCGTGATCCTCAGCGTTTAACGCTTCTTTCGGGCGCGGACCCTGTTTTTCTTTCGGCACCAAATCGCCGCGTTTATCATCCAGCGATAGGCCATCGGCCTGCACATCATAAAACCAGACATGATCCGTTCCGCCCACACCCGTCTTTGTAAAAAACAGAATTGCGGTTGATACGCCCGCATAGGGCTTGAACACGCCAGAGGGCAGTTTAATCACAGCCTCCAGCTTATGCTCTTCCACCAGCTTTTCCCGCAAGGATTTATGCGCTGTGGAGGAGCCAAACAGAACGCCATCCGGCACAACAACGGCGGCGCGGCCACCCGTTTTCATCAGGCGCAGGAAGAGTGCGAGGAACAACAGCTCCGTCTTTTTTGTCTTCACAATTTTTTGTAAATCCTTGGCGCAGCTCTCATAATCCAGCGACCCTGCAAAGGGCGGGTTGGCAAGAACAAGGCTGTATTTTCCGGCATCCTCATTATGCTCCTCAGCCAAGCTATCGCGATAATCCACCGCCGGATCTTCGATACCGTGCAGCGTCATGTTCATCGCGCCAATCCGCAACATGGTCGGATCAAAATCAAAGCCGTGGAACATATTGGTGTGGAAATGTTTGCGCGTATCGGCATCGCGCAGCATTTCGGGGTTATGCTCCCGCAGATATTCCGCAGCAGCCACTAAAAAACCGCATGTGCCGGAAGCCGGATCACAAATCACATCCTTCGGTGTGGGTTTTGTCATCTCCACCATCAGCTGGATGATATGGCGCGGTGTACGGAACTGTCCGTTTTTACCAGCGCTCGCGATCATGCCCAGCATATATTCGTAGACATCGCCCTTGGTATCGCGGTCATCCATCGGGATTTGATCAAGTTTTTGCACGACTTTATCAAGCAAAGCGGGATTGGAAAAACCAAGGCGTGCATCCTTCATATGCTTGCCGTAGCTGGAGCCTTCCGCGCCGAGATTACGCAGGAACGGAAACACATGCTCATCCACCACGGTCATCATTTCGCCGGGATCAAAATTCTTGAAGCGTGACCAGCGCATATCTTCATAAGAACGGCCTTTGTCATCATTGCCTTCGGGGAAGATGCGCCGTTCCATCGGCTTTTTTAAGCGCTCGCTCTTGAGCTCTTCTAATGTATGAAGATCATCCAGCCGCTTGATAAAGAGCAGATACGTCATTTGCTCCATCACCGTCAGCGGGTTTGCTACGCCGCCAGACCAGAAGTCATTCCATATGCTGTCAATTCTGCTTTTGATTTCGCCGGTCATCATTATGCTGCTTCTTTCTTTTTAATTGTCTGCGCCTTTGCCAGCGCTTTTTTGGTTGCCGCTTTATTCGCCACTACAACATGTTGCTCATTCGCAGGCATTTCCGAGCCATCACAGCTTGGGTAAAGCCCAAAGCGGCGAAGGTAATAATAAAGGAGCGCTAAGCGGATTTTCAGATCCAAGCGTCCCTCTGTCATATCGTAATCGAGAGCCACGGCCTTTGCCTGGCTTTTTGCAAGATCCGGGTGGGTTGTTAAGGTCAATGTAAAATATGTGTTCCATTTTTCATCAGGCTGCACTGGCCACTGATCATTTATAAAATCCCCGGTTTCCTGAATGCGGGATAAAAGGAAATCTTTATAATCCTCATCCTTGTGGCAGAAAGCCCGCGTGTGCCAGCGCATACCATCGAACGCGAAGGCATGGGGCGATATTTCGCGCCATACGGGTTCTTCTCCGTTCATCGATTGGTACAGGACTTTTAAGGTTTTCTGTTCCTTTATGCTTTCGGACACAACACGCAATATATCTGGGTCAATATTACGCTTCGGCATTTGAACAATGTCATATTCCGGCTCGTATGACAGCCAGGGAGCGGGGTTAGATTTCAAAGCCAGCATGTCATCGCGCAGTTGCCGAAAATAACTGTCGGCGTCGGGCGTGATAAAGGCGGGTTTGAACGAATCGGTGGAGAAATATTTCTTCACTTTGAAGTCATAGTGAAGGTTTTTTGGTGCTGCCTCCTGATATTTTGATAGGTCATTCGAAGCTTGAGGCACGGAAACGTCAAATTGATTCATGATGTCGGAGCGGTTGATCTGCCTCTCCCAAAACAGCCGGAAATCAATGAATTCCAGTCGTTTCTCGACACTCCATCGTTGCTCTTTTTTCTTTTGCGGCATTATTTATCCCTTAGGGTTCGTATAGTAAATATACGGACGCTTGACTCTCGCTTCCAGTTCGTATAGTTTTTATACTAATCGTGAGAATCAGTCAATGACTTCCTGCATATAGCAGCAGAAAGAGTTGGCTCAACAAAGGCAAAACACGGAGGTTATTATGCCAGATAAAAGCAATTTTTGGACACAACAACGCGAAGATGGAAAATGGGAAAGCAAGCGCGAAGGTGCGGACAGGGCATCAAAGGTTACGGACACGCAGGCTGAAGCTTGGAAATATTCCAAAGACCACGCCCGCGAAGAAAAAGGCGAGGCCTTTCTTAAAGGGCGCGACAACAAAATCCGCGAGCGCAACACCTACGGTGACGATCCAAATCCACCAAAAGGTTAAACAGGAGCAGTAGCATGAAGATTACAGGATTAGACAATCTGCAAAAACGATTACAGAAGCTTGCAAATGACGCTCAGGCACTGGACGGATCCCACGCAGTGCCGCTGGAAGAGCTTCTAAATGAATCATTTGTACGCAAGCATACGCAATATTCCTCTTTATCAGAGATGATTGAAAAGAGCGGCTTTGATGTAAAATCGCCCGAAGATTTTAAAGCCATTCCTGATGATGAATGGGATAAATATATAAGATCTATCACTAGCTTCGCTGACTGGACGGCCATGCTGGGCAAGGCTACAGAAATATGGACCACCAAAAAGCTGGGATTATAATAACAGGAGAGTTCTATGAGTGATGTAAAAATTGAAATTGATTTTCTGCCCGTCGGTGACGGCGCAAAAAGCGGTGATGCGATTGCCATCAGGTATGGTGATGACAACGAGCTATTCATACATGTGGTTGATGGTGGTACACAAGAGTCCGGGGAGACTTTGGTAAACCACATAAACAAATATTACGATAATCCCGCTTGGATAGATAACTTAGTGTGCACACACGGTGATGATGATCACTCTTCAGGACTACGAACTGTCATAGAAAACTTTAATGTTGGTAAAATATGGATGAATAGACCGTGGCTTTATGCGTCAGAACTTACCCATAAATTCAAAGGGGCGTGGACAGCAGAAGGCCTAAGAAGAAACATCAGAGACGCTTTTCCTATTTTAGCAGAAATTGAAGATATGGCTAATGAGCGAGGAATTATTATTGAGGAGGCTTTTCAGGGAAAACGAATAGGGCCATTTATTATAGCCTCCCCATCTAGGCATTTTTATCTGTCTTTAATTCCGCATTTTAGCCGTACGCCCGAACCTGTTGAGCAAGCTAAAGAGGGTTTCAGTTTCTTGAGGTTTCTTGGTGAAGCTGGAAGATCTGTAGCTTACGCTGCCTCAAATCTTGTACCAGATTCATGGGATTTTGAATATTTGCCCGGAGGTGAAACTGCTGCTTCCAATGAAAGTAGCATTGTACAATATATGCACTTTGGCGATATCCGGGTTATGTTGACAGGCGATGCTGGTCTGGAAGCACTTAATCATGCAACAGACTTTTTACATCATAATGGGTACGAAACAAAATGTATGGACATTATTCAAATTCCACATCATGGCAGCCGAAGAAACATTTCGACTGAATTGTTAAACAGACTTATAGGCTCATCAATCTGTAAGAATGGATCATCTGGCGTTGCTTATGCCTCTGCGTCTGCTGGAAACTCAGATCATCCTAGAAAAAGAGTTTTGAACGCATTTACAAGGAGAGGCTACCGAACGCACAGTACGGAGGGAACTACTAAGGGCTATAATCACAATATTCCAATGAAACCAGGTTGGAGTTCAGCAGTACCGCACCCATTTTATGACCATGTAGAAGAAAGTTCATGAGATGGAAAGCTTCTTTGATCTATATAGCTTAAGAGCAAGAACCGCTCCAGCAGCAATATTTTTCATACCGCCATTGCTGTTGTTTCTAGCTTGGTGGCCTTTTGAATACAACGAACATGTTTTTCTCGTGCTGACTACAGTTAGTATTCTGGTGCTAATTTTGTTTTCTCAAGTCGTAAGATCTTCAGGTCAAAGAGCGCAAACTAATCTGTATAAGAATTGGGGAGGAAAGCCCAGTGTACTAGCGTTGCGCCATAATAATCCACTAATCGATAGCTCTATCAAACAAAGATATCATCACATCCTCGCGAACAAAATTCCTGATGTTGTAATGCCTTCAAAAAAATCAGAGGCCGAGAATACAGCTTTTGCAGATACCCAGTATAATGTTGCTTCTGAATGGCTTTTATCAAACACACGCGATAAATCAAAATACCCGCTGATCTTTGCAGAAAATGTTAATTATGGCTTTAGACGAAATATGTATGGGCTGAAAAAACATGCAATAATTTTGTACCAGCCTATATTGATGCTCAATATCGTTTTTCTATTTGAGAAATGGATTACACCTACCAAAAATATTGGTTCTTTGGATATTTTGTCAGGTATTTCATGCCCTCTCTTACTGGCTGCATGGGTTTTTATAATAAAACCAAGCTGGGTTAAAGAAACCGCAGATGACTTCGCACGACAGCTTTATAAAGCATGCGATAGTATATAGGGTTAAGCGATACTTACCCAATCACATCGCCAATCCGCTTGATGTTGGCCTTTGATACGCCGCAGGATTTGGCCAGTTCTTTCCACTGCAGCAGTGCCGTCACGGTTTCATCGATGACGCGCTGGGCGTCTGCCCTTGATAGATCCGCCGCCTCGGCCAGGTTCAGTAGATGCTCTACACCCGGGTTTTTGCCTTCGCCCATCACCATGGTGCTTTGCTCTCCGCCCGGGCCGCTGGAGAAGGTGAGATCATAGGCGGGTGCCATGCGCCAAGTACCGCTCTCATCCATAAGGAAAGAGAAGTTTTTGGCGTGATCATCACGGTTATGGCTGAGCACGTTAAACACAGCCAGACGGTAGATTTTCTGCGCCTCACGAATATCGCGCGTCAAGATCATCGTCGCCTTGATCAGATCATGATAATCGAGCGACGGCACACGGAAATCCGAATGCAGCAACCCGCACGCCGTATGCATATGAAGCCGCCCACCATTCTCCATCCGGTCAAAACGTCTGGTTGCGAAATACCCGGCACCCTTTTTCGCGGAGAACAAATGCGCCTCCATCATCTCCAACCCGGCCTCCTGCGCCATAAGGCTGTAAACATATTCAATCGCTCCGGCATCCTGCCCGTCTGCTGTATTCGCAAATTTAACAAGCCAGGGCTCATAGCCAGAAGGCAGTTTCTCCACGCCTTGAATGACTTTGGATTTATCACGGCTCACTCCAATCATCGCCTTAGGACGCGCGCCTTGCGACCCTCCGCCCAGCGCCAGAAGCTCTTCAAATACTTCCTCGCTATTGCCTTCTAAAATCGCCTGTGACTGATCGGCCAGCGCATCGAGGTTAACGGCCTTGTCGCGCACATCCTCGCTGTAATCCGGCGCATAAACCAGAGCACCCATACCCGATGCGCCCACATGCGCGAGCCGGTCCAGCGGTGAGAAACTATCCGGGGCAATCCCTTTACGCCGTAAAGCACGATCCAGCAGAAACCGCCCCCAGCCATCAGGAAGGCTGTCATTAAACAGGCCGGGCAATCCTTCAAACAGGCCCAGCTCAAAAACCTGTAGCCCCGGCGTAAGGGGCAGTTTAAAGGGTGAGAGCTCAAGCTTTTTGGTCATAAAGCCTGCATCATATTCAAAGAAGATTTTGCCGTCACGGCGCGCAAGTCGTCCCACAGGAACAGGCGCATCTCCAAAATCCAGCATGACATTCAGCGCGTTCACAGGTGCAAAAGTCTTACTCATGGGGCACCTTCTTCTTTCTGGAGCGAAGTGCGGTTTTTGAAGCAGGCTTGTCTATCTCACTCGCTTTCAGCAATTCATCCATACTGGCAAACTGCGTTTGCGGCTGCAGGGCTTTTATCAGCCTTTCATTCAGCCCCAAAACAAATGTAAGCTTGATAAAGGATTCGAGCGATATTTTGCCCGTCTGCTCAAATTTCCGGAGCACAGCAACGCTCACGCCGGAACGATCCGCCAGCTCGGCCTGTGTCATGTTCCTGGCAATCCGATGCTCGCGCAGGAGCCGGGAAAGCTCCAGAAAAGTATCTTTAGGGGTCAATATAGCTATCATAATGTTAATTATACCATAATAATCACTTTAATTGCTATGGTAATGTTAATAATCAGGATATTTCTCATTTAACAGAAAAAGTAAACCAAGGGGTAAACTGGGGCAGTTTACCGGTCAACTAAACTATTCAACGAAATCAAACACTTGCCATGTCAAGTAAGTTGACAGTTTACCCCGTTACTTGACGCTTTTATTTAAAGAAAACAAAGGCTTGTGAGAAATCTGTCAAGTAAGCGAGTCAACTAAGTTGAAAGTCCTGACGCTAAAAAAGTCCCGCACGTTCCCCGCCCCTATAGGAAATGCCCCCACAGGACCCGCGCGAATTCCTGCGAGAATGCCAGACCGCCCTGCGTAGGCTTGCGTGCATCACTGAATGATGTGCGAAACTCTGTATATTCCACTGGCTATTGCAGAAGAAGGAAGCATTCATGTTTGCATGGATGAGATACCGACCATCACGATTTACTCACGCGGCCATGCCGGAGAGATAGAAATCCTGCAGCAGCATGGATTGAGCCGATCCGATGTTGAGAATGCCCTGGCGCGATACGGTGCATTGCAAGAGGCTGAACCCTGCATCTTTTTGGGCGTGTCCGATTTCGCTGTTGTTTTTACATTCGCCGACACATGGGATCCCGATAGAAAGACTGATCCTGCTGACATTCATTTTCTTTCTTGGGAGATGATCAAATCACTGATCGGCGTCGAACCCTGACCGACCGGAATGGGGGGTGTGGATCTGTATCCCACGCCCCCTCCCTTTAGGGAGGGTCAATATATTCCACACTTCGACAATGTCTGTAATCCGCATAAAATATGGGCTTCAGGGAAGTTTACAAAGTTTTCAGAGAAGTTTTTATTTGTACACTTCTTCCCAACTTAACTCCTTCAAAAATAACAAAAGTGCCGTTCAAAAAGTTTTTAGTGTTTAGAAGTTTACAGCTCACACACGTCCCCACCATCGGTATAAACCCACACATCCGGATCCTCGACCGGCAAAAGCGCGCCAGTCTGTTTGTCTTTGAAATGCGTTGGCTTGATCGGGGTGAACTCTTCCTGCAGCTCTCCCGTTTCCTCATCCAGAATTTCTCTGATGGGCCCCAGACGCATGTCCGGCACACATAAATACCCCCGGTCAGATCCTTGCGCGCTTTGCTGCGTAACCGGATGCGGCTCATTGAAAAACTTGATATCGCCCTTGGTGGCCAGCACATTGACGCGGTTGTAAATGCTGGAGCAGCTGCCAAGACCGCCCTTGCTTTCAAAATTGCGGGCGAACTGACGCGTCGTGAACAAAAATCCCTTTTCCGCCTGATCATATAATATTTGCAAAATAACGTCCTTGCGCCGTCTGCGCTCGCTCTCCAGCTTTCGGCTGTAATCCTGCCGTACGAGGGTAACACTGCTCGGATCGACCTCAACCCATTGCCCATATTCCTTGGCGACATGCATGTTCGCAATGCCGGGGCCGTTGCGCAGCTCAAAATGCAGCGAGCGGACATCCTCCGCCTCATCAGGCCGGAAGATCAGCATGCCGCTGGTGTAATAACTGCGCAGCGAACTGGCACCGCTCAAGGCCTGAAACGGATCATCCTTGAACATGGCCTTGCTGATTTTCTTGGTGTGGTGGACGAGGATAATCCCGGCGCGCGGATTGATCATATCGCGCAGCATTTCGACGCGCTGCTGCAAGAAAAACAGCATGGCGTTATTATCATTCTCGCCGAGATTGCCAAAGTCCGGCCCGCCGTCAAACACATTGCGGATGGGATCGATGACAATAATATCCGGCGGGGCATCTGGAAATTTCTCATGGATCAGGTCTTTGATAATCTCCAGCCCGTCATCATTCAGCAGGAGTTTAAGCTGCGGCGTGATATGGATGTTTTGCCCGGCTTTGAGGATGGCCTCCTCAGACAGCCCCATTTTCTGCAGACGCTCACGCAGATAATCATATTGGATTTCCGCCTGCAGCACGAACACCCGCAGCGGCCTGGGCGGTGTGAACTTCAGGAACGGCTGCCCGGCAGCCATATGGGTGAGGAGAGAAAGCGTAAAATCACTCTTGCCCGATTTGGGCGCGCCACCAATCACCAGCATGCCAGCGGGCGTGAGCAAGCGCGGGGTGATCAGATCGTCCGGCATCGGGCTTTTATCGGCGATCAGCTCGGCCAGAGAAAAGGCTTCGTATCGTTGCAGATGGATTTTTGATTGTGGTACAGAATTCAAAAAGGCCGGAATATTAAGGCCATCCTGCACCGCATCGGCGGCATCCCACTTCTCCGGCTTATCGGCGGGCGGGATGATAACCCGCAGGCTTCTGGGCTTTACGGATTGTAATCCAGCTTTCAAGCGCTCGACATATCCTTGTCCCGCTTTGTCATTGTCCGGCCAGATCATAATGTCCTTGCCAGCCAGCGGGGAGAAATCCGTTTTTGCCGGATCAAAATTCGCACCGCCCATAACGGTTGTGGCCGGAATGCCGAGATCGATGAGAACCTGAGCGCACTTCTCGCCTTCGGTGATGATAATCGTGTCTGCGATGGTGATGCCGGGCAGATTATACAGCGGCCTGACCTCCGGCATTGCATGCTTTCCGGTAATATGATCATGGGGTAGAAAGGCCTTTTTGCCATCTGCACTGTCTGTGCGTTTGACGGTGACCAGCGGTTTGCCGGATACATCCGCATATATCCATTCCCTGCGCTCCAATGATACTGGCGGCACAACCGCCGACAGTCCAAGCCAGTCCGCGCAGGAGCGCAGCACAGCCGGAAAATCGCGCTGCGTATCCAACCCATGCACCGCCGCCCACAGGTCGAAAATATCGCCGCCGTGGCCGCTCTCAAAATCTTGCCACAGCCCGGCTTTATCGCCTTGCATCGATATGCGCAGGCTCTGGCCTTTTTCACCCTGCAGACTGCCGATCTTAAATTCCCGCTTCAACTGCCTGCCATTCGGAAACAGGTACCGTAACACTTCCGGCAACCGCGCCAGCATCGCAGCCTTCACCTCATCCCGCGACGGTAAATCAGGATCGTTGTAATCCAGTGTCTTTAATCCCATAGCGCGTCTATTTCCCTTTGCCAGTCATCAGGAAAGAACACCCGCATGAGATCCTGGCTGTGCCCACCCAGGACAGACACAACGCGCCGCTCAAGAGAGAAATGTTCGGCGTAGGAACTGGCATCAAACGGATCATTATATTTGGTGAGAATGAACGCCCATTTCTGCCCGGCATGAACGGGGATACAGATATCACGGAGATCATCAGTGTCTTCATACACCCAGACAGGCTTTTGATGATGGCGGTGAAATAACGCCGCCAGATCCCAATGGCATGTCATCAGAAAGAAATCCGGATCCGTTGGGGCGAGATAGGTTTTCTTGTAGGGAACGGCGCTGATAATGCTCTGATCAATGACGGCGATATAACCGCTATAGTGATCGGCAACCGTTGTATCAACCTTTAATCCATAGCGTTGTGCGGCCTTCCGCATACTGACCTTGTTCATACGCGGCTCCCATGCTGTTCATCCATGGTGGAGGTAAAGCTGCGGCCATTCTCAAATTCTTCAATGTCCGAGAGCCTGTAAACGACCCGCCCGCCGATTTTATGATAGCGCGGCCCGTTGCCTAACCAGCGCCAGCGCTCCAGCGTGCGTGGTGAAATCTTCCAGCGTCTGGATAATTCAGTCTGATTTAAGAAAAGTTGCGCGCTCATTTTTGGCCTCCATTCTGCTCATCGAGCCATTGGAAGAAGGCCTGCTCGTCGATCAGTACACGCCGTCCGGCGCGGCGAATGACTTTATCAAAACCGTTCTGATCGGCATAAAAAACCAGGTGGCGCAAACCGCCGACAGGTGGCCAGCTGTGATGTTTAGGCCATTCGGTGAGGGGAATAAATCGCCGCTGCAGGGGCGGTGATATTTCAAGTGTTTCGGACATTTTTCTTTCTCCTTATTGGTGAGTGCCGCGCTGAATTGCACGACATGGAGAAAGCCTGAACGATTTTTTGCGAATGTAAAATTCGTCTAATTTAACCCGACATGCCGGATTAAAAATAACTGGTCACAATAAATATGACTGATTGATTTCGCGGATCACTTCTTTGCGCTCTTCGATATCTGCAAATTATCCGTTTCGCGTATCATATAAAGAATATGGTCGATATGAGCCGCCTCCGCCTGATGATGCGCCTTGAGAAAAGCCTTGTATGCCTTCTCATAGCGCTCAGGAAAAGGCCGGTCATTCTCGATCATCATAATGTAAGGTATAAATTCAGCCTTTTTCATGAATGCCAAACATTGCAAATTGCCCTCATTTTTTGGCAAATCATATTCTTTGTTCACAGCATAGTAAGCGTTCTTGATTTTCGTATCGCCAAGATCCAGCCACTCGCCCAGCGCCTGCATGGTCTGGTTGAAGCTGCTGCCGTAACCAACCAAAAGCGCAGCCATAAGACCAATTCTCTTATCCTGAACATAGGTTTTCGTTTTGGCCTTCAAATGATGAAGCGCACCTTCATAAAGCCAGTCAATGTCTGCTCCATGCTTCTTTTTCATGGCATAGGCAACAATCTTGAGAGAGCGGATAAAAACCCCAAGATCATGATCGCTGCCCTCGTAACTTTTTTTAAGTTCATCGAATATCCGCTCCATCATCTCGCCTCCCCGAAAATCTTTTCATTCATACTGGCGACAACTTTATGCGTGTGCGCCTCGGACAAATGGGCATAGCGTTTGACCATCTGCAGGGTTTTATGCCCTAGAACCTCGGCGATCTCCGCTAGCGTCGCGCCGTTCATCGCCAGATAAGAGGCTGCGCTATGGCGCAGATCATGAAAGCGGAAATCATCAATCCCGGCTTTGGTCAGCGCATTTTCCCATGCGGTGCGGATATCAATCGGCTGGCATTTTGCCTTGGACGGGAAAACGTAATCGCATTTCTTGTCGCGCTTTTCATGCTGTGCCTGCATTAAAGAACGGGCATAACCTGTAATGGGGATCACCCGGCGCTCACCGTTTTTGGTTTCATGTAAAATGATGGTTCCGCGCTCCAGATCAATGTCTTTCCACTTCAGGCCGACAACCTCCATCTTGCGCGCACCGGTGCTGAGCGCCAGCACGACAATATTATACAGATGCGGATTATCCGTATCCTTGCAGGCCTCCAGAAGCCGTTCCCGCTCATCATCAGAGAGAAACCGCACCCGCCCGCGCGGCTGTTTCAGTTTTGAGATCTTGCGCACCGGATGAATTTCCAGCCATTCCCAGTCATTAATAGCAACCGTGAAAACATGGCTGAGTGCAGAAACATAACGGTTTGCCGTCGTCGGACTTCGCTCCCGCCCGAACTTGCCCTTGCTCCCCAGCAGTTTGTTACGCGCCGATACGATCAGGGCGGGTGTAATATCGGCCATGGCATAAGCGCCCAGCTCTTTCTCCCAATAGGCCAGGTAATTTGCCAGATTTTTATTGCTGGCCTTTTCATAGATGAGGATCTCGGTGCGGTAACGCTCCAGCGCATCAGAGAATGTAAATTTGCGAGCCTGGCTGGTTTTGAAATACCGCCCCTCGCGAATGGCGGCCTCTGTCTGCTGCACCCAGCGCTTGGCATCGGTCAGGCGTTCAAAGGTCGCAATCTGCTGCGGATGCCCTTTGATCCGTACTCTGGCGCGGTAGGATGCCACCCCGCCGCTTAACTCTCTTTTCTCAATCGTCGCCATAATAATTCAAAATAGAACAAAACAAGTACGGACATCAAGCCATCAATCGCAAAAGATTGCAACTCTTAAGGGTTTATCACAAAAAAGGACGGCGAAACAAAGAGTTGCGCGTGCCATGCACTCGTATGGGACAGTGAAAGGGACAATTTATCGTAAGTTATTGTTGTTATTTGTTTCTTACTGTCCCATGAGTGTCCCATGAGGCCAAAAAACGAAAAACGCCTTTCGGCGCCATCGACTTAAGTCTTTGAAATATAAAGGAAAAAATTGGTTGCGGGAGTAGGATTTGAACCTACGACCTTCAGGTTATGAGCGCAGACCTATTTTCTTTAACACATTGTTTTTACTATAAATTTTCTTACATTTTTAGTATATGTGCAAGTAAGTGTGTAAGTCAAGCCCATCAGGTTCACAGCCTGAGGGTCGTAGACGGCTTTGAGCTAATGCACATTTAGTCGTGTTCCTAATGTACAAATTTACGGATTTTAAAAAGTTTCGGCCAATCTAAAATCAGACTTTAGATTAGCCGATTAATGAAAGGAAAAATCCCTTTTATACGAGCGAATACCAAACGCCTCGGCCATGACCATGCATAACAAGATGCCCCTTTTCGACAAGGGCGCGGAAATGTTCTTTGAGTGTATTTCGGCTTATGCCTGTGAGTTTAATCATATCGCCAATCGTCACGCGGCCATGTTCGCGAGCTTGTTCGAGAATTTGAACGGAAAGCTCAGGCAATGCGGCAAGAATAATTTTCTCTCGCTCCACTTTCTTTGAAAGTGCTTGTACTTGGCTATGTAATGACCGTAAGAAAAACAAAATCCACGGCTGCCAGTTCGGCTCATCCGTTCTGATTGTTCCTTGTGTCTGCCTTAATGCGAGATAATAGCTTTCTTTGCTTTTCTCTATAATGCTTTCTAATGATGAATATGGCACATAAGCATAACCAGCGCGCAAAAGAAGAAGTGTTGTAAGAACGCGGCTAAGCCTTCCGTTCCCGTCTTGGAAAGGATGAATCTCTAAGAAAACAACAATAAATATTGCTATCACGAGCAAAGGATGCAGGGTTTTATCTTCAAAGGCTTCACGCGTCCACTCAACCAATTCTTCCATCAGCTTCGGCGTATCGAAGGGCGTGGCTGTTTCAAAAACAATCCCGACCTGCTTTCCTGTTTCATCGAAAGCAGCAACAGAATTTGAATTGGTTTTATAATTTCCCCGATGCCGTTCATCTTTTTGGCTATGCGCGAGTAAATCACGATGAAGCTGTTTTATATGGTTTTCTGTAATGGGTATCTCTGCCCAAGACTGAAAAACCGTTTCCATGACATCAGCATAACCAGCAACTTCTTGCTCATCTCTTGTTTCAAATGATTTAATCTCTAAATTAGCGAGAAGTTTTTCAACATCGCGGTCAGAGAGCTTGCTTCCTTCAATACGTGTTGATGAGCCGATGCTTTCAATGGTTGCCACGCGCCTTAGCGCAGAGAGTCTTTCTGGCGCAAGAGTACCTAAAGCACGCCACGCACCTTTGAATTCATCTATTGTTGAAATCAAAGTGAGTATATCGGTAGTGATGTTTAAATTGCTTGTTTTAATCATGATACCCAATAATACACCCAATTACACCCATTTAACAAGCCAATAATACACCCAATTACACCCATTTTTTAGAGCGCTCTTTTGGCGAAGCCCATCAGGGTTTGAGGCCTGAGGCTCGTACACAGCCCAAAACGATATATGCAATAACATATTTGATTAAATATAAAATATGTAATAACATATATTAATGAGTCGCATACTTGAAGAATTGAAAATAGCACGGCAAGCAAAGGGATTAAACCAGTCATCCCTTGGGGAGAAGCTTGGCTTGCCGCAAAGTCATGTATCAAAAATAGAACAGGGCGGCACAGACCCACGCCTCTCAACAGTAACAGAAATGGCGCGTTTACTCGATCACGAACTCATACTCATTCCACGCCAGCTTGTCCCCGCCATACGCGCTATCATTTCCGGTCAAGATACCGAAAGCTCAGCTTGGAAACCCGATGAGGGGCTGGACTCATGAGCAATGTTCTTGATGTTTTCTTATACGATCAAAAAATCGGTACAATTACACTGCTGCCCAATGATAGCACCATGTTTGTCTTCGAGGATTCCTACATTTCAAACGCGCAGCGCCCCGCGCTAAGCCAATCCTTCATAAAACCAACGGGCGAACTTATCACCGAAACGCGGCCATACAGAACAAAACTCCCGCCGTTTTTCTCGAACCTGCTTCCCGAAGGCTCGATGAGAAATTATTTAGCAGAACGCGGCGGCGTAGAACCGGAAAGAGAATTCCACCTACTGCGGTTACTAGGCGATGATTTATCAGGCGCAATTACAATCAAAGATTCCGCAGCAAACCCCGCAACAAATCCAAACCTTGATGCGGTGGATCATCACCCCAAGGAGCCTGATATATATCACTTTTCGCTCGCAGGGGTGCAGCTTAAATTCTCAGCGCTCATGCGCAAAGGCGGTCTTACTATTCCTACGCATGGCGTAGGTGGAGATTGGATCGTCAAGCTTCCGTCCGCACAATTTTCTCATGTTCCTGAAAATGAACATGCCATGATGCGCTTGGCCGAAAAAGTCGGCATTCCCGTCCCTGAAACAAAGCTTGTGCCTATCGAAAATATTACAGGCCTACCCGATCTCGGCGTGCTACAAGGCAAGCAAGCCATAGCCGTCAAGCGTTTTGACCGTACAGAAAAAGGGGGGAAAATTCATATCGAAGATTTTGCGCAAGTCTATACGGTCTTCCCAGATGATAAATATGAGAAGGTAAGTTATCGCAACATCGCACAAATGATCTGGACGCTGACAGGCGAAGAAGGCCTGAGCGATTTCATTCGCCGCCTGACATTTATCATTCTGACAGGTAATGGGGACATGCATCTTAAAAATTGGTCGTTTATATATAATGACCCGCGAAAGCCGGAGCTAAGCCCCGCTTATGATCTTGTGTCGACCATTCCCTATCTGCCAAAAGATGGGTTGGCGCTTCAATTTGTCGATACAAAAGACATGCAAAAAATAGGCATCTCCGATTTCCAGCGCCTTGTGCGCAAGGCCGAACTGCCCGAATATCCGGTAATGAACACCTTAAAAGAAACCGTTGAAAAAACGCTGACGCTCTGGAATGAAGAAAAGGCGCACTATGATCTTCCAAGCGATATTCAAGATCGCATTTATGATCATATGACTAAAACAACTTTGGCAAAATCGGAATAACATTTAGGGCTGGCGGGGTACAAGCCAATCACAATGCTTTTTAAACGCCTTTTAATTATCCATGTAAATTTAACACTGAATGTTAAAATTGCATGGTTATTTTAGGCATATCGGTGGTGCTGTTTAAATTTTAAATTGCCTGTTTTAATCATACCAACCAACAAAACACCCAATTACACCCATTTATAAACGGGATGGTTTTTTACTCAAGCCTTCTAATGTACAAATTCAGCTTCCCGATACTGGTTATAACGCGTTGTGGAAAGGTGCGCGCTCTTCACGCGCACCTGTAAATATAATTTGCACCGTTCAGGCGGATTTCAGTGTAGTCCATGCCTAGGTCGCGGGCGATAGCGTTATAATCCAGATAAAAGCGGATGTTTTCTGGGATTTCTCCAAACAGACCTTCATCTATAAATTGCTCCGCAAGGTCACGCAGGGTGTCCAGCTCATAAAGATCAATGTCAAAATCATCGGGATCATCTTTTTCAGGATTAAAATCATAACCTGCTTCGCCTACAGCGATGATGACTTTAATTTTCTGGTCTTCGTCCCAATCTTCGCAGGCAGTAAAATAGTGATGTAAATTTCCCTGATGGATACTTAGGGCTTTGAAAAGGTCGCAATCAAGATCATCCCCGTCAATGAACTGGATTTCGTATTCCCCCACAAAATCACCGTATTGATTAAAATGATTTTTGGATTTCTGCTCATATTCCTCAAGGCTTCGGAAGTAAAACCCGTTTGCGGAAATGTCGTAGGGTTGTGCGTGTAGCAATGTTTCAGAGGGTTGTGCTTCAAATAAGCTGTCTTGAATGTGGTTTAAGTTTTCCATGATGTACTCCGTTTCTCATGCGTTATTATCGAACGCCTAAAAGAAGGCCGTGGAATCAGGGCGGCGGTGCATGGTCAACACGGGAGCGAAGCGAATGGAGCGGGCAGCGCCATTGCAAACTCTCTTTGAGAGTGTCTGGCGGCGCACACGGCCATAAAGGCGGTCTATTAACGGTAATAAGGCCTAAGAACGGCAAGAACACATAGGAATACTTATCCGATTGTATGCCAGCCTTAAGAAAAAACATACGAAATTAACGATTCCACCCCACCAGATACTTTTGCAGTAAAAAGATTGGCTTACTGCTTGTTATTTACGCAGTACTCCTCTATTTTCTCATAAGCTCATAAAACGGTTAAGGTTGAGAATGAATAATCCAGAATCAGAAATGATGACGCTTCGTGAACTTGCTGCCTATCTGAGGATGCCGGAAAAAACCCTTTACCGTCTCACTGCAGAAAGTAAAGTCCCTGGCTTTAAGGTTGGAGCCTCATGGCGTTTCCGCAAAGGTGAGATTGATAGATGGATAGAGAGACAAGAAACAAGAGAAGCAGATTAAAAATGGAAACCAAGCAAGGCCATGATGTTTTTAGACAAGTTGGATATATACAACAGGCTCTTTCACAGAATAAAAAGCCAATAGGTTTTTTCATAGGGGCTGGTTGTCCATTATCTGTAAGAGTTAACCATAGGCATGAAGATGGAAAAGATATTTCTGATCCGCTGATTCCCGATGTAGCAGGCTTAACTAAGGCAATAGCCGATAAATTAAAAGGCCAGAAAGATAAGCAAAGTTCTTGGGATAGAATAATTCAGCTTATGCTCGAAGATGAAGAAGCACATCCAAATATTGAAGACATTTTAACTCGGGTGCGAGCGCTTAGAAGCGTAGCTGGAAAAGGAAATGTGCGTGGCTTTAATGCAGATGAGTTAGACATTTTAGACAAGGAAATTTGCAAAATAATTTGTGATGAAGTGAACAAATCTCTTCCGGATAAATCTTCTCCGTATCATGACCTAGCCATATGGACGCGAAGCCTCAAACGGGATCTTCCTGTTCATATTTTTACAACTAATTATGATCTTTTGATAGAACAGGCATTCGAGGAATCTTCTGCGCCGTATTTTGAAGGCTTTGTTGGAGCAAGAAAGGCTTTCTTTGATCTTGGAGCGGTAGAAGATGAAAAATCCTTACCCCCACGATGGTCGCGACTTTGGAAGATACATGGTTCGATTAATTGGCGGCTTGATAACCAGAAGAACGTTATACGAAGTGAAAGTATGGAAGAGGGATATAGATATCTAATTTATCCATCACATCTAAAATACGATCAAAGCAGAAAAATGCCATACTTAGCTATGTTAGATAGACTAAAAGACTTCTTGTTCAAACAGTCATCTGTGCTTTTTATTTCGGGCTACTCGTTTGCCGATGAGCACATTAATGACATGCTGTGTAGAAGTCTTGAAAGTAACCCTGCAAGCACAGCGTATGCATTTATCTTTGGAAAGCTGGATGATGAAAAATATAAAAAGGCTAGAGAATGCGCTTTGAACACACCCAATTTAAGTTTAATTGCTTTTGATGGAGCAATTATAGGAAGAAACCCAGCTGGCTGGTCATTCAATGAAGATACACGGGCTAATATTCCCAATGATATAATTATCCCTCCAAGCAACAAATCTGATGAAGGTAATGAAACATCTTGTGAATTAAGATTAGGTGACTTTTTGCAATTTTGTAGTCTTTTAAAAGGTCTCAGCGGAGGCGTTGAGGACGATGAAGAATAAACCCTCCCAGAACGCAACTGTTCTTGGAACAGTGCAAGATGTAAGTGGCACATCAGTACGCGTTAAATTATCCGGCAATCATCTGTCTGGCCTAACTTTTGTAAACGGCCAAGGGTACAGAATTGGCCAGTTGGGAAGTTTTGTAAAGATACCTGTGGGCTACATAGACCTTTTTGGAATTGTTACGCAAGTCGGCGCAAGCGCAGTTCCTGAAAACCTTTCTGCTCAGGAACCGGATGGATATAGGTGGTTAACAATCCAATTGATAGGCGAAGGATATAATAGCGGCAAATTCCAACGGGGGATTTCTCAATACCCAACAATAGATGATGATGTTCATCTAGTTTCGGAAAAAGATTTGGGAAGGATATATGGCAGAAAAGGTGAGCAAAATCATTTGGTAAAAGTTGGGCACATAGCAGGTGCGGAATCTATAGAGGCCTTAGTTGATATTAATAAACTTGTCACTCGACACTCAGCCATCGTTGGGACAACAGGCTCTGGAAAATCCACAACAGTAGCCGGGCTTTTATCAGCTTTATCTGAAAAAAGTCGCTTCCCCTCAGCAAGAATTGTCGTACTAGATATACATGGTGAATACGGAAAGGCTTTGAGTGAGAGAGCTCACGTTTATAAAATAAACCCTGATTCAAGAAATGTGAATGAAGAACAACTTTCCCTTCCATTCTGGGCAATGAGCTTTGATGAATTGATGAAGGTATCTTTCGGGAGCTTTAATTCCGAAAGCAAGGTTCCAAGTATTCTAATGGAGAAAATTCTAGAATATAAAAAAGAATCTCTGAAACTATACCCAAAATCCGGCATAACATCCGAAAATTTAAGTGTTGATAGCCCCGTTCCATTTAGCTTAAATGCATTGTGGTATGAGTTATATTGCAATGAATTTGGTACTTATTACTCTGACAATAATAAACTGCCTATAGAAGAAAACTGGGCATTTGAGAAGGATGCTGATGGCAACGAACTAAAGGGCAACCCAGCTCTTGGTATTCCACCAAAATTTCGAAAAATAAAAACTCAAAAAAAGGAAGAAGATCCCGAAAAAATCAATTACCTTCCAGATGGCCTGAATATTCGGCCTCAATTAGAAAGCCTTGGCGCAAAACTTAGAACCCCAAGACATGATTTTTTGTTTAAACCAGGCGAATGGCTTCCTGATACTGATGGTCACACTAAAAAAGATCTTCCAGAGCTTATGAAGGGGTGGATTGGCACTGAAAAACCCATCACTATTCTTGACTTATCGGGAGTGCCGCCGACCATCATAAATGACGTGATTGGTATTTTACTACGCGTACTATACGATGCGCTTTTTTGGGCAAGAAATCTCTCCCAAGGAGGAAGAGAAAGACCCCTTTTAATTGTTATGGAAGAGGCACATTCGTATTTGAACGACAATTTTCAGGGGCTGGCATCTTCAATCGTCCAGAAAATTGTAAAAGAAGGACGAAAATACGGCATTGGCGCAATGATTGTAAGCCAACGCCCTTCGGAAATAAACTCAACAATCCTTTCGCAATGTGGCACATTTTTTGCGCTGAGGCTTAGTAATAGTACTGATCGCTCTCATATTACAGGAGCGGTTACTGATAATTTAGAAGGGCTAACAAATATGTTGCCCATTCTTAGAACTGGCGAATCTATTATCCTAGGCGAAGCCGTAGGACTTCCAATGAGAACTATCATCCAAGCCCCACCAAAAGATAAGCGCCCAGATAGCCATGACCCTATTGTTTGCGATGAACGTCCGCCAGAAGAATCTCCATCAGGAGGATGGGGTAATTTAACGGAATACACACAGGATGATATTGCTAAAACTTGGGAAGACTTTAGTCTCGTTTGGAGGCAACAAAACCCTAACATTACCACAACCCAAAAAGGAGAAATAAACATGGCATGGCAATCTTTTAATTTTACTTCATCAAATTTAGCTTCAGCTCGTTATGACGACGTAACTATGACGCTTGAAGTTAGCTTTAATAGTGGCGGTGTATATCAATATTTTGATGTTCCTGCTCAAGTTTGGGAAGGGTTTAAGGCCGCTGGGTCTCAGGGAAAATATTTGGCCTCTGATATCAAAGGTCGTTACAGATATAGCAAGGTTTAAATATGCCAATTTTGTCTCTTAATCAGAAAAACAAGCGGGTTCAAATCGAGGGGTTTGAAGTTGAAAATCAAATTGTATTTAATTTTTTTGATAAGCTTCCTGCCTCAGAGCGAGATGAAAAATTACTTAAAGCTATTAATATTGGTGTTCTTGCATTAATGGAAGATCGTTTGTCTTCGTTCCTTTCAAAAACCTCAAATCAATTAGGCACTGAGCTTGAGAGCCTTAAGATGATTTTTGACATGAAGCAGGAACTGTTCTTTAAATCTGCTGTCAAAGGGATGATCGCTGAAGATGAGATAGCAAATTTCTTGAATCAATTTTTCTCTGAACAACGTTTGTTAGACAAAGCTACATTATCAGGGAATACGGTCGGTAAAATTCCCAAAAATAAAACAGGAGATATAATTTGCTTTGTAAACGGAAAAGATGATCTGAAAATTGTTATTGAATGCAAATTTGATAAAAGTTTGCGCTTAGGAAACATAGAATCGAAAGATGTTTTCACTCGAAAAACAGATACGGCGTGGAGCCAGCTTATCGAAGCACAAGCCAACCGTGATGGCAAAGTAAGTATAATCGTTTTAGACATTTCAGTGGTTGATGCGCACATTCTCAATACTATTCAAAATGTGCGTTACATTCCAGCAATTGGCTTAATATCTATAATTGACTCTCAAAAAGGTGACTTTAGCAACTTGGCGATTGCCTATATGCTGGCTCGAGATCTTGCTTTAAATGCACATACAGTAGATTTAGATAAAGATTTACTTGCAGTGCTTATCAACAGAATAATTAAAGATATTAGTGATGTGATAAGCATCAAAAATTTAGTGCTTGGTAATATAGAGAACAATAAAAAGATATTGTCGCAACTCGAAAGAAGTCTTCTCTCTATGGATTTTAATCAGAAATATTTACAAAAATTTTTGAACGATGGCCAAATGTCAAAACAAGACTTGCTAGATTTTTACTCAGGCGAAGAAATAAAAGAACAATATAAAATAATCGAAAAAGAACTGAAAGAAATCTAAACTTCCGATGTAATTCCTTTTATAATGCATATACCCATCGGGAATATCTTCATCAAATACCATTCAAGCGGGATTTCATTGCACCTATAACAGATGCGTGTATCTCTTCTGGGAAATCTGAAGGAAGGATTTCTTCAAGCGCTTGCACGGCCTTTTCTACCATCCCGGATATTTCCTCAAGCGCTTCTTTCGCGATATATTCCGGCAGACCTGCCTTTTGAACAGTTTGCACAAAATGCCGCCCCTGTATGTCGGCCATTTTGTAATGATTGTTACTGCCTACGGACATAGCCATTTTCATCTCTTTTTTCTGTAATTGATGCGCGTCAAAAAATGGCTGTGCGGTCAAAACATCATAGAACGGTGTGAGAATAAAACGCCCGCCTTGCCCTAGATAAATACTGAAGTTTTTTCCATGCCCATCTGTTGCACCAATTAACCAGAAAATGATTTGCGCCTTTAAAAATGCTTTTTGGTTTTCTGCGGGTTGATCGCTTCCTTTTAGCAAATTCAAAATTTCAACCATGCTAGGCTGTTTTTCATTTGCAGGGCGATTGTCACTTTGATATTTCCGGCTCGGCGGAATAGATAAAGCCTGACAGCAATCCTCTTGAGGAATACGCAGCAAAATTCCGTCTTTCGTCCATGCACGATCAAAGCGCTCAATAACGAGTGATTTTGTTTTACCAAAGGTTTTAATTTCGGCCTTGTTTACAGAAAGCCCGAAAGCCTCCATGACCGCCAAGCCGTAAAATTCATTCTCAACACTATTTGAAAGATCAACGCCATTTGGTAATTCACCAATCTGGGTTTTAAAAATATGCGTTGTCGGGGTTGTCCCTGACGGACGAAACCATTTCCCCTTATGAAATAAAAGCGCTGTCTTTTCCTGCGCTCCTGCAACAGAAATCCTAAAATCATGTTCTCTGTCTAACCCCAAGGGAACACGCGCCAGATTATTCAAAAGGCTTTCAATCTCTTCATCATTGATGGCTTCGCCTTGGATAGAATGCAAATCTGAAAAATCTATGTCCGCATCTTCAGGAAAGAACTGTAATGCTCCTACGCAATCACGGCCTATTTGAGCCAAAAGGCTGTAGGCATCTATTCCATCTGCTCCCACTTTTTCCGCTACGCGTGATCTTAAGCTTTCAGAGTCCGGCAATAGGTTTTCAAATACTGCAACAACGGGCGCACCTTTAAATGCGTCTTCTCGTAATGGCAAAGATAAAGATACGGGATAGGCACGCTCATTCGATAGCCATTCATCGGCATACACAAATTCAACCGCACCGCTCGGCTGCTTGGATAAATAGCCAACGATCTCATCATTTTGATACACGCTCAGGCGTGAATGTGTTTTAGACCTCGCCATTATTCCATCATCTCTTCAAGTAAACTTTTTGCTGAGCGTTCGCTGATTTGAAATTCCAAGCCAAGCACTGATAGTATCGCCAAAATCGTTTCCAATTTCGCTGCTGGGTTTCCATTTTCGATGAGAGATATGGTTTCTTGTCGCAGCCCCGCTCTTTCGCCCAATTCGGATTGGCTCATGCCGCGCTTTTTACGGGCGCGGCGAATAGTGTTTCCAAGTTGTTCAGGGCTACGTGCTAATTCAGACATAATCGACTCCTTCGACATCATTATGCGCCAAATCACATAAAACGTCAATATCGGAATTAGCACATAAAACATGATTATTAGCTAAATAGCATAAATATGAATTATCGGAATTAACGCATACCCGATAATATCCGATAATACCCGATTTATGTAAGCCTACTTTTAGTTTAAATCTCTGCTTCCGGTGCTTCATCTTGCCTTGGTTCAGGCTTGCTCTGGCCAGCCTCATTAAAACCTGATTTCATATTGAAGCTATCGCTCATACGAGGAGTTGAGGCTTTCGGTGCGTTTTCTGCTGCTGAGGCGTTATTGAATGTGCTTTGGGTTTGAGTCTTGGGTTCTTCCGCTACTCTGTGTTCCGGCTTTGGTGTTTCAGATTTTGCCTCATAAGGTTCGGCACGGTATTGCGGCGGGACATTTGCGCGTTTAGTTTCAGCTTCAGCCCGTGTCTTTTCCCTGACTTCGCTATAGGTCGTTGTTCTTTGCGGGCGCTCCTGCGCCTTTGAAAATTTCTCTTGCGTCTGGGTGGTCGAACGCTCTAGCGATGGCTGGGCGGCTCTTTGTTGCCTGATAGCCCGATCAATCGCATCCGTCATAGGCTTAGTTTTTGCGGTCGCTGGGGTAAACCAGCTTTTGCGGTCTTCTGGTTTTGGCGCTTCTACTTTAACGGCTTGCCGCTCTGCAATGGCTTTTTCAAGCGCCTTGATCTTCACGGGCATTGGTTGTTTATATTCGGCCTGAGCCTTTAGCGTGGGCTGGGTTTCTGCCCTGCTTGCAAAAGCAGATTTAATTGGCGGCGCTTCAGCCTTTGTTGGCTGCAATTTAATTGGGGCTTCTCTATTTACCTGTCGCTGTGCTCTGGCCTGTTCCAGCGCTTTAATCCTGACAGGCATAGGCTGCTTATATTCTGCCTGCGCCTTGGGCGTGGGCAACACATCGGCCTTACGTGTAAATGCCGCTGTAATCGGCGGTGCTTGGGTTTTAGCGGGCTGTAATGTAATTTTAGACTCTAGCCGCGCTTCCGGCTGTGAAGATGGTTTTAGCTCTGGCTTAGCCTCTGGTGTTTTGACAACGGCTTTATCGATCCTGATAGGCTCGCCCTTGGTTTGCAGAATTTTATTGATGGCCGTTGAGCTGGTCAGCGTTTTGCGCTCGCCCTTCATGGGCGAAGCGGGCTTGAATTCAGCGGGAATTTGGGCACGGATCATCTCGGCTCTTAAGTGAAGCTTGAGATTGACCTCCTTAGGAGGAGCTTTTTCTTTAAAAGGGGCTGTAATTGAGCGGTCGTGTTTTTTTACTTCCATGTCGATTTTATCGACAAAGCTTTTGTAGTTTTTAAAATCCTTTTGCTTCTGCTCCAATATGGCGATGTTCTGTTTCATCTCCTTGATCTGGCTATGCAGCCCTTCGCGGTAATCGCGGCCATAGCGGGTGAGCTTGCGCTCGGTGCGGTGCTGCTTTTCCTCGGCGGTAAATTTCAAGGCGGCTTTGGTTTCCCTGCGGTTTGTGATGAGGCCGGCGGCCAGTTTTACCGCGCTGGCGATAGATTGCTTGATTACGGATTTCAGGCTGGTCTTGGTTTTGAGCGCTTGCAGCTTTTCCATGCGTTTATCCAGCCGCTCCATGAGCCTGTCCAACTGGGCGATTTGCTCCGTCAGGGGCTTATCGCCAAACGCCGCGCGTTTCTCGTTCAAGGCTTTAATCTCGGCATTAAAGGTGGTGCGTGTGCGCTCTTTGTCGATTGCCACGTAATCGATGGAGCGGCCTTTATCATCCTCGCGTTCCTTGCTGGTGAGCGCGCCGGACTTGCTGCCGCCTCCCGATGATGAGCTAGAAGAAGAGCTTTTTTCACCTGAGCTTTCTTCTTCACCGGCCTCATCATCGTCTTCGCCTTTATCAGCCCTTTGGAAGTCCTTGGCCAAAAAGCTCTGATAAATGGCGGCATTCTTGGATGCCTTGCCCTCATGGGTTTGGGGGATGCGGTCAACGCCTTGATCTTCTAGCGTCCGGCGGTCGATCTTGGCCTCCGCAAACCCCGCGCGCTCCAGCGCATCATTCGCGAGCGTTTCCCACACTTCGCGGATGATCTCGATTTCTTGAGGGCCGCTCACCTTATCATCGAGAATGCGGGTTTTTGCACCAAGCCCGTCTTTTGTGATCTCGCGGGTCGTGAACAAAAGATGGGCATGGTGATTGCGAGGGTCATGACCATCACCCTCGCAAGGGGCGTGAATGGCAACATCCACAGCAACGCGGTAGCGTTCCAGCAGATAAAGCCCCATATCGCGGCTGAGTTCAGCGCGGGCTTTATCACTTAACTCATGCGGCAGAGCCAAGATAACCTCCCGCGCCACGCGGGAATTTTTACGGGTTTCGCTGGCCTCTGCTGCATTCCATAGCACGGCACGGGTTAAAAGATTTTTCGGGGCAAAGGGCGGCGCGAGAATAAACGTATCGGCTACGCCGCTGCGGTTTTGATAGCGATGAGTTTTGCCCGCGCGTTCGTCCCGAAGGATCGAACCGGAGCGATAGGCGGCGGCTGCCACAGCCGAGTGGCCTTCGCTCCGCGAAAAGACTTTTAACGAGCAATGATAAATTGCCATTACGCAGTAATCCCCCCGTGCCGCTCCGCCATAATCCGCAAGGATGACGGCGGCCTTTTTAGCGCTGCAAACGAAGTTTGCGTAAGTGCGCTATTAACATCCTCTTTCTTTAGGATAACTCACAGGGTATTAACGATTTATTAGAATGTAAGGGGTACTCAGAATTCAAAAGGTACATGATGTCTTACAATTGCTTTTTTGCACTCAATTAAAAACCTGACGCCCTAAACGTCAATAATGCTCGCTAATATAACCATAGGCTTTCTCGAACAGCTCTGCATCTTTATGCAGCTGATATTTCAGAAGTGTCTTTCTTAAAACCTGTTTCATTTCACGGTCACCGGCTGTTGTGTTTTGCCAGCCGGGGAACCGCGTTGCTTTCACGATTTTATCAATATCATCGACAATACGTGATATGATTTCAGGTGTTTGGTCGTTTCTGACTTCTTTGAACAGCTCAGACAAGGCTGTTCTGTTATCTTCGACAATCTTGTCGTCATGATTAGCCCCGTTATCTAAGTGAACAGTTTCTCGTGCAGCGTCCAAAAGTTCTTTTAACCAATTTATCGAACTCAGAACGCCAGCTTCATATTTTTCTCTGAGCTTTTCCAGGCGTTCGCCTAGTTCGATATAGCGAGGGTCTCCAGACTTTCCACGCACTTTCGCCATCAGGCTAATTTGCAGCTTTTGAGCCCGCTTTTTTTGTTCTGCCTCAGTCAGCGTGAAAATTGAATCTTCATCCATTACTAATTCATCTAAATCGCCCCGGATTTGATCGATATCAGTATATTGGTGAATTAAACGAATAGTTTCTGGGCCAAGCGATTGCCAGATAAGTGATCCCAAACCACCAACAGGACGTACTGAGTCGTATACCTGCGCTAACCAACGATAGTCTTTTTGGTGCGGCTGAAGGAATGGATCGGGCGTTAAAGCTTCCCATAGTTTTTTAAGAACATTAAATTGTGCAGCAAACTTATCCCGCACCTCATTCGAGGCAAGACAGTCTTGAGCAGCGATCAAGCCTTCATAGCCGCCAACATTGCGATCAACGCCCACAAAGAAAGCGAGACACTTCTCAATCGCTACAGGAACTTCATCTTTGTATTTTCCTAGCTGCTCAACAACCCCTTCGATTTCTTTGGGATCATATGCCAAAGCTTTCGCAAGATTTTCGAATACCCCGAGGTAATCAATGATTAATCCATGCTGTTTGGTATCGTCGTAGAGACGGTTGGTGCGGCACATTGCCTGCAGCAGGGTATGATCACGCAGCGGTTTATCAAGATACATGCAGTAGCAAATCGGCGCATCAAAACCTGTTAAAAGTTTGGCCGTTACAATTAGAATTTTAAGCGGATCACTACCATCGCGGTATTGGTCCAATATTTTTTCCTGATGTGTGGAGCTGGCATCAATTGCCTGCCAGCGCCTGAAGGCTTCCTTATCTAGCGGAAGTCCCAGTTTTTTCCATTTTATCCAGTCCGCAGATTTTTTCTTTGGATTACCATTTTCATCTTTCTCATCATCAACAGCTCCTTGGGATATGTTCATGATAACTTCACAGGTGCCTTCGCCAAATCGCTTGGTCAGCAGGTCATACATCAAAACACAGGCTTCGCGGTCGTAAACAACGACCATCGCTTTGAGACCTTTAGGTTCAACATGACTGGTAAAATGCTTTTCGATATCATTGGCAATGGCTTCCATACGCTTTGGTGCCTTGAGCAAATGGGCAAGTTTTCCGGCCTTCTGTGATAGCTGTGTTTTTTCCTCTTCGCTCAGATCATTGGCTTCGGCCAGAGCATCGAATTCTTTATCAATTGCTTCCTGATCAACGCGCAATTCGGCCAGACGTGGCTCAAACTTTACGGGCAGCGTGGCTTCATCACGGATAGATTGCTTGTATGAATAGCGGTTCATATACCGGCCCTGGTCCTGATCGGCACCAAAGAGGCGGAAGGTATTACGCTCAATGCTGGAAATTGGTGTGCCGGTCAGACCGAAAAAATATGCGTTTGGCAAAGCCCAGCGCATTTTCTCACCCAGCATGCCCTCTTGAGTGCGGTGTGCCTCGTCCACAAGAACAATAATATTTTCGCGCGGGTTCAGGCCGTTTTTATTGTTTTCATCAATTTCCACGTCATCAAATTTAAAGACAGTTGTGACAAGAATAGTGCGGCTATCATGCTCCAGTTCTTTTGAGAGTTGCTTGCAGGATTTAACCGCTGTGACGTTTTTAACGTCCGCATTGTCAAAGGTGGTGTTTATCTGGCTGTCCAGATCAACCCGGTCAACCACCACCACGACAGTTGGATTTTTCAGGTCCGGATCAGCTTTCAGCATTTTGGCCGCATAAAGCATCAGCAAAGACTTACCGGACCCTTGAAAATGCCAGATCAAACCTTTGCGGATTTGACCATTTTTTACGCGATCAACGATCTGCTTGGCCGCTTCATATTGCGGGTAGCGCGGCAATAGCTTGATGCGCTTAATCACAATGGTATTGGGTAGTTTGGTGGCTGAATAGAGCGCAAAGGATTGCAGCAACTCCAGCAAAGTTTGTGGTTCAAGCAAGCGTTCTGCGCTGGTCAGAACCGTATTCATGTTTTGTGGAATTTCGTCGCCATCCGTGGTCTTGTGCCACGGCATCCAGTGCTTAAATCCGGCATTAACGGCGCCATAAGCAAAGGTTTTCCCCTCTGTTGCGAAGCATAAGAGGTTGGGTACAAAAAAACTGCTCTGGTTAGCCCAATAATGCTTGTCGCTGCCCATGAAATCGGCGGCACCATCCTGCCAGCTGATTGACATACGGACCGGTGTTTTAACTTCCCCGACCACCAACGGGATACCGTTGACATACAACACAAGGTCAAAGAAGGCATTTTTTGCGCCCATTGAGGGCACCTGCTGTGAGACGACATAGTGATTTTTGGAATGGTCGTGATAATCAATCAGATTAATGGTGATATGCTCGCCATCCTTGCCAAGCGGCATGGACTTTTCGCCGCGCAACCATTCGGTAAACAGCTCATTGGCGCGGACCAGGCCGCTATGGCCAGCCTCCAGCAATATACCGCGCAGCCTATAAATCACCTCATCGGCTTTTTCCGGGTCTTTGGCTATATCTGGATTGAGGCGGCACAGCGCATCTTTCAGCCAGCTTTCAATCAACACATCCTGCGCTTCACGCGGCAGATCGGCTCCGTGGATGAATGTCCAGTTATCACCGGGCAACGCAGACAGGCGGTCGCGGATGGCTTCTTCGATGGTATTGGCTTCGTTAAATCCGCTCATGCTGCCTCCTCATTTGATTGCAAATATGACTGAAACGCCTTTTTCTGCAAAGTTTTCAATTTATTATATTTAGCGATCAACTGCTGGGTAATTTCATAGGCTGATCTAATAGAAACAAGATACTCGTTTAATACTTCTGGATTTTCGGGGTAGTCTATTTTTTGCACTAATATATCGTCATCAGATACTGCAGGGAAACTGGTCCCAACCATCAAATTCTTCATGGAATGCGTGAAGGATTTGCTAATAGTGCTGTAAAATAACCACTCACCATTAACGCCAGATTTTGGCGTCAAGACACAAAAGCCCGTTGATGCTATATGATCAGTTGACTTATCCGCATCTATAAACAGTGTTGCCCTATAATTTGGGCGAACTGTGCTAACCAACGCATCGTTTTCTTTGACTACTCTTTTAGCTCTACTCGGTGCGTCTTTAAAAATCATTTTCTCAGGCGAGAGAAGATTTCCTGGATATTCGACCGATGAAATATCGATGTAATTAAACTCATAATTCAGATCTGTTTTCCCTGTAAGGGATAAAAGATTGGCTTCCGCAAGGCTCTTAATCATCACTCTCTTCCAGCCTTCTTTTGGTGCCTCGCAACGATCATTGTTTATGAACTTGTCAATCAATCTTTGGAAAAAATTCAATGAATCCAGATATGTGTCATATGTCTTATTAGACAAGTCATATATTTTTTTGATGGCATCTAATATCTCATCCTGCCGTGGGCGGGGCGGGAGGGGGAATTCAAACTCAGCTAGTGACTTAAATTTGGTGCGCGGGGATAGACCGCCGGCGGAATGTTTTATGGCCCAATCAAAGAACGGCTCTGATTGCACGATGAATGGTAAAAGGTCAGGAATAAGCGCCTTGCCTTTAGGCGCAATGACAATAATGTCGCCAGAGCAAACCCCGTCAAAGTCAGCGATAGCAGCCTTTTTCAGATAAGCGCGGCGGCGACCAAACAGAATATCACCGGCACTGAATTTCTTTGTAAAGGTTGGATTATCTTCGGCGATTGATCCCCAGCGCGCCAGTCGCAGGGATTCTGTATCGATATGCTCCAATCCAATGTAGCGATCAATCCCCTCTGCAAGCGGGTCTTTTGTGCTGCCTTTTACCTCTTGTGCGACGTCTCCGAATTTGACGATGCACCAGCCTTCTGATTTTTGTTTCTCTGTTAACTGCATCGTCTTTTACGCCTTATATCCCAATTCTTTTAAGCTTTCGAACAGCTTGTTTGTTTGCTTCTTGAGGAGAGTGCGCGAAATTTTCCAATCCTCAATCGCGCCTTCTAAATCCTGTTCTTCATCATTGCTTCCTTTGCCATTATGCGCCGCGATATAAAGCGGAATGGACAAATTGTACAAATTATCTTTGACCTCATCCAGATCCACCAATCGCGCAATGTCAGGATGGTCTTCCGGATCAAAATAGGCTTCGACCAGTTTTTCCAGATTGGCATCAGATAAAAAGCTGGTGGCGCGTTCACGGGTAACTTCATGCACGCCATTGATAAAGAGGACCTTATTTTCGCGTTCAGATAATTTGTTCTGGCTTAAAATTACAACGCAGGATTCCATGGGGCTGTTGTAAAACAGGTTGGGTCCCAGGCCGATAACGGCTTCAATCAAATCACTTTCAATGATGCCTTTGCGGATCGTTTCTTCCTGATCCCGGAAAAGGATGCCATGTGGCCAGAGCATTGCTGCGCGGCCTGTTTTGGGGTTCAGACTTTTTATGATGTGCTGGAAGAATGCATAATCAGCACAGCCCTGCGGAGGCACACCATGCATGTTACGTCCGTAAAGGTCCGAGCCAAACGCCTCCCGATCCCATTTTTTGATGGAGTATGGTGGGTTAGCGAAGATCACATCAAATTGCTGAAGCTTGTCACCCTTGGTGAATTTGGGCTCTTTCAGCGTATCACCGCGCGCAATATCAAATTCCTCAATATCGTGGAGCAACATGTTCATCTTGGCAATCGCAGAGGTCAGCAGGTTTACCTCTTGCCCGTAAAGCTTGACAGTACGCCATTCCCGGTCGTCTTTGCGTAAATCCATGACGGCGTTCAGCAGCATCCCTCCGGTGCCGCAGGTGGGATCATAAGCAGTTTCACCGGGCTGAAGCGCAAGGATGCGTGTCATCAAATGGACAACAGTGCGATTGGTGTAAAATTCGGCAGCTGTATGGCCGGAGTCATCTGCAAATTTCTTGATCAAAAATTCGTAGGCATCGCCCAAATCATCCTGATTGATATCTTTGACACCAAGGGGGATTTTACTGAAATGATTAATCAATGAAACCAGCAGATGGTCGGGCAAACGCTCTTTGTTCGTCCATACAGCATCCCCGAATACGCCGTAAAGGCGCGGGTTTGCTTTTTCAATGGCCCGGAGAGAGTCCTGCAGAGCTTTACCAACATCTTTGGTGGTGGATTGAACGACACTCCAGCGGGCATTGTCTGAGATGATAAAGCGGTGTTGTTCTGGCTTCTTGGCCAGCTCATCATCTTCATAAAGGGCCAGTGCTTCTGTATACTCTTCCTGATAAACATCATCCATGCGTTTATAAAACAACAATGGAAAGATGTATTGTTTGTAATCAGACGCTTCGATTTGTCCGCGCAGCAAAACTGCCGCGCCCCAGAGCAAATCTTCCAGTTGTTTTTGGGTAATGCTCATAGCTCAAATCCTTCCTTGGCCAGCAGGGCCCCTAATTCGTCTTCGGCCTGTTCAAGGTCGGCGAGCTTTTGTTTAAAGTCTTTCAATGCTTCTTCCACCGTGATGGTTTCTTCCTCAAGCGGCTTTTGCACATATCTCGCAATATTCAGGTTGAAGTCGTTTTCTTCGATCTCTTTGATCGGCACCCAACGGCTTACGCCCTCGATTTCTTCTGCTGCTACATGCTGGCGTTTATATATGTTGTATATTTCATCGGCTTGGTTTTCACTCATGGTGTTTTGAGCGCGGCCTTTGGTGTAAATTTCATCACCGTTGATGAAGAGGACTTCTTTGCGGTTCAACGTTTTTTTGTCTTTACGCAGAACAAGCACGCAAGCTGAAATACCAGTCCCGTAGAACAGGTTTTCTGCGAGGCCAATAACACACTCCAAAGCACCATTCTTGATAAGAGCCTCACGGATTTTGGCCTCAGAGCTACCTCTGAATAAAACGCCATGCGGAACAACAACCGCCATCCGGCCAGTATTATCGCGCATGGACGCATACATGTGCATGACCCAAGCAAAGTCGCCATTCTTTTTGGGCGCTACGCCGTAAACATGTCGGTTATATTGATCGGCGCTCCAGCTATCATGACCCCAGTCTTCAAGGCTGAATGGTGGGTTGGCGATCACGCAGTCAAAGGTATCCAACTTATCACCATCGGTAAATTTGGGATCGCGCAGTGTATCGCCGCGAATGATTTGGAAGTCTTCCATGCCATGCAAAAACAGGTTCATGCGGGCGATAGCTTCGGTGGTGAGGTTTTTTTCCTGACCTTTAAGTTTCAACAGACGTGGGTCTTCACCTCGTTCCTGAACATGGTGAATGGTCTCCAGTAGCATACCTCCGGTTCCGCAGGCCGGGTCATAAACAACTTCACCTGCTTTAGGATCAAGGACATTCACCATTAGCCGGACAACAGTACGTGGGGTATAGAACTCACCCGCTTTTTTATTGGCTTTGTCTGCAAATTTTTTGATGAGATATTCGTATGCGCGGCCCATATCATCATCGCGAACGTCCTTTACACCCATTGGAATTTGGTGAAAATGGTTCAGGAGCTCAGTAATTAAGCTATCTGGCAATCTGTCTTTGTTTGTCCAAGCCGCGTCACCGAAAATACCGTACAAATGCGGGTTAGCCTTTTCTACGCATCTAAAAGCACTTTGGAGGGCTTTACCGATATCTTTTGTGGTGGCCAGCACATCGCCCCACCGACAGCCTTTTGGGATCTGAATTCTGTGTTGCTCAGGGGCATTTGCAAGATCTTCATCACCATATAGCTCCAGCGCTTCTTCAAATTCTTCATTGTAAACGTCGTTAATCCGCTTAAAGAAAAGGATAGGGAAGATATAGGTTTTATAATCGGAGGCATCGATGGGACCGGTAATAATATGCGCGGCCATCCAAAGCTGATGCTCTAGTTCTTTTAATGTTAGCTTTCTACTCATAGCAAATCTCCCTGCTGAGGAAGGCTTTTTAGAAGCTTGTCTTCTTTCATACTCTCAAAAACCTTGGCAAGATTGGCTCTGTTTGTTGATCTACTTTTTGCTAACTTCAATGCGCCCATTTCGAGTAGCATTTGATTGCCGCGGGCATCAACAGACATGTCTTGGTATTGGGCAACGTACAATGGCAGGCCATATTTTAATGTTTCTTTGCCAGCATTTAAGGTTCCACCTGTTTCTCCCGCCTCAATTACGATCATTACACGGCTAAGGGCAATGATTAGTTGGTTGCGTGTCATAGCCCGGAATGCTTTCCATGGCTCATCGGACCCAAATTGGCTGATGACCAAAACCCGCTCCCAATCCCATACAGGCTGCAATGCTCGTTTAACCCTGAAATGATTGATGCCTTCGGGCAAAACCAAGATTGTTTTTCCACCTGCTTTAAGGCAATTGTAATGAGCTTCAAAATCAACGCCTGCAGCATTCCCGGAAACCACGGACACATTATTATATGCTGCTTGATCGGCACAATCTTGTGCTGTTTCTATACCTTTAGGGCTTGATTTGCGCGAACCACAAAAGCCCAGTCCAGCCATATCTAAAAGGTCTGTATTGCCCACCATATCCAGATGCTTGGGGGTCTTGCTGCCCATGATAACCTTTACACGCTCTGGATATAACACATCATCAAGCTCAACCCTAATTGGCTTTCTATCAATATTTTTATTGTCAAAGTTCAAGTCACTCATGCTCTATACATTATCCGTATCACGCAATGTTTTTACAAAGCTAAGCCCATACACCTCATGAGCTCCAGCTTGCTGCAATTTCATTGCGATATATTGAATTGTTATTCCTGACTGGTATTTGTCATCAATCAGGATGATTGTTTTATCATTGATATTGAATGCAGGACTGTTCTGAAAAGATACGTTAGCTCCTTCCCAAACATTCCACTTTTCATCAAATGTGGCGGCTTTTACAGAGGACTTATGGCCATTAAAGACAAAGCCACCCGTAACATTCTGCTTACCAATCTTTGTGCTAACGAGCGAGGTAACACTGCTTGGTAAGTCAAAATCTTTGTCTGGCCTTGGCGGTACAGAACAAATTAAATCGGCGTCTTTGTAGTAAGGTAAACATTGAATTACTTGAGATACAGTGTCTGTAAGCTGGTTAATTGCACTCTGGTCTCTATTACTCTTACCATTGCGCTCAAGGGCTCCTATAGTAGTGTATTGACCAGAGGTGTTGTCAGTTAGGTTGCTGTCTATGGCAACAGAAAGCGACAAACAATCTCTCAGATAAATGAGGCTACCTTGATTGCGTTCCCACTCTTCAATCTGGGCTATCTCTTCTACGTTCACATATTTCCAGTATTTATCAAATTTAGGATTGTAATTCAGCGACTGTCCTGTTTGAGCCTCAAATATTTTCTTTGCCGACTCAATAGAAACTGAGAATGTCGGCTTTTCCTTCCGTTTTTGAACTTCGGAATTACCATAAAAACACTTTTTACGTGGCATCTTATTGTGCTCAGCAAGAACGGTGTCTTTTGTGATTTCTTTCATCTTAAAAAACTGCCTTAAGTTAACCATCGTTGCTTTCTTTTTGTTCTTGCTTCACTATCCATTTATCGATCTCGCTTTTACGGTAACGCCAAGCCGCACCAACCTTGAAAGCAGGTAGTTTTCCTTCAGAAGATAGACGATAAAGCGTTTTCTCTGCCATTTTTAGATAAATAGCGAGTTCACGTATTGTCATCACATCTGTTTCAATTTTTTGCATAAATTTCTCATAAAAGGTGCATATGAGAAACTAGAGGAAACAAAGGGAGATAACAAGAGTTAACGCGTTATAAAAAAGGTTATTATCCGTCTAGGTCTTCTACTGCCCAACGAGCAAGACCTAGCGGCACACAAGCTGCTTTGCGCGCCTTACGGGTTATTATTACACAGCTTTAATGCTTATCTTTATCCTTTGGTGACTGATTCCTTGCCAGCGAATACCCTGTCCTCCGCACATTAATTGCTGAAGCATCTAGCGAGTTCTTCAAGTGCGCCGCGTAATGTTTCTCGATCATCTCGACACTGGTGCGGCAGTTTTTGGCTATTTGGTAAATATCCGCCCCTTCCATCAAGCGCATACAAATATATGTATGACGCAAGCTATATGATGTTCTGTTCTTTCCATCGCGATCGCGCCTTAAACCCTCCCGCTCCAGAAGGTTTTGAAACATTTTAACATGGCTGCCGGGGAACACTATATCCGCGAGCTGCGGATATTGCTGGTTCCCTTGTTCATCTTTCTTTGGTTTGGCTCTTTGTAAAAGCCGCTCATACGGGCGCACCGCCCCCGCTGTACTTTTACAATAGCCAATGCCGCGCTTACCGCGCACTTCAATCTCAAGGATTCTTTCACCTGTTGCCACATCTTCGACGATCTCTATGTCTCGATGTTGCAAATTCTTCGCCTCATCTGGGCGAAGTCCAGTATTGCCCATGAAAAGCACATAATCGTGCAGTTGCTCTGCCGCCCATCGCAAATGCGGTAGAGTATCTTTTATATTCTTTCTAGTCGCTTTATAAAGCTGTTGATATTCCGCCGGAGAGAACCACGGGCGGTGAGAAACTTTCCCCGAAAGTCTATAAGGCATAGAAAGATCGGGAACAGCTCCCAGCCAAGCATGGCGCTCGGCTGTTTTAAGAACCTGTCTTAATGTCACAATTTCATTGTGCAACGTCTTCGGCGCTGGAACTTTTGGTTTAAAGGGACGGTTATCTGTTGCATTAGGGTTTTTCTCTTTAGGCAGGGTCATGCGAAAAACCCGATACTCTTGCACTTTACCGCCTGTGACTTCCGAGATTGGCAAGTCACCGAAGAAGGGCAAAAGGTGGACGCGCAAGCGCCCGGCATGGCCTTCAATCCATTTAGGGCTGCGCTGGCCTTCGGCAATCAGCGAATATTCTTCCATAAACTTTTCCGCAACTTCGCGGAAAGTTATTTCTCTTTGCTCTTCTTTTTGTTGTTTTTCGGCGGGCGTTTCTAATACGCCGATACTGGCTTGACCGCGCAAGTTAAAATACCATTCTTCGGCATAGTTGATAGCCTCATGCAGATATTTTTCTTTTGTTGACGCGCGGTAATTATAACCGCGCACATAGGCTGAGCACTGCCAATAATTACTGCGCCTGCGTTTATAAACGTGGGCTTTTCCACCTAAGACGGGATGTTTTTCTGGGGTTTGTTGAGTCTCCATAATACGATGCCTTTCACAGTACAAAAGTGTGTAAGTAGTGTGTAAGACAATTTTAGCAGTATTATGGTTAAAGAAAGGTTACTAACCTATTGATTTAATTGGTTGCGGGAGTAGGATTTGAACCTACGACCTTCAGGTTATGAGCCTGACGAGCTACCGGGCTGCTCCATCCCGCGCTACCAAGCAGCGTTTTTCAACCAACGCCGCATTTGAGAATGTGAGTTATAGCCCCCTGCCCCGCGAAATGCAACCCATGCATTGACTTTTTATTCATGCGGCGTAATGTATCTCTAATTCAATCACCGGAGGTGTTCGCTTTATTGCCGCTAAAGCCTGATAAAGGCTGCCCCGCTTAGGGGTAAACACAATAAAACGTCCTGAGATTATACTCCCAAACCTGATGCGGATAATGCCGCCGTAGGAAGAGTGACATGCAACAAAACATCACCATCTTAGGTGGCGGAATTATGGGCCTTATGGCCGCATATACACTAAAAGATGAGCATATCATCACACTCTGCGACCCTGCAGGGTTCCCCGCCAATAACGCAAGCTTCATGGCCGGCGGCATGCTCGCCCCTTATTCCGAAATTGAACATATGGACATGGCCTGGGTGGAGGCTGGCTTTTGCGCAATCAACACATGGAAAAACATCAATCTGGATACAGGGTTCCAACAAACCGGAAGCCTTCTCATCGCCCATCCCGATGATCGATACATATTGGAGCGTTTTAAAACACACCTCCCCCATGACCAACAAACATATCAAAACATAAAAACCCTTGAGCCACATCTATCTCAGGGCGATCAACATGGTATTTTCTTAAAGGATAAGCCCATCTAAGCCCTGAAAAAACAATGCGTGCACTTTGCGTTGATCTAGAAAGTCACGACAATATAACGCTGTCTCAGGAATCTCCGCCAAAAGATAACGCCTTAACAATTGACTGCCGTGGCATGGCATCAAACATCCCCGATCTACGCGGCGTCAAAGGTGAAATCTTGGTCGTACGCAACCCGGAGTTCACATTAAATCGACCTGTGCGCCTCATGCACCCGCGATACCCACTTTACATTGTACCGCGCGACGATCACACCTTCATGATCGGCGCCACAACGATAGAAAGCGCAGAAAATCGAAGCGTATCGGTTCGCTCATCTATGGAACTTATGAGCGCACTATACGCCATCCACCCAAGCTTCGCCGACGCCCAAATCATAGAGCTAAAAGCAGGCATCCGCCCAAGCTACCCCGATAATTTGCCACGCATAACCATCAATGATAAAACCATCACATGCAACGGCCTGTTCCGACACGGCTACCTTCTATCACCCGTCATGGCCGAATGCGTGCGCGACCATATAAACGGCAAAACAAACCCGTTCATGCACTTATTTCAAAAAAGGAAACCGCAATGAAAATCACAATTAACGGTCAAAGCAAAAATTTCGATGCGCCTTTAAACCTGTACAATATCCTCGAACAAGAGGAAGTGATCGGCATGATGATCGCCGTCGCACAAAACGGAAACTTCGTCCCCAAATCAGCTTACGAAACCACACTGATCAATGACGGGGACACTATTGAAATCGTTGCCCCCATGCAAGGCGGTTAAAATGACACAAGAGTTAAAAATCAATAACTGTCCCCTCCAATCGCGCCTCTTTCTTGGCACCGCGGGCTACCCCTCGCCCGACGCCCTCGCAAAAAGCATAGAGGCCGCGTCCCCTGGCCTTCTCACTGTATCGCTTCGCCGTGAGAGCAAAGCGGGAAAAGGCCAGGATTTCTGGAATATCATAAAAGGCTTTGACCTGCCCATTCTCCCCAACACCGCAGGATGCAGCACCGAAGCCGAAGCCATTACAACGGCGGAAATGGCGCGCGAAGTGTTCGGCACAAACTGGATCAAGTTAGAGGTAATCGGCGACGATTATACGCTACAACCCGATCCGTATCGCCTCTTAAGCGCGGCGCAGGAGCTTATCAACAAAGGCTTCGAAGTCTTCCCGTATATGACCGATGACCTCATCTTGGCCAATCGTCTGTCTGATATCGGATGTAACATCCTCATGCCGTGGGGCGCGCCCATCGGTTCAGGCAGAGGCCTCAACAACCCCTATGCCCTCAAACTTTTACGCCAACGCTTTCCGAACAAAACCCTCGTCGTTGATGCAGGAATAGGCGCGCCATCCCATGCCGCCGCCGCAATGGAGATGGGCTATGACGCCATACTGCTTAACACCGCTGTATCAAAATCGGGCAACCCCGCACAAATGGCCGCGGCCTTCGCCAAAGCAATAGAAGCAGGGCGCGGCGCTTATCTTGCCGGCATTATCGCAGCCCAAGAAAACGCGACCGCCTCAACCCCTCTAATCGACAAGCCGTTCTGGCATCAAGAGGGCTAAATGGAAAACGCCCCACAAGAAAATGAACGTTATATTCGCCAATGCGCCCTGCCCGAAATCGGCATAAAGGAGCAAAAACGCTTATCCCAAGCCAATATCGCGATCATCGGCGCGGGTGGCTTAGGCTGCGCTGCGCTCCCCTATCTAGCCGCCGCAGGCATCGGCCACATCACCATCTATGATAATGATATAATCAGCCGCTCAAACCTGCACCGCCAAACCCTCTATAGAGATAACGAAACAGGAAAAGGCAAAGCCCGAACCGCCGCCGATTACGCCCGCGCCCTAAACCCCGACATCAAAATCACCGCAATCGCTAAGCGTTACACGCAAAACCATAGCGATAAGAAATATGATCTCATCATCGACGGCTCGGATAATTTCGAAACCAAAACCCTGCTCAACACAATCTCAATCGTAACCCAAACACCGCTGATCTGCGCATCCGTCAATCAATGGGCGGGTCAAATCGGTATATTCGCAGGATATGCTAAAAACAAACCCTGCTACCACTGTCTTTTCCCTGCTCTCCCCTCCGACGCACGCAACTGCAACGAAGCCGGAATTTTAGGGACTTCCGCAGGAATAACAGGACTATATGAGGCACATATAACACTCGGCTATCTCATCGGCCTGAATGGATTTGAACCCGGGCGCATCCTAAGCTTTGATTTTAAAACCCTGCGCATGCAAAATTTAACTTTAAATAAAGACAAATCATGCCATCACTGCAAAGATGGAACGCAAATATGGACACCACAGGAGAAGAAAATGGCCGAACTCATTTCAATGAAAGACCTCAAAGAAAAAGACTTCCTCATCGTTGATGTAAGGACCGATCAAGAGATCGTAAGCGACCCGGTCCAATGCGCCGCTGAAAATTATATGCATATGGAATTGCAAACCGTACCCGCGCGCCACGAAGAACTCCCCAAAGATAAACTCATCGCCCTACTATGCGCAGGCAACATCCGCAGCGTAAAAGCAGCCGATTACCTAGAGGGCCTAGGCTACGATAACATCATCGTCCTGGATAAATTCTCTCTATAAAAAAAGCCCCGTAAAGGGCTTTTCATTTAAATTGATTTGATCAAAGCTTAAGCAGCCTTGGCCTGCTTTTCATTGTCGATCCCTTCGACAATAAGTTCTTTCGCACGCGCTGAACCTTCCCAGCCCTTAATCTTCACCCATTTGCCTTTCTCAAGGTCTTTGTAATGTGTGAAGAAATGCTCAATCTGATCCAACAAGATTTGTGGCAAATCACTATATTCTTTCACATCATCAAAATACGGATGCGTTTTAGAAACAGGAACAGCCAAGATCTTCTCGTCTTGTCCGCCATCATCTTCCATCACCAAAACACCAACAGGACGCGCATTAATAACTGCGCCGGGCGCAAGCGGATATTGCGCATAAACCAAAACATCAACGGGATCACCATCTCCACCAAGCGTGTTAGGAACAAACCCATAATTCGCAGGATAAAACATCGCGGTATGAACAAAACGATCAACCATCAACGCGCCTGATTCTTTATCGATTTCATATTTAACAGGATCGCCACCTGCTGGGTTTTCAATGATAACATTCACATCATTTGGGGCATCTTTGCCGATTGAAATTTTTGCAATATCCATGAGGGTTCCTTTAAAATTTTTATATCTGTTTAGGTAACAATACCCCATAAAAAAAGCAAGGATGAAAACCCCTGCTTTTGATAAATACGCTATGCTAAAACACTGCCACTAGGCGGCTTTTGCATTGCTTTTTCTCTTAATGAAAACACCAAAAATCTTTTCGCGCATCGGCTTATCGGCCACCTCGCCTGCCACAATATCTTTATAGGATTGGGCTTTTGATTGTTTATTTGTCACTCGCTCAATCGCATCAGGAACAAACATTACTCCACCAGAACAAGACGCACATGCTTTCATCAGATTTCTCCTTAATCTTGAATTAATGATCACATATTACACAAATACAAGGTATTTCGAAACCAAAAACTGCGTTGCGGCGCAATAATAGGTTGTCGCAACGCAGCAAATTGTAATATTATTACCCAAAATAGAGTGTAATTATTCTATGTAGAAATCGACCGTAGATACCACACGAACGCGCTTATATCTCTGATTTTGCTCGGAAATATATGCAACGGGGTCACGCGGCAATATCTGAAACACCCCTTGATATGCGCGTTTAATACCGCCAACATTCGCCCCACTTTCATCTGCAAATTGCTGAGCACTTTCGCGTGCATTACGCACTGCTTCGTTAAGCATGTCAGGTTTTATATCGTTAAGATTCGTGAATATATATGTCGGGGGCTGCATATTCGTAAGGGTGACATTCTGCTTCAACAAGCTATTAAGCTCACTTAAACCCTTCGTGATCTTATCCATATCCGAAGTACGCACGGTGATTTGTTGCGTCATTATATAACGCCCTTTATCGACATTATCCGGACGATAAGCCTGCGCAAGCAAATCTTGAACCTGTATCGGCTCAACATTGAATTCATCATCTGCAAATCCAATGCTATTCAAAAACATAATAATGGCTTTACGCCCCGTCTCTGATTCTGCCTGAACATCGGACAAAACATTTCCCGTCGACGCAGTATTCAATGTCCAAATCGCTAGATCCGCATCGACATCACGCTCCGCCAATCCTTTTACTGTCACAACACGATCCGCCGTACGGAACGCAGTAAGACCGCCTTTCACAAAAAAACCCGCGACAATAAGCCCAATCATCAGAGAGAGACAAGCAAGCGTAAGCCCCATATGTGAGGTACAACATGATTTTTCTGACATAACTATTCCAATCCTTTAATCGTTTCTAAAATAACATCAACCTGCGGGCGCTTACGATATCCCTCTTCCGCCAATATCGCTTGCACACTTGCATCATGGCCGAGGATATAAACTGTAGGGTTTGGCACACCATACGCAAAATGATCTTTCGCATAATCTTCATTCAAAATACCAAGCGCCTTAATCACGACTGAACCCTCATCAGATAACATCGGATATTGAAACTTGTACTTATCTTTAAACTTTTTCAAAAGCGTCGGATCATCATAACTTACAGAGACAATATTATAACCAGCCTCCGTAATCGGAGCACCATCTGTGCGCAAATCAAGCAACTGTACCTGGCAATAAGGGCACCAATCTGCCGAACGCACAAACACCAAAACCGTGCCTTTGTCGCCGCGTAATGTCTCTAATGTTTGCACCTCACCGTTGTGATCCTTCAAAGAAATCTCAACAGGAAAAGGCTGACCAATTTCTGCTGCTGCCAAAACTGGGGTTGAAAATGTAAATATCACCAAAACGGCTAAGGCTAATATGCGCATGGAATAACTCCTGAAATAAATTGATGAGAACAATATACGCCGTTTAAAACGAAATAACAGACATAAAAAAAGGCGATGAATAACACCGCCATTTTCAAAAATTATAAGAAAAAGGAATGAACCTTAAACAGCTTTAAGATTAGCCGCTGCTTGCTTGCCACGGTTTTCTTGCTGATCAAATTCAACTTTTTGACCTTCATCCAATGTCTTCATACCTGCTGCTTCTACTGCAGAGATGTGAACAAAAACATCGTTTCCACCGTTATCTGGAACGATAAAGCCAAAGCCTTTTGTTGGGTTAAACCATTTTACTGTGCCTGTTTCAGCCATGTTGTAAGCTCCTTGCTTGTAGTATGCGGTAAAAAAATACCGCGGTTCGATTTAGCTCTTGGGTAGTCAGTCAATTCAGGCTAATTCGGGTAGTCAAAGCAAGAAGTGTGGTAGTCCAAGAATTTATTAAAAACAGAATGCACATACTTATCCACATTGTGCAAGAAAATTCTAAACCATCATAATCATACTGATATACATGATTTTGCTTTACTAAAACCAACCACGCTTTACCATTTACATTATGAACAATGACAATTTTTACAACACAATCAAACCATTCAATAGTTTCAAGGGAATATTAGAGCCGGCAAATTACCATCAGGTCCCTGACGATTGGTTCGTCGTTGTCGCCGATATAAAAGGCTCAACCATAGCAATCAACGAGGGACGTTATAAAGACGTCAACATCATTGGCGCATCATCCATCATTGCCGTTATCAACGCGCTAAAATCATACGACAAAGTTCCCTTTGTCTTCGGCGGTGATGGCGCAACCTTTGTCATTCCCCCCGCATTGGTTCAACCAGTTATTCAAGCCTTACACGGCACACAAGAAATGGCAAAAGACAGCTTCAATCTTGAATTAAGAGTCGGCATTGTGCCCGTGCACCACATCCACAAAACAAAAACAATCATCAACATCGCAAGATACCAAATGTCCGAACACCTGCACATAGCCATGTTCTCAGGGGGCGGGCTAAACGTAGCGGATGATATGATCAAAGCTTGTCCTGAAGAATATGACATTCAATCCACGATCGATAAAAACCTATCAATTGAAAGCGATTTCAATGGCTTGGAATGCCGGTGGAACCCTATAAAATCGACAAACGGTCAAATGCTAACCTTAATCATACAAGGAACTGATGGCGAAAAATCACAAGACATTTACAAAAAAACGCTCGCTAAAATCGAAGCCATCTATGGACAAAACGACAATTATCGCCCCAATCACATGGAAAACATGAATCTGTCATTCAATGGCAGAGAAATGACACAAGAGCTCAATGTCCGTACGCATAAATTAAAACAAGTTGACCGTCTTAAATATGCAATAAATATGCGTATCGAAGCGATTTTAGGCACCCTTCTTTTTAAATACGACCTTCATGCAAAAGGTGTCGAAGGAATAAAATATAAACAAGACGCAATCGCCAACACAGATTTCCAAAAATTCGATGACGCCCTACGGATGGTCATAGACAGCACTCCAGAACAGACTGCTTCATTAATTGCCTTTTTAGAACACCACAGGCAAAACGGAGATTGCTATTACGGCGCACATATCGCCGATGAAGCAATCATCACCTGCCTTATTTTCCAACGTGTGGGTAAACACTTACACTTCATTGACGGTGGAAACGGCGGCTACACCCTTGCGTCACAAAAACTAAAAGAAATGCGCGCGACGCAGCATTAGCTAGACAATTTTTTTCATTACATTCGAACACACAATAAAAAACCGCCCTAAACAGGGCGGTTATTATAATTCTAAAATCGAAATAGGTTTGAATATATAGAATGAATTGTGAAGATTCGGCAGCGAACTACTCTCCCACACCTTAAGATGCAGTACCATCGTCGCTAAGAGGTTTCACGGTCGAGTTCGGGATGGGATCGGGTGTTTCACTCTTGCTATAACCACCGAATCATCACAACTCACTCTCTTATAAAAGACATCAAAATAACAAAACTAAGCTTTCATTCAAATTTGCAATGTGTTTACCACTGCGCATGATTTATCAAGTAACGTTAATGCCGTTACGTAATAGAATTCAAGCCGATCGAACAATTAGTACTGGTTAGCTTCACTCGTTACCGAGCTTCCACATCCAGCCTATCAACGTGGTGGTCTTCCACGGTTCTGATAGGGAGTTCTGGTATTGAAGGGGGCTTCCCGCTTAGATGCTTTCAGCGGTTATCCTGTCCGAACATAGCTACTCTGCGGTGCTCCTGGCGGAACAACAGATACACCAGAGGTTCGTTCACCCCGGTCCTCTCGTACTAAGGGCAACTCTTCTCAAAACTCCAACTCCCACGGCAGATAGGGACCGAACTGTCTCACGACGTTCTGAACCCAGCTCACGTACCTCTTTAAATGGCGAACAGCCATACCCTTGGGACCTGCTCCAGCCCCAGGATGAGATGAGCCGACATCGAGGTGCCAAACAGCGCCGTCGCTGTGGACGCTTGGGCGCTATCAGCCTGTTATCCCTAGAGTACCTTTTATCCGTTGAGCGATGGCCCTTCCAT
>Ga0100385_1000265_pt1 | contig 69083 bp, 52 predicted proteins | sample CryGeymeta201509_FD_81543 | JGI IMG/M metagenome (GOLD analysis project Ga0100385, IMG submission 81543) | Groundwater microbial communities from Crystal Geyser aquifers in Utah, USA - Crystal Geyser metaG 2015-09 | ecosystem: Environmental > Aquatic > Deep subsurface > Groundwater | place: USA... | reverse complement strand
TTTGATCCGCATCCCGTAAGATTTTTTAAGCCCACCACACCCGAGTTTGCCCTGACGACCTTGGAGGAGCGGGCCATCTTGCTTGGGCTCTTGGGCGTCGAGCATCTGGTTGCGTTGAATTTTGATGCTGAGCTGTCTTCGAAAAGTCCCAAGGAATTTGTCGACGAGTTCTTGGTGGGCGGCATCGATGCGTCGCAGGTTTTGGTCGGTGAGGGCTTCCGATTTGGCAAAGGGCAGGCCGGTGATACCAAAATCCTGACCGACCTGTGTGCCGCGCGTGGTGTGGCCGTTTACGTCGTTGGATTGGCTCAGATTGACGGTGTGGTCGTGAGTTCGACCCGGATCCGTGACGCGGTGCGCGAGGCGGACTTCGACGTTGTGCGAGAGTTACTTGGCCGAAATTTTGTGGTCAGCGGCAAAGTGGTTCATGGCGACGCTCGTGGGCGTGATTTAGGTTATCCGACCGCTAATGTTCAGACCGAAGACCGGTTGCTGCCCCCAGATGGCATCTATGCGACCTGGCTCTACGACGACCAATCCAGGTATCCTTCTGCGACCTACGTCGGCACTCGTCCGACCTTTGACGGTTCTGACCGCCGAATCGAGTCGTTCATCCTGAATGCCGAGGGGCCTGTGGACCTTTACGAACACGATGTGGTGGTCGAGTTTGTGGGACGGGTTCGTGCGGATATGCGCTACGAATCAGCGGAAGCGTTGGTTGCCCAGATGGCGATCGATGTTGAGCAATCAAAAGAAATCCTCGGTGTGTGAATAAAATCGCCAGAACAAAGGTTCGGGCGTGCATCTTTTTCTGCGTTCTTGTGTGGAGCCAATCATGATCGAAGTGAAGGGATTGACCCGGTATTACGGGGATTTTCCGGCCGTTCGCGACGTGTCATTCAACGTCGGAGAGAACATGATTGTTGGTTTTCTTGGCCTGAACGGCGCGGGGAAATCGACCGTTTTGAAAGTACTTGCCGGATTATTGATGCCCAGCGCCGGCGTCGTTCGAATCAACGGCGTCGATGTTCTTGAGGCACCGGATTCCGCCCGCGCGGCGATTGGGTATTTGCCCGAAGAGCCACCCCTCTACAAAGAGATGCGCGTCAATGATTTCCTGCGGTGGTGTGGGCAGATTCGAGGCATGTCCAAAGGGGATGTCGACAAACGCCTGCCCGAAGTCCTGAAAATATGCCAGCTCACGCATGTGGCTGATCGCGTGATTCATGAGCTGTCTCATGGTTATAAGAAGCGTGTTGGAATTGCTCAGGCGATCATTCACCGACCCAAATTGGTGATTTTGGATGAGCCGATTTCTGGGCTCGATCCGGTACAGATTGTCGAGATGCGTGAGGTCCTCAAGGCGCTCAAAACCACGTGCACGGTCTTGGTGAGTTCGCATATTCTTTCGGAAATTTCTCAGACCTGCGACAGGCTCATGGTCCTGCACGACGGTAAGATTGTCGCCGAAGGAAGCGAAACGGAATTGCGGGACCGACTACGCGGCAAGCTCGCGGTCGAGTTCATTCTGCGTGGTGAACAAGAGGTCGTTGAGTCGGTGTTGAGCGGCCATCCGGGACTCGATAACCACAGTGTACGCGCCGAAAATGATTTGATTTTTGCGCATGTGGAGTTTTCAGGCGATGCGCGTGAAGACCTTGCGAAGGCATTTGTCGAAAAAGGGTTGGGATTACGCGGCATGGCCGACCACTCGTCGAGCGAGCTTGAGTCTGTATTTATTGGTTTGACTCGGGAAACGCCTGACATGCCAAAACCTGAAGAAGTGGAGGCCGCGTGAACGCATTATGGCTGGTGACACGCCGCGAGCTGTCTTCTTATTTTAACTCGATTTGGGGCTATATCGTAGCCGCTGTGATTCTGATCATCGACGGCCTTTTATTTAATGCTTTTGCGCTGACCGACCGGCCTCGATTGAGCTTCGAGGTTCTTCGAGACTTTTATTATTTTTCGTTTGGGACAACAACGATCGCGGCGATTTTGCTCACGATGCGTCTGGTGGCTGAAGAAAAACAAAATAATACGATTGTTTTGTTGGACTCGTCTCCGCTTACCGACTGGCAAATTATCGGTGGGAAATTCCTGTCGGCCTTGATGTTTTTGACGCTGCTTATTTTGGCGACGGCCTATATGCCGGCCATGATCATGGTGAACGGCAAAGTCTCGATGGGCCATGTGATGTCGGGGTATCTGGGGCTGATTTTGATCGGCTCGGCGGTGACGGCCATTGGCACGTTCGCCTCGACCCTGTCGAGGTCTCAGCTTGTTGCCGCGGTGATCGGCAGCGTTCTGACGGTATTTTTGTTGATCTCGTGGTTGTTGGCCAAGGTGGCTGACGCGCCGCTGGATTCTGTCCTGTCGTACATGAGCCTTTTCGATCGGCATTTCCGAACAACGTTTATGGAAGGGCGAATCGACACCAAAGACGTCGTCTACCTGCTCTCGCTCACCTTCGGATTCCTGATGCTCGCCACGCGGGTCTTTGGGGCGAGGAGGTGGAAATGAGCGTTTCATTGATGGCTTATTTTTTCGGAATGGCGGCATTCTTTGCGGGAGAGCGTCTGCTCGGCTCTTACGATGCTGTGCGATGGATTGCGGATTTTGCGGGCCTGGTCGCGATTGGGCTTTCGGCCTATCTGCGCACCCGTGACCGTGCTGCATCCGACGATGCCGGCGTTCGTTTGGCGCATACTCGAGCCTTAGTGATGGCCGCCATCGCGTCGGTCGCCTTGATTATTTATGCGATTTCAACCGATGGTTTTGCGGATCTTGTTGGCCTTGAAGATGTGATGAAATCACGCTGGCAGGGCGTGTTCGGCGCCCTTTGGCCCATTATCTGGCTTTGCGGAACGCTTCCTCTCTTCACCGTTGACCGCGCGATCGAGACGTCTCCGGTGATGATGCCCACTCGTCGTGTTCAACAGGCGATGAGCTACGGTCTGATTGCAGCGCTGGGGATTTCGTTGGTCTTCCCGATCAATTTCATCGCTTCGCGTCATTCAACGGTCTGGGATTTCTCGTATTTTAAGACGTCTCAGCCCGGCACGACGACCGCCGCGATTGTGAAGTCGCTCAAAAAGCCGGTCGTGGTTCGGATTTTCCAGCCGACTTCGTCGGATGTGTTGCCGGACCTCATCAAGTATTTTGAGCCCCTCGAAGGGCCCACGCTTTCGGTCGAAATCGTCGATCAAGCTGAAGAACCTAAACTTGCTCAGGATCTGAAGGTCCGAAATAACGGTTTCATCGCGATCAGCGAAGAAAATCCGGAAGCCGGGGGCAAACCGCTCAACACGCAGCTGGTTAATGTTGGCGCGGACATGAAGGATGCCCGTCGCAACCTGCGTAAACTCGATGAAATCGTCGGTAAGGCATTCTTGAGCATGGCGCGGGGCGAACTGAAGGCCTACGTCACTCGAGGCCACGGCGAGCTCACCTGGGACCGTAATGAGCCTCCACAGAGAGCGCTCGGAGGTTTCAAACAATTGATGGAGTATTTCAACATCAGCCTAAAGACGATCGGCATGGCGGACGGTCTTGCAGAAGAGATTCCTCAAGATGCGGACATGCTGATTATTCTGGGACCAGAAAAACCTTTCTTGCCGGCGGAAATCGCCGCAATCACACGCTATCTGGAACGAGGCGGCTCGTTGATTCTTGCGCTTGAGCCCACGATGCCTGGGCAAATCATCGAATCAAAAGACGGGCTTGCCGACCTTCTGAGTTTTATCGGAGTCAAAAAAGACGCCGGTATTTTGGCTTCTGAGCAGCAAATTGTCTCGATTTCGGGCGGGAAGTACGACCGCGTGAACATCACGATCGGGACGTTTTCGACTCATCCATCGACGGTCGTTTTGGCGGCTGAACCGAGCGGTATGATGATGTCCATGGCGGCAGGCATCGACCTGATGCCAGGCACCACTGGCAATCCCATCGTCACCGTTCGTACGACCGACCAGACCTGGGAAGACATGAACCAGAACCTCGAATTTGATCAGGACACTGAATCCAAAAAGGCGCGGCCCGTGGTGATTGCCTCGACTGGCAGCGGTAAAAAGAGCTGGCGGGCAGTCGTGACAGGCGATGCGACGATGTTCTCGGATTTGGCGGCCGTGGTGCGGGGTAATCAGCAGTTCATGGCGGATACGACCAATTGGTTGGCCAGAACCGAAGCTTATTCGGGCACCAAAGAAAACGAAGAAGACGTGCGGATTCAGCATACAAAAGAAGGTCAGGCCGGTTGGTTCTACACCACCGTTCTGGGCTTCCCGGCAATATTGATGGTGATTGGGTTGATCCGAACTCGACGTCGCGTCCGAGGTGCACAATGAATCGAACGGTCGCCATTTATTCAGCCCTGCTGGTCATCGCACTTGTAGGTTCCTACTTCAGCTGGACGCACGAAGAGAATCCCCGCCTTAAGGATGGAGTCTTGGTGTTGGACCTCGCCGAGAAAGATCTTAGTGAAATCCGTTATTCAACCAAGGATTTTAGCGTTTCCATCACGCGAAAAAACGATGATCTGGGCGACTACGTCTGGGTCGAGACGAGTCGTGAAACTCCGACAATCGTTCCGCCTGCAGATCCTCATGCGTTGCCTGACGCCGCGGACATCAAGGTGGGCGAGACAAAGACCGTCAAAAAGGCTTTCAAAGCCGGCATGACGGTCGATCCAGTTTTTGCGATGTTGACGCCCTTTATCGCCCTACGTGCGATGGAAACGACCCCCGAGCGACTCAAGGAGTTCGGATTGGACGAGCCGCGAGGCAAGCTTGAAGTTGTGAGCAAAGGCAAGACGCGCGTCTTTGATGTGGGCGAAGAAGGTTATGGCCATCGCAACACCTACGTGCGCGATGTTGAGTCTAAGAAGGTCTTCCTGGTCGACGGCGGGCTTTTGCGTCCTTTGATGCGTGCCGACGAGCGTCTTCCTGAGCGTCGTTTGCTTGAACCCGACATGGCCAAGATCGAAAAAGTCACGATTTCTAACGGAGAAAAATCGGCCACTTTTGTCCAGAAAAATGCGTCGGATCAAGGCGCTGCATTCTGGGCCTCGGAAGGCACGGAAGACGCCAACCTGAGCGCCAAAACCTGGCTCGATAAATTCCTTCGCGTGCGCTCGATTGGCTCTCCTGATTCGATCGGCGACGCCGTTGAAGTCCTGGAATTAAAAGCGAGTTCAGAAGGTAAAATCACTCAGATTAAATTCTTCAAGACGCCCTCGACCGATGGCGGCGAAAAGTGGTTTGTGCAGTCGAATTTCACGCGGGGAGCCGTCGAGGTGCCGCTGGCTTTGGCCGCCAACCTGGTCGACGACTTCCCAACGCTGTTGGCCGCGAGCGGTGAGCAGTGAGCAGTGAGCGGTGAGCAGTGAGCAGTGAGCAGTGAGCGGTGAGCGGTGAGCAGTGAGCAGTGAGCGGTGAGCAGTGAGCAGTGAGCGGTTTGATGCCGACGCTGGAGTCGACTCGAAGTTGTGATGGGTCCGCCAGCCTGGCCTGTGATGGGTCCGCCAGGCTGCCGAGCTGTGATTGAATCGTCGTCGTAGTCTGCCCGAAGTCCACCGCCATCGAAGAGGGTTGTCCCTTCTTCACACAAAAAAACCAGCGCTTTCCCAGACGGCATTGCAGTCGTTCAAAGTGCCCGGGTCTCCGCTGATACAAAAGGCCTCCGGTGCCATATCGGCTGTGTCGGCTTCCCCTGAGTCGGTCCCTTCGTCGTTTTCGGCGTCGACGCCATTGGCGGCGTCGGACTCGGTATTCAGGTGTGCATCGCTGAGATTTTCGGCATCTTTCGAAGTCTTGTTATTCGAGGAATCATTGGAGTCACTGCATCCACAAAATCCCAGCAGTGCCAGCAAAATTAGAGTTCTGATCGTTGTTTCCTGAGTAACTCTGCCGTCAGATACTCCTCGCTTTGCGGGCTGAGGTTGATTTCGAAACGCTCGATAATCCGGGTTTTAGAATCACATTCGAGGCTGCAACAGGTTTCCGGCGCTGGGCCGTCTGGCCTAGGCCATAACAGTGACACGGCAGTCCTTAAGTCATCCTCGGTATCAAGCTTCACGCCATCCATGGGTGCGTAGAGCGTGACAATCTCGCCGGGTTGAATCTCCACAGCCACCCAATTCGTAAACTCCGGGAACCATCCACACCACGTGGCAGTGCCGACCGAAGTTTCAAAGCGCGCGATGACGTCACCCACGTTTTCGTGTCGATTCATGATTGTGAACGGCTGGTCGCATTGATTTCCGACCAATATCTGGCTTTGCGCGGTCGTAGAGCCCAGTGATGAACCGACCATCCGCCAAGCGCCCACCATGCAGCCAGAAACCACATGAGGGCTGATCGACGCGATTACATCCCCATCTGAACGAAGGGCCGAGCCTAGTTTCTCCAACACCTCTTCCTGATGAGTCACGGTCGGCAAATCCTCGCCGACGCACGAGGCCAACAACAGGATCATCGGAGCGATTTTTGTGAGTTCTTTCATCGATTTCCAAGCACAAATAACGGCCAAAACCTCAGATGTCATATCTGGAATCTGCTATTTGGTTTCTTCATTTCTGAAGCCCACCGGCCATGATTGGTGGCGTTCATCATGGTAAAAAAAACGGAAATTTTTCCAATGGAATGGTGACTATTTACAATGAGATAGGTTTACACAGTGTGAACTCAGGGCAAGGTATCGTCATTTTGATTCGAAGAATCTGGAGTCAATCGTAATGCCGGGCTGGAGCCCGGCGGACGTCACAGAGTCTCAATGCCAGGCTGGAGCCCGGCGGACCCATCACAAATCACCGAGTCGGCTCCAGCGTTGGCATCAAACTGCTCGCTGCTCACTGCTCACCGCTCACTGCTCACTCCATGTGGCGTTGTTGGCGTTGAGGCAGAGTTGATTCGACTTCCTCGACGACCTTGATTTGGTCGGTCCAGGGCTTGAGCAAATCGGGCGTATTATAGCGGCGGCCGCGACGCCAATCGGCGAGCAGGGCGAGGGCGACTTTGTCTTTGTCGAGCCCCTTCACGTCCACAAAATATTCGAATAATAGATCGACAAGTCGTTTGAGCGAGATGCCGTGGGCGGTCTGTGTGCGGTCGTGCAACCAGACCGAAAAATGCAAAAAGCTCTCGAAAGCCGAGCCTTCTTGCCACATCAGCGGAAGGCTTTGTGGGAAGTTTCCGGAATTTCCCACTAAGTCCCAATACCGTGCAAAACGACGCAGAACCTGAAGGGTCGCAAAATCAATCGTACTATTGGACAGGATTTCGTAGGGCGCCGAGTCTGACCAAACCATTTTATATTCAGCGTCATGGCGGATAATTGGGGTGCCACGCAGGCGCTTTAAAATCCCGACCTGAATCTCTTGAGGGTTCATGGCGAGCAGGCGATCGAAGCCGCGGCCAAAGGACTCCATGGACTCGCCGGGCAGGCCGACGATCAAGTCAGCATGCACATGAACGCCCGTTTCGGTCGCCAAAAAGTGGAAATTGTCTTCGAGTTTTTCGTAGTTTTGTCGTCGGGAAATCCGCGCCGCGGTTTCGACATCGAAGGTCTGAATACCGACCTCGAATTGCAACGAACCTGGTGGGAATTGTCGAACTAATTCCCGCAGTTCTTCGGGCATCCGATCGGGAACCATCTCGAAATGGATGAAAGTCTCGGCATCCAATCTTGCCAGAAAAAAGTTCAGAATTGCGGTGCTAAAATCGACTCTCAAATTAAATGTGCGGTCCACAAATTTGAATTGTCGAAGCCCGCGATCCCAGAGTTTTTCCATTTCGTTTAGAAAGACTTCCATATCGAAGGTTCGTACGGATTTATCCAACGACGAGAGGCAGAACTCGCATTTGAATGGGCAACCTCGTGAGGCTTCGACATAGACAATACGATTGGCGATATCGTCTGCGTTGTAGAGGTCATAAGGCAGTTTTAAGGTGGCTGGGTCTGCGGGAGCGGCATGAATGATTTTTGAAACGGGCGTTTCACCGCGCAAGAGCAGCCTGCATAACTCGCGGAATTCGTGGTCAGCATTGCCTGTGATCACAAAATCGGCGGCTTCCACGATCGCCTGTCCGTCGGTTTCGTGCGAGACCTCGGGGCCGCCCAACACCACGATGATGTCCGGTCGGACCTTCTTGATCAGGTGCACAAAATCGAGAGATTCTCGGATATTCCAGATGTACACGCCCAGACCAAGAACCTTTGGGTTTAGGGCGAGTATTTCTTCGAGAGCGTCGATGGGCCGCGTATGGATTGTGAATTCAAGCAGGGTCGTATCGGCCTGAAGCTCGTCCATATTGGCTTGCAGGTAGCGTAGGCCGAAGGCCGCATGAATGTACTTCGCGGTAAAAGTCGTCAGTACAATCATGGGTAGAGCCTAAGGAGGGAAGCCGAACGACAGCTTGATGGCTGCGTATGCAGTGTCGATGCTTCCGTCGAGCCGTCGAATGATCAACGGTTCTTCGAAATGCGTCTGGAAATCGTCAGGAAGGTCCTGAGCTAAGTGCATCGCGTATAGGTCAATTCGCGGAGGATCGCCCTCACGAAAGTGAACGGCTTTTCGGCGGATGATTTTCAGGCCCGCCGCAGCTGCCGCGGCTTCCACTCGCTCGCGTTGGTCCCCGGGGAACACGCATGCAAAGAGGCCTCCTGGCGTCAGGTGCGTCGCGGCGGTGGTCGCGTAGTCTGCGACGTCCCCGCGCATCTCAAATCGACAGGCGACCTTTTGAGGGTGTTCTGAGAGAACGCCGTTTTCTGGAGGCCAGTAGGGTGGGCTGCCAAAAATCAGGTCAAACTTTTCGTCTTCGCCCAAGATATCGGTGCGGAAATCCCCAAGCCGCATGTCAAAGCGGTCGCTGAGTCCATTATAGCGGACGCTCTTTTGCGCGAGCGCAAAGCTTCGTTCTTGGGCCTCGATCGTCACGAATTGCACGTGGCGTAAGCGCCAGGCGGCAGTCATCGCGACCGAAGAAAGTCCACTCCCGAGGTCGAGCGCACGCTCTGGCGAGGGCGCGCAGACGGTGCCGTACCAGGCGGTCAGGATATCGTCGGTCGAAAACCGGTGTCCGTTGCGCAACTGCCAGATCCGAAAATGGCCGCTCAATGCGTCGACGGTTTCGTCTTCGAGTCGGTCGTACCCAGCATCCAAATCGGGCAGAGGCCCGGGTTTTGTCCAGCCTCTGAACTGTGGGTCCGTGTTGAGTATCGCGGGTCGTTCACTCATGTATCGGAGCCTGGGAGCGGCGTGTGGTCGTCCTGGATGTCATGCAAGGGCTCGTCTGCGATGATCGCCAGTTTTGGCGCAGGAATCAGGACCGCTGCGACGGTTTCGGCGTGGACAATTCCCGCAGGCAGCGGCGTAGCATCCAGAACCTCTTCCTCGTCGGTCACGATGGGGGCGGCGAGGACGGGCGTGTTCACGGCTGCAAAGCTCGCGCTCACGCTTGGGACCGCAGCCGGAGGTTCGACATACGGCTCACCCGGGATCGGATACACCATGTCGTCCATCGGGTCGGGCAGGTCGGCGAGCACCGCCATAGATGTGCTTTGCGCCGAAGTGAGTTCGTCGTACCAATGGTCAGCGAGTTCCTTCAGGGCAACCGTCGAAGTCCCATAGCTGGTGCCGTATTCGAGGAATTGTCGCATGTTCCCGATGGTCTGCGGGCGCACCTTAGAAAAATGATATTGCAGGTACTTTTGCAGCGGAAATGGGGTCAACGACTCGGCCAGCGGCAGCAGCGTCTTGAACACAAAGGGGCGACGAAGCTTTGGCATCAACCACGACTTAGCGCCCGATTTGGCTTCGACGACCGTGGCCGCCTCTGCACTTGCATCCAGAGCAAGGGGGAGCAGCGGGCTCGAGGTGAAGGTCTTGAAATTCCAGTTGGCGACTTCCAAAGCCGCGATCATGGGCGTGAGCATGGAGGTTCCGAGCATGGCTTGCTCGTTGGCATCCATTCGCACCGCCGCCGGGCATCCACCCTTATGCAGGAGTTCGACCACGGAGGTTGCCCGCTCGCGCTGGCCACCAAACGTCGACGGCGCGAAGGGAGGAAACAAATACGCCACGCCCGGCTCAAGGTGTTCTCCGGGAAGGGGGGCCTGATATGAAATCATGCCGACCATGCCCTGTACGACGCGCTCGCGGTCGAATTTAGTGCAGATATGCTCGTATTCGTCGAGTCCGGGCTGGAACGTAACGATCGTCGATTCGCCGGTCATGTAACGAGCGAGCTCGTCGATCCACGGCTCGTAGACCGCCGGTGTGGGCACGCAAATCCAGATCTGGTGCCAGATTCCGCGCGCCGAAGGGATATCACTGTAGACCTGATCGGGCTTGAACTGAACGATTGGGTCGGTGCGACGAAGTCGGTGGTGATGAAGCCAGAAGCCATCTTTGGCGTCTTTGGCGTATTTGGGCTTCACAAGAACGCTGACATCACAACCCGCAAGGGTGAGATGTCGGCCATACACTTGCCCAACCGCGCCGGCTCCGACGATCAAAATACGTTTAGCAACGCGTGATAGCATTAGATATATTCGAGTAGGACGGAAACAATGTCGGCTTCAAACAGCTCCCAGGGTTGTTTACCCGACAGCTTGGAGGCCAACTCCACGCACTCAGACGAGATCAAGTGAGCGCGCATCAGCGTTTCGCGCGACAACTTGATCGACCAAACGCTCGCCACGTGCTCATCACGGACGACGACTTCGGCCCAATTTACCTGATGGCAGTGGGCGCATTCCCAGCCTTCCAAAACATGGAGGTCGCTGCCCTCTTGTTCGTGTTGGGGCTGGTAGTAGTCTGGCCGTTTGTGGACATCGACCGACCCTACGTAGTCGCCAAGACCAAGCGTAGAGCCATCTGGGACGTCACGAAGGAAGGTTTCGCAATGCGTCGAAGTGTCGTTTGCCGAGATCTTTTTGCAGTGCTGACAGCGCATCTTGCCGACAAAGAAGTCGCAGTTGCCTGGGTGTGTCGCGACTTCGCCTTCAAACGTTGAAGGCATTTGAAATTCGTCGGAATCGTCTTCCAAACCTTGGTTTTCGGCCTCTTCAAAAAGTGCTTCCGTGAGTGATTCCATGATGCGGTCAATCAGCCCGTCGTAGAACTCACCGTCAACGGGGAAACTCTGGCCATTGGTGGGTTCGAGAACCTTCACGCGGACAAATTGTTCGATGTCCTGATGTTCGGGCAGTACGTCAGCTAGACGTGCTTCAATGAGTTTTTCAAGGCGGGCTAAAGCGAGCGGAACCACCTGGGCTCCTTCGCTGCCGTTTCTGCCTTCAATGTATGCCAAAACCATCCCTCACGGGTCGTAATGAAGTAGGACAACGAACGCGGCACCTATACCTGAATCTGTCCCTGAAATCCAAGGAATCAGGCCGATCGTCCAAGGTTCGGAATACGCTAATTAACGCGTGATTCCGCTAAGTGGTCCTGTGCAGAACTGAGGATCACCGAATGTCGGCGACTCGATGCCAAAGGCGTTTTGAATCGAAACCAAAAGGTCTGAGTGCGCCACGTTGTCGAGTTCCAAGAATTGACCCGTGTCGAAGTAGCCGCCGCCACTGCCGGCCATCACAAATGGCATGTCGACTTGACTGTGCGTGTTCCCCTGAGAGAGCTCGTTGATCCAAAGCACCACCGTGTTATCGAGCATAGAGCCCGAGCCTTCGGGAACCGAATCAAGGGCCGTCAAGAGGTAAGCAAATTGCTCAGCAAACCAGGTGTCGCGTGCGACCCACTGGTTGAATGACGCTGAATCACTTGGGCCCGCATGGCTAAGTTGGTGGCCATCGCCAAGGCTTTCAAGCCAGGGAAATCGAATATGGTTTTTCGCATTCGAGAACTGAAGGCCGCCCACCCGCGTGATATCGCAGGCAAATGCCATCACCAAAAGGTCGATTTGAAGGCGCGCGATGTCCGGCATCGAATCTTCGCTGTCGGGCTCCTGAACGCCTGGATCCGCGGGGGCGTAACATGCGGCTCCCGTGACGCGGTCGTTTTCGAGGCGTTGTTCCAAGTCACGCACAAGCGCGAGATGGGATTCGAGTCGTTGCCGGTCTGCGTAACCCGCGCGACGGTTCAGGACCGCGAACTGGTCGATCACGCCGTCCAGTACGGATTTGCGTCGTTCGCGAAGTTCCACGAGCTCCGCAGGCTCGGTCATGAAATCCGAAAAAATCTGGTCAAAGACGTTCTTGGGGTCGTTTTGAGGCGGAAGTGGTTGGGCCGCACCAAGATAGGAGAGTCTTGTGCGAACTTCAGCGGTTGGGGCCGTCGTATCAGCACGAATGCCCAGCTGAAGGCTGCCAAGCGATGTGTTTTCACCAATATGTTGAGCCAGCACTTGGTCAAGAGAAATGCCTGCGCCCCATCCTGCGAGCGAGCCATCACCACCGACAAAATCCCCAGTCTGCAATGGATGCCCTGTGAGCACCGTTCCCATTCCACGCTGATGCGGTTCTCCAGGTCCCGCGGCACCTGCGCCAGACTTCAGCTCGATTCCCTTGGGAATGATGAGCTTATTCTTGAACCCTTCGAGAGGCGAAAGAATTTGGCTCAGCTGGAAGTCTTTGCTTGAGGCGCCCGCCGTGGGCCAGAACACGTTTTGTTGCGTGCCATTGGGATGGAAAAAATAGATGAACCGTTTTGGAAAACCATCCGCGCTCAGGATCCCTGGCGTGGATTGTGCGATCGCCTGACGTCCAAGCCCGGCTTCCAATAGGGGCAACGAGATCGCCGTACCGGCTAAGCCTCGAAGGAATGAGCGTCTTGATAGGCCGCGAAACGGGTTCATTACGGGTCTCCTTGCACGGGAACCTGAACGGTGCGGTATCGGAACGCATCTGAGGTTGCGATGGCGACCAGCAGGTCTTCAAACGAGCCCTCGGTGGCCGCAAATTTGGTGCGGATTTGGTCTGCGGCACACATGTCGGAGGGCGTTTCGGGATGCCCCATCGCGAACGTGTACCAATGGTCAGCGACGCAATCTTCGACCTGGCGGGCTTCGGCGAGCATGCCTGAGAGCGACACAGCGCCGTCGAAATCGCCTTCGATGGTGGGATCGGACGTGTATCCCAATGTTCCTGTGGCATCGACGGCCTGCCCGTTTTCGACCACGCGATAGCGCCCAATTCCGTCGTAATTCTCGAAGCCTAGACCAATCGGGTCGATCAGCAAGTGGCATCCAGCGCATGCGGAATCATTTGCATGTTCTTCAAAAATCTGGCGCGTCGTCGCGTTGGGATCGGGGTCTGGAGGCTTGATCACCAAGTTGTTCGGAGGCGGAGGCAATTTCTGACAGAGCAGCCGTTCGCGCACGAAGATGCCGCGATGAATCGGGGAACCCTGCGCGGGATAAGCAAGCAGCGCCATCACAGCGGGCTGAGTCAGAAGCCCGGCTCGCTCAGAGGACGGGGCTACGAATGCGTTCATGCCTGTTTTTGTCGCTTCAAATCCGTACACGGGGGCCAACGATTCTGAGAGAAAGACTTCGGGGGAAGTCATCAGGTCGTTCAAGTCGCCTTTCTGGTCGAAATGGACGTGGTCGATAAACGCGTAAAGGCTGTCTCGCCATTCCTGAGTCATCTCAGGCGTCCATTCTGGGTAGGCCGTGTTGTCCTTGACCATCGAGTCCAAGGCGTCGAGGCCCAACCACTGCCGATAAAAATCGTTGATCAGGGCACGAGCCGCGGGCTTTTCGAGCATCCGCCGGGCTTGAACGCTTATTTGGTCGGCCGTGGCCAATTCGTCTTTGGCTGCGGCTTCGAGCAATTCCTCGTCGGGCATCGAGCCCCAAAGGAAATACGAGAGCCGGCTCGCGGTCTCAAAAGAGTTCAACGGGACCAACTGGCCCGCGGTGAAGTCATCTTTGAGTTCGATTCTGTACAAAAATTGGGGTGATTGCAGCGTGAGCTCGACCGTGGACAACAACGCCTGTTCTGCGCCGTCGATTTCCAAGATCCCCTTATAAAATGCCGTGTAGAGCGCTACCTCGCCCGAAGTTGCTGGCCTCCTGAAGGCGTGGAGCAGGAAATCCGTCAAGAAAGTCTGCAAACACTCGTCGGTGCTCAAATCGCACGATACAAGTTTGGCGCGATGATTGGCCACGGCATCGGCAGCAAGGGTCTCTGCGGCCTCCATGAGCTTTCGGACCATCAGCGGGCTGACACGGTGGGAGTCGGAATTATTCTCGAATCCAGCGACCGAATTTTCGGGAGGGAAGCCGCTTCGGGCAATCGTGGTCTCAACGCCTAAGAGATCACGAATCGTATAGTCGTATTCGTAGCGCGTGAGCAGGCGCATCGGGGCTTGGCCCGCGAAGATTTCGCCGTCGCAATCGTCCATCGACGTTGGGATACTGGGCTCGATCACTTCCTCGACCACGGGCGAATCTTCATCGACCCCGAGTTCTTCGCCCTGACACGCTGTCGCGCTAAGGGCCAGTATCAAACCTATGAATCGTGTTGTGATTCTCACCAGTACTCCTGCAATCAGGACAGGAGTCTACTGATTACAAACACTCGCCGCAAGCTGGCCAGTTTTCGGTTGTCGGTTGTCGCGCCCGGCTCCTGCCAGCGACGATCGACTTAGTGCCTGCTCACTGCCAACTGCTCACCCGCGGCGGCTCCAGCTGCTGCTGGCCCCAAACGACGATGCCCCCGAAACGTTTCGCTTCGGGGGCATCTTGAATTTTGAAAACACTGAGGGAAAGGATCAGCTCGGCTGTTGGCCGTTTTCCCAAGCGTTGTTCAGGCCTTTCTGGAAGAACATCGGTCCGACATACACGAAGTGCAAAAGGAAGATGTTCATGCCTGGTTGATCAGGTTCGACACCCCAGCGACGCTGGATTTCTTCGATGTCGTTACACATGTTCCAAAGCTGGAAGATTGCGTAAAGACCGCAAGTCAACATGCCAAGGATGAGGATTTTCATTCCGTCATATTTCTTCTCACCGAGACCACCGTTGATGTCTTCGGCCCATTTGAGAAGCATGTACATGTTGCCGAAGCCACATGTGAGTAAGCAGATCAAAAGAGTTTTGACAGGGTCGCGGACTTCGCCTCGTTGATAGACGCCTGGAGCGGTCGTAGCCATGGATACCTCGGGTTTCGTCACGAGTGACGAGGGGGGTTGTTGGGCAAATGAAGAAGGTGTTTGCGTAGACTGCGGCGCTTCCACCAAGGGAGTCTGTTGGGTCGCGGGAGTCTCGTTAACCATTGGACTTGGTTGAGTTAGAGGAGACTCGGGCACCAAGGAGCTGGGTTGGTTCATCGACCCGGGCAACTGAGTCGCTGCCAGCGGATTGACTGCCGGCTCAAGCATTTCTGTCTTGGCCTCCTCGCTTGTTCGAGGCGCGGGTATGCTGAAACCTGCCGATGAAGGTGTGTCGAGACCGGACTGCGCTGGGCCAGGCACATGGGGCGCTGACGCAGGAGGCGGAATGACGGGTGCAGGAATCGACGGCGAGGGCAACTGAGCTTTGGGCAGTTTAAGCTTATTCGCTGCCTCATCTGCTTGAGCTCGCGCGTCTTCGGCTGCTTGCTTCATCGCTTCGGGAGAGATCGCTGCAAAACCAAACATGGTTTTGGAGGCGCCTCCGTCGTTGAGGCGATCGCCGCAGTTCCCACAGTGATTGGCGTTGTCGGCGTTTTCGGCGCCGCATTTCGGGCAAGAAATCATGGAAGTCAACCTGCTACTTCGTGTTGCGAGCGGCAAACCTAAAGCATGGACTTCCGACCGTCAACGCTTCGTGAGCGTCGCGCAGGGCCCTTAGGTCCTTCGCAGGGTGATTTTTGTGATCTCGGAGGGGGCTCCCAGCCGGTTGGGTGGGCCCCAATAACCCGCACCGCGACTGACGTAGATCAACGTGTCGAGGTGTTTCCCGAGTCCAACCGCAAACTCATGAACCAATCCAATCACGAAGTTGAACGGGAAGAATTGGCCACCGTGGGTGTGGCCAGATATCTGGAATTTCCAGCCCGCCTTGGCCGCCTCATAAACGCTTGAAGGCTGGTGTGCCAGCAGGAGTGAAAAGTCGTGCTCGGGCGCATCACGCATAGCTAAATGAGGATCCGAGGTGTGCTCGGGAACAAGCTGCCCGGCCCGAAAATCAGTCACGCCACCCACCAAAAGTCGAGCTCGATCAACCCGGACCAATTCATGGGCGTTGTTGAGTGTGTTCAGGCCAATCTCTGTATAGAAGTTGGCCCAGGCCACCCCGTCAAAATAGTACTCGTGGTTGCCCGTGACCATGAACACACCGTGTTCCGCTTTGAGGCGCGCGAGTTCCTTCATGTCTTCGCCAAGATCTTTGACGTACGCGTCCACCGAATCTCCGGTGATCGCGATAAGGTCGGCGTTGATCGTCATCGCTCGATCGATGACTCCATTGAGGAAGTCTCGTTTGAGGGTGGGGCCGATATGCATGTCGGAAATCTGTGCAATCACGAATCCATCGAGGTTGGCGTGCAGTCCTGGGACTTCGATCACGACCTCTTTGATGTCCGGTATCTTGGTGGCCTTCTGAAATCCCACGCCGGTGGCGACGCCCGTGAGTGCAAAAGCCCCCAGGTTGACCGAACCCGTCAGAAATTGCCGGCGCTCGGGATCGGGCTGTTTGCCGGCGAGCTTGTTGGCGACGCGGGCACCAAGACGCGCCAGATCCAGCGTGATGAACGCCAAAAAGAGCAAAGTGACAAACCCCATCCCGACATAAGTCGCCATGTTTACGACATCCCATAACCACCCACCCATCGACCCGCGTCGACCGATCAAGGCGATGGGAGCCAACACGCCGTGGCCCGCGACAAGTCCCCAGCCAATCAGCTTCGCTCGACCTTTTAGGTCCAGCGCCCCGATAATATGTCGGCCAAGGTAGACGTGAACAAGCGACCAGATGGAGGTGGCCACCACGCCAAAAATTGCCATTCTCAACATATAATGCCCTGATTAAGTCACGGGATAGATGCGCGCCGGGTCGACGAGATTCTTTGCTTACTGTTAGAGTCCGCTGATATCAAACCAAGGTGAACTTCATGTCGCTGCTCTATCGCTCGCTGCGCGAGATCTTGAGGACAGCCGTCGAGCTTTTTTACGTGGACATTCAATCCACAGGAAAGCAGCAGATTCCGGCAAGAGGCCCGGTGATTTTTGCAGCCAACCATCCCAATTCCATCATGGATACTGTGATTCTGGGGTCGCAAACCGACCGGCAGATCTCGTACATGGCGAAAAGTGGTTTGTTCAAAAATCCGATTGTTTCGTTTGTGTTCGACCAATGTGGCGTGATTCCAGTTTACCGTAATCCGGGTGCGGAAGGCTCCAATGACGACAGCTTTCGCCGCGCCTTCGAGGTGCTTGAACACGGTGGGGTGATTGGAATCTTCCCTGAAGGGCAAAATTCGATGGAAGCCGAGGTTCTCGATATCAAAACCGGCACGGCTCGCATCGCTTTGGGGGCAGAACGTCTGCATGACTACACATTGGGTGTTCAGGTGATCCCGGTCGGTCTAAATTTTGAGGATCGAGACGAGTTCTTATCCCGGGTGTTGGTCAGGTTTTCCGAGCCGATCATGGTTGCCGACTACGCAGACCTTCATCGCGAGGATGAACGCGCCGCTGTGCGGGCGTTGACGGCCGAGATTCAAGAGCGGATTCGTGGGGCAGCGACTCATATTCAGGGCTTCAGGATCTTGGATCTTGTGAAAGACATTGAGGAAATTTACGGCAAGCGGTTATTGAGCACGATCGCTGCCGAAAAGGACGCGGAAATTCGATCGTTTTCTTCGACGTTTTCGGACCTCGTGGGCGATGATTTTGACGACGCTGCGATCGTGGCCGAGCTTGCCAGTGATGGAGGTCGGAGCCTGCGTTCCTGGCTTTTTGACGAAGTGAGATCGACTAAAAAGCCGATCGACAGTCTGGACGATAAATTTTGGGTTAAGACCCGTATTGCCGAGGCCATTCGGTATTTTGAGGGCTCGGATCCGGCGTTGTTAAACGACATGAAAGTCCGCGTGTGGAGGTACAAAGACCATTTGCGGCAGGTGCGGCTGCGTCATGAGTTTCTGGATCGACCGCCTGAAAGCCTGTCATTCAGGGTCGAAGCGTTCAAATTTACGGTCTACGCCATGATGTTCTTTTTGCCCGCGATTTGGGGATTTATCCATAATGTGGTGCCTTATTTGATCACCAAGTTACTCGCCCTGACCGCGCCGGACGAGGCGATGCGGGCCATCCGAGGATTCCTGGTCGGCATATTTGTTTTTGGTTGCTGGTACACGGGACTTTTTGTCGCCCTCGAGATTGCCACGGGTGATTTTTTCTTCGCGGCCGTCTATTTGGCCACGCTGCCGGTCTCGGGGTTTTTCTTCCTGCGCTATCGGTCGCGGCTGTCGCGTTATCGGAGCCGGATTCTGACGCGAACACTTTTTCAAACCGAGAAACAACTTGTGGTGAGGCTTCGTCGAGAACGCGAGAAGCTCCTGGAGGAGTTCGATGCGATGCGCTCTAAGTTCTTGGAAGCCGAAGAGCTCGCAGCGGCGGACTTCCTTGCTTCTGGCCGATAATTTCGGCAGGTTGATGGGGCCTTTTGTATGGAGATGGCAATGAATGGATGGATGAAAAATGTAGTGAATGTGCTGGCTGTTTTGAGCCTCGTTGGTTGTGGCGATGCGACCCAGAAGAAGAAGGGGGACAGCAACAACACTTCAAATAACACGACCAATAATACGTCGAACAACGCGTCGAACAACGCGTCGAACAACGCGTCGAACAACGCGTCGAACAACGCGACGAACAACGCGTCGAACAACGCGACGAACAACGCGACGAATAACCTCGAAGACATGGGGGGAGACTTCGGCATGGACATGGGCATGGACGCTGAGCCGGACATGGTGGTGGTCGACGCGGATTCCGACAACGACGGCATTCCGGACAGCATCGAGGGTGCGCCTGGTCGCGATACCGACCAAGATCAGACGCCTGATTATCTGGATGACGACAGTGACGGGGATGGTTATTTGGACAGCGAAGAGGCCGGGCTCGACCCGTTACATCCTCGCGATTCGGACCTTGATGGAATTCCTGATTATATTGACCGTGACAGTGACAACGATGGATTGGCCGACATCGACGAAGCGGCCAACGGCTGCGATCCACTCGATTTCGACAGCGATGATGATGAAGAATGGGACTCGATCGAACTTGCGTTGGGTACCGACCCCGCAGTGGCGTCGAGTTCTTCGCGTGCGACCGGCGTGTATGTCGTTCAATTGCCGCATAATCGGCCTGCTTCGCCGGCAAACCTCAAAATCCCGCTTCGGCCCTTTGTCGAAAACGCAGACTTCTATTTGAGCATGGATAATACGGGTTCCATGACGACGTATTTTTCGACGTTGCAGACCGGGCTCGTCACGGCGGTTCAGGCATTGACGTGCACTGACTTGGGAACGTCTTGTGATGCCGATGAGCAATGTCCCTCGAATGCGAATTGCAGTGTCGCCGGACATTGCGTCGCTCAGACGGGACAGTGCGCGGTGAACATCTATACGGGAGTCGCCAAATGGGACACGATCGACACCTTTGTGAACGTGATTTCTCCACAATCGAGTGCAGCCTCTTCGGTGCTCGCGCTTGCAGGCGGCGGCACCGGTGGTGGTTATGAGGAAGCGCCCACTCATGCGGCGGCATGTGCAGTTGATGGATCGAAATGCCTGAATAACACCAAAAACTGCGCGGCATCGGGAGTCGGGTGTGTTGGTTTCAGGTCAGATGCACTCAAAGTGTATACACACATCACAGACGCCAATGAACAATGTCCGATGTCTCAGGCTGCCCGTTGCGCCATGTTCACGCCGCTGGGCGTGGGCGCCGAGATGCTCAGCCGTCAAATCAAAGTGTTGAGTCTTTACGACGAGCAAGACATTTCCGGAACGGGGACCGCATTTGATGTTGCTGACGGATTGGCGCTTGGCAGCGCCACCCAGCGTGCGGATGGCAGTCGATTTGTTTACCAAACCAGTTACACAGCAGTGCTGAACGACCTGAAAACAGGGGCGCAACAGATGTTTTCGCAGCTTCCGTTGACGGTTTCCCCGCTTCTTCGCGAAGAGTCGGGTGACGCTGGTGCGTTTGGGCCTTTTATCACGCGTTTGGTGGCCGACAGCACGCTGGCAGGATGCAGTTCCGCGACAAATGCGGCCGACGGCGATAACGACGGAGACCCCGAAACCTATCCGGGAGTTCTGCCGGGCTCGAAGATTTGTTGGAGGATGGAATTCGGCACAAACGCCACAATTTCGCCTGGAACAGCCGCGAAGTTTGTGAGGGCTCGCCTAGACCTGCGCAGTCGCGAGGCCGGTACCGTTGACCGTCGTTTGCTCTTGATCGCGATCCCGCCCCAAGTTCCGTAGCGCACCTTACATTTCGTCGACGGTCTCGATACCCAGAATGTCGAGCGCACCGCGAATCGACTTTCCAACGGCCTTTGCAAGCAGCAGAAGGCCGTTTTTGTGGTCTTCGTCCTCGATGTCCACAATGCGATGGTCTCGGTCCGTGTAGAGCGAACTGAACGCCTTGGCGACCCGGAACACGTACTCAGTCACCTTGCTTGGGTCCAAGAGCCGCGCCGAGACTTCCAGCATATGTGGCCAGTCGACAAGCTCTTTTAGGACCGCAAATTCCAGGTCTGATTCCAGAGCCGCAATCGCTTTGAGCTGGGAAGCTTCGTCGAGTTCGGGCCAACCCACCTTACGACGAATCGATTGAATTCTGGCGTAGCTGTAAAGAGCGTAAGGTCCTGTTCGACCCTCAAAATCAATGCTCTTCGCAGGGTCGAAGTGAATCGACGTTCGCGGATTATAATCGAGGATATAATACTTTAACGCCGCCATTCCGATGGTGTTGGCGCGGATCGCGAGGTCCTCCTCGGTCAAATCCGGGTAACGTTCGCGAATCGCGTCGGCAGCCAGTTCGCACATGCCTTCCATGAGGTCGTCGGCGTCGACGACGGTGCCTTCACGGCTCTTCATCTTGCCTTCAGGCAAAAGAACCATGCCGTAGCTCAGGTGCTGAAGGTGACCGGCGAGTTCGGGGCGCAGAACTTCAAGGACCTTGAACAGGACCTGAAAATGGTAGTCCTGCTCGTCGCCCACAACGTAGACCATATTGTCCATATGGTACTCGTCGAATCGCGAGAGCGCGGTTCCAAGGTCCTGAGTCATGTAGACGCTGGTGCCGTCTCTGCGCATCAGGACTTTCTGGCCACTTAAGCCCAGCGGCTCCATATCACAGACGATGGCGCCGTCGTCCAAGCGACGGAATTTGCCTTCCTCGAGGCCCTTCACCACGACATCCTTGCCAAGCAGATAGGTGTTCGATTCGTAATACACGTGGTCGAACGCCACACCGAGGCGTGCGTAGGTTTCATCAAAACCTGCAAAGACCCAGGAGTTCATCGTTTTCCAAAGACTGACCGTGGCTTCGTCGCCGGCTTCCCAATCAAGCAGCATCGTGCGTGCGGCCTGGCCGAGCGTACTGTCAGCGTTGAAATAGGTGTCTTTATGAGCCTTTCGGAATTCCGCGGCCAAAGCCTCGTCGTTCTTGCCGGCCAGGGCCTCGGTCGTTTGAGCGGCTTTCCACACAGCAAACGCTTTCTTGGCCTCGTCGCTTTCAAGCCAGATCGAGTACTCGACCTGAAACTCTTTTTCGAAGCGCACGTAATAACGTCCGACCAGATGGTCGCCTTTGATTCCACTCGATTCCGGCGTCTCGCCTTCGCCAAAGAGCTTGTAGGCGAGCATCGATTTGCAGATATGAATGCCGCGGTCGTTGATCAAGTTTACGCGGGTGACATCATGTCCGGCGAAGTCGAGCACCGAGGCCACCGCCGAGCCGAGCAGGTTATTGCGAACATGGCCCAGATGCTGGGGCTTATTGGTGTTCGGTGCCGAATATTCGATCATCCATTTGGAAGGATTACCGATGCTGTCACGGCCGTATTGCTCTTGTTCTGCAAGCACCTGAGTCAACGCGATTTCGGCGTAGCGCTTACGATTGAATCGAACGTTGACGTAGGGGCCAACGGCCAAGATCTCGGCGATGACGTCGTTCTCGGCCAGCAAGGGTTGCATGGCGCCAGCGACTTCCGCCGCGATCGCAGGAGGAGCCTTGCGAAGTGCCTTTGCCAACACAAAACAAGGGAAGCCCAAATCGCCCATCTCGGGATTGGGGGCCGTGGCGAGCGTGATGAGCGCTTGAGTCGCCTCGTCTACACCGAGCGCCGCGAGCGCTTGGTTCTTAAGGTTATCGACGTGGTTTTCGATATCGGTGACTTTCATTTGAACCTGATGATTCGATACACAGGGCTACGGCCCGCATGAATGATGCGGGCCGTCCTGGTTTGATTTGTGGGAAGGCCTTTGGGCCTAAATTGCGATTGGGGCCAAGCTCGGAAATCAGCGTGGAATCACGCGGACCGAACGGATCGCGTTTTCGTCGCCCGAGATACCGCGTGCTGTCTCGATGAGTTTATCGAGCTGCTCTTCGGTCAAGACCTGGTCGATCGCGCTAAGGTCGTAGGCCAATTTGTATTTGGCGAAGTCACGATGCGACGACTCAAGGTTGCTCAGACCAGCATCGAAAATGCAGTCGGACACGGCTTTTTTGGTACCGCGAGCGTCCGAATGAACGACAGCCAAGATGCAAGGCGGTTCGGCGCCGTCGACGCCGATCAACTGGCCTGGGGCGTAAACCGTGTCGCGCACGGTGCCGTAGAGGTTGAAGAGCCGTGCGGTGTTTCCGACATGTGTCGCGATGCGTGGTTGGGCCTCTTGCGTTGCCGCTCCGATATGCGGTGTCGAGACGATCTCGGGAGTTTCCGCGTAGGGGTTATGCCACTCATCTTTGCTGCTTCCCGGCTCTTCGGGAAACACGTCGACCGAAGCAAAACGAACCTGGTTCGCTTTTACGGCCCGAATCAGGTCGTCGGGTTCAAACAAGAATCCACGCGCCAGATTGATGAAGATGCGTGGGCTGTTTTCGTCCCGTTCTGCGCCCATCTGCGCAAAATGATCGTAGGTCAAAACGTTTTTGTTCGAGCGGCTGCGATGGTCCTCGGCCGAAAAATGAACCGTCACGAAATCCGACATCCGGAAGACATCGTCGATGTTCTTACATGCGGTCCAGCCCAGCGTCGTACCGACTTCTCGAGCAAGGTCACGGTTGTCGTAAAAACAGACGTCCATGCCGAAAGCGTCGGCCATTTGTGCGACCGCTTTACCGATATTTCCCAACCCTAGAATCCCAAGGCGTTTGCCTTTTAATTCATAGCGGTGAAAATTGTCTTTTCGCCAATCAGAATGCCGGTTGCGTTCCACCGCATCGAAGATACGTCGCGCAAGACAGATGAGTTCTCCGAAGACCAATTCCACAACCGAGCGACCGTTTGAGATCGGGTCGTTCATGACCAAGACGCCTTCTGCGGCGCATGCTTCCTTGTCGACCGAGTCGTCGCCGATGCAGCAAAGGATCACGGCAGCCAAATTTTCAGAAGCCTCGATGACCTCTTTGTCGATGACAAACCGACTACGCTTGAAAATCAGGTCGTGCTGACCTTCACGAAGGGTCTTGAGGATTAACTCGCGGTCCAGGGTTGCCGTTTCAGGCAAGCGGTCCGGCTCGATCCCCTGCTGGCGAAGGGCTTCGTCGAGCAGTGGATCAGGATTTTCGATGATCAGCGCGCGGGTAAATCGTGGCTGCAGAAAACGAACGCCGTTTCTCTTCGTCATGGCAAGAACTCCGAAACAAAATAAGCACTAGTCCGCAATCGTGACTAGCGTAGTGCCGACTTCAACCGCTTCACCGGCAAAAACATTCACCGATTCGATGCGGCCCGTGCGATGTGCTTTAAGGTCGTTTTCCATTTTCATGGCTTCGATGATCAAAACCACCTGACCTTCTTTGACCTCGTCCCCAATCTGCGCCTTGATGGCGACAACTTTCCCAGCCATTGGGCTCAGAAGTTCGGGGCCCGCGTCTTTATTGGCGCCGATGCCGGCGACAGCCATGCGTTTTTCGCGGTCGTTGAGGACTTTCAGGTTCTTGGTTAGGCCGCGCCATTGGACGTGGATTTCGCCTTCGATCTCGCGGGCGTCCATGTCCCACGACTTGCCGTCGACGAGCATATGCACGCGTCCTGCGACTGGGCTGAAGGCGTCAACGATGTAGGATTTTCCGTCCGGTCCAACCGCTTGATAACGACCATCTTCGAGCGTCTCGACGCTCCATTGGCGGTCTTCTTCGGTTCCGGGTGTGTAATAATTAGCCATTATTTACCTCAGGCGAAGGCCGCGTAATTGTTGAAAACGTCCATAATTTTTCCATGCGTTCGATGGGCCGCTGGCACGGGTAGGCGTTGTCGCCCCACCTGATTTTTCGACCACTTCATCTTGTCGATGGCGAGCAATCACAGCTGCCAATTCGCCCATTTCATCAAACTCGCCAAGGGCGACTTCTTTGCGTGCTGCAAAAAGCGCCGGCACAAAGTCGGTTGAGTACGTTCCGGCGCGGAACATCTCGTTGTCGAGCATCTCGATGTGGAATGCGACATTGGTTTTGATGCCAGAAATCACATACTCGCTCAGAGCCCGTTTCATTCGGCCAATCGCATGATTGCGATCCTCTCCCCAGACCACGAGTTTCGCGATCATTGGGTCGTAGTGAACCGAAACAGTCGCTTCAGAGTAAACGCCGGTGTCTTCTCGTACCCATGGGCCGCCAGGAGGCGACAGGTAGTGCAGAAGGCCGGGTGAAGGCATGAAGTTATTTTCTGGGTCTTCAGCGTAAACACGACATTCGATCGCGTGTCCGCGGGCTTTCAAATCGTCCTGCGTAAACGGCAGTTTTTGGCCGTCAGCAATCTTGAGTTGCAGCCGCACCAAATCCAGACCCGAAACCATTTCGGTAATGGGGTGCTCGACCTGAAGTCGTGTGTTCATCTCGAGGAAATAGAAGTCCTGATTCACGTCGAGCAAAAACTCGATGGTGCCAGCGCCGACATAATTCACAGCCTTTGCTGCGGCGATTGCGACCTCACCCATCTTTTTGCGGGTTTCTGGAAGCAGAGTCGAGCAAGGCGATTCTTCGGTGATTTTCTGATGACGACGTTGCACCGAACAATCGCGTTCAAAGATATGAACACAATTGCCGTGCGAGTCAGCCAGCACCTGGAATTCGACGTGTTTTGGGTTGAGGACGTATTTTTCAACGTAAACGTCACCGTTACCAAATGCGCTCAAGGCCTCACGACGCGCGCCTTCAAAGGCGGCGATGAAGTCTTCGGGGCGGTCGACACGGCGCATGCCCTTTCCACCACCGCCAGCCGCAGCCTTGATGAGGACGGGGAAACGCATTTCGGTCGCAACGATCAGCGCTTCGTCGGCTGATTCAATCGCTGCCTTCGAGCCGGGCACCAACGGAACCCCTGCCTTGAGCATCAAATCGCGCGCATGGGTTTTGTTGCCCATGGCTTCAATGGCGTAAGGTTTTGGCCCGATGAACACGATTCCGGCGTCTTCGCAGGCTTGCGAAAACGGAGCGCGTTCCGAAAGGAAACCAAAACCAGGATGGATCGCCTGAGCGCCAGATTCTTTGGCGACAGCGATGATTTTGTCCATCCGCAGGTAGCTTTCTGCGCTGGCCGCGGGGCCGACACAATAGGCTTCATCTGCGTAACGTACGTGAAGGGATTCGCGGTCGGGTTCCGAATAAATCGCAACCGATTTGATTCCCATTTCGCGCAGTGTTCGCATGATTCGAACTGCAATCTCACCGCGGTTGGCTACTAGTACTTTCGTGAACATTGCGACTCCGTCGTCGTCTTGTCGAAAACGCGCGGAAAGTATCAGGGGCGGCGCAGCGTCGCAAGGCAAGAGCGCGCCCCAAATTTATGTGGTTATTGGTTCACTGGGCGGAAACACAATCAATCCGGCGCGACGACGTCGTTGCGGCTGCGCATTGCATACTGATTCACCACGTCGTGCTGGGACTTACTCAGCTTTACGATCGGACGACGAGCTTGCAGGTATTGTTCGGCATCATCTGCGTTTTTGGCCAATCCCTTAGCAATCAGAAGTCCCGCGACCAGAGTGGCGCTTCTGCCTTTGCCTGCCCAACAGTGGACATATGTGCATCGAGGTGATGACTCGATCTCTTTGATGGCGTGGGCAAGGGCATCGAGATCGGGGGCTTGGCCGTCCAAGGTGGCAATGAGTAAATAGTCGTTCACCGAAACGTCGATGCGTGAATGTTCCGCCGTGAGATCGACAAGTAACTCGACGCCTTCTGGTAAGTTTTGGGTGCGTTCGCCCAACCATAGACCCGGCACAATTTCGTCGTAGGGATGATGTGTGTCACGCAATTTCCGCAATCCTGCAGCAAGCCAACCCATTCCATGAAAGGGCAAATGAAGCAGGAATAATGGTGTTTGGAAATGCCCGTCGGGTTTTTTCCCAAAGACAGCTGGCTGGCCGCTAAGAAACCCAAGACCGGCGACGAGGAACGAAATGATTGGATATCCGAGGGGCGCCAAAATAACAGGACTTGCGGACATGACCCACGCCAACTCTGCCGCGAAAAGCAAATACACCGTTCCATGGATCATCGTTTTTCCTCGGACGCGAAGTTGAACAAATATACCGAACGGCCGTCACGGCTCATGAAGGCAGCATACTGGTTCATTCGAACGGGGTCGACGGGGCGGAAGACAAACGCAGATAACAAGGCTTTGGCCAGAACACGGCTGTGCGAAACGGTGTGGGCGCCAAAAATAGCGATTGTCTACTTGTTGGGCTAAAGTCCGGTCGACTTTATAGGCGTGGACTTTGTGACCAGATTCATTTCCGTACTTTTCGTTTTGTTGGCTGCCTGTCAGGGGCAACCGGTTGTAGACCATGTGCAGACCACGTCTGATGCGGCTCCAAGGACTGACCAAGCCGAAGATCCAAATCCGGTCGCGGCCGCACCAGAGCCCGAACCAGAACCTGTGATCGAGCTCGCCGACAGTCCGCGCATCGATTTTCTGGCGAATCGTTCGCTCTTTTACCGGTTTCAGGAGGGGCTCGTCCTGTCTTTTGGCGACGACGATATCCTGAAATATTCGAATGAATACAGTCGGCCTTTGGGCGACAAAGTCGACTTCGAAGGCAAAAAAGGAAGGCTTATTTCGAGGTCCAGTGTTCAGCTTTTGGTGCCGTGGCACAGTGGGGAAGGGCCCGCAACCGTGCGGATTTTTGTACACGGGGCCACCAAAGGACAGCGAGTCCAACTCAATATCAACGGAGAACGAGTCGGTGTGCTCGAGGCTGGCCAGTCTTGGGAAGAGTTGGTTTTTGAGGTGCCTGAGGGATTGCTTAAATCCGGCGATAACGAGTTTCGGCTGACGATGAAGGCATCGAGCAAGGTTCAGGGTAAAAAAACTTACGGTGTTTTTCACGCTCTTGAGGTGATCCCCGGACAGGTGGGAAGCGGTGAATGGCCGGTGCCTACCGACGGCATGGCCACTGGTTTGGAGGGATTTTCGAAGCTCGAGCTTATCGCGGAAATTCCGACATCGTCGTTCCTGCGTTTTGAAGCCGAGGGTCCCAAAGGCGCAAAATACCGTGTTCTGTTGCGCGGGCAGGACGATGTCGAGGTGTCCATCGCGGACGGTACGATTGAAGAAAAGCCCAAGGTCGAAACGATCGATCTCAAAGATTTTTCGAATCAGCTCGTCACGCTGGTGCTTGAATCCGAAGGAACATGGAAGGGGGCGTTCATCGGTCTGGAAGCAGTGCCGGTCGCCCCAGCACTACCCGTGTACGATAACGTGATTTTGATGGTCGTGGATGCGTTGCGGGCCGACTCGCTGGCGCTTTATGGCAATCAGCGAGTTCAAACGCCAAATTGGGATGCGCACGCCAAAAGCGGGGCGGTATTCATGCAAAATCAGGCCGCATCGCCATCATCGCCGCCGTCGCATACGAGTATTCAAACCGGGATGATCCCCCGTGTTCATGGGGTTGCCGGCGATAAAGGTAAATTAAATTCAGGCACGCTTTTGATTTCCAATCAAATGAAGGCCGCCGGGATTTCGCCCGCCTATGTTGGTAATAATTCTTTTGGGATGAACCGACTAAGAGCCGCCGGGGCGTGGGACGAGTTCCACCAGCCCGTGAGTGAAGGCGCCGGAATCGACTGCACGGCGCTCGTGGACGAAGTGCTGAAATTCGCCAAAAAGAAGGTCGAAAATAAGGAGCGGTTTTTTGTTTCGGCGCTGCCCTTTGAGCCGCATGCACCTTACCGATTTCATGAGGGAATTACCGAAAAATACCACGAGGGCGACTTTGTTCCGCCGGTCGGCAAGTTCGCAGATGGGTATTTGTTGATCGATATCATGGCCGGCCGCAAGACGATGAACGATGGCCAATGGGACCAGCTTCGCGCGCTCTATGACGGCGAGGTCGAGCATATGGACCAGTGTTTTGGGCAATTACTTGAAGGGCTCGACGGTCTCGGGATCAAAGATAAAACAGCGATTGTCCTCACATCGGACCACGGCGAAGGCATGAACGAACATGGGCGTCTTGGCCATGCCTATGGCCATTATGCGGAGTTGGCAAATGTGCCGCTAATCGTCTTTGCCCCGGGTTGGTCGACCACAGGTCCGGTAAACGTGCAGACCGTGACCTCGCATGTCGATGTTGCGCCCACAGTCCTGCGGCTTGCCGGCGTAGAGCCTTCAGAAAAGATCCAGGGGCGCGACGTGATGCCGCTGACCTCGCGCAAGAACTGGACGCCACGCGTGGTGTCGACGGAATATGGCCGCTCGTATTCCCTGCGTTCGGATGGGTGGCGTCTCATCGTGAATTACGATGGAACGCAAGAGCTCTACGACGAAAAAAACGACCCGCTTGAACAAAAGAATTTAATTGAGGAAGACCTGATGGCGCTGCGCTATCTGCGCGGTCTTGCTGGCTTCTTCCTAGAGTACCGCAGCGAGTGGAAAGTCGCCGAATCCGGTGACTGGAATAACCGACTAAAAGCCGACTGAAGTGCCTACCAGGGCACTAACGCTCCGGGAGGCGCCGTGTCGAAGCCACGCGGGAATGGACCTGGAGCAAGCCCAGTCAATAATGAGTCGACGACGACAACCTCCTTCCACCTTGTCATTATGATCTGGCCGTTGGCGCTGACGTCATGAAGCCGAGTCAACGCCTCGGTCGAAAACTCATAGCCACTGATAAACTTCTCGGCTCGCCAGTCGTAGAATCTAATTCTTGTCTGGGACGGCATCAGGAGCACACCGTCGCGAGTTGCTATCGTCGGCATTGACTCAAGCGGCGGAGAAAACTCGATTTTTCGTTTCTCTTGACCAATTTCGTAAATCCATAGAATCACCGCACGTTTTTCGCCACGTTTTGCGCATGCAAACACACTTTCGGAAAGCGATATCATCTGTTCGCAGGCCTCGTCCGAAACGACCGTTCCATCTGCTGAAACGACCCTCAATCGCCCTCGAGTCAACTCAAGGTGGTCTGTTCCAAACTCGACGACGGTGGCGGCTATCGCGTCGTCTCGGCGTGAAACCTTCCCGCAGGGGTCCACGCCCACCGTTCCGTTAGGTTCAATTTTGATGATCACTTCCCGCGTGGTCTTGTCGAAGCCCATCTCTAAGCGCGTCGAATGGGGATAGCTCCCAGCAGGAAACCCCGCGACCAGTTCAGCGCCATCGACGACCCAATTGGTTTCGCCGGTCAGTGGGTCAACGCTGATCAGACCGTCGGGCTGTTGAGTAACGGCAATGAATTGGCCGTCCGGAGTTAGGCGGAACCCGTCAAAATGACCTCCGCATCCGGGCAGCGATCCAGCCAGCGCCGGGTCCGGATTCAGTGGATCAAGAAACTTCCATTGAATCGCTTCCTGGATGTCTTGAAAAAAGTAGGCTTCGACCGCGAACACAAAAACGGGCGGAAGGGCAGCGATGACGGCAAGATTGGCGTCTTCAAACTCACGTCCCAAGAACTGACAAGCCAATTCGGTTCCATTTGTTCGGTCCAACGTTGCAAGCCAGCTCCCGCTGGTCGTGGTCAGAGTAGTGTCTTGCACCACCAGGGACGTAAAATACGAATTGTAGGGGACGGGGCATTGATTTTCGTAAATCCAAGCCAGCTGAAGGCCGAGAGTCCCAGGAGCCGGGCCCAAATCACCACTTTCCCAGCCGGGTCCAAAATCATGTTCGATCGCGCAGCGATTGTTGAAGGGTTTCAAGCTCTGAATATGGCACTCGCCCTGATTATTATTCAGTTCTTCGGGTTCATTATTAAGGTCCACCGGTAGATTATTAATGGGAACAAGGCTGTCGGTCCCCGCATCCGCCATCCAAAGACTTGGAGGGCTCGGAGCACGGTCGTCAGAACAACCCATCGCCAGCACGATTAAGAGGCTCGTGATGACGGTGTTTTTAATTGGAATGATGGACAATGATTCCCCCAAAATAAAACCGGTGCTTTTGGCTGCAGAACTAGGATAACTAGCCAGCGATCGCAATGCCAGCAATGGAGCGAAAATCGCTCAGCGCTTCATCGCGAGCATGAGTCCGTCACCAATCGGTAAAAGGCTGGGGAATACGCGTTCGTCGGCATGGATACGTCGATTCAGGGCGTCGATGGCGCGGCTGTCATCGTCCTGCGGGGCAACGACCTTGCCACTCCATAATGAATTGTCGACGGCCACAATTCCGCCAGGGCGGACCAGCTGCAGGCAGCGTTCGTAGTATTCGACGTGTGAGGTTTTGTCGGCGTCGATAAATGCCAAATCAAAGACCGGTCCTTTTTTGGCAATTAATTCATCCAGCGTTTTAATTGCGGGTTGAAGGTGCAACGTAACCTTTTCGGACACACTGGCTTTAGCCCAGTATTTACGCGCGATATCGGTGAAGTCTTTGTTGATATCGCAGCAAATGATTTCTGCATCTGCGGGGGTTTCGAGCGCGACACAAAGACTGCTGTAACCCGTGAAGGTACCGACCTCCAGATAGCGTTTGGTGCCCAGCATTTTGGTCAGCAAGCGCATGAACTGCCCTTGTTCGGGCGAAATCTGCATGCGCGCGTAGGGGTGTTTTTCCGTTTCTAGCCGAAGCTCCTGAAGGACTTTATCTTCACGGGTTCCCGTCTGCATCACGTATTGGTGAAGTGCGTCGGAAAGGCCTATGGAACGAGATGACATGATTAATCCTTCGGAGTTTCAACCGGTTTATCGGCAGTTTTTTCTGCCGGTTCACCGCGTCGTTGCAAGGTTCGGTATTTTTCGAAAAGTCGTGTTTGTCGTGTTTCAAGCGAAGCCTCTTTACCCTGAATAAACACGTGTTCGACTTGCGTGAGCGGTTCGAACGGGTCACCCGACCACACGACGATATTGGCGATTTTGCCCTTCTCGAGGCTGCCATAAGTCTTTTGCATTCCAAAAGCTTGAGCAGCCTCTAAAGTTATCGCTTTCAGTGCCCCCTCATGGGTCATGCCTGCGCGGACCGCGTTGCCAGCATATTGGCGCAGGGCGCCGCCGCGGTGGGTGTCGAAGGTCGAAATGATGACCGGGACACCTGCCGCTTCTAAAAGAGCGGCGTTGTCAGCCCTGGAGCCCAGGGACTCAAACGAAAAAGGCAGGTTTTGCAGGGGTTGGACGATCACAGTGATTTTGTCTTTGGCCAATGCCTCGGCCACCATCCAAGCTTCGGCTCCACCTGAAATAATCGGGTGAATTCCGAACTCTTTTGAGAGGGCGAGCACGGCCGTGATGTCGCTGGCGCGGTCGACGTTGAAGACGAAGGGGGTTTTCTTTGAAATTGCGTCTTGAAGCGCAATCAAATCGAGCCGGCTGGCTGACAAAGTCCTAGACCGATTTTCGTCGAAAGAACGCTGGTTTTTTTGGAAAAAACGCACGTCATCAAAAAGTTCCCTGAACGTCAAAGCGGTGGCGCCACGCGTCCCGCCTGCGGCCTTCGCCGCGTCTTCGCCAAACGAGGCGACAAGGGCCACTGAGGGGTTGATTTGGGTCAGGAACGCGTGGGTACCCATCAAATCGATCCAGGCCGATTGACCGGCGACCAAGCCGCCATAAGGATTGGTCACCGCTGACGTCACGCCTCCGTTTCGGACCACGGGTATCACGGTCGAATTGGGGTTGATGCCATCTGAAATACGGAACGCCGCTCGGATCAGGTCACTGTCGAATTTGGCGTCCTTTGTCCCATCCACGGCCCAGATTTCAACAGCTCCAAGCGAAGTGCCTGTTTCGATAAGGCCAGGGGTGATGATTTTGCCTTCGCAGTCGATGATTTCGTAACCCGCTGGAGGAATAACCACGGTGTCCACGGCTTCGATAAGACCGTCTTTGCCGATCAACACGTTGCCCTTCGGAATCACTTCACCGCTGACCGTATGAAGGGTCCCGTTTTTCAGCATAACTTGCGCTGAAATAGGAGTCGCCCAGAGCGTTAGACAAAGAAATAGAATGGTATTTTTCATCGAGTTTCCTCCGGCAGAAGGTACTGGCTGAAATCACTCCACGGCTTGGTTTTTCCGAGTTCGAATTCCCGCACGCCTTCGACAAACACGAGTTCCGGCGTGGCGTAAACGCTGAAGGGGTGCGCAGACCAAAGCACGATATCGGCACGTTTTCCTTCCTGCAGCGTCCCGGTGACCGAATCCACACCAAGGGCCCAGGCGGGATTGGCCGTGATCCATCGAAGTGCCTGATCGTCGGAAATCACAATATTGGATCTCCGAGCGGCCGCCAGCGCTTTGGCGGCTTCCTGGTTGAGGCGCTGAATACCGACCGGGTCGTCTGAATGAATGATGGCGCGGGCGCCGGCTTCGGTAAGCAATCCGGCGTTTTCTGGGATGGCGTCGAACGCCTCGATCTTAAATCCCCACCAGTCCGCCCACGTCGACACCCCGACATCCCATTTCGCCAGAATATCTCGAATTTTGTAGGCCTCGACGGCATGGTGGAACGAACGAATCGAAAATCCGTATTCGTCGGCCAATTCTAAGATCTGGATCATTTCGTCGGCTCGATAACAGTGCACATGCACCAGTACTTCACCACGGATGACGGCCATCAGGGTTTCGACGCCGCGGTCTCGGGCCGGTTCTGCGGGTTTATCGACTTCTTTGCCTTCGTTGGCCTGCCACGTTCCCATCTGCAATTCGAATTTTTCCTCGGCCTGAATCGCGGCACGAGCTTCTTCAAATGCGGCTCGAAACCCAGCCATGGACCCCATCCGGGTCGATGGCCCACCTTTTTCGCCGTACACGTTCTTGGGATTTTCGCCGCACGCCATTTTTAGGCCGCGTGGAGCTTCTTCGAAAAGCATGGCCCGTGAGGAAACCGCCGGATGCATCTGAAGCGTAACCGCAGCCCCGCCAATCAAGTTCGCCGAGCCTGGCAAGATTTGCATCGAGGTGATCCCACCCTGCAACGCTGCGAAAAAGCCTGGGTCCTGTGGCCAAACGCTATGAATGGCATCGACATCGGCGCGGGTCGGCGCCGTGGCCTCGTTGCCATCGCTGAGGGCCTCAACATAGGGCACCGGATACACGCCGAGATGTGAATGCGTGTCGATGAGGCCTGGAGTGACCCATTTGCCGCGCGCATCGACCTCCTGAGCATCGGTGGCCTCAACGTCGGCCCCAATGGCGATGATTTTACCGTCGCGAATCCAGACATCACCGTTTTCGATGATTTCGCCGGTGGCGGTCATCACGGTCGCGTCTCGCAGCACCACGTTTTCTTTTATCGATGCCGTGGGGGTCAGGTTCCTGGCGCGCACGCGTTCGAAGGAGTGGTGATCGTATGGAGTTGCGGGCTTGTCCGAAGGTTTTTCGGGCGAAGCGGTCGCGCAACTGCACACTGCAATCACCAGGGACAAGAGCCACTGGATTTTTGAGTTCATAACGATGTGTTCGAGGTTTGGGGTTCTACCAGCTGACGTCCGCGAGCATAACTACGCTGAAAACCGCGCCGACCATGACGACGACGATGAACGACATTCGTACAACATAGATGAACGCACGTAGGAGCAACTCGAAGGCTTCGGTGGCCTGAACATCGTAACGATCGGCCAAGAAAACGAGGTTTTCTTCGAGCCGACCGGTTTCTTCACCAATGCCCACGTAGTCTGTGAATTCGTCGGGCAAACCTTTGAGCTGACGTAGGGCTTGTTCAAGCGGGTAGCCTGCCTCCAAGACATCGCGTGCTTTGTTGATCGTCCCCATGAACCACGGGCTGTTGGAGGCCTCGGCCGCCAATTCGACCGAGCGAAACACGTCCATGCCACTGCGCAGAGATTGTCGGAGGTATCGCGCAAAATTGGCCACAGCCTGAAGTCGCATGGGTTTGGACACGACGGGAAGACGGTACCAGATTCGCCCGGTGGCCTCGCGGAAGGCTGAATCGACAGGGAGATTCATCCACGTGTAGGCAAAGCCGCCAAAGAACATGAAGAAGATCACTGACTGGATGAGCGCTTTGAGTCCAATACGCCAGAGGATCGGCCCCATGTCGTTTTGGAACATCTCGATCAGTCCGCCAAAGACCCCTCGGAATCCGAACAACGCAAGGCAAACCATGATGCAGGGTTCGACCACTCCGATGATCACCTGCTTCTTTCGCTTATATCGCGCGGCGTAGAGTTTGGCCTGTCCTGCGAAGGTTTCAGGAAGAGCTCCCTGTTCTTCGGCGACAAGGACAAGTTTTCGCATCGGAGCATCGAGCACCCCGAAACGTGCGAAGGCTTCCCCGAGTTTGTCACCGTATTCAAGGACGGCGATGCGAAGTCGCTGCGTCATCTTGCTGTCGATGCGCTGGCGGTCCATGAAGTCGAAGATGCGAGAATACCCAACACCTGAACTCAGGCCATCAGCAAAAAGCTGGCAGACTTTCTCGGCATCGCGATCGGTCATGTACGTGGACATCTCCCGAATCACGGCGCCGTCTGAAGCCATGCCTTGCGATCCGTGCGGAGGAGGTGCATCGTAGAAGCTGTCGTTCATTCAACACTCTGTTCTTTGAGCTTGTTTGAGTCAGGGTACAGCAATTGAACGCGAACGTCAGCTTTTCGTAGCCTGGTTGACATTGAGGAGTCGCAGAAAATGGAATCGAAGCAAGAGCGCATGATTGGGCTCATGAGAGAAATTCTTCAAGAGAACTTTCTGGAAGTCAAAGTACGGTCTTATCACATCTCGGAGAGCCTGGATGAAGACACGTGTCGGATAACCTCGAAGATTGCGTTAGCCGATGGCACTGAATTGATGGTTGAGGGCGATGGCGTTGGCATGATCGACGCGTTCTTCAACGGCATCAAACTCCGGCTGGCCGACGAGTATCCGTCGTTGAAGTCCATCACGTTTTCCCAATTCTTGATCAAGGGATTGATGGAGGCGGGCGGTGAGCGCAATGGAACCGATGCTCAGGCTGAAGCCCGAGTCGGCATCTTGAACAGCGAAGGACAGGAGTTCCTGTTCAAGTGCACAGCGCCCTCGGTGACACGTGCCGGTTTGCAAGCCACGGCGGAAGCTGCGGCTTATTTCGTCAATTCGGAGCGCACGTTTGTAAAGCTTCACGACATCATCGAACATTATAGACGTGATGGGCGTATGGACTTGGTCGAAAAATACACCGACCTTACGGCCCGAGTTGTCGAGAACACGTCTTATAGTGATGTTGTTGAGCGTATCCGGAAGTCGATGTGACCAAGAAATACTGGCTTTCACTCTGTGCCGTCGCGTTGTCGTCTGCATGCAATCTGGCGATCGATACCGACGAGTACCCCTATCAACAGCCGATCGTGGTTGCAGATATGGGGCAAGATACGGCGGTCGTGCTCGACGAAGGCATGCCGTTGCCGGATATGCCTGCCGATGCCTCTGGCGACCTCCTCGAAGACATGGGAACCGACCAGGGCATGGTAGGAACACCAGAGTTGATGATCACCGAAGTGTTCATCAACCCCTCGCTGGTCAGCGCCATCGGCAATGGCGAGATCGGTGAGTTCATCGAGGTCAAGAATATCGGCACAGCGCCAGCTGATCCGCGTCGTGCTTCTTTTCAGATCGTTGCCGACGGAGGGGAGCCGCAGACCATTTCTGTGCCTGCGCCCACCAATTCCGAACAGCTCGCGATCTACATGAACCTCCAGCCCATTCAGCCCGGCGAGTACTTCGTCTACGTAAGATTCGTGAGCGACGGGCTTCCGCTGGCCACCCTGCAGCCCGCCATTTCGTATTTTGATTATGGCCGAAGCGGTGTTCTGGTTTCTTTAGCCAACTCGGGCTCGCGAACGCTGACTTTGCAGTATTTTGACGGCAAGACGATTCGCACCCAGGACAGCATTCGGTGGAGTTCGAATGCGCTTCGTCCCATCAGCGGAGAGCTGGACCCCTCGCTAAGCATCATTCAAGACGTGTCGCTGAGCGTGGGTCGCGATTTCGAGAATCGAGACGACAACGACACCCCCGCCAATTGGTGTGCAGAAATTACGGAAGTTGCGGGGCCTGATACCGTCTTGGCGTCGCCCGGCGGCCCCTCGATCTGCAGCCCTTAGCGGGCCTTCTTGGCTGCCAGGACTTTATTGACCTTCTCTTCGAGCACATCGAAGTCAAAAGGTTTGTCCATGTAGTCGTCTGCGCCAAAGAGCGGAGAGGTAAGTTCGTTGTTCACCGGTCCGATCGCCGTGAGCATGATGATGCCTACGTCCTCGTATTCTTCGCGTGATTTCACGTACTTACAAATCTGCCAGCCGTTGAGCTCTGGCATCATGACATCCAAAATCACCAGATTAGGGCGATAGGTAATGATATTCTCGAGAGCCTCAGCCCCGTTTTTCGACTCGATGAGATCCACATCCTGCTCTTCGAAAAACGTTCGAAGCAGGTTGCGAATCTCGTGGTCGTCGTCCGCGATCATGATCAGCGGGCGCTTACGGGTTTGAGGATCGTCGTACGGGATTTGTTCGTCATCCGACATGGGCAGTCCTTCCGTTATGCTGAATCACTCTTCTTCACCGTTGTCGTCATCATCCCCAAAGTCATAGTCGTCATAGTCTTCACGAATATGGGGTGATGCTTCGATGTGGATGGCTTCGTGATTTACATAATCATCGTCGCTATCTTGAACTTCGCTCTTGGCCGTCCGCGGTTTCGCCTTTGCTTTGGGTTTGGCCGTTGCCTTCGCCTTAGGTTCAGCCTTTGCCTTGGGTTCAGCCTTTGCCTTGGGTTCGGCCTTTGCCTTGGGCTCAGCCTTTGCCTTGGGCTCAGCCTTTGCCTTGGGCTCAGCCTTTGCCTTGGGCTCAGCCTTTGCCTTGGGCTCAGCCTTTGCCTTGGGCTCAGCCTTTGGCTTTGCCTTCGCTCTTGGCTTGGCCTCTAGCTCAGAATCAGCTTCGGGCTCGGGTTCCGCTTCCAGTTCAGGTTCTGGTTCCGACTCAGGTTCTGGCTCCAGCTTAGGCTGAATCCATTCTTTGACGTCTGGATTGACCTCCTGCAACTCCTGATAGATGCCCTTGGCAAGTTCGCTCTTGTCGATGCCTTCGGGAGCCACGCTGATATCCAGCTGGGCAAAGGACATCTCGAAGCCGGACTTCTTGATCGTATCGGAGTCGAGTCCGCAGAATTTCAGGGCGGATTCGATTTCGCTTTGCGTGCAGTCGAATCGTCGTGCGACGTCGCGAACATTGGGTTTACGGTAGGTGTTGTTGTCACCGATGCCCAACCAATAAGCGCAAAACAGGTCGAACGAGGTCAGCGGAATCACTTCACCTTCGTACGGCCGATCGCGCGTGTTTCTTCCACGGTTTTGGTTTTGATTGCGGTTGGAACCGTCTGAACGACCCCCGCCGCTTCTTCCACCGCCGCCGCTTCTTCCGCCGCCGCCGCTTCTTCCGCCGCCGCCGCTTCTATCGCCGCCACCGCTTCTTTCGCCGCCGCCACCGCCGTCGCCACTTTTGCGCCTACGTCGTCGTCGTCGCCGTCCCGGCTCATTTGGAGCCGAATTTTCCTCACTCATCTTTGCCTCGAACACAGAATCCCACGCACGCATCGCGCACACAGATCACTGGGGTGAAAATCACAACGGCGGATGCCGCGTGTCAAACAAAATGCCATCATGTTCATCAAACAAGGGGCCTTCCAAGCGCATCACCCGCCATCTGAGGGGTTTCTGCTGTGACCATCACAATGTGGTCAGCTGGTCGGCAACTACCTTCACGCCACTCGCAGCGGCATGGTTAATCCGCGTAGTATAGCTGAGACTCACGAACGTGCAATCCAAGACGGCTTTTGCCGTTCAGAGTTCCTGCACGAGCTTCTGTGCTTTCTTCCACGTGTCTTCGGATTCGGGAATCATCACCATGATCGTGCGAGACAGTTTGGCCGCTTCGTTGGGGTTCGATTTCTTGGCGTTCACCGCTTTGATGTAGAAAGAACGTGCTTCGGCCAAGAGTTTATTGCGTAGCGTTCGAACAGAAGCATTTGATGAATCTTGTTTTTCGGCATCGCGCTGCAGCTTGTACGCGCTGGCGTAGTCTCCCGACTCAAAAGCTGCGATTCCGAGGTTCGCGCGGGCATCGGCGACTTTCGAGGCCAAATCCGAATCAAAATATCCCCTGCCACCGGCCACCGCCGAGTCGACCCGTCGCGCTTGAGTCAGGAGCTTGTCTGCTTTCTTCCAATCGCCCACCTTCCAGGTTGCGACAGCGTCTTCATACAATTTCTTAAACGTCTGAATTTCCTTGGACGTTTTCTTTGCGCGTTCGGCGCTTGATCCCGAGGCGGTGGTCGCTTCATCGGCAAAATAGGCTGCGGCCTCGTCGAATTTCCCGGCTTTGTAGAGACGAAACCCTTCCGTGAAATTCACCGTACGAGACGATTTCGCGCCAGATGACGGCAGATCGGCGAACGGGTCGAGCGAGTCGGGAGTCTTCTGAACTTTCTGAGCTTCTCGTGCGCGCTCGGCCGCAAGCTGTTGCTCACGAAGATTTTCGGCCTCCCGTTGTTTGACGCGGTTTTCCAGATCGAGTGCACCCTTATGTTCCGGGACTTTTTTCAAAATCTCTCGAATCAATGTTCGTGCACCGGCCAGATCATCGGCCGTGAAGCGCTCTTGGGCACGTGCGAGAATCTCGTCTGTGGCGAGTGCTTGAGGTTTGCGGGCAAATGCCTGGGCGTCGCCGTGATAGACGCTTTCTTCAGGCACCAGAGCCGCCAACTTGGCCGCTTCGTCAAACTCTTGCGCGTCAAATTTGGCACGGGCGCTCTCGAATGACGCCTTGGCCTGCCTTTCCATCGCGATTCGCTTGAGTTGCGCAGAAATATCGAGCTTAGCGTCGAGTTCACGCGACTCCACGAAGAGCTTCTCGGCTTTGGCCCAGTCGTGTTCACGTACTGCATCGACACCGAGTAGGTAACGTTGCGACGAGAGCGCTTGGTTTTCCGCTGCATTGGGGTTATTGTCGGACACCAGCATAAACACGAGCAAGGCGAGCAGGATGGCGCTCATGACACCTGCGACGATGGTGATCAACGTCGAGAGTTTCATCAGGCCCTGCGTCGTTCCAACATTCGCCATCACCGTGCCGGCGCGTAGGTCCTGCGGCGGGAACATTCCGCCCGCCATCGTGTTGTTGGTCAGGGCCGGAATGATTCGACGCTGGCGGTTCGGTTGGGGAAGCTGCCCGTGGACGATAAATTGAAAAATCGTCTTGCCGGCTTCAATGCGGTCTCCCTGATAGAGGTCGGCTTCCTTGACCCGCGTTCCATTAAGGCCGGTGCCGTTGATCGATTGAAGATCGTAGAGGGTGTAAGAATCGTCGGGGTTTTTTACGATTTCGAAATGTTGCCTACTCATCGCGCCATCGGGAATCATCGCGGTATTGGATTCGCCGCGGCCCACGGTCGTGCGCATGTCGTTCACAAAATACTCTTGGCCCGTGGCAGGGCCGTCCAAGATATGCAGCTTGACGACCGGCGCGTCCGACTCATACGGCGAAGTCAGCATCTCGGTTTTTGAGCCTTCTTCGAATTCCGGTTGTGGGGCTTGAAGTGGCTCAGGGCTGGCGCGGAAGATGGGGGCCGGAAGTGCTTCGGTGGATTCGAAGGGGGTGGCCTTTGGAACCGGCAATGGACTGTTCGAAGCTTTCTTGAGGGCGTCGAAACTTGAGAACATTCCGTCGTGTTCCTGCGATTCGTTGGCCGTCAATGAGTTGAAGGCTGCCGAATCTTCTTTGTACGCACTCATTGAACCGATTTGCGTGGCTTCGTCGCCAAACTCATCCACGGCCGAGGACTCTTGCAATTCCAGTTCATCGATCGACAGCTCGATTTCAATCGACGGCGGTTCGATTTCGATCGACGGCGGCTCGATTTCCAAATCGTCAGGCGAGAGTTCTATTTCAAGTGAAAGGGGTTCCAGAGCGTCGGCCGACAGCTCGATTTCGCTGCTTTCTTGGCTCAAAGACCCTGGATGGGCGTTGAACGCAGTCTTCGCCCTAGGCCGCGGTATCGGGAGATTTCCGAGGCCCATAAGGGTTTTGGGGGTCGCCCGGGGTTTCCCTTGGCTGACCTCCCTTTCATCATCGCCCTCAGTCATCGAAAGCGCAGGGTTAAGTCTATGAATTGCGAGTTGGCTGACATTATCGCGGGAAGCCGTGTCACGTCAACGAAACGACCGTAGACGCTTGCGACGCTTCAACGTGGGACCCATGATAGTGGTCGAAGAGGTCGATATGTCTGCAGGGTTCTCGCTAAGAACAAAAATCACGGGTGCCTTCCTATTGCCCATTTTGGCGATCCTGTTGCTCTACGGGGCTTTGACCTATACCGCCAGTCGCCAGGGCCTTGAAGACGAGCTGGGTAAACGGCTTGTTTCGGTGGCACAGACGGTCGCTGCCAGCATGAATGAGGGCGTTGATGCCGAGCAGTTGGAACGAATTGACGGCGAAAAAACGCGTGTACTGGCGCGGTTTCGCGACAAATTGATGTCCGTGCGCGACGCCACTGGAGTCGAGCGGGTTTTCCTGTTCGATCCTTCATTGGCCTCAATCGCCGACACCCAGACCGATATCGCCTTTGGTCAAACGCTGTACGCGCAACAGGCAGACCGTGTCGAATTGGACGGCCTTTTTGCCGAAAAAGACGGCGCGACCAGCGTGTTGTTTCGCGGGCAACAAGGCGCGCTCTTTAAGACCGGCTATGCTCCGGTCAGACTCGACGGACGTGTGGTGGCCGCCGTGGGCGTCGAAGCTTCCGCGAGTTATTTTGCCTTGCTCAACAACGCGGCCTCCGTTCTGACGGGCCTGGGAGCTTTGAGCATTATCCTGATTTTATTGGTGGGAACATGGATCGGAGGACGCATCACCCGGCCTGTGAACAAGTTGGTCGAAGAAGCCCGACGTCTGGGTCGCGGTGATTACGCGGAACCGATTGCGATTCATCATCGAACTCAGGACGAATTGACGATCCTCGCGGAAGCATTCGAGGACATGCGCAAAGACGTTTTGAACCGAGACCAACAGCTGCAAATGATGTTGTCAGGCATCGCGCATGAGGTGCGAAATCCCCTGGGAGGCATGAAGATATTCGCCGGTTTATTGGAAGAAGACCTTCGCTCGGAGGGCGACGTCGATCATTTGGAAAAAGTCACCAGAATTCAAAGGGAGTTGACCTACTTGGATTGTGTTGTAACCGATTTCTTGGAGTTCGCGCGCGAGCAACCACCAGCTCTCGAGCGATTTCGAGCGGCCGAGCTTCTGTCCGAAATTGACGATCTTCTCGCCGCTGAATGCGCTGAGGCAGGGACTCGCCTCAACATCGAAGTCGAGCCGGAGAGCGTAGAGATTACGGCCGACCGAGCAAAGCTGAGGCGTGCCGTGATCAATTGCGTGCGCAACGGTTACCAAGCTTGCGGTGAGGGCGGAAAAGTCACGGTAAGCGTGGTCGAGGAAGAGGACGTGCGGCGGCTGTCCATCAAGGATAATGGGCAGGGCATTGCGCCAGAGCAACTTCGCGAGATCATGACTCCGTTTTACACGACCAAAGAAAAAGGAACCGGCCTTGGCCTGTCTTTGACGAGGCGAATCATCGAGCAACATGGCGGGGAGTTGAAGATCGACAGCGAGGTGGGGCGTGGAACGACGATCGAAATGGTTCTACCCTTTGATTCCGAGATCGAATCCCAAAACACCGTTCCGGAAGGTTGGCTTGGTTAGTGTGCTTGCAGCGTTTTGCGGGCGCCGTTAGTGTGCCGCTCTATCGTAAGGGAGTCCCAAATGGCACGAATTCTGGTTGTGGAAGATAACAACACCCTTCGCGAAGGGATGATTCAAGTCATTCAACGCATGGGCCACGAGACACTGGACGCTCCGAATGGGAAGGCGGGCTTCACGATCTGGGAGAGCGAAAAACCAGACTTGGTGATCAGCGATCTTAAGATGGACGACATGGACGGCATGCAGCTGCTCAAAGCAGTGCTGACCAAGGACCCTGAAGCGCTGATCATGATTGTGACCGCGTTTGGCAGCATCGAAAAGGCCGTCGAAGCCATGCAAAAGGGGGCCTATGACTTCATTCCGAAGCCATTTCCCCCGGACCTTTTTCGCTCCAAAATCACGCGCGCCCTTGAGTTCAAAGATCAGCGAAAGAAGACCGAAAGATTGGTTCAAGAGAACCAGATGTTGCGCGATGACGCGCGGCAATCAGCCGAACTTGAGATGATCGGTCAGTCGACTCAGATGGAGTCGGTTTTTGAGCGTATTCGTAAGATCGCGCCCTCAGACAGCACGGTTCATATCTTTGGTGAGTCCGGCACAGGCAAAGAACTCGTCGCCCGCGCACTGCATGAACACTCCCACAGAAAAGATGGGCCGTTTGTGAAGGTGAATTGTTCGGCACTGGCCGAAACTCTGCTGGAGTCCGAGCTCTTTGGTCACGATAAAGGCGCGTTCACAGGCGCCGTGAAAACCAAATTGGGCCGTTTCGAACTGGCAGACGGCGGCACCATTTTCTTGGACGAAATCGGCGACATCAGCCCAACGATTCAACTCAAACTCTTGCGTGTTCTGCAGGAGCGCCAGGTCGAGCGAGTAGGCGGCGAAGAGACGATCCATGTAGATGTGAGAGTGGTCACGGCGACCAACAAAGATCTCAAACAGGAAGTCGCCGAAGGGCGGTTTCGCGAAGACCTTTTTTACCGCCTGCATATCATCCCGATCGAACTCCCAACGCTGCGTGAGCGACTCGACGACGTCGCGCCGCTGGTCGAGCACTTTCTGGAAAAACTGAAGGCTCGAACCCATAAAAGCGTGGGCGCAGTCTCGCCCCATGCAATGCATGCGTTGAAAGAGTACCGCTGGCCTGGAAACGTGCGCGAACTCGAAAACGTGATCGAACACGCGATGGTCTTTGCGGACGGCAACACGATCGAAATGGAGGACCTTCCGGCCGCGATCACCGGGCGTCGAGACGACGACGCATTGGCCATTCCCGACGGAGATCGGCCCTTACCGGAAATCCTAGAGGACCTGGAGCGTCAGTTGATTCTGCGCGCCTACCGCAAGGCTAACGGCGTAAAGACAGAAACAGCACGACTGCTCGGCATCAAGGCGAGTGCGCTCTACTATAAACTCGAAAAGTACGGGATCGATATCGGCAACGGTGATTCCGCGGCAAGCGATTGATCTTTCAAAGCTTGCGGCACCGCGGGTCCGCGTATAGTCTCGCGCCGTCCAAGAAAATTGAGATGAGGAGAATCGCATGAGCTTGCGATGGGGTTTGGGAAGTTCGTTCGCCTGTGCGATTTGTTTGTCCGCATCTGGCGCCGCCGCACAAGATTCATCGCAGTTCCAAGTCGAACGCTTTGAGCCGATGCCCTCACAAGGGCTCAATATCCTGAATATCGCCACCAGCAAGACCTTGGGACACGGTCAGGGCCATATCGGCGCTTTTGCGCACTATGTGGACGGCACTTTGTCGTTGGACAGCAGCGGTGAAACCCTGAATCTCGTTGACTCTCAGCTCAAGGTTGAGCTCTCAGGCGCGATTGGCCTCTTGGGTTGGATCGATATCGGGTTTGTAGCACCTTTGGTGGCCTACCAATCCGGCGATGATTTGGCGGGAGTCGGCTTGCCCGGCGAAAGTCTAGATTCCATGGCGCTTGGCGACGTGCGAGTGGTCCCGAAATTCACGCTCCTCGACCCTGACGATACCGGTGGGCTTGGTTTTGCGGTGGTGCCGCTCTTGAGTCTACCGACGGGATCGGATTTGAACACAGACGGCGCCTCGCGATTCGAACCTCGTGCCGTGCTCGATTGGCATCACGGCAACGGCTTTGCCATCGCTTTGAATGCGGCCTACGCATTTCGCGATGAACGACGTGCCCAGAATATTGTGATTGACGACGTCGTTCGATACGGCGCCGGTTTGCGGGTGCCTCTTGGAGTTGAAGGCCTGTCTTTGATTGGATCGTATTTTGGCGATCTCCAGACAGCAGATGACCGTGACCCCAATAATACGTTTCTGAAAACGGACGAAAAAACCACGTCGCCGATGGAAGCCACGGGTGGTTTTCAGTACGTGCGTGACGACCAATGGGTTTTCCAACTGGGCGGTGGAGCCGGTCTGAACGGCGACGTCGGTGCGCCACTCTTTCGTGCCTTTGCAAGTGTTGCATTCACGCCCCTCACCACCGACCGCGATCGTGACGGCATCATGGACGCCGACGACCAATGCCCTGATTTCGCAGAAGACCTTGATGGGTTTGAGGACCTCGACGGTTGCCCAGATGAAGACAACGATCTCGACGGAATCGCCGATGCAGCCGATGCGTGCCCCGATCAAACCGAAGACTTTGACGGGTTCCAGGACGAGGACGGCTGCCCAGATTTGGACAACGACGAAGACGGCATTCTGGACCCAGAAGACGCGTGCCCGGTCGAAGCAGGTCTGCCCGAAGACAAGGGGTGCCCAACCTACGACAAGGACTCAGACGGCATCCTTGATGACGTCGACCAATGCCCAACTGACCCCGAAGACCTCGACGGATTCGAGGACGAAGACGGCTGTCCTGACCTCGATAACGACAACGACGGCATTCCGGACCTGAGTGATAAGTGCCCGATGGCAGCCGAAGACATGGATGGATTCGAGGACGAAGACGGCTGTCCTGACCCCGACAACGACCGAGACGGCGTCTTGGATGCGGATGATAAATGTCCGCTCGAAGCCGAAGTCATCAACGGTTTTGAGGACGAAGATGGATGCCCAGATAAGGGCGCATCCAAAGTTCGCATCACGAAGACCAAGATCGAGATCCTCGAGAAAGTCTTCTTCGATACCGGAAAGGACACGATTAAGTCGCGCTCATTTGGTCTTTTGAATCAGGTCGCGCAGCTGCTTAAAGCGAATCCGCAAATCACCAAGCTTCAAGTGGAAGGCCACACCGATGACCGCGGAAAAGACGAGTTCAACCTTGAGCTTTCGCAAGCCCGAGCCGAGGCCGTAAGGACCTACTTGCTTGCACAAGGCACCAAGCCTGAAAGTGTCGTCGCCAAGGGTTTTGGCGAGTCCACACCCGTTGCTGACAACAAGACATCGGGCGGGCGAGACCAGAATCGGCGTGTGGAGTTCACGATCATCGAGGTCGAGGGCAAACCCGTGTCAGGTGAGGGCCCCGTCATCATCGAAAAGAAAGAAGTCATTCAAGAAGACGCGAAGCCTTAAGGAGCCCACTTGAGTAACGACGAAATTCTGCTCGAAAAATCTGACCACGTTCTGACGCTCACTCTTAACCGCCCTGAAGCGCGCAACGCCTACTCAAACGAGTTGAAGGACGCGCTTTTGGCCGGGCTCGATGTGGCCGAGGCCGACGACGATGTGCGCGTCGTGATCATCACCGGCGCTGGCACGGCGTTTTCTGCCGGGGGCGATCTCAAGGCGATGCAGGAGCGAACGGGGATGTTTGCCGGCGATCCTCCTGAGCTTCGAACAAAATATCGGCTGGGTTTGCAGCAGGTTACGCGACGATTTCAGTCGTTCGAAAAGCCTGTGATTGCCGCGATGAATGGCGCTGCCATTGGTGCCGGCCTTGGTTTGGCATTAAATTGCGATATCAGGATTGCCGCTGAGGCCGCCAAAATGGGCGCAACCTTCACGCAAATTGGGCTGATTCCAGGCGACGGAAGCGCGTATCTTCTGGCCCGTGCCGTCGGGTTTCCCAAGGCGCTGGAACTCATTCTTACGTCGCGGGTCATCAGCGCGAGACAGGCGCTCGGCATGGGACTGGTGAACGAGGTCGTTGAGCCTGAGCGTTTGATGGCGCGTTCATTTGAAGTCGCACAAGAGATGGTGGCCTTGCCGCCCAAAGCTCTCTCGCTCGCAAAGGCACTGCTTTACAAGACGGTTCATACCGACCTTGAGACGTCTTTGCAGATGGCCGCCGCATTCCAAGGGCTTACCCAGAGCACTCAGGAACATGTCGACGCGGTCGATGATCTGCTCACTTCCTTGCGTCGCTGACATTGCGATCACGCCGTATTACGGCGTATCCTAGCGGCGACCAAAGTCTCGGAGAAAATCTATGTTGAATCGTGCGGCCCTAAGTGGCGCGCTCAGTGCGCACGCTCGTTTGTTGTCGTTGGGCCTATTCGTTTTGACGGGTGCTTGCGGCGCGTCATCGGTGGCCACCACTCAGACTCAGAATGCTGATGGGACGATGAGCGAGGCATCGCTCGAGACTGACACCCCTGCCATGGCGGGTGATGTCCCCGAGAAACTGGAATTGCCCGCCGGACATCGGTCGCGAATTTCCTATATCGCGTACAACCTCGACAACACGCTTCATTTGGGAACAAGTGACGGACAAATTGCGTCGCTGGCTGTGCTCTCACGCAAGGCCGAGGTCGACAAACCCGCAGCTGGCTTCGAGGTCATTACGATGTCACCGGACGGTCACTACCTAGTGATTCGGACGACTCCAGGGCGCGTGGTCGACCGAAAAGGCGTGCTCGCCCTGAACATGAACTCCGTTCCGGTAATTGAGTCCGCCAGTTTTGCCCCTGATGTCTTCTCGCTCTACGTCACCGAAGCCGGCGGAAAACTCAGGATTTGGGGCCAGGCTGAGGCTTTTGTAAAACAAGGTGACGACGAGAACTTGGCATCCTATCTGAACAGACAGGGCTCGGATTTCAACGTCGAGTTTGACCCCTTGAGTGGACCGATGGCGGCTTTGCCTCAAGGGGCCTTGATCATGGCCACAGCTGACGGCGTGATCTCATTCTGGTCGTCTTCAGCGCCCGGCAGAACTCGTCAGGTCATGAAGCTCGATGGGGCGATCAAGGCGCTCTCGGCTTCGGGCAATGACATCGTAGCGGTTTCACGCGCAGGCCAACTTAAGGTCGGGAAACTTGAGCCAGCGACCTATCAAGCCTGGTCCAAAAACGCTCGAGCAGATTGGGCCGCGACCAACGAACACCTTCGCGGGGAATTCGTCGAGATTTCGTCAAATACCCTGAAATTGCGCAGCACCGAGACCGGGGACATTCAATGGGAAAAACCTCTGCCGGTCGGCCCAACGTGTGGACTGAGCGTGAGTCCAGATGGGCGCATGGGGGCAGCCTGTGTGGATGGCGTGGTCTTCATGTTCTACGTCAAAGACGGCACCTGGGATTCGCAGGCTTGGTTTGGCGATACGTTTAAGTGGAAGGACGCGCGGGGCCCTGAAATCAAGTGAATGATTCGGGCCTAGCCTGAATTGCGTCGACCGCAGGCAGGTCCGCGACCGCCCAGTCGAGTCCGCCCAGATCCTTGGGCGCTAGCCATCGCAGCTCCTCATGTTCGTCCGCCTTCGGTTCGCCGCTGGTGAGATGGCAAATGTAGATATCCAACACCACATCGATGGTCGGGGAGGAGTGCATGCCACGTGCTACAAAACTGGCGACCTGCACCTCCACACTCAATTCCTCCAAGATCTCGCGGCGTAGGGCCTCCTGAGGCGATTCTCCGGCCTCCAGTTTTCCGCCGGGAAACTCCCATTTTCCTGGAAGCACCATGTCCATGGATCGCTTCGCGCACAGAATCAGGCCTTCGCGGACGATCGCGGCGCCTACAACATGAACTGCACGTTTCATTGGGTTCCAAACGAGAATTTGACGGTACGCTCATGGTAGGTCATGCCGGTGCCCGTGCCAGCTTCGGCAAATTTCCAGGCGCCGATTTTCGCTTCGATGCAGGTGCGAATGTTGGCCGTATCTGGAGTAGCACGCAGGACTTCAATATTATCGACCAAGCCGTCGGGAAGGATGCGGAACCGAAAGCTGAACTCGCCAGGCGCATTCATATCATCGCGCAGGGCGTAACAGGCTTTGAGCTGGCGGGAAAACTTTGACGCTCGTTTTTCGACGCTGGAACTCGTGCGAACGCTGAGAAGCGCACTCGGAGGAGTGGCTGCGCTTCGTGTTGCAGCCTTGGTGCGTGTGGGAGGTTTTGGGTCGGGCTGTTCCTCGTCTTCTGTGAGCGCCATCGAGGTGGCCATGATCGCAAATTGTCGAGCGATCACCTCGGCCGCCCCCTCGCCGTGAGCCTCCGCGGCAGCTTGCGTGCTGGTTTCAACACTGGTTTCAATTCGCTCGGCTGAAACCCGCATGGCCACGGTTGGATCCGGTGGGTGGGGCAGCTCTGACGGTTTCATCGAGTACATCGCCAGAAGTCCGCCCACAACCGTCAGAAGGAACCCAAGAATCATGAAACGCTTGCGTGCCGAAGGTGTCGGTTTTTCGACCTCTTGGGGGGGAGGAACCTGCAGGTTCTCGTAGCTTCCGAGGTTGATGAACTGCGAGGTCCGCCGGCCAAACGCCGCTGTGGTGTTGCCAGATTCTACCTGCCGATCGAATTCACTGGTCGGCCGATGAGCATCCAAGAAATCCCTAATCTCGTGAGGATTGGAGCGAAGGCGAAGCAATTCGACCTCCAGTGCCTCACGGGCCTGAATCGCGTTCTGAAACCTGAGGGACGTCGACTTCTGAAGCAGCCGATGAATCACAGCCGCAGTGCTCGGCGGAATCGAGAGTCGCAGGTCGACAAGGTTCGTGGCTTCGTCTTGAACCTGCGCCAGAAGTGTCGCGATGACGGTCTGTCGCCGAAACGGGCTCTTTCCGGTGAGCAGCTCATAAAGCACGCACCCAAGCGAATAGAGGTCGCTCCGGCCATCAATTTCGGACACGTTCTGGCATTGCTCGGGACTCATGTACTCCGGAGTTCCAAAAATTTGGCCGGTGCGAGTCATCGAAGTCGTGGCGCCAAGTTCTTTGGCGATGCCAAAATCGAGGACTTTGACCTGCACTTCGCCCACAGGAGAGTTCACGAGAAAGATATTCTCGGGTTTCAGATCTCGATGAACGATATTGCACTCATGGGCGGCCGTGAGCGCCGAACACACCTGAATTCCAATCTCGAGAACTTGGTCGATCGGCATATATCCGTCCACCAGACGGTCGCCGAGGTCGATTCCTTCCAAATACTCCATCGCCAGATAAAGGATGCCGAGGGTCTGTTCTTGGCCAAAATCGTAGATATGCGCAAAATTGGGGTGTTTGATCGTCGAGGCAATATTGGCTTCACGGAAGAATCTGTTCACGTACTCTTCGCTGGATGCCATCGCAGCACGTAGGACTTTGATCGCGACCTGGCGGTTCATGCTGACCTGTTGGCCGACATAAACTTCCCCCATGCCGCCTTCGGCAATCTTCTTTTGCACCAACCAGCGACCGTCCAGGACTTTCCCGGTAAGGCGTGTCGCGGCGTCGTTAAATACGCGCAACTGTGTCGCATCGTCAGGACAGACGACGTGCACGTCTTCGTACTGTTTTAAACATTTTGGGCAAATCTTCATCAGCACTCGCTCAAGCTCGCCGAGTGTAACATAAGCGTTGAGCGCCGAAAGCCGAACTGACTTGCGTTAGGTCGTCGTTGAACTAGATTGCCGCGATGCGGAACTTCATCTTCTTCATATTTCTTGCAGCTTGCACGCCCGGCCCCCCCGTCGAGGCCCCTTCGACGTCCCAGGCCGAGGCCGCCGCCCCACAGAGTGGGGTCGAGGTCGCTCAGGCCAAATTCGTGGTGGGCATAAGAACTCAAACAAAGGGCGACCTGCGCCGCCGTTTCGAAGACGGCTCTGAGTTAGTGATTTCCCATTGGGCGATCGTTTTGAGTGCGGTCGAGGTTCACCTGTGCGAAGAGGCGGCTTGGAAGCGTGCGTTCATCGGAACGGCCTACGCCCATGTTTCAAACTCCATCACCCGACTCGGAACCCCTGTGGCCGAAGACCTCCTTATGGGCACCGGCGGCGCAAAAGTAGTGGGTGAAATCGGCCCTCCAACGGGAAACTACTGCCGAGCCTATGCGGTGTTCACGCGGGCAGACAACGACGTGATGAACTTCACCCTGTTTTCCGACGCTGACCTCCTAGGCCATACGGCTGTGATTCGGGGGGAATTGATTCAGCCCAATATGCCTCCGACCCCCATAGAATGGGTTTGGGACGGGGTCCAGGTCTCGCCCCTCGAACTCGACTCAATTCCCATGGTCAACCCCACTGATTCCTTCCTGCTTCTGGTCGATAAAAACGTCGACGCGACGCTGCTCGATGGACTATCTATCGACCGCGTCAAAAGCGGCCAGGCGGTTGACGACCTCATGTCGGCGTTGTTTTCACGCGTCGAACTCTATCGTTCCGGAGCCCCTCGATGACTCAATCAGATATGCGCGCAACTCCCGACTCCTTTGTGGTCATCGTTGCTGCACCTTGGGGCGCCAAAGCGGCGTCGCTCTTGGTGCAGACGTACGAGCAAACATGGGTGGAACCGCTCAAGATTTCCTTCGAAGACAATCAAGAGATCGGCACTCTGACCTCCGGCGGAATTTCGGTTTCATGCATCCTCGAAGAGCCGATCCCGGAACTCGTTGAGTTGTGCGGGTCTTCTTACGAGCCTTACGCGGCTTCCGAAGAAGTCATGTTGGAGATGCATACCCATGTCTGGCGTTTGGTCGCGACAGGAGGCATGGAGGCCTCGATCGCGCTGCTCAAGATCATGACGGCTTTCATCGAGGCGGGCGCGTCCGGCATCTTCTTGCCGCAGGCCCTCAGGCTGCACTCACCACGAACCATCCGCGTGCTCTCGATGGAGCCGGATTCCGAGCAGGCCTTGGCGAATATCTTCGTCAACGCGTGGCATTCCGGAGAGTGGATGCGTACCCGAGGACTGACGGCTTTTGGCCTTCCAGAAATCGAGACGCCCGTGGTCGATGGATTGAACGGCGCCTACTTCCGCTTGATGGACATCGCCGCAAACATGATTCGACGGGGCGGGAAATTCCCGTCAGGTTCGCAGATCATGGCGGGGCCACGCACTTTCAAGCTCGAAGCCGGACCGCTTGGGCCTGCAGATGAGCGGGTACCCATGGCTGGACACTTCGGTGTGCAGGCCCTGGTTCCGTAGAAAATTGTCTGTCGCGCCGGCATCTTGCGTGTGTTTCTGCGACCAACCTTGCGGCTCGTCCATCACAGAGCTAAAAGTCCGCCATCGAGGTGTATATGGATTGGATGATCACGGGCGGCATTGTCGCAGTTTTATTCGTTGTCTGGGTCTTGTTGGAAAGCAAGCGGAGCCGCTCTGACGGCACGCCAGTCAAACACCATCCCTACCGCCAAATCATGTGGTTCATCATGCCGCGTCGTGATGACGGGCTGGTTTTTTTCGATCGCTACATTCAAGTTGAAAAACTTGATGCCTACCTCGAAGACATCAACAAACGATTTGAATGCTCGATGTCGACCCTCCTGGCAGCTGTTGTTGGGCGAGCGCTGATTCAGAACCCAAGAATGGATCGATTTGTGGTGGGCCATCGGCTTTACCAACGCAAACAATCGAGCATCTCGTTTGTGATGAAGCGCACGCGCAAAGACAAGTCTTCAAAACTCGCCACGATCAAACAGCCCATTTCCGCAGACGACACGATTGAATCGGTTTGCCGCAGCGTGGCCGAGAAAATCAGTGTCGAGCGCACAGACGTAAAAACCTACGCGGACAAAGAATATGCACTCTTCAACATGCTGCCGCGCCCGGTTTTCCGCGCTGCGTATTGGGTTTTTCGAGTCCTCGACTACTACAACCTCCTTCCCGCGTCGTTCATCGATAATGACCCGCTCTATACCAGCATCTTCATGTCATTCATGGGGTCGGTGAATATGGACGCCGGTTATCATCACCTCTTTGAACACGGCACGTGTCCGCTTTTCCTCATGATCGGAAAGAACGAAGACAGAGTGTTCGTGGAAGATGGCCAAGTGGTCGTGAAACCATGCGTGCACGTGCGCTTCACCTACGATGAGCGTATCGACGACGGCATGACTGCGGGCGACGGAATCTTCGCCATGGCGGGGGCTCTGGAAGAACCCTACATCCAGTTGGGCTGCGTCAAAGACGACGGTTCGGACCAGTACAAATTTGGTGACGAGCGCCCTCGCCATTGGAAACTCACCTCGGAATGAGACGTCGCGTTTGGAGCGAGTTCCTGCCCTTCGATGAAGTTCGACGTCCCGAGACGTTGAGGTTGCTTGGCACTCACGACGTGGAACCGATCTTGGCGGTTCACGTGGAAGCAGACCTGCAGTCTTTATCTGAAACCATTCGCAGCGCCAGAAGAGCAGGGCTTCGACCTTGGATTTGGCCCCTTTTGGCCAAAGACCACGGCTATTGGGCCAGCGAGCAGAATTCTGGTGAGTGGAAAGCTCGCGTTGACGAGATCCTGAGCACACTTGAAAGCGAAAACGCCCGCCCGAGTGGCATCGCGGTCGATCTTGAACCCCCACTGGCCATCGTCAATCTCACCCGGTCGATGCAAGTCGTGGAGTGGATGCAGCTCGTTCGTCGACACCTCGATCCGATCAGATTCGAATCCAGTGTGATGTCCTGGCGAGCCATCGCGTTGGGTTTGAGTGCCCGAGGATACGAAACTCTTGGTATCACAACCCCAATGGCCGCTCATGATTTGAGGGACGGGCAACCGGTCTGGCAAGACTTGCTCGAAACACCCTGGATCGATGTGCCTTGGTCGTCATGGGGAATCATGGCCTACAACTCAATGGTAGCTGGATACTCCAAAGGCGTACTAAATATCGAAGAGGCTCGAGCCTGTCATCATCCCCTGCTGGTTCGGATCAACCAGTCCTTTGGCGCGCGTGGGCATGTGTCTCTGGGGCTGACAGGCACGGGCGTCCTCGAGGATGAAGCCGTCTATTCGAGCCCAGACGACCTTGCGCTCGACGTCGCTGCCGCAAAGGCGGCCGGCATCACTGATATCGGTGTTTTTTGCCTGGAAGGGATCCTCGATCGCAGCGACCCTGAAAGCTGGCTCAAGAAGTTCGACGTTCCCCCGGCGCTGATGATGCCACAAAGCTGGAAAACACCACTCGTTCAAGGGGCAGCCCGAAGTGCCCGTCTTGTGACCAATCGATTACGAATGCTTGAAATTTGGCGGTGATTTCCCTACAAGTGCGCCCGTCATCATTAAATTGTTAGAGGTAGTCATGAAGCAGTGGTCATTAGCTTTGCTCGTCATCTTGTCCGTGGGTTCGGGTTGTAGCGGTTGCGACGATGAAGCCACCAGTGGCGGGTTGCCCGGAATTGGTGAGGCGTGTGCCGAAGGCGATCTCTGTGACACCGGCCTGATTTGTTACGCGGGCGTGTGTTCCGTTGACGACGACAACGACGGCGTGCCCAACGATTTCGACAATTGTGTCGACGTGCCCAACGCCGATCAGGCTGACACCGATGGCGACGGACAAGGCGACGCGTGCGAACCCGCGATCGTAGACGACAACGATGGCGACAACATCACCGATACTCAGGACAATTGTCCTGGAGTCGCAAACCCCGGCCAGATCGACACCGACGGCGACGGGCAGGGCGATGAGTGCGACGACGACGACGATAACGACGGTGTCCTTGACCCGACCGATAATTGTCCGCTGATCGCAAACCCTGATCAGGCTAACCGCAATGCCGATGACACTGGCGATGTGTGTTCGGACCCCGATGGAGACAACATCACTGACGATCTGGATAACTGCCCAGACGTGAGCAATCCCAATCAATCCGACCTCGATGCCGACGGCATTGGCGATGTGTGTGATTCCGATCGCGATGGCGATTTGGTGAATAACCCGGTCGACAACTGTCCCGACGTCCCCAATCCTGCCCAAGAAGATACGGACGAGGACGGCGAGGGTGACGCGTGCGATAATGACACCACGCGCCGCGAAATGCGTCCCTTCGACACGAATTGCATGTACCGTCCGCCGGTCGGCGTGTTCGCGCCCTCGCTGGAATGGAGCCTTGGCTTCAGCGCCGCCGACCCCTACCCGAATCAAAACCAGGTCATGATGACGCCCGTGGTCGTCAACCTTACCGACGACGACGCCGACGGTGTGATCGGCACACGCGATATCCCCGATATTGTTTACGCGTCGTTTTCGACAAAAGTTCAGACAAGCCATGACGAGCTTCGCCGCGGAGTCCTGCGCGCAGCCTCAGGAGACGGCGCAGGTCTGCTTTGGTCCGTCGGATCGACCGAACTAGGCTTGAGCGCAACAGGCGGTGTTCAACCCGCAGGAAGCGTCGCCGCCGGCGATATTGATGGCGACGGCAAAGTCGAAATCATCACAGGCCTTTGGGATGACGCTTCGGAGACAGGCGGTCTGGTCGCAATCAACAACGACGGAACCGTATTGTGGACTTCCAGCTACGATATTGCTGGAGTGAAGCAGCCTAGGCAGTTCAAGTATTGGTGGGGCGGACCTTCGATCGCCGACCTTGATGCCGATGGCACCCCCGAAATCATTCTTGGTGCGGTCGTGTTCAATCACACTGGCGGCCTTGAATGGGATGCGGTCGATACCCTACTGACGCGTAATCGCGGCGAAGGCATCAACTGGCAAAACGGTGACCCTAATAAGACTCTCTATACCGGTCCGTTGAGCGTCGTTGCCGACCTCGATGGCGTCAACGACCCGATCTTGAATCGTAAGACGCTTGAAGTGGTTACCGGTCGGACGGCCTACCGTCATGACGGCGCAGTGTTCTGGGAAGCTGACGCTGCGCTACCTGATGGGTTCCCCGCGATCGGCGATTTTGACGGCGACGGCAAACCCGAGGTCGTGGTTTCGGCCAATGGCACCGTGCGCATTCATAATGGCCAGACAGGTGCCCTGGTTTGGGGACCCGTCAATCTTGCGGCAGGCCGCATTGGAGCACCGACGATCGCTGACTTTACCGGCGACGGAATTCCGGAGATCGGTGTGGCTGGTCGCTCCGCATACTTCGCGCTTCAGGTTGACCTCGCCATTCCGACGCCAACCAAGGTCCAGGCCGTGCTTTGGTCGCATGCGACCCAAGATTCATCCTCAAGCATGACGGGATCGTCCGTGTTCGACTTCGAAGGCGATGGCCGAGCCGAAGTCGTCTACAACGACGAACTCTTCCTGCGTGTGTTTGACGGCGTGACTGGCGATGTTCTGTATGAACAACCGAACACCTCGTACACAGCACTTGAAAACCCCGTGATCGCCGATGTCGACAACGACGGCGCAGCTGAAATCATCGTCGGCACGAACGACTTTGAATGCGGTGATGTGCTGATGTCCTGCAATAAAGGCTTCACAGGAATCCGCGTGTTTGGCGACGCCAATGATAACTGGGTCACCACGCGCCGAATCTGGAATCAGCATGCCTACCATATCAACAATATCAACGAAGACGGCACTGTGCCTCAGTTTGAGGTGGCAAGCTGGACAGACCACAACACGTACCGTTTGAATCAACAGACTGAACTCAATCCACAGGCGGCTCCCGATCTCATCATCGAAGAGCCACAGGCCAGCCTTGATGGTTGCCTTGCTGTGATCCGAGTATGGGTCACCAACGCCGGTGCCGCCCGCGTTGGAGCCGGAATCCCGGTCTCTTTCTACGCAGATGCACAGGCAAACGCGCAGCCCATCTACCTGGGACAAGCTGTGACCCGTTTACCACTCGAGCCTGGTGATTCTGAGCGCGTCGAACTTCGCGTGACCGTCCCAGCTGGCGGCCCATACACCTTCGTGGCCGTCGCTGACGACCTCATGGGCGCTGGCGGCGTGGGAACTCAGAACGAGTGCAAGGAAGACAACAATTCCCTCGACGTGGGCACTCAGGGTGTCTGTACTCCCTGATGCCACAGTACGCCTGGGTTGATACCGGCCCATTTCTTTTGAACGGCAACGGCAAAGCCGCCTGTCTCTTGGTCCACGGATTTGCCGGCACGCCGGCAGAGGTCAGGCCTCTCGGCGAGCGCTTGGCTGCGCTCGGAGTGACCGCGTACGCTCCGGTTTTGCCGGGGCACGCTTCCACTTCCGACGCTCTCTTACGGCATTCTCGCCACGAATGGTCTCAAACCGTCGAAGACGCCTGGCTCTGGCTCAAAGAAACCCACGAGACTGTGTTCGTAGCGGGGCTTTCCATGGGCGCGCTGATCACCTGCAAATTAGCCCACTGCCACACTCTGGATGGCATGGTGCTTATGGCTCCCGCCCTTGTGGCGCGAGACCGTCGACTTCGATTTGCCGGGGCCCTTTCATTCTTGGCCGATTTTGTGCCGGAAGTAACCGTGCCCCGCGGGGGACTCGTCGATCCACGCGCGTGGAAGCAAATGTGGCATTACGAGCGACGATCGCTACGTGCACTGTCGCAGCTCTACAAACTGCAGTTCGAAGCGCGACGTGTTTTGCCTACGATCCAGATTCCAACCCTTATTTTTCACGGCTTGCGGGATTTGACGGTTCCAGAACGCAGCGCGATCGAAGTGTTTGAACGACTCGGAACGAGCGACAAAGAACTGATTTGGCTCGAGCACTCAGGCCATTGCCTGTCGGCCGATGGCGAAGTCGATCTGGTTGCCCAACGTATCGCCGAGTTCATTTCCGTGAACTCAAAGCCTCAATCATGACCTTCGCGTAGTCCTGCCCAAGCTTTTCCCACCCGAGATGCCTCAGGTTTGGCGGCTCTTCGCTACTGCCCAAAGACCCCTCAAGCCGGTCAGCCAGCGCGAGCGCCTCTTTGTAGGCGTCGTCAGGAAACGACGCGTAGCGATACGGAGTTTCTAAGATCTCTGTGTAGCTCAAGCGATCCGGCACGACCGGCACACAGCCAGCCGCACATGCCTCGCCAACCGCAAGCCCCTGAAACTCGTGTAACGCCGTAGAGACGACATGGGAGCTCGTCTGCAAGATTTCTCGGTAAAGGTCTCGCGGCTGAAATCCAACGAATTCGAGCTGATCCGCAAATTCTTCCAGTCCCTGGGTGATCGCTTCTGGAATCGTCCGAAAAGCTTGGCCGAGGAAAGCGACTTTCGGTGTCACCCCACGATCCCTCAGGATCCGCAGGGCCGAAAAAAACCGCTCCGGGGCTTTGTCCCATTCCCATCGATGATTCCAGACCAGTCGCTGCATTCTGGGAGCGCTCGGCAATTCGAAGCACCGGTCCTCTAACGGGACAGGCAACACCGATGATCGGTCTTCAAACCGGGCGCGAATCGTTGGCTGATGATCGGGCATGCTCGCGATAAAAGCGCAGGCACCATCGATGAAGGTGGATCGGTTGTATTGGCTATTAAAGACCAACAGGTCCGCCGCCATGGCGCTTTGAACGGATTGAATCAACAGCCGCGCATCGGGGCGTTGATCTCGCACCGGATACGCAAATTGATTTTCATGGAAATAGCTGACGATCGGTACGTTGGCCAATGAACGGACAAGGCCGCGCAACGCGGCGACATCCGTCATCGAAGTCGTCAACACCAAGTCGTAATTATGTTCCCAGATCGAAGGGGTCGTCGCCCAGGTCAGCGCAGCCGATCCGGTTCTCCATGAAAACCATCGCGCTGGCAGAGTATGTACGAAAAAATCGTGCTCGGGGAGGTGTTCGACCAATCCCTTATGCCATCTTGCATGACTCTGGGCGTCGTAGGCCGACAGTAAGAGGACCTTCACTGCGCAGGTTCAACCACAGTCTTGGCGGGCATGGGCTTCAGGGCAACCGTCTTGTAGCCCACCGATTTCGCGATATCCAAGGCCTGCACCAGCTTTCCGTAAGGAACGTGTTCGTTCGCCAGAAACTCAAGGGGGGCTCTATCCTCGCGCGCCGCCAAGGTCGAAGACAAGAGGTCCGCGCTGACCGGAACGCCATCGATTCCGAACGAACCGTCGGGATACACCAACACCTGAAGTGTGGGGAGGATCGGCTCCGCCGCCGGCGCAGCGACCTCTACAGGCTTCGACGTCGAGTAGAGCGCCGGCGATCCTTCCTTCAGATTCTTGCGCGCCGCTTCCCCAGAAGTGCGTGATATTTCCTCACCCGTTGGAACCGTAGGAGTCGGCGGATGAATGCAGCTCGGCAAGGCACAAGCGAGGATCAGAATCAGGAGTTTCATGGGCACAGACCAAAAAAAAGGGCGGTGTGGTTTCCCAACACCGCCTTCGAAATATGCACCGATCTCAAAGATCAGAGACGAGGTGAGTAGTACTCAACCACGAGCTGCTCTTCGACCTGCAGTGGCACGTCTTCACGGTCCGGAACCTGCGTCATAGTACCCGTGAGGGTCTTGGCGTCAAAGGTCAGGTACGAAGGAAGGCGAAGCACTGGGCTGGCGACCGATTCTTGAATAATCAAAAGCTGACGGCTCTTTGGACGGATCGAAATTTCCGAACCTGGCTTCATGCGGAAGCTAGGACGGTCAACCTTGCGGCCATCGACCAAAACGTGCCCGTGAACAACAAGCTGGCGAGCTGCTGGAATCGACGAAGCCAATCCGAGACGGAAGACAATGTTGTCAAGTCGCGACTCGAGCATGCGAAGCAACACGACGCCTGCTGGGTCTTTTGATCGTCGAGCTTCAGTGAAGACATTACGCAACTGCTTTTCGCTGATGCCGTAATTGAAGCGCAGCTTCTGCTTTTCGTAGAGCTGCTTCTTGAATTCGCTGAACTTCTGACGTCCCTGACCGTGCTGTCCCGGTGGGTATGGGCGCTCCGAAGTCTTACGTGTAAGACCTGGAAGATCGGTACCAAGACGGCGGGTGATGCGAAGACGGGGACCTCTGTAACGTGCCATGTGAATTACTCTATTTGTTCGTCATTATCAGTGTTTGCGCGGGTTAGGGGTGCTGCCTAGCCAGAACGCGCGGTGCGAGACCTTAGCAGAATAGTTCAAGGCGGCAAGCCCTTTTTCACGAGTGGTCTACTGCAACATCATCGCGTCGCCCAAATACGCCACTTCTTCGCGACTCAATATGCCGCTATGACCGTCTTCAACCGCGGCGCGTAATGCCGCAATCGCCCGTTGTTCCAAGGGGAGCGTGGGCTCCCCTTCACTCACGAGCCAGACTGCGTTGGTGGAAAGTGCATGCATCGGAGACTCCGCACTCAAATAAACTTGGCGGGCGAAATTTGCGTCGCTTTGTTGGTCAATCAGATCAACTCCAGGCGCCCAAACGACTGCTGTTGCCCCTAAGTCCTTGGAATTAAGCGCATCCAACGACTCCCACTGCACCCCGTGTTGCCAGGGATCGATCAGATCAACTTTACCCGGGGTTAACCCGATCACCCTAAAACCCATCGAAACCGCAAAACGAGCCACTTCCGCTCCTAATGGCGTGTGCGCTCCGACCACCACAATGCAAACTTCCTCATTCATGCAACTCCTCATCCGCAAAAGGCAAAACATCCTGCCTTATTATTACTATGGTGTACCGAACCCAAACACCCCTGATTATCATCCCCCCAAATATGGATTTGCATTTGACAAGCGCGAATTCCTTGCTTAGCTTCTTCGCCCTCAGGTCCGGGTGAGCAGTTGGCCCGAAACTTGAAACAGCCCCGGGCAAACAATGACAGGTGACGAAGTTTTTAGCTTCTCACACATCAATATGGTTCAAACCAATTGAATTCTACAAGGGTTTCTCAACAGCCGATGTAAGCGATAGCTATCGGCCTGAGAGACCTTTACGCGTTTCTACCGCCCTCCGGGCGGTCGCAGCGAATGATGGGAGCGTTTGTGCATGGATCGGCGTTAAGCCGGCCTGCCCCCCTAGGAGACACGATGGTTCAAGCGATCAAGTCGAACTTCCGAGCTCGAAAGAACTTCGGGACGATCCGTAAAGTGGTCGATATTCCCAACCTCATTGATATTCAAAAGAGGTCGTATGACGAGTTCATGCAAAGGGATATCGAGCCAGAAGACCGAAGCGAAGTAGGTCTTCAGACGGTGTTCAAGTCAGTATTCCCTATCAACGGGTTTAATGACACAGCCACACTGGAGTTTATCAATTATCATATTGATAAACCCAAGTATGACATCCGCGAGTGCATGGCTCGAGGCCTGACCTATCAGGCTCCGATCAAGGTCCTCGTTCGGCTCGTGATCTGGGATGTCAACGAAGAGACGGGAAGCCGTGCCATTCTTGACGTCAAAGAGAAGGAAGTCTTCTTCGGTGAAATTCCGCTGATGACCGACTCGGGTACGTTCATTATCAACGGTACAGAGCGAGTGATCGTATCGCAGCTCCACCGTTCGCCAGGTGCGTTTTTCGACCACGATAAAGGCAAGAGCCACTCGTCGGGTAAATTCCTTTACTCCGCACGCGTGATTCCTTACCGCGGCTCGTGGCTCGACTTCGAATTCGATGCCAAAGACATCTTGCATGTCCGCATCGACCGTAAACGAAAAATGCCTGCAACGATTCTGCTGCGTGCCCTCGGGTACTCAACCGAAGAATTGCTCAACATCTATTACCAGACTGAGTCCATTCACATGGCTGCTGGTACCGTCCTGAAGGGCGTTGACCTTGAGATTCTCAACGGTCAGGTCGCTTCAGCAGATGTTCTTGGTGAAGACGGCCAGCCGATCGTCCGAAAGGGCAAGAAGTTCACACGTTCAGCGGTTCGTAAACTTGAGCGTCAGAACATCGATCGCATTCCCATCTCCCTCGACGAACTTCTTACGAAGGTCTTCTCGGAAGATGTCTACGATCCGGCCACGGGCGAGTACATCGTTGAGTGCAACGATGAAGTCAACGAGACCAACCTCGAGGCTCTTGAAGCCCGTGGGATCACCGATTTCAAAGTGTTGTTTATCGACAACTTGAACTCAGGTCCGTACCTGCGAAACACCCTGATCGCCGACAAGATCGACAGTCCTGAAGAAGGAATTCTCGAGATCTACCAACGTCTGCGTCCAGGGGATCCGCCCCAGACGGAACAGGCCCAAAACCTGTTCGACAACTTGTTCTTCAACCCTGAGCGCTACGACCTCTCGAAGGTTGGCCGTCTTAAGCTGAACTACAAGTTCCACCGTCATATCGTCGAGCCCCTCGAGCAGCGTGAACGCGAGCTTGAGGCAAGCCTTCTGACCTCGAAGGGCAAGACCGCTGATAACCAGCGCGCCGAACTCGCAAAGGTCATGGAGCAGCTTGAACCATGGCAGATCCAGACCCTTCGTGAAGAAGACATCATCGAGGCAGTTCGCTACCTCATTGAGCTTCGTAACGGACGTGGCACCATCGACGACATCGACCACCTCGGAAATCGTCGTGTTCGTACCGTCGGTGAACTCCTCGAGAACCAGTTCCGTATCGGCCTGGTCCGCATGGAGCGCGGTATTCGCGAAAAAATGATGTCTCAGGAAATCGCCATGGTGATGCCTGATGAACTCATCAACGCGAAACCTGTCAGCGCCGTGATCAAAGAGTACTTCGGCTCGAGTCAGCTCTCGCAGTTTATGGACCAAACCAATCCGCTTTCGGAAGTCACGCACAAGCGTCGTCTTTCGGCCCTCGGACCAGGAGGCCTTACCCGCGACCGTGCCGGCTTCGAAGTGCGCGACGTTCACGTCACTCACTATGGACGTATCTGCCCGATTGAAACGCCTGAAGGACCCAATATTGGTCTGATCGCTTCGCTCGCGACTTACGCCCGAATCAATGACTACGGATTCATCGAAACGCCTTATCGGCGCGTCGAAGACGGCCGTGTCACGGATGATGTGCGCTTCTACTCGGCTCTTGAAGAACAGAACAACGTCATCGCGCAGGCCAACGCGCCCATCGACGACACAGGTCTTTTCCTCAATGAACTCGTGGCCTCGCGTGAAAACGGTGACCCACTCATGTCTCCGGCCGCTCGCGTTACGCTTATGGACGTCAGTCCTAATCAGCTCGTGAGTGTCGGTGCTGGTCTGATTCCTTTCCTTGAAAACGACGATGCTAATCGCGCGTTGATGGGATCGAACATGCAGCGCCAGGCTGTGCCGCTTGTCAGAACAGACGCACCGCTCGTCGGTACCGGTCTGGAACGAGAAGTTGCACGTGACTCGGGTGTGACCAGCGTTGCTCGTCGCGCAGGTTGGGTCGAAAGCGTCGATGCTGAACGCATCGTCGTACGTCCCGCTGAATCTGCCGAAGACCAGCTCTTCATCAAGCCTGATATCTACAAGCTGACCAAGTTTGCTCGTTCGAATCAGGCAACCTGCATCAACCAGAAGCCCATCGTTGACGTGGGTAACTGGGTGGAAGTTGGCGAAATTATCGCCGATGGTCCTTCGACGGAGCGCGGTGAACTCGCGCTGGGTCGTAATATCGTCGTGGCATTCATGCCATGGGGTGGTTACAACTTCGAGGACTCCATTCTCATCAGCGAACGACTCGTTAAGGAAGACATTTATACGTCGATCCATATCGAGGAGTCCGAATGTGTGGCTCGAGACACCAAGCTTGGTGCCGAAGAGATCACACGCGATATCCCCAACGTCGGTGAAGAAGCACTCGCGAATCTGGATGAATCCGGAATCGTGCGCGTCGGCGCCGAAGTTGCCGCAGGCGATATCCTTGTTGGAAAAATCACGCCGAAAGGCGAGACGCAGCTTTCTCCAGAAGAAAAACTCCTTCGGGCGATTTTCGGCGAGAAAGCCGGTGACGTACGTGACACCTCGTTGCGTATGCCTCCAGGCACAACAGGAACTGTCATCGGTGCCAAGGTTTTTGCTCGTCAGGACGTCGTTAAAGACGAACGAACTGCAGAGATCGAGAACACCGAAGAAGCCAAGCTTCTGAAAGACCAGAACGACGAGATCCGCATCCTTCGTGATGCGGCGTATCGCAAGATGCGCTTCCTTCTGGCCAACAAGAAACTCAAGGCGAATCTGGTCGACGAGACTGGCAGGGCTCTCATCAAAGAAGCCACCAAGCTCACCGACGCGGTTCTCGACGACGTTCCTCGCCGCTACTGGGCAGACATCGTTGTTGATGACGAAACCAGCGACAAACTCATGAATGTCCTTGGGGACGTGGAAGACCAGATTCTCGGCATCCGAATGGTGTACGGGGAGAAGGTCGAGAAACTCCGCAAGGGTGATGAGTTGTCACCGGGCGTGATCAAGATGGTTAAGGTCTATGTTGCCATCAAGCGTAAGCTTCAGGTGGGTGACAAGATGGCCGGCCGTCACGGTAATAAGGGTGTGATCAGCCGCATTCTTCCAGAAGAAGATCTGCCCTACATGGCAGATGGACGTCCGGTAGACATGGTGTTGAACCCACTTGGTGTGCCAAGCCGTATGAACGTTGGACAGATCCTTGAGACTCACCTTGGTTGGGCAGCGCTCAACTTGGGACGACGTATCGGGGAATTGCTCGAAGAAGCCGGTAAACCCGAGAATCTTCGCCGACTCATCCTGGAAAGCTTCCACAACGACGAACATCAGGAATTGGTGAACTCGTTGGACGAAGACGGACTGCGTGAGTTTGCCAAGACCTGCTTGGGCGGTGTCCATATGGCGACTCCGGTATTCAACGGCGCTCCTGAAACCGTTATCCGCGAAATGCTCGTTAAATCGGGTGTGTCGGTGACCGGACAGAGCATCGTGTTTGACGGAAAAACGGGCGAAGCGTTCGAGAACGACGTCACCGTCGGTGTCATGTACGTCCTCAAATTGCACCATCTTGTCGACGACAAGATCCACGCACGTTCCATCGGGCCATACAGCCTCGTGACGCAGCAACCACTGGGCGGAAAGGCTCAGTTTGGTGGTCAGCGTCTCGGAGAGATGGAAGTCTGGGCAATCGAGGCGTACGGCGCAGCCTACACGTTGCAAGAGTTCTTGACCGTGAAGTCCGATGACGTCCAAGGCCGAACGCGTATCTACGAGTCGATTGTGAAGGGAGACTTCACGCTCGACCCAGGTATGCCAGAGAGCTTCAACGTGCTGATCAAGGAGCTTCACGCTCTTTGTCTGAACGTCGAGCTGCTGGAAAACGTAGCCTAAGCGTCTGTCGTGCACTGAATTAGCGATTTAAGGATCGGCCACGGCCGATCAAGCCACAGGCGCCGACGGGCGCCCATGGAGGTTACTTTGAGCAAGGACATCTTCAGCATTCTTGAGAAGCAGAAAGACCCATTGAGTTTTTCTGCCATGCGCGTAGGCATCGCGAGCCCCGAAAAAATTCGGGAGTGGAGCCACGGCGAGGTCAAAAAACCTGAGACGATCAACTATCGTACGTTCAAACCAGAACGCGATGGTCTTTTCTGTGCGAAGATTTTTGGGCCCGTCAAGGACTTCGAATGCATCTGCGGTAAATACAAGCGCATGAAACACCGCGGTGTTGTGTGCGAGAAATGTGGAGTTGAGGTCATTCAGTCGAAAGTTCGACGCGAACGACTCGGCCACATCAACCTCGCCACTCCAGTCGCGCATATTTGGTTCCTCAAGAGCCTTCCATCGCGAATCGGTAACATGCTCGACATCACTCTGAAGGACCTCGAAAAGGTGCTTTATTGTGTGGCGTACATTGTGACCGAGCCAGGCCTTACGCCCCTTAAAAAGGCCGAAGTCCTGAGCGAGCAGAAGTACCTTGAGTACATTGACGAGTACGGCGAGACCTTCAGTGCCAAAATGGGCGCTGACGCAATCAAAGAACTCCTCATCGATCTGGACATCGAAGGCATCACGGAGTCTCTCCGCGCCGAGATGAAGGAAGCGACCAGCGAAGCTAAGAAAAAGCGAATTTCGAAACGCCTCAAGATCCTTGAAGCCGTTCGTGATTCGAACAACGATGCTGAGTGGTTGATTCTGGACGTTATTCCTGTGCTGCCTCCGGACCTTCGTCCGTTGGTGCCCCTGGATGGTGGTCGATTCGCAACGTCAGATCTCAACGATCTCTATCGTCGCGTCATCAACCGCAATAATCGTCTCAAGAAGCTTCTTGAACTTCACGCTCCTGAAATCATCATTCGAAATGAAAAGCGAATGTTGCAGGAAGCTGTGGATGCGTTGTTTGATAACGGTCGTCGCGGAAAGACCATTCAAGGGCCGAATCGTCGTCCTCTGAAGTCGCTTTCCGACATGATCAAAGGCAAGCAAGGCCGATTCCGCCAGAATCTTCTCGGTAAACGAGTCGATTATTCGGGTCGTTCGGTCATCGTTGCCGGTCCTGAGTTGAAGCTTCACCAGTGCGGTCTTCCAAAGAAGATGGCTCTCGAGCTCTTCAAACCGTTCATCTACAACAAGCTTGAAGAGCGTGGCCATGTCACGACCATCAAGTCTGCCAAGAAGATGGTCGAGAAAGAGAAGCCAGAAGTGTGGGACATCCTTGACGAAGTCATCAAGGAGCACCCGGTGTTGCTTAACCGCGCACCTACGCTCCATCGTCTAGGTATCCAGGCGTTCGAGCCGATCCTCATCGAAGGTAAGGCTATTCAGGTTCACCCGCTCGTATGTTCGGCCTACAACGCCGACTTCGACGGTGACCAGATGGCCGTGCACGTTCCGCTTTCGCTTGAAGCACAGATGGAAACGCGCGTTCTGCTCTTGAGCACGAACAACATTCTGTCACCTGCCCACGGCGGTCCTGTCATCAGCCCATCGCAGGACATCGTCCTCGGTTGCTATTACATGACTCGCGAACGTCCATTTGCGGCTGGTTCGTACATTGCCGACGAAAACGGCTTGCCGATCCAGGGTTGCTATTCGGGAATCGAAGAAGTTCGAATCGCTTATGATGCGGAACGACTTCATCTTCAGGCGCGAATCAAAGTTCGAATCGACGGGGAACTTGTCGATACGACCTGCGGCCGCATCCTGTTCCGTGAAGTGGTTCCGAAGGAACTGCCTTTCGAACTCGTCAACCGCGTCATGGATAAGAAGTCGCTTGGTAAATTGATCGACTCTTGTTTCCGATTCGTCGGTAACAAGGCGACCGTGCTTCTCGCCGACTCGATTCGTTCGATCGGTTACGAGTACTCGACCAAAGCCGGCATTTCGATTTCGGTGGCCGACATGCTGATTCCTCTGACCAAGTGGGAGATTATCGCTCGCGCTCAGGTAGAGGTTTCGGAAATTGAAGATCAGTACACCGACGGTCTCATCACCGACGGCGAACGATATAATAAGGTCGTCGACATTTGGGCTAACTCGACTGAAGAAGTCGCGAGCCAGATGACCGAGGACATTTCGACTCAGCTGTACACGAACCCACGTACAGGCACTCAGCACCGTGACAAATCGTTCAACTCGATTTTCATCATGGCCGACTCGGGTGCTCGTGGTTCTGCACAGCAGATGCGTCAGCTCTCCGGAATGCGAGGCCTCATGGCCAAGCCTTCTGGTGAAATCATCGAAACACCCATCACGGCCAACTTCCGTGAAGGTTTGACCGTGCTCGAGTACTTCATCTCGACACACGGTGCGCGTAAGGGATTGGCGGATACGGCTCTCAAAACGGCCAACTCCGGTTACCTCACGCGTCGATTGGTTGACGTTGCCAACGACTGTGTCGTTCGCGAAATCGACTGTGGAACCCTCGATGGCGTTGATATCACTGCACTCTATGAGGGCGGTGAAATCATCGAATCACTTCGTGACCGAATCATCGGTCGTGTCGCGCTTGAGCCGGTATGGGACAAAGATGACAACATCTTGGTCGATGCCGACGGCGAGATTGACGAAGAGATCGCAATCGCAATCGAAGAGGCCAACATCGAGCGCATTCGCATGCGTTCGACGCTGACCTGCGGAACACTCGAAGGCGTGTGTACGCTTTGTTACGGACGTGACCTCGCACGTGGCCGAATGGTCAACGTCGGTGAAGCGGTCGGAACCATTGCTGCACAGTCGATCGGTGAGCCTGGTACTCAGTTGACGATGCGTACTTTCCACATTGGTGGTGTGTCCTCGTTGCGTGTTGAGCAATCATCACACGAGTCACGTACCGGTGGTACGATTCGACTTGAGAACGTCAAGCTCGTCACACGAGAAGAAGCCGGCAAGCCCGTCTACATCGTCATGACTCGAAACGCTGAGGTCTCGATTGTGGACCTTCAGGGTCGCGAGCGTGAGCGATATCCTCTCGTTTACGGTTCTCGTTTGTTCTTCAAGGACGAAGATCCAATCGAAGCCGGCGCGCTCATCGCTGAGTGGGAACCTTTCGCCACTCCAGTGCTTGCCGACCATGATGGTTTGGTGAAGTTCGACGACCTTCTCGAAGGTCAGTCGATGGAAGAGCGTTTCGACGAAAACACCGGTCTATCGCGTAAGGTTATTACCGAAGCGCGTGATGCCAATCTTCGTCCTCGCGTTCTGATTCGTGAGAACAAGAAGGGTGGCAAGCAGCTCTCGAGCTTCTTCCTCCCTGTCGGTGCGCAGATCTTTGTTCAAGAGAATCAAGAGATCGAGGCCGGTACGATTCTGGCCAAGATTCCTCGCGAAACTACGAAGAACAAGGACATCACCGGTGGTCTCCCACGAGTTGCCGAATTGTTTGAGGCTCGTAAGCCGAAAGAACCAGCGATCATCTCGGAAATTTCGGGTGTCGTTTCGTTCGGCAAAGAGTCGAAGGGCAAGCGTACGGTTGTGGTTACCCCTGAAATTGGTGATTCGAAGACTTACCAAATTCCAAAGGGCAAACACATCACCGTCTACGAAGGTGACCATGTACGCCAGGGCGATCCGTTGATGGAAGGATCGGAAAACCCACACGACATTTTGCGTGTCAAAGGTCGCAAGGAACTCTCGAAGTTCATGGTCGACGAAATCCAGGAAGTTTATCGACTTCAGGGCGTTCGTATCAACGACAAGCACATCGAGATCATCGTGCGTCAGATGCTTCGTAAAGTGAAAGTTGTGGTCGTTGGCGATTCCGACTTCCTCGTCGATGAAGCAGCTGAGCGTTCGGCGGTTGAAGAAGCCAATGAACGAATCAGACTTACGGGTGGCCGTCCTGCAGTGTGGGAAGACCTCCTTCTGGGAATCACCAAGGCTTCCTTGTCGACCGAGTCGTTCATTTCGGCTTCGTCGTTCCAGGAAACCACCAAGGTGCTTACGGAAGCGTCGCTCGCAAGCAAGGTCGATTACCTTCGCGGTCTCAAAGAGAACGTCATCATGGGTCGTCTCATCCCAGCGGGAACTGGTGCTCCTCAGTACCAGAAACTCCGACACCGGGTTACCGAGCCAGACGAGTTGCCAGAAGAACTGCTTCGCAAATACAGCTCGATCGACGACGAACTTGCCGCAGGCGAGTAACTCGAGCGATTCGAAGATGATTAAAGGTCACGCCAAACGGCGTGGCCTTTTTTTTGTTCATGGCTCAGGTGAAGGCTCGGATTGCGCTGGGGTTGGATGCCGAATCACTAAGGGCAAGGCAGGCTATAGGCCAGCACACAGCACGGCTCCCGGCTCACAGCACACAGCACACAGCACGGCTCCCGGCTCACAGCTCACAGCTGACGGCTGACGGCTCACAGCTCACGGCTGACGGCTGACGGCTCACAGCTCACAGCTCACAGCTCACAGCTCACAGCTCACAGCTCACAGCTCACAGCTCACAGCTCACAGCTCACAGCTCACAGCTCA